>JAABUT010002971.1_pt1 | contig 15276 bp, 14 predicted proteins | sample 5559281 | NCBI WGS metagenome assembly JAABUT01 (sample SAMN10711880, study PRJNA513359) | rock metagenome | isolation source: Antarctica rocks | place: Antarctica: Victoria Land, Ricker Hills nord | collected 2016-01-04 | reverse complement strand
AAAAATGGCAAGATATTTTTTAGCCTTCTCTGAAAAGGAATACCACCTTAGCTTTCAGGGGATTTTAAAAAAATTCAACTTTTCTTTTTTGCCTCTTTGGTTCTGGCTTGTCCAGGTTAGGTATTACTACGATGATATAGTGATGAATTTATACAAATGTCAACAAGGTGTATGTGCTTATACGGAAGCATATATTTGTCCTATGCCCTTGTATGAAGCTAATAATTGGACTACTGGTAAATATATTATTCCGGATGAGGCTGAATTTAGCCGGGTAAACCATAGAGGTGAGTTAGAGCATTTTGATCCTGAAAATAAAAAAGTGAGGTATTGGAATTGGGATAATCTGTTTATGATAGAGTCAAAAATCAACAGTATTAAATCTAACAAACAAGTATATTCTTATTTAAAACCTGATCTTGACGATTATACTCCGGAGAAGTATTTTGAATATGATGATCAGACTCATAGATTTATTCCTAATACTGACATTAATGATGAAATTGTAATTTCTGAAATTAAATACATGATAGATGAGGTTCTATGCCTTAATCACGGAGTAATAAGAAAAGACAGAGAAAACTACATTAATGAGCTGAAAGATAAAAAACAAAGAGGGCAGGAGTTTATTATCGATCGATTTTTTACTTCTGTAAAATGGACTGTTTTAGAGGAAGAAACTTAAATTATTTGATTTCTTTCTAAGGCAGAGATCTCCATTACAATAGTAACTTATTAAAAAAGCCGGACACAAGTGTAAATCTTGTCCCGGCTTTTTATATTTTTTAGGACCTATTAAATATACCTGTTGATCAAATTCTCAAGAAATTCTTGTCTTCCGCTTCTTTTTTGTGGTTCGCCATTTTCTGCAGCATAGTTTCTTAGATCTTCAAGAGATAATTTTCCTTGCTCATATTCTGCGCCTTTGCCACTGTCGAAAGAAGCATATCTTTCCTGGCGTATCTTCTTGTATTCTGATGTATTCAAAATTTCGTCCGCAGTTATCAAAGCTCTTGCAAATACATCCATTCCACCAATATGTCCGTAAAAAAGATCTTCAGGATCAGTAGAATTTCTGCGAACTTTTGCATCGAAGTTTACGCCTCCGCCTTGCAGGCCACCTGCTTCCAATACAATAAGCATAGCTTCGGTTAATTCTTCCACACTATTTGGAAACTGGTCGGTATCCCAACCGTTTTGGTAGTCGCCACGGTTAGCATCCATAGAGCCAAGCATTCCTGCATCAGCAGCTACCTGTACTTCATGGGCAAAAGTGTGTCCGGCCAAAGTAGCATGGTTTACCTCAAGATTTATTTTAAAATCTTTATCCAAACCAAAGTGACGAAGGAAGCCTACAACTGTTGCCGCATCGTAGTCGTACTGATGCTTTGTTGGTTCCATTGGTTTAGGCTCAATAAAAAAAGTGCCTTTAAAACCTTGTTTTCTTGCATAGTCTTTTGCAGTATGTAAAAATTTGGCTAAGTGTTCCTGCTCTCGTTTCATATTAGTATTAAGCAAAGTCATATAGCCTTCTCTTCCACCCCAGAAAACGTAGTTTTCACCGCCTAAGGCTATTGTAGCATCCAATGCAGCTTTTACCTGGGCGCCTGCATGAGCCAACACATGAAAATCAGGATTGGTAGATGCTCCATTCATATAACGGGGATTTGAAAATACATTGGCAGTTCCCCACAATAGTTTTATTCCTGTTTCGGACATCTTTTCTTTTGAATACTCTACCATTGTTTGCAGCCTTTTCTCATTGTCAGCCACGTCATTTGTGTAATCTACTACATCAGCATCATGAAAACAGAAATATTCCATTCCCAGTTTTGTCATAAACTCAAATGCAGCATCCATCTTATCTTTCCCTCTTCCAATGGCATCATTTTTTTGATTCCACGGAAAAATGTGAGTACCAGGTCCAAAAGGATCTGAACCTTCATTATTAAAAGAATGCCAATATGCACACGAGAACTTCAGGTATTCTTTCATTGTTTTGCCTGCAATTACTTTGTTTTCATCATACCATCTAAATGCAAATGGATTATCGCTTTCAGGTCCTTCATATTTTATTTGCTGAACACCTGTAAAAAATTCCTTTTCACCAATTAAAACTGACATAGCAATTTGTTTTATTTATTTTTTGATAATATTGTTTTTATGGCACGCAGATTTTTTATGATATTTATGATTACTTAAGATCTATCTGCTCCTATCTTAATAATCATAAAAAACTGTTTTATCAGGTTTTTTATGGAACACAGATTTTTTATGATCGTTATGATTAACTATGTTTTTATCTGTTTTTATCTTAGTAATCATAAAAAATCCAGGTTCTATCATCCCAATAACTTAATAACTTATTGATTCAATGTTTTTTGTAACACTTGTTTCCATTCGAGGTACAATGTATTATACGTTTCCTGGTTATTGGGTTCGATCAACTGCAGTCGCTTCATTTTGCTGAAAGCTTCCTGTTCATTATTAAAAGCCTTAGCACCGATACCTGCACCAATAGCTGCACCAACACTTCCGTCGCTGTTATATAACTCTACCGGTACTCCTGTTGCATTTACAAAAGCTTCTATAAATACCTCGCTAAGAAACATATTTGCTTTTCCTGCCCGTATGACTGTCGGATGCATTTCGTTTTCGCGCATTATATCCAGTCCATATCTGAATGCAAAGGCGATGCCTTCCTGGCTTGCGCGAAAAACATGTGAACGGGTATGAATATTTAAATCAATACCATCGAAGTGAGCACCTGGTATTTTGTTGTTAAGCATTCTTTCAGCACCGTTTCCGAAAGGGAGCACTTTCAACCCATTGCTTCCGGCAGGTATTTTAGCAGCTTCTGCATTTATCTGAGAATAAGGCATGCCCGGCGCCATAGTATCACGTACCCAGCGATTTAAAATTCCGGTTCCGTTGATGCAAAGCAATATACCTAAGCGTTTCCCGCTGCCATTATGATTAACGTGAGCGAAAGTATTTACACGTGATTGTTTGTCATAAGTAAGCTTATCACTCACCCCATATATAACGCCTGAAGTACCGGCAGTAGCTGCGACTTCACCGGGATTTAAAACATTTAACGATAAAGCATTATTTGGCTGGTCCCCTGCTTTGTATGTTACCGGTATTCCTTCCTTTAATCCCAACAGTTCTGCAACTGATTTTTGCACTTTGCCATGCTCAGCGAAAACCGCGTTGATTTGAGGAATAAAAGAGGTATTGAATTTGAAATAATCAATCACGTCGTTAGATAAATTATCTTCCTGGAAATCCCAAAATACACCTTCAGAAAGCGCTGAAGGACTCGTTGTTACTTCACCGGTAAGCCGCATAGCAATGTAATCGCCGGGAAGCATTATTTTATAAATAGACTCATACACCTGTGGTTCGTATTGCTTCACCCAGGCAAGTTTAGCGGCGGTAAAGTTTCCGGGGGAATTGAGCAGGTGAGACAAAGATTTTTGTTCGCCGATAGCTTCAAAAGCTTTATCGCCAAACGGTATTGCGCGGCTATCACACCAGATGATAGAATCTCTAAGTGCAGTCTGTTCTTTATTTACAACAACAAGCCCGTGCATCTGGTAAGCAATCCCGATGGCATTAATATCTTTCAGACTGATGGCATTTGAAGTTCCAAGGCGTTTAATTGCCTGTTGCACATGCTCCCACCACATTTCAGGTGATTGTTCTGCCCATCCCGGTTGCAGCGATTTTATTTCACTTTCCGTATCCGGAAACCGGGCTGTAGCCATACTTTGCCGCGTTTGAGAATCTACAACAGACACTTTGATAGAAGAGGTGCCCACATCTATGCCAAGTAATAGCATGTTTATAATTTTAAAAAAATAAAAATAGCCCGTTTAGTGTACATCCGTAAGTGCAAATATGAAAGCAGATATAAAAAACGCAAATGGCAAGCTTTACAACATCGCAACTTTGGGCAGCAAATTATCTTGATTCTGAACCAATTACTGCAATTTTTTTATTTATTACCTAAACTATTTTAATAAAGAATATACAACTGACCTAAAATTATACTTAAAATTGTTATATGAAGCCATTAATTGAAAAACTTCCGTTGACTGATGATACTTCATTTGTTGCACGCATACATCGCACTCCCAACTTTGAAGTGCCCTGGCACCAGCATATAGAGTATGAGCTTATTCTTTTTACTGAAGGTGCAGGTCTTAGTTTTATCGGTAATTATGTAGGCGAATTTGAAGTGGGTGATATATTCTTTTTGGGAGCTAACCTGCCACATACATTTAAAAAAAGCGGAGACCTGGTTACCAGCGCTGTTGTCGTGCATTTTCGTGATGATTTTTGGGGAAAGGAATTTTTAAATCTGCCCGAGAGTAAAGAAATACAGCAGTTATTAAATACTTCTTTACGTGGTTTAAAAATTTTCGGAAAAAGCAAAGAAATATTAGATCCTTTGATAAAATCTCTCGAAAAAGAAAAAGGTTTTAAAAGGATAATTACTTTATGCGAATGCCTTGATATTCTTACGGAAAAAGAGGAATTCATAAAACTATCGACACAAGATGTAAGACCTGTAAATAGTAAAAACAGGGAACGTATAGACAGGATTTTTCACTACACTATGGAAAATTTTACAGAACCGGTTCAGCTATCGAAAGTGGCGGCGATAGCAGATATGAGCATTCCGGCTTTTTGTAATTATTTTAAAAAAAGCACCCGCAAAAAGTATATTGATTTCCTGAACGAAGTAAGGATTGGGTGTGCCTGTAAGTTATTGACTGATACGCAAACCACAGTTGAAGGTGCATGTTACGACAGCGGTTTTAATACTTTGGCAAATTTTAATAAACAATTTTTGAAAGTTAAGGGTATGACACCTTCAAAATACCGAAAGATTTTTTTATTCAGAGAAATCGGCAAAGAGGAAGGAATTGATGAAAACAGGCAGGAGTACTACGGTGAAGGTATTTTTCGCAGATAAAAAGAGTTATCAAATAATATAAATGTTGTAACAATTTATAATTTAAAACAAACGTACCTTTGCGTTTTTTATTAAAATACCTGTTTAAAGCATTGCATGCATAATTTTTGTTAGTATTATAGTATATACCAGATAAAATTGTGGATGGCCCGAAGGGCTAAAATATTAATAGCTTTTGGGGACGTGGACACAGGAAATTTTTTTTAACCTTGAAGGGGTTGAAAATAGGATAGTGCTTTTTATCCGGTTAAGAGTGTAATATGATTTATTAGTATCTAACAACTTAAAACTTAACCAAAAATGGCAAGATATTTTTTAGCCTTCTCTGAAAAGGAATACCACCTTAGCTTTCAGGGGATTTTAAAAAAATTCAACTTTTCTTTTTTGCCTCTTTGGTTCTGGCTTGTCCAGGTTAGGTGATTAAACAAGTAATAATTTTTCTGTAGACAATTTTTTTAATTATTAAATATGAAACTTTCTAAGTTTGTTTTTGATTTGCCTCTTAATTTGATTGCTCAAAATCCTGCAAAAAAAAGAGAGGACAGCAGGATGATGGTAGTGCACAGAAAAACAGGGCAAATAGAAGACAGACGCTTTCATGATATATTAGAGTATTTTGATGATAAAGATGTTTTTATTGTTAATAATACCAAGGTTTTTCCTGCCAGAATGTATGGCAGGAAAGAAAAAACAGGCGCTTTGGTTGAGGTTTTTTTGCTGCGCGAATTAAATCATGCTAACCGCCTGTGGGATGTAATAGTTGACCCTGCCAGAAAAATACGCGTGGGAAACAAACTGTTCTTTGGAGACGCTGAAGAATTGGTAGCCGAAGTAATTGATAATACAACAAGCCGGGGCCGTACAATACGTTTTTTGTGGGATGGAAACGAGGAGGATTTTAAAAAACAATTAGAAGCATTAGGTGAAACGCCTTTGCCCAAATACATAAAACGCAAGCCTGATGAGACAGACCGCGAAAGGTACCAGACTGTATATGCCAAGCATGAAGGTGCAGTCGCTGCTCCTACGGCAGGTTTTCACTTTAGTGAAGAATTAATTAAACGTTGTGAAATCAAAGGTATCCGGTTTGCAGAGATTACCCTTCATACCGGGTTAGGCACGTTCAGAACTATAGAAGTAGAAGATTTGCATAAGCATAAGATGGACGCAGAGTATTTTCAAATAGACGAATTTGCCTGCAAAATTGTGAATAAAGCAAAGGAAGAAAACAGGCGCATTTGCTCAATCGGCACTACTACAATGCGCGCGCTTGAAAGCAGTTATACCTCACAGCAATTTCTCAAACCAAGCGAAGGATGGACAAACAATTTTATTTATCCTCCTTACAATTTCAATGTGGCAAACTCACTCGTTACTAATTTTCATTTGCCCAAAAGCAGCTTACTTATTTTAGCCTGTGCTTTTGGTGGTTATGATCTCATTATGGAAGCGTATAAGAAAGCTATAAAAGATAAGTATACTTTCTCCAGTTATGGTGATGCCATGTTGATACTATAGAATATACTGAAATATTAATGGCAGATTAAGTGAAATAAGATTGCTTTTGTAAGCAGATATCTGTCATGATTGTGATTACAAAACAGGCAAAAGTCTTATAATCAAAGAAGCTGGGTAGCCCATATTACAAAATCGTATTTTTTTAATATAAAACAATATTTATGGAAAAAGCTGAAAAAGGATTAGCTGACGCACAGGAAGGTGAATTTATTTTAAATGAAAGCGGAACTGCTGTATCAACTGATCCTGTTGAAGGTCTTGATATTCCAGTTGAAGGCCAAAGGGATTTGAAGGATAAAAAAACTGAACAACCGGCCCGCGAGGCAGAACAGTAGGCAAGCCGGAAATGAAAGAATATGTAAAAGATCTCAAAACCGGGAAGAAGGCATTTGCAAAAAGCTGCACTTATGATTTGAATGCGTATTTAAAATAAATAAGCAATACAGAAAGAACAAAAACGATACTGTTGGCCACTATAACCGGTCCGCTATGAATAGCAAATGCATATACCAGCCACACAATAGTACTGAGGACAACAATCAGCATCATCCAAATACTTAAATCACCGACACTCCTCGTTTTCCAGGCTTTATACACCTGTGGCATAAAAGTAATGGAGGTTAAAAAAGAACCGAGGTATCCTATATAATCAAACCATTGTATCATTTTAATAATTTAATAATTTTAGAATAAAAATAGAAAAATAAAATTTTGGCCATAAAAAAATTAAATCATACCAGTTATTTTCAAACTATAACCTTTGCTGAAGAAGCGGTGTCATTTCATTTTTCCAGCTAACAAAAGTATTATCAGAAATATGCTTTCCTGCTTCTTTTACCAGCCACAAATAAAAAGCAAGGTTGTGAATGCTGGCAAGCTGCAGACCAAGAATTTCATTTGCCACAAAGAGGTGTCGCACATAAGCTTTACTATAGTATTGACTCACTTCATTGGGCAATTGGTCATCTATTACAGAAAAATCTGCAGCCCATTTTTTATTTTTTATATTAATAATACCTTTTGTGGTAAACAACATGCCGTTTCTTCCATTTCTTGTAGGCATTACACAATCAAACATATCTACACCCAAATGAATACATTCCAAAATATTCCATGGAGTTCCTACACCCATCAGATAGCGTGGTTTTTTTTCAGGCAATTCTTCGCAACAGAGTGCAGTGAACTCATACATCATTTCCATTGGCTCTCCTACACTAAGCCCGCCAATGGCATTTCCGGCCGCATTTTTTGACGCTATATATTGACATGATTCAGCCCTTAAATCCTTGTACGTTCCACCCTGCACTATAGGAAAAAGATTTTGTGTGTATCCGTATTTACCAGGCGAAGCATTAAAATGTGTAAAGCAACGATCTAACCAGCGGTGAGTAAGGTTCATACTGTCTTTGGCATATTTATATTCGCTCGGGTAGGGGGGACATTCATCAAAAGCCATTATAATATCAGCTCCGATTGATTTTTGTATATCCATTACTTTTTCAGGAGTAAACAAATGCCTGCTTCCGTCGATATGCGATTGAAATATTACTCCTTCTTCGTTTATTTTCCTGCTTGCCGCTAAAGAAAAAACCTGGTAACCTCCGCTATCAGTTAGTATTGGTTTGTGCCATCCGTTAAATTTATGCAGGCCACCCGCAGCTTCCAATACTTCCAGGCCGGGCCTCAGATAAAGATGGTAAGTATTTCCCAGTATAATCTGTGCCTGCACATCTTTATATAGCTGTTGCTGTGTTACCGCTTTTACGCTTCCTACCGTGCCCACCGGCATAAATATCGGTGTTTCAATTTCGCCATGAGCTGTTGTTATTTTTCCTGCCCTTGCTTTAGATTGATCCTGCGTATGAAGTAGTTCAAATTGTAATGCCGGCATAAGCGGCAAAAGTAAGAAAATGACGAATAACAACTCACAACTCACAACTCACAACTCACAACTCACAACTCACAACTCACAACTAACGTTCTTTCTTATTCACCAAATTTTCCACATAAAAAACATTTGCAATATTCCATGTTTTTCAAGCCCTATTTTTGCTAATTATGATATTGAAGCATTGGCGGGAAATTATTTTCGGCATATTTTGTCTTGTTACGTTTATTCAAATTTGTTTTTATGCAGGCTTTTTCAGCCGTCTTGCTTTTTACAAACCAGCGCCTAAACTTCACAATGAGCAGCGGCCTGTCTCTGTTATCATTTGTGCACGGGATGAGGCAGATAACATAGTAAAAAACCTTCCGGGTGTACTTGTTCAGACGTATCGAACATCGCATGAGGTCATTTTGGTTAATGATAATTCCTCAGATGATACAAAATATCTCGCAGATGAACTTCGAAAGACTTTTAAAAACCTTGTGCCGCTTCAATTGAACCAGGAAGCCAAACTGATGGCAGGAAAAAAGTTTCCATTAAGTATGGGAATACGTGCTGCCAGGTACGAAACACTATTGCTGACCGATGCCGACTGTGTACCGGCAAGCGAAAACTGGATGCAGCTTATGCAGGATGGATATAATCCACAAACGGAAATTGTATTAGGATACGGAGGATATCGTAAGCAGGATACTTTTCTCAACAAATTAATCCGGTTTGAAACTTTTCATTCTGCCTTGCAATATTTAAGTTATGCCCTGGCAGGCATTCCATATATGGGCGTTGGCAGAAACCTTAGTTATAAAAAAGAGGTTTTTATACGTAATAAAGGTTTTTCTGCTATTAATAATATACCTGGCGGAGACGATGATTTGTTTGTAAATAAAGTTGCAAATAAAAAAAATACCTCTATAGTTATTGATCCTGAGGCACATACCTTAAGCGAGACAAAAAAAACCTGGGAAGAATGGTATACACAAAAAAACCGGCACTACTCTACCGCAAAATTTTATAAGGGCATACACAAATTCCTCTTAGGATTATATTCAGCAACACAATTTTTATTCTATCCTTTTGCTATCGTGGCTGCTGTATTCTTTCATTGGTGGATAGCTCTGGCAGTTTTTGGAGTAAAATTAATTTTACAGGCTTTCATTTATTTTAAAGCAATGAAAAAACTAAATGAAAGCGATTTATTTCCCATGTTTTTTTTCTTTGATTTGTGTATGTGTGTGTATTACGTGCTTTTTCTTCCTTCGCTATTTAAAAAAGAAAAAAAGACATGGAATTGATTGGGGGGAAGGGAAAAAGGAAAAAGGAAAAAATTTATTATTGATCATTTGTTCATTCTTCATTGTTAATGGAAATTATTCTAAAATATTTCAGCGACTTCAGTGAAAAGCAGCTATGGCAGTTTGCTGAGTTGTATAATTTGTATAAAGACTGGAACGATAAGATAAATGTTATTTCAAGAAAGGATATTGACAGTCTTTACCTGAAGCATGTTTTACACTCGCTTGCTATTGCAGCAGTTATAGAGTTTGAACCGGGAACCGAAATTATAGACATCGGAACCGGCGGCGGATTTCCGGGAGTGCCATTAGCCATATTTTTTCCTGAAGCCCGGTTTCACCTTGTTGACAGCACTGCTAAAAAATTAAAAGCCGTTAACGGTGTTGCTGAAGCAATTGGCCTCACTAACGTAACTATTCAACATATCCGGGCTGAAGAAATTAAAAACAGGCAATTCGATTTTGCCGTGTCACGTGCGGTAGCGCCAATTAAGGATTTATGGCGATGGGGATATCCGCTGATTAAAAAAGGTAACAGGCAGGAATTAGCAAACGGGCTGATTTGTCTGAAAGGCGGAGACCTTGTACAGGAAATCGCAGAAAGTTCAGTAAGACCGGGAATGATACCAATAGACGAAATCTTTAAGGAAGGTTTTTTTAAGGAGAAATTTTTGTTGCATATAAGCGGGTGAGCTTTTTTTGCAAAGACTAACGTACCACGAACTTCACCAAAATCGTAGGTTTACCAAATGTATTTTGTGTCTTCAGAAATTGTAGCGGGAATGCAAAAGGAAGAGAGAGGATAATAAATAGTAAAAGAAGCGCGGACATGTGGCAGAGGCGAAACTTTTGGTAAAACAACCGGTACACCCGCCCTGCAGGATAAGGAATACCGATTGTTACAATTTTTTTTATAATTAATCTTTTTCCGGCTTCAATATTTCGTTCAACAAAAATATTTATTGGCCCGAAATTGATTTAACCTTCCACCTTCCCTCAATTGCTTCCCTCATCACTTAAACGGTGCAGCAATAAGGACAAACATAATCAGAATACATCGCAATTTTTATTTACACCTTTTTCAGATGTTTCTAATATTGAAACAAAAGAGTAAAATATTCGATTTTATATACTAAAAAATTTAATTTCAATTAATACCTTCCATCTTTTTTATCCTTGCTGTGACCCAGTATGTAGCCGCCTGCGCCGCCAATAATGCCGCCTATAATAGCTCCTTTACCTTTTTTCTTACTAATAATAGCGCCTGCAGCAGCACCTGTACCTGCACCTATCACCGCGCCTGTAGCAGCTTTACTCCAACCCTTCTTTTTAGTGGTTGTAGTAGTTGTAGTTGACGTTTCTGTACCGCTTGTACCGGTGGTACCAGTGGAAACTGTTTTGTTTCCTGAATCTGTTGTGGCTGTGCCTCCTGCGCCTGCATTACCCGCACCACTTGCAGTTGAGCTTGTTCTGCTTGTATGAGTGCTCGTATGGTGGACAACTGATTTTTCTTTAGTTACTGCTGCAGGTCTTGCCGGGGCGGTTTCTGCATCTTTAGGTTTCACTTTTACGTACGTGCTGCCGTCATTGGAGACAATGGTATCATTAACTCCGTTTAACTGAACTTCACTCGCTTTATCAGTGAAAGCATTGTGATTTGCAGTGGCTGTATCAGTTGTCGTCACTGAGGCGCCTGTATCGTTACCTGTTTTTGGATTGCTGTTGCAAGCTGCAAGAATTGCAGTAATTGAAAGGATTGATAATATTTTTTTCATAATTTTCTTTTTAATAGTGATTTGATTACCGTCTTTTTTTATAATAGAGAAAGACAGTTGTAAATGATTTATTCTTTAACGAATAATCATAGTTTTTATGCGAATGAATTGTTTTACTGTTTAGATATCATTAAGTAAAAATGCCCATTTCGCTTAAAAAAACCCTACGGTCACCTCTTTAGAGAAAACTATGCCACAAGCCAAATTTCAGGGGGAACTTTTTTGTTAATAATCATTAAAAGCTGCAGCAAAAAATAATTACTGCTTTTTTAAAATATGGCTCTATAACGATTTGCGTGGCCAAAATTTGCACGGCTTTTTGGTCAATATCATTAGTAAGATGTTTTACAACCATGGAGAGGTTAATTAAGTGTTGTACGAGCTATAACTAAACAAGCTTAATAAACTAAAAAGCAGCAGAAATAAGATTTCTTTCACAAACTTTCTCATTAATAAAATTTGGTTTTTAAAATTTAATTTAACATTTGCAGTTCTGCTCGAATGCGTCCTCTTAACAGAATATTATAATTATTGTGAAAAAAATTAATTGAAAGAAAAACATACCATATGGCTAAAAGAAAAATGCAGAGCGCTTGGCTTTGATTATTGCGGAATAGCACGGGCAGAAAAACTTGATGATGATGCACGGCGGCTGGAAAACTGGCTAATGAAGGGAATGCAGGGGAAAATGCAGTACATGGAAAACCATTTTGACCTGCGTACCGATCCTACCAGGCTTGTTCCCGGCGCTAAAAGCGTTATTACGGTACTGATAAATTATTTCCCGCAGGAGCTGCAAAAGCCTCATGCACCTAAGATTGCCAAATATGCTTTTGGCTCCGATTATCACCAGGTGATTCGTGACAAGCTAAGGCAACTGTTGTATATGATGAAAGAAGAAATAGGCGAAATAAATGGACGTGGGTTTGTAGACAGCGCTCCTGTTTTGGAAAGATCATGGGCTATAAAAAGCGGACTTGGATGGGTTGGAAAAAACGGGAATCTTATAAATAAACAGGCCGGATCCTTCTTTTTTATTGCTACATTGATTGTAGACATTGAGTTGGTATATGATGATCCTTTTGCAAAAGATTATTGCGGCAGTTGCCGAAGGTGTATAGAAGCCTGTCCTACCGGGGCAATATTAGAAAATAAGGTAGTAGACGGCAGTAAATGTATTAGCTACTTTACTATAGAGCTGAAGGATGCTCTTCTTCCCGACGAGCTCAAAAGCCAGTTTTCTAACTGGATGTTTGGCTGCGATATATGCCAGGACGTTTGCCCCTGGAACCGGTTTAGTAAACCAAACAGCGAAATAAACTTCACGCCTCTCCCGCAGATTTTAAATTTTACTACCCGGGACTGGGAAGATGTAACAGAAGAAAGCTTTAAACAGATTTTTAAGAATTCTCCACTTAAAAGAAGAAAATTTGAGGGAATAAAGAGGAATTTGAAATTTATTGGGAATGTTTGAACCAGGTTGGACAGAAATGAATGGGAAACGGGTTTAGCAGCATATAAAAAACCTCAGAAGTAAATAGAAGCTTTGTTTTTCATCATGTGCTTTCTATTAGTACAATTGCAGCCTTGACCATTATAACATAAATCCAACTTTTATAACAATTCTTCTGTACAAATAATTATAACGTTCATAATTCTCAGATTCCAATTGCGGGGGTGGGCGCTGGCCACCATAGGTATTTTACCTTTTCTTTTACCTGCTTCAAACTGTATCCCGCACTAAGTAAAAAGCCCCTGTTGTTTTTACCTGATAATTTCCAGCCCATGCCTATGTCGTAAAACAAGCCGGGCGATGATGCAGGAAATTGTTTTTGTTCTTTTTGAATAGAATTCAGCCACAAAAAATTAATTCCTGCATCAACATAAGCGAACGGTGTATTTTTTTTATTAACCAGATTTCTTCTTACATCAATGAATAAGGGAATTGAGCGCTGGTTGCAGAAGTCGAGTCCTGTACCTGCGCCTATAAACCATTTGTCTTTATCTATGCCGTTAATGGTTTGCAGCATTGCAGATTCTCCCTTGTTGCCACTTAACAGGCCAACCTGGTTAACAGAACTGAATTTAATTTTTTCATTTTGAGCAATTGCTGATGATATTAACAAAATCAGAAATGGTATTAGAAAAGAACTTTTCATACTTATTCTTTTATAAACAGCATTATTAATCGAAATAGAAGGATAGAACAATGATTTATTATGATTTTTAAGATAAGCGCGGATATATTATAATCTGCCTGAATTATTATAATAAATCCGCGTTCTATTGCATATCATTCTTTGATCAAAATATGGTATAAGAAATTTTACTTTGCAAAGTCACGTTACTTCGGTTGGTGTAATCGTATTGGTATAGCCCGTCTTTGGCAACTACAATAGCATTATTGTTTTGAGCGATTACATCATATGCCTCTAAGCCCCCGATGGTTTGCAAAAGCCGTAGTTTGTTTACATCTGCAGCATCGTACACTTTTAGCCCGGCTGTTCCGTCGCAGACAAGTAATGTGTTGCCTGATTTGGCAAGGCCATGCGGATTGGTAAGCGCATAACTTTTTACAAGCCAGGCACTCTGAAGGTTTTGAATATTAAGTATATCAAGTTCGTTTATACTCGTGCCATTGCAATTAGTGCCCGAGCGAAGGGTGACATACGCAAAATTATCATCGGCGATCACAGGATCGCAGCGTGTGATGTGAGCAAACTGTGAGAGCTGTGCAGGCAATGCAGGATTGGCAGTGCCAAAAATAAACATGCCTGACTGAGAACCTATGAAAAGATTGTTTTTGAAAGGATAAATAGTTTCGATACCCCAGCCAGCATCTATACTGTTTGCAAAAACAGGGTTTTCAGGCATAGAAATATTAAACACATTTAAATTGTTGTTGGTAACCGTATACAGGTAATCATTGAGCAATGTAAACCTGGCCATAGAGCCACTGACACCTGTAGAGGAGGCGGGAGGTACAGCAGAAGAGCTCATTGCAAAATCAGATGCGTACCGTAAATCTATACCGGACATAGAAACTTCATCAGATACTGTAGTATCTTTCTTTATCCAGTCAACAATTACTCTTGTTGTATCTCCAACGAAAAAATTTAAGTACTGCCTTGCCGGAAAGATTTTTTCCGTTATTTTTTTCACTTGTACATTAGCAGGATTGCCAATGTCGAGCGTAACGAGGTCGCGATAGTTATCAGCATAAAGGATACTCCCTTTTACCGCCAGGTCGAGATTTCCGGGTATGGAAACAAAGTATTTATTTATTGGTACGGCAGGATTGGTGTTGTCGATAATATGAACCCCTTTATCTATTTCGTTAAGAAAAATATAATTGCCTGAAACAAATATTTTTCCCGGGTTTTTAACAGGAACAGCGGCATCGCTTTTTATACCGGCTCTTACTTCGGCAACTGTTTTGTATACCGGCTCATATAAAGTATACGTTCTCGTGGCAGTATCTTTGAGACAACCCTGGAGTAAGGCAGCGCTGGTAAAAAGAAGAACAGCAATACTTTTATGGCATAATAACTTTTTCATATAAGAAAATTTAATTGGTTTTATTTTAAAATAATTTTTGCTTTTATTCCGGTAAAAAACAGGTGCTGATTTGCACCTGCAGCTTCTTTAGCTATACTGGTTAATCCATATTGTGCTACCGGCCCTGCATCTATCATTAAGTGGAGTAGACGAAAAGCCCCCAAAACGAAGCCCCGATAAGAACGACTTACCGGGGCTTTTCGTCTACTCCATGTTGACCGAACCCGGTGCAACTGTAGGGTGCAAAGTAGCTCTCCTGAA
>JAABUT010002968.1_pt1 | contig 15284 bp, 14 predicted proteins | sample 5559281 | NCBI WGS metagenome assembly JAABUT01 (sample SAMN10711880, study PRJNA513359) | rock metagenome | isolation source: Antarctica rocks | place: Antarctica: Victoria Land, Ricker Hills nord | collected 2016-01-04 | reverse complement strand
GCGGATGCTATCTACGTCGCCGCCGCTGAACGGCACGGGACCGCGCTGCTCACCACCGACGGCCAGATCAAACGGTCCGGCGCGCTCATGGAGTGCGAGATCATCACCGTCTGAATGTCGGTCCCTACCCCCGACCGCACCCTGGTGCTCCATGTCGGCGGGTACACCCACGATGACACCGACCAACGTCTCGGCCTCGACAGCCAACAATCGAACGGCCTACGGCAACCGCTCGCACTGGCCCATCGTCATGCGCGGTGGGCGTCGCCGCGTCCACGGATGTCGAGAGTGGTCAGGACGTGCCGGTCCTCGTCGATGCGGTAGCGGACGCGGTAGCTGCTTCGTCGGGCGACCCACTGGCCGGCGAAGGCGGTACACAGCGGCTTGCCCAGTCGCTGCGGGTTGTCACGTAGCGTGGTCGAAGCCACGATTCTAGCCAATCTGGTCGACGGACGCACCAGCTCGCGCGGCCGGTCGAGGCGGAGCGGGCACGAAAAGCGCCGGTCGCGTAGGTTGGCCCGAACATCGGCACGGGGGACGGGACGCCATGAGCGACGACCGGGGCACGGACAGCACCACGACCGAGTTCATGCGGCAGTTCCGGGAGCTGATCGACCGGTTGCTTCACGACCTGCCGTCAGGCAACGGCTCCGGGCCCTTGCTCCTCGATGTGCTCGAGGAACACCTGGGCGTGGCGCCGGACCTGCTCGCCGTGGTGACCGAGCCGGTGCCAGAGCACCGACTCGTCGACGCCGACATCGCCCTCGAGGAGGTGGCCGACCGGGACCCCGCGCACCGGCTCGTCGGGCTCGGCGGCGGGGACATGCGCCACCACATGAGCTTCAGCGACCTGCTGCAGCACGCTCGCGCGCAGGGGCGGATTCCCCTGGGACAGGTCGACTACCTCCAGTCCGCCACCGGGCCGGGCCCGGACGAGCAACGCAATGTCGTCGCACTCGGGATGCGCCTCTTCTCCTACGACGGCCATCCGGTGGCCGTGCGGCAGACCGCGGCGCGCCCCCAGTTCGGGCGACCCGAGGGCGGTCTGGACGTGCTCGCAACGGACCGCGCCGTGGCGAAGGCGTTGTTGGCCGACGTCCGCGCGCTGATGGACGAGCGCAGCGTGTTCCGCGGCAAGGTCGTCACCTTCTCCGGCGACCCCTACGGGCGGGGCCTCGCCGGCGTGACCTTCGTCCATCGACCCCTCCTCGCGCAGACCGACGTGATCCTCCCCGGGGGACTTCTCGAACGGGTCAGCCACCACGTCCTCGGCATCGCGGAACAGCGGGAGGTGCTGCGCGCCTACGGGCAGCACCTCAAGCGGGGCGTCCTGCTCTACGGTCCGCCCGGCACGGGCAAGACCCACACGATGCGCTACCTGCTCGGCGCCAGTCCGGGCACCACCGCGGTGCTGCTCAGCGGCGGCTCGCTGCAGCACATCCACGCTGCGGCCAAGGTGGCCCGGGCACACCAGCCGGCGATCGTCGTGCTCGAGGACTGCGATCTCATCGCCGATGACCGGTCGATGGGGATGGGCGGTCCCAAGCCGCTGCTCTTCGAGGTCCTCGACGCCCTCGACGGCCTCGACCCCGATGCCGACGTCGCGTTCCTCCTGACGACGAACCGCGTCGCCGACCTCGAACGGGCCCTGGCCCAACGGCCGGGCCGGGTCGACCTCGCCGTCGAGATTCCCCTTCCCGACCGTGCCGGCCGACTCGAGCTGCTGCGCCTTTATGCCACGGGACTCTTCACCGAGAGCGGCCTCGCCGCGGCGGCTGACCGGTCAGACGGCACGACCGCGTCCTTCGCCAAGGAGCTCGTCCGCCGGGCCGTCCTGCGCGCCGCCCTGGTCGATGCCGAGCCGGAGGACGAGCACCTCAGCGGCGCCCTCGACGACCTGCTCTCGGACACCGAGGCACTGACCCGGAGCCTGCTCGGCGTCGACTCCGCGGACGCCCACCCGGACCCGATGCATCGGGGCTTCCCTGGCCGCGGGCCCCGGGGTGTGTCGTCGAGCATGACCTTCGGTGTCTGACCCCCGGCGCTACCGTGTCGTGGTGACCACGCAACCCGAGAAGGTCGAGCGCTTCCGTTCCCTCCACGTCCCCGGCAGACCGCTCCTCATGCCGAACCCCTGGGACGCCGGCTCGGCGAAGATCCTGGAGACCCTCGGGTTCTCCGCCCTGGCCACGACGAGCGGGGGCTTTGCCGGCACGCTCGGACGAGGCGACGGCAAGGTGACCCGGGACGAGGCCCTGGCCCATGCGGCACGCGTCGTCGGGGCCGTCGACATCCCGGTCTCCGCCGACCTCGAGAACGGCTTCGCGGACGACCCGGCGGGGGTCGCCGAGACCGTCAGGCTGGCTGCAGCGACGGGCCTGGCCGGCTGCTCCATCGAGGACTACGACCCCCTCCGAGGCGTGATGTATGCCGTGGGGCCGGCGACCGAGCGCGTCGCCGCCGCGGCCGAGGCGGCACACGGCGGACCCGACCGGCTCGTCCTGACGGCCCGCGCGGACAACAGCTTCCACGGGATCGACGACCTCGACGACACGATCGCCCGGCTGCGGGCCTTCGAGGCGGCTGGGGCCGACGTGCTCTACGCACCGGCGGTCTCCGAGGGCGGGGACCTGCAGCGCATTTTCGATGCGGTCTCCGTGCCCATCAACGTCCTCGCCCTGCCCGGTGCGCCGAGCGTGGCACACCTGGCCGGGCTCGGTGTCGCCCGGATCTCGGTCGGCACGGGCTTCTACTGGGCGGCCATCGGCGGCCTCGTCGCCGCCTCACGCGAGCTTCTCGACGACGGCACCTATGGCTTCTGGGAGGGAGCGGCTGCCGGGCGGGACGTCGGCCGGGTCGCCTTCGGGTGAGCAGTGGAGCCTGGCCGTGCTCCGCCGAGCGCTGGATCTGGTGCTGTCACTGACCAATGTCACTTGACCCTCACCATGGGGGAGGGTCCACCGTGGACGGATGCGATCAGAGACTCTTCCGAATCGAGCTGTGAGTGAGTGCTCACTCAGTTATTCTTTCGCCATGCCCCCTCGTGCCAGAGCTCTGCCGCCGACCGAGCGCCGCGCCGCCATCGTCGGCTCCGCACTCGAGCTGATCCGCGAGCACGGAGCAGTGCCGAGCACCAAGGAGATCGCCGAGGCGTCAGGAATTGCCGAAGGGACGATCTTCCGGGTGTTCGACACCAAGGACGAGCTCATCCACGAGGTCATCGCGGTGACGTTCTGCACGGCTCCGTTGACCCGTCAGCTGCAGGAGGTCGACCACGAGCTGCCTTTGCGGGACCGCCTCGTCGCGATGGTCAGCATCCTCCAGCGCCGGTTCTCGGACGTCTTCGACCTCATGGTCGGCCTCCGGCTGTCGGCGCCGCCTCTGGGGCGGCTCAACGACCACCACGCGTGCACCCCCGAGGCCGGTCACGTCCCCAACGAAAGCACGAGTGACACGGACCCGTGCCGGCGACCGTTCGAGCCCGGCGAGCTGGACCACGGCCCGGCCGTGGAGGCCGTCATCTCCCTCATCCAGCCCGATGCCGACCTGCTGACGTGCAGCGCGCGGGATCTCGCCCGCTACATCCGGCTGCTGACATTCTCCGGCAGCCACCGCCACATCACCGACGGCAAGCTCCTCACCCCGGAGAGCATCGTCGACATCGTCCTCAACGGCGCCCTCGACCCGCGGCCGGCCGCTCGACGGCGAGCAGCCGGCATACGCACCTCGCGACCGACCGGGTCCACCCGCACCAGGAAGGCACACTGATGTTGCTGCGGATCGTTCGCACCTACCTGGCTCCCTACAAGGCCCAGCTGGCGCTCATCCTGATCCTCCAGCTCGCGGGGACGATCGCGTCGCTCTACCTGCCGAGCCTCAACGCCGACATCATCGACCGGGGTGTCGCCAGGGGCGACACGGCCTACATCTTCGGCACCGGCGGGTGGATGCTCGCCGTCAGCCTCGTCCAGATCGTCGCCACCGTGGCCGCCGTCTACCTCGGCGCCCGGACCTCGATGAGCCTGGGACGCGACCTGCGTGGTGGGATCTTCCACCGCGTCGCCGAGTTCTCCGCCCAGGAGGTGTCGAAGTTCGGTGCGCCGACACTGATCTCGCGCAACACCAACGACGTCACGCAGATCCAGATGGTCGTCTTCATGGCCCTGGCCCTGATGGTGGCGGCTCCCATCAGCATGGTCGGCGGCATCTTCATGGCGCTCCGGCAGGACGTCGGACTGTCCTGGCTGGTCGCCGTGGCCGTGCCGCTCCTGGCGGTGGCCGTCTACCTCGTCATCCGCAGGATGATCCCCCAGTTCCGGACCATGCAGACCTCGATCGACAGCGTCAACCGGATCATGCGCGAGCAGATCACCGGCATCCGGGTCGTCCGCGCGTTCGTGCGCGAGGACTTCGAGGAGGAGCGCTTCGCCGTCGCGAACACGACGCTCACCGGCACGGCCCTGGCCGTCGGGCGGCTCCAGGCGCTGATCTTCCCCATCGTCATGATCATCCTCAACGCCTCCACCGTGGGCGTCCTGTGGTTCGGGGCGAGCCGGGTCGCCAGCGGCGCCATGGAGATCGGGTCCCTCACGGCCTTCATGGCCTACCTCGTCCAGATCCTCATCGCGGTGATGATGGCGACCTTCATGTCGATGATGATCCCGCGCGCGTCGGTGTCGGCCGAGCGCATCGGCGAGGTGCTGGACACGGAGTCCTCGGTGGCCCAGCCGGCCCACCCCGTCACGTCGCTCTCCCCGGTGTCCGAGGTCGTCTTCGACAAGGTGGACTTCCACTACCCGGGTGCGGAAGAGCCTGTCCTGGACGAGGTCTCGTTCACCGCCAAGGCCGGACAGACGACCGCGATCATCGGCAGCACCGGCGCCGGCAAGACGACCCTGGTCAACCTCGTGCCGCGCCTGTTCGACGTCACCGGCGGCTCCCTGACGGTCGGTGGGGTCGACGTGCGCGAGGCCGACCTCGACACGCTGTGGTCGCGCATCGGGCTGATCCCGCAGCGCCCCTACCTGTTCACCGGCACGGTCGCCAGCAACCTGCGCTACGGCAACCCCGACTCGACGGACGAGCAGCTGTGGGACGCCCTGCGCATCGCCCAGGCCCAGGACTTCGTCGAGCAGATGGCGGAAGGACTGCAGTCGCCGATCACCCAGGGTGGCACCAACGTCTCGGGCGGTCAGCGCCAGCGGCTCGCCATCGCCCGGGCCCTCGTCCGCCGGCCGCAGGTCTTCCTCTTCGACGACTCGTTCTCGGCGCTCGACCTCACGACGGACGCCCGGCTACGGGCCGCCCTCAGACCGGTGACGAGGGAGGCCACGGTGATCATCGTCGCCCAGCGGGTGTCCACGATCATCGACGCCGACCACATTGTCGTCCTCGACGGCGGCCGGGTCGTCGGCCAAGGCCGGCACGACGAGCTTCTCGAGACGTGCGGGACCTACCAGGAGATCGTCGAGTCGCAGCGATCCGCCGAGGAGGCGGCAGCATGAGCGCCTCGACAGCGAAGCAGGGGACCCCGCGGTCTGCGCGGGGAGGACACGAGCTTGCGAGGCCCGGAGTGAGCGCGGAGAGGTGCCCAAAATGAGCGAGGAAGGCGTCAAGACCGCTGAGGAGAAGGCTGCCGAGGCTCGCCGCGGGCCCGGTGGGTCCGCCCTGTCCCGCCGCGGACCGATGTCCATGGGTATGCCGGGTGAGAAGTCGCAGAACTTCGGCCCGTCGGCGAAGCGGCTCCTGGGCCGGCTGCGGCCGGAACGCCGTCCGGTCGTCCTCGTCGTCGTCCTGTCCATCGCGAGCGTGGTGCTCAGCGCGGTGGGGCCGAAGATCCTCGGCCACGCGACGAACCTCATCTTCGAGGGCTTCTTCGGGTCGAGGCTGCCCGCCGGTGCCACCAAGGAAGCCGTCATCGCCGGGCTGCGCAGCAGCGGCCAGGGCCAGCTCGCCGACCTGCTCTCGGGGATGAACGTCGTCCCGGGTGTGGGCATCGACTTCACCGCGCTCGCCCACGTGCTCCTCCTCGTCCTGGGGCTGTACGTCCTGGCGGCGTTCCTGCAGTGGCTCTCCGGTTGGCTGCTGGCGTCGGTGGTCCAGCGCACCGTCTACGCGCTGCGCTCCGACGTGGAGGCCAAGCTCAACCGCCTGCCGTTGCCCTACTTCGACGGCCAGCCGCGGGGGGAGCTGCTGAGCCGGGTCACCAACGATGTGGACAACGTCCAGACGAGCCTCCAGCAGACGCTGAGCCAGCTGCTGACCTCGCTGCTCACCGTTGTCGCCATGGTCGCGATGATGTTCAGCATCTCGTGGGTGCTCGCGCTCATCGCGCTGGTGACGATCCCGATCTCCATGCTGCTCACGGCGATGATCGCCAAGCGCTCCCAGAAGCTCTTCGTCCAGCAGTGGCACCACACCGGCCAGCTCAACGGGATCATCGAGGAGACCTTCACCGGCCACGGCCTGGTCAAGGTCTTCGGGCGCCAGAAGGAGTCGCAGGAGGCGTTCGAGGCCAAGAACGACGAGCTCTACCGGGCGGCGTTCGGCGCCCAGTTCATCAGCGGCATCATCATGCCCGCGATGATGTTCATCGGGAACCTCAACTACGTCGTCATCGCCGTCCTCGGTGGCCTGCGGGTCGCGGGCGGCACCATGTCGCTCGGCGACGTCCAGGCCTTCATCCAGTACTCCCGCCAGTTCACCCAGCCGCTGACCCAGGTCGCGTCGATGGCCAACCTCCTCCAGTCCGGCGTCGCGTCGGCGGAGCGGGTGTTCGACGTCCTCGACGCTCCCGAGCAGCGGCCGGAGTCGGCCGCGCCCCTGCGGATCGAGGACTCGCGCGGTCGGGTGCAGCTCGAGCAGGTCACCTTCGCCTACACCGCCGACCAGCCGCTCATCGACGACCTCGACCTCGTCGTGGAGCCGGGCCAGACGGTGGCCATCGTCGGGCCGACCGGCGCGGGCAAGACGACGCTCGTCAACCTCATCATGCGGTTCTACGAGCTGAGCTCCGGCCGGATCACCCTCGACGGCGTGGACATCACGGAGATGACCCGGCACGACCTGCGCTCCCGGATCGGCATGGTGCTCCAGGACACCTGGCTCTTCGCCGGCACGATCCGCGACAACATCGCCTACTCCCGTCCCGACGTGACGGAGGAGGAGGTCATGGAAGCCGCCCGGGCCACCTACGTCGACCGCTTCGTCCACTCCCTGCCCGACGGCTATGACACGGTGCTCGACGCCGAGGCCGGCAACATCAGTGCCGGCGAGAAGCAGCTCATCACCATCGCGCGGGCCTTCCTCGCCGCGCCCGAGCTGCTCATCCTCGACGAGGCGACGAGCTCGGTCGACACCCGCACGGAGCTGTTGGTCCAGCAGGCCATGGCGGCACTGCGCAGCGACCGGACGAGCTTCGTCATCGCCCACCGGCTCTCCACGATCCGCGACGCCGACGTCATCCTCGTCATGGAGGACGGGCAGATCGTCGAGAAGGGCTCGCACGCCGACCTCCTGGAGCAGGACGGTGCCTACGCGCGGCTCTACTCGTCCCAGTTCAGCGGCGCCGCAACGGAGCTGGACGGAGAGCAAGCGCCCGCGCCGGGAGGTCCGGTCCTGACAGGGGCCCGCCTGTCCAAGCGCCCCTGACCGTCCCCTGACCGCGACGGACGGAGGGTATGCCGGATGGTCAGCACCCGGCATACCCTCCGGTGGGGTGAGGCTCGCATCTCAGTGGCGGCCCCGCCGGACCGGTGGAATGGTAAAGGAGTGGCGCGAGGAGCAGGCAGGATCAATCCGGTGCAGGGGACTCGACGGTGGGCCCTCGTCTGTGCCTGGGCGACGGTCGCGTGCGTGATCCCGTCCAGCCTGTGGAGAGTCGCCGTGGGGCTCGGGGTGCCGCTGGGCTGGGGTGGGGAGCACCTCCGATCGGAGCGGATTCCCGGGTTCGGAACCCTCTACGTCATCGGCCTCAGCATCGGCTCGATTCTCGCGGCGGGTCTGACCCTGGGGTTGGTCTATCGATGGGGTGAGGTGGTCCCGTCAGGCGTACCGCTGATCGGTCGGAGACGCGTGCCGCTGTGGCTCCCAGTCGTCCTGGCCGTGTCGGGCGCCCTCTTCGTCGCCTGGTTGGTGTGGATGAGCATCCGCAGCTGGGCTCAGGTGAGCGGGTTTGCCGACCAACCGAGATCAGGATGGGCGCTGCTCATGGCTGCCTGCTACGCCCCGGCCGCTCTGTGGCCGGCGTTGCTGCTCGCCGTGACCGGGGCGTACGTCCAACGTCGGCGGCGCAGCAGCCTGGATCCTTCTCGGCGAAGGTGAGCGGGTGATCGTCCCGCCGATGGCGCGTGGAGTCGGGAGGTCCGGGCTTGTCTTGACTCGTTCCAGATCTTCTGGTGAAGTGGGCCACGTGACGGCATCGGTGCAGGAGCGCCTGCGGGCAGTTGGCCTGAGGGTCACCGCGCCCCGTGAAGCGGTGCTGGGAGTCCTCGAGTCCGGTCAGGGCCGGGGCGAGCACCTGCCCGTGGCGACCATCGCGCAGCGAGCCCGGCAGGTCCTGGGCTCGCTGTCCACCCAGGCGGTGTACGACTGCCTCGAGGTGCTGACGGCCGCCGGCCTGGCCCGGCGGATCGAGCCTGCCGGCCACCCCGCGCGCTACGAGGGCCGGGTGGGGGACAACCACCACCACCTCGTCTGTCGCGGCTGCGGGAAGACCACGGACGTCGACTGCGTCGTCGGCTCGGCGCCGTGCCTGAGCATCCAGGCACCCGGCGGGTTCGTCGTGGACGAGGCCGAGGTGACCTTCTGGGGCTACTGCTCGCGCTGTCAGCCGGTCCCCGCCGCGACCACCTAGCCATGTCCGACCACCCACCAGCCCGGAACACCGCATCCACCCGAGAGGAACGCGTCATGACCGACGTCGCCAGCCAGCCCACCGAGCCGACCGAGCAGGACCGTGCCGTCCTGACCAACCGTCAGGGACATGCCGTCTTCGACAACCAGAACCAGCGCACCGTCGGCGCCCGTGGTCCCGCCACGCTGGAGAACTACCAGTTCCTGGAGAAGATCAGCCACTTCGACCGCGAGCGGATCCCGGAGCGGGTCGTCCACGCCCGGGGCACCACCGCGTTCGGCTACTTCGAGGCCTACGGCAGGTGCGGCGACCAGCCGATCTCGACGCTGACCCGGGCCGGGCTCTTCCAGGACGAGGGCAAGCGCACGGACGTCGCCGTCCGGTTCTCGACCGTCGCGGGCGGTCGTGACTCGTCGGAGGTCGCCCGTGACCCGCGGGGTTTCGCCGTGAAGTTCTACACCGAGGACGGCAACTGGGACCTGGTCGGCAACAACCTCGGCGTCTTCTTCATCCGCGACGCCATCAAGTTCCCCGACTTCATCCACTCCCAGAAGCCCGATCCCGTGACGTTCGAGCGCCAGGACCCGAACCGGGTGTTCGACTTCGTCAGCCAGTCGCCCGAGGCCCTGCACATGATCACCCTGGTCTTCGGCCCGCGAGGCATCCCGGCGGGCTACCGCACCCAGCAGGGCTTCGGCGTCAACACCTACAAGTGGGTCAACTCCCAGGGCGAGACGAGGCTCGTGAAGTACCACTGGCTGCCGAAGCAGGGGGTCGCGTCGCTGACCGCCGAGGAGGCGGCGAAGATCCAGGCGACCGACCTCGGCTCGCACACCAGGGACCTGTATGCCGCGATCGAGCGCGGTGACTACCCCGAGTGGGAGCTGTGCGTGCAGCTCATGGACGACCACGACCACCCGGAGCTCGACTTCGACCCCCTGGACGACACCAAGGTCTGGCCGGAGGAGAGCTTCCCGCTGCACGCCATCGGTCGGATGGTGCTGGACCGGGCGCCGGAGAACATCTTCGCCGAGAACGAGCAGATCGCCTTCGGCACCGGCGTGCTCGTCGACGGCCTGGACTTCTCCGACGACAAGATGCTCGTGGGACGGACCTTCTCCTACAGCGACACCCAGCGCCACCGGGTGGGCCCCAACTACCTCCAGCTGCCGGTCAACCAGCCCAAGAACGCCCGCGTGTCCACCAACCAGCGGGACGGCCAGATGGCGTATGCCGTGGACCTGGGGGCCGGTCAGAACCCGCACGTCAACTACGAGCCGTCGATCCTCGGCGGGCTGCGCGAGGCGGAGTACCCCACCCGCGACGACCAGGGGCCGGAGGTCACCGGGCGGCTGACCCGCAAGCGGATCCCGCGGACCAACGACTACCAGCAGGCCGGCGAGCGCTATCTCCTGTCGGAGCAGTGGGAGAAGGACGACCTGGTCGAGAACCTCGTCGGCGCCCTGAGCAAGTGCGACCGGCCGATCCAGGAACGCATGGTCTGGCACTGGCTGCTCTGCGAGGACGAGCTCGGCCAGCGCGTCGGTGAAGGACTCGGCATCAGCCCCGACGACGTCCGTCACCTGGAGCCGCTGGCGACCCAGACCCTCAACGACGCGGAGCAGCAGCGGCTGGCCAACCTCGGCAAGAACGGGCCCCGCGACGTCACCGGACTGACGATGACGCACTGCGTCCCGAACGAGCGGGCGGCAGCACCGACGTCCTGAACCCGTCCGGCGACGGCCCCACCGCAGCAGCAGGTGGGGCCGTCTGTGCGGTGGCGGGCGTGGGCACGCGCAGCCGCCGAAGTTTTTCCGTCGACGTGTCGATCCGGGGGCCGGCCGGGCGACGTGGGGGTACAGGCTGGTCATCTCGGTCCACCGCAGGTGAGCCGGCACCACGTCGCACGAAGGAGTCAAGCCGATGCGTTACCTGCTCATGCACAAGTTGGACGAGCGCAGGCCCGAGGCCTACCACCCGAGCCCGGAGTTCATGGCCGGCATGGGGGAGTTCATGACGGAGATCGGCAAGGCCGGCGTCCTCCTCACGGCGGAGGGCGTGCTGCCGAGCGCCACAGGTGCCACGGTCCGCCACGCGGGCGGCAAGAGCACCGTGCTCGACGGACCGTTCACCGAGGCCCGGGAGGTGATCGGCGGGTTCGCCCTCATCGACGTGCGCTCGCGCGAGGAGGCCGTCCAGTGGGCGACCCGCTACGCCGCGCTCTTCGACGAGGTCGAGGTCGAGGTCCGGCAGGTCGCCGAGCTCTCCGACCTGCCTGCCGCGGACGGCTGACCCGGTGACGGGCGCGTCGCCGGCACACCGCGCCGTCGAGGCGGTGTGGCGCATCGAGTCGCCCCGCGTCGTCGGCGGGCTGGTGCGCATCGTCCGCGACCTCGATGTCGCCGAGGAGCTGGCTCAGGACGCGCTCGTCGCCGCGCTGGAGCAGTGGCCGGAGTCAGGCGTCCCGGACAACCCGGGCGCCTGGCTCATGGCCGTCGCCAAGCGGCGCGGCGTCGACCTCATCCGCCGCAACGGGCGGCGGACCCGCAAGTACGCGCTCATCGCCCAGGACCTGGAGGAGGAGGTGGACCCGATGGCTTCGGTCGACGTCGACGGCATCGATGACGACGTGCTCCGGCTGATGTTCGTCTCGTGCCACCCGGTGCTCTCCACCGAGGCCCGGGTCGCGCTCACCCTGCGTCTGCTCGGTGGTCTCACGACGCCGGAGATCGCCCGGGCCTTCCTCGTTGCCGAAGCGACCGTGGCCCAACGCATCGTGCGCGCCAAGAAGACGATCGCGGAGGCAGAGGTGCCCTTCGAGGTCCCCGAGGGGGCCGAGCGAGCCGCGCGGATCGCCTCGGTCCTCGAGGTGGTCTACCTGATCTACAACGAGGGGTATGCCGCGACCGATGGCGAGGACTGGCTGCGCCCCGCCCTGTGCAACGACGCCATGCGCCTGGGCCGGACCCTGGCGGCGTTGGCTCCCGGCGAGCCCGAGGTGCACGGGCTGGTTGCCCTCATGGAGATCCAGTCCTGGCGCGCCGCCGCGCGGACCGGTCCGGGCGGCGAGGTGGTCCTGCTCCGGGACCAGGACCGGACCCGCTGGGACCGGCTGCTCATCCGACGGGGTCTTGCGGCACTGGCCACCGCCGCGGAACTCGGCGGCGCCGGGGGCCCCTACGCGCTCCAGGCGCCATCGCGGCCTGTCACGCCGGGGCGCGGACCTGGGAGGAGACCGACTGGCACCGCATCGTCGCGATCTACGCCGTGCTGGCCGAGGTCGCCTGGTCCCCCGTCGTCGAGCTGAACCGGGCCGTCGCGGTAGCCATGGCGCACGGACCGGATGCGGGGCTGGCGGTCGTGGACGAGCTGGCCGCGGAGCCGGTGCTGGCGGGCTACCATCTGCTGCCCAGCGTCCGGGGCGACCTGCTCCAGCGGCTGGGTCGGCTCGACGAGGCGCGGGCGGAGTTCCTGCGCGCCGCCGACCTTGCAGGTAACGAGCCGGAGCGCCAGCTCCTTCGTGCGCGCGCTGGGTGGGCCGGAGGCTGACCCGCGCGGGACCAGCGGCTCACATGATGAACGTCGTCGCCAGGCCCATCGAAGCGCAAGGCGAGCTCCACTGATCGTCGCCACCAGCACCCCCACGCCTCGACGGCCTGCCCGATCGCCACCGCCGCGCCGTGCCCCCCCGTGAGGTTGGCGATGCCGTCAGGACTGACCCGGAAGCCCACCAGGGTCCACCTGCGAGAGCCGGCTGCCCGGCATACCGGCCCTAGGGTGTGTCGATGGGCAGGCTGCCGTTGCGCCGGACGGGCGGGAGTGAGGGCGCCGTCGCCGGGTCCGTCACGACACTCGAGCTGTTCTTCGACCTCGTCTTCGTCTTCACCATCACCCAGCTCACGGCGACTCTCGGTGAGGACCAGGGCTGGGCGGGTGTCGGCCGGACCGTCCTGCTGCTCGCCCTCATGTGGTGGATGTATGGCGGGTACGCCTGGCTGACGAACGCGGCGCCGCCGGTGACGACGGTCCGGCGGGCGTTCCTCCTGCTCGGGATGGTCGGGAACTTCGTCATGGCTCTGGCCGTGCCGCACGCCTTCACGACCGACCGGGTCGTCTTCGCCGTCGGGTACTGCATCGTCGTGGCCGTGCACACCGGCACGTACCTCAGCCAGTCGGCTCGGGTCACGCCGGGCATGGTGCTCCAGCTCCTCGTGTGGAACGTCGGGGCTGCCATCGTCATCCTCGTCGGCGCGTTCCTCGGCGGCGCGGCGCTCTACGCCTGCTGGGTCGCCGCCGTCCTGCTCGAGACCCTGGTCCCGCGCCTCGCCGCGCGAACTCCCTTGTCCCGCCTCGACAGCGGGCCGGCCTTCGAGCTGCGACCGGGCCACTTCGTCGAGCGGCACGGGCTGATGCTCATCATCGTCCTCGGCGAGTCGGTCCTGGCCATCGGCGTCGGGGTGAGCAGCGGCGTGGATCGCATCGGCATCGCCCAGATCGGCTTCACCGTGATCAGCCTCGGCCTCGCCGCGTCGCTCTACTGGGCCTACTTCGGGACCCACGAGGCCGAGGAGGCCGAGGAGGCGCTCGCCACCGCCGCGCCCCACCGCCAGCAGGGCGTGGCACTGGGGTCCTACGGCTACGCCCTCGCGGTGATGCTCCTCGGCGTCGTCTTCGCGGCGTCGGGCCTGCACCACGCGCTCGAGCACCCGACGGCCCGGCTCGACCTCGCGTCCGCGGCCCACCTCTCCGCGGGGGTGGCGGCCTTCTGGGTCGGGCTGGCCGGCTTCCGGCTCGCCATCGGGCGAGGCAACGTGGCCCTCCGGCTCGTCGGCGGCCTGGCCCTCCTCGCCGCGACGGTGCTCGGCCCCCGCGTCAACGGGTTCGTCGAGCTCCTCGCCCTGTTGGCTGGCTCGGTCGCGATCCTCCTCATCGAGAACGCGCGGCGTACTTCGCCGGAGGCATCCCGACCAGCGACGTGAACTCACGGGTGAAGTGCGCCTGGTCGTACCACCCGAGGCTCGCCGCGAGCTCGGCCAGGTCGTCCACCGCGCCGGTGTCGATGAGCGTGACGGCGTCATGGAGGCGGTAGCGCTGCAGGGTCCACTTCGGCCCCACGCCGACATACCGGCGGAAGAGCCGCTGCAGCGTCCTCAGCGGTATGCCGTGTCGCTCGGTCACGTCCTCGACGCGGGTCAGCGTGCGGTCACCGAGCATGTCGGCGACGACGGCGAGGAGCTGGTCGTAGCGCGCATCGGGCCCCGGGCGCCGGGCCAGGAGGAAGGCGTCGACGAGGGCCGGCCGACCGGCCTGGTCCGCCTCGAGGACATTGTCACGCAACGCATCTGCGGCGTCGCCGAAGAACTCGCGCAGGTCGAGGACCTTGCCGAGGGAGGTGCCGACGTCGAGCCCGGTGAAGGCTCCGAACCCGCCCGGTCGAAACTTCACCCCGAAGACGCTCCCCGCACCGGACAGCCGGAACCGGAAGCGGGAGGTGACGACGCCGTGCAGGAGGGCAGCCGGCATACGGAAGCCGTGGCGTGCGTCTCCGCCCGACTCGACGGTCAGGTGGAGCGCGGGGTGGGGGATCACCTCGGAGAGGTAGGTGGTGCCCCCGGGAAGGTCCCAACGCACCGACCAGTACCACTCCACCCAGCGGTCGAGCTCCGGGCTGGCAGGGGGACGGGCGAGGGTGGCGTGGTCCGGGAGCTCGTCCGGCCGCAGGATCCCCGCCGTCGTCGTCGTCGGCAGCCGCGACGCAGGGGCCGCCGGCGTTGTCGCGTTTCTCCAAGACGGCATGGACCCACCGTAGGCAGGCTGGGGGACATGACAGAGAACACGACGACAGCAGCCTCCGCGGGCACCACCGTCAAGCCCGTGCCGGACGGCTACACCTCCCTGACCCCCTACCTCTGCGTCGACGGCGCGGCGAAGGCGATCGCGTTCTACGAGTCGGTCTTCGGTGCCACGACGGTCTCGCGCAACGACGGCCCCAACGGCACCGTGGCCCATGCCGAGCTCGACTTCGGCAACGGCCGCATCCAGCTCAGCGACCCGGCACCCGAGCACAACCTCGTGGCTCCCGACGGCACCGACTGGGTCAACCACTCCTACGTCCACTACTGCCCGGACGTCGACGCCACGTATGCCGCGGCGGTGGCGGGCGGCGCGAAGGGCTACGGCGAGCCGGAGACGTTCATGACCGGTGACCGCTACGGCGCGGTCCTCGACCCCTGGGGCCACCGCTGGACCCTGATGACCCGGGTCGAGGACGTCGACCCGCAGGAGGCCGAGCGCCGCGTCAACGAGTGGCTCGCCGCTCAGGAGTCCTGACCCGCGGCTCAGCGGGCGGGCTCGGCGGGCTCGGCGGGCCCGGCGTAGCGTGAGCAGCGTGTCCTACGAGGAATGGCTGCTCGCGCCGGGGGTGGAGGTC
>JAABUT010002965.1_pt1 | contig 15287 bp, 11 predicted proteins | sample 5559281 | NCBI WGS metagenome assembly JAABUT01 (sample SAMN10711880, study PRJNA513359) | rock metagenome | isolation source: Antarctica rocks | place: Antarctica: Victoria Land, Ricker Hills nord | collected 2016-01-04 | reverse complement strand
GCCAGTACGACGGAAACGACATTGTCGGACTGCTCAGCCGGGTCCCACGCCCTACCGCGAGCCGGCTCACGGCGTACACCAAACAGTCCCGCGACCAGCTGCTGTTCGCCACCCAGGCGAACAGCCGCCGTCCGGCCGACAGCCCGGTCCCGGCCGCGGTCGGTGGCACCAGCCCGATCAAGCACGTCGTGATGATCGTGCGGGAGAACCGGACCTTCGACCAGGAGTTCGGCGACCTGCGCTCGCTGGGCCGGACGAACGCCGACGTGCAACCGGCGTTCACCGAGTTCGGTCGGCGCAACGCCAGCGGCCAGACCGTCACCCCCAACATCCACAACCTGGCGGACCGGTACGCACTGAGCCAGAACTTCTACTCCGACGGTGAGGCCAGCATCCAAGGTCACCACTGGACCGCCGAGGGCACGTCCACGGACTACACCGAGAAGTCCTGGGTGCACTACTACTCGGCGCGCAACCACCCCTACGACCCGACGGCGCCGATCGTCTACCCCCGCTGCGGCGCGATCTTCCAGCAGCTCGCCGCACAGTACAAGACGTTCCGGGACTTCGGCGAGCTCGTCGGCCAGGCAACCAGCCAGCCGCCGTCCACGCCGTCACCAGGCGCGGCCTGCGCCGTCCCCGGCGGGACGAACGACCCGAAGGTCGCGGCCAACACCGCGCCGACCTACCCGAACAACCTGTTCCTGACCTCGGTCAAAGACACCGACCGGCTGACGGAGTTCAAGAAGGAGTACGCCCCGCTGGTCGCAGCCGATGAGGTCCCCCAGCTCAGTTATCTGTTGATGGGCAACGACCACACCGACGGCGCCACCCCCGGCAAGACCACCCCACAGGGCCTGGTGGCCACTAACGACCAGGCGGTCGGCGGCGTCATCGATTACCTCAGCCACACCAAGCAGTGGTCCTCCACCGCGGTGTTTGTCATGGAGGACGACAGCCAAGACGGCTTGGACCACCGCGACGGGCACCGCAACATCTTCCTGCTCGCCTCCCCATACGCCGCGAAGGCCAAGCTGTCGAACGTGCACATCTCTCAGGCGGGGGTCCTACACACCATCGAGCTAATTCTTGGCCTGCGACCGCTGTCGAACTACACCCAGTACGCGCCGGTGCCGTACGACATGTTCACCGCCCACCCCGACACCACCCCCTACACAGCGGAGCAGCCGACCTACCCCCAGGACGCCAAGAACCCCACAGCAGCCGCGGGCTCGGCCGCCTCAGTCCCGGTCAACACCTCCTCGATCGATGTCGCCGGCCCCGTGCTAGAGGCGCAGCTGTGGCAGTCCACCCACCCCGGGGCGCCCATGCCAGCAGCGCTGGTACGTGAGGTCCAGTCCCGCGGCGGCATCAGCCAGCGAGCTGCCCGGGCCTGGGCGGCCGGCGGCAGCTGCCGGTGCACGCCCCTGCAACAAGGCCGGACCGCGGCGCCCGGGTCCGCCGACGCCGACGGGTGAGCCGGCACAGCACTCCACCCGTTCCCAACACTGACCAGGAGGACCTTCGATGATCGGTCGCTCGCGCTTGCTGTCCGCCGCTGCTGCAGTCGGCGCCCTGGCCGTCGCCCTACCCGCATACGCGTGCCCGCCGGCGGCCAAGCCGCCAGCCCCTCGGCACGTGTTCGTGATCAACCTGGAGAACAAGGGGTACGCGACGACGTTCGGGCCCGGTTCGAAGGCGCCGTACCTGTCCCGGACCTTGCGCGCGCAGGGCGTACTGCTCGAGCAGTACCACGGCACTGCCCACAACAGCCTGCCGAACTACCTGGCGCAGATCTCCGGGCAGGGCCCCGATCCCGAGCAGCAGGGCGACTGCCAGGTCTACTCCTCGTTCCTGCAGGCGGGCACGGTCTCGCACCAGCAGGCCGCAGGGCGCGGCTGTGTCTACCCGGCGTCGGTCCCGACGCTGCCCGGGCAGCTCACCGCCGAGGGGCTGAACTGGAAGGGGTACATGGAGGACATGGGCGCCGACCCAACCCGGGAGGCGGCGCGCTGCGGGCACCCGGCAATCAACACCCAGGACAGCACCCAGCGGGCGACCGTCAAAGACCAGTACGCCGCCCGGCACAACCCCTTCGTCTACTTCAGCTCCATCACCGGGTCCCCGTCATGTGCCCAGCGCGACGTCAACCTCAGCAAGCTGACCGCTGACTTGAAGACGGTGACCACGACCCCGAACCTCGCCTACATCACGCCGAACCTGTGCCACGACGGCCATGACACCCCCTGCGTCAACGGCGAACCCGGCGGCCTGACCAGCGCCGACGCGTTCCTGCGCACATGGGTTCCCCGGATCCTCGCCTCCCCGGCCTACCGCCAAGACGGCCTGCTCGTCGTCACCTTCGACGAGTCCGACAGCCCGCAGTCCGACGCCAGCGCTTCCGGGGGTGAGACAGCCGGCCCGAACTCCCCGCTACCCGGCATCGTCGGGCCCGGAGGCGGACGGGTCGGCGCTGTCGTCCTGTCCCGGCACACCACGCCCGGTACGTCGTCATCGGTCGGCTACAACCACTACTCACTGCTCGCCAGTCTCGAGGACGCCTTCGGGCTGGCTCACCTGGGCTTCGCCGCGCAGAGCGGCCTGCCCAGGTTCGGCCGCGACGTGTACTCCGCCAGGTAGCCCGGCCCACACCGACCCCTGGGTCGGTCGCCGGGCGCGGCGGCGCGGCACTGCCCGTCAAGGCCAGCACCAGCATCACCACCGCCGTCAGGACCAGCGCCAGCGCCCGCCCGGCGTATTGCCCCCGCCCCCGCCCTCGCCCACGCCCACGCCGTAGCGCTTCATCAGTCACGGGACAGACCGCGACCGACGTGGCCTGACAACTCGTGAACGGAAGGTGGACGCCTCGTTCTGCGACGCGTACGAGACACGCCACCCCCACAGCGCCCCGGCGCGTGGCAAATCTAGGTATTTCCCAGAGATGCAGGAGCTTGTTGGTCTGCTGTTCGTTGTCCAGCCGGCCGGCCCGGGGCAGGCTGGGTGGATGGCAGCAGCTGCGGTGCGGCACGTGGTGGTGTTAGTGCAGGAGAACCACACCACCGATAACTACTTCCGCTCGATGCGGGCGTGGGGGGCCAATGTCGCCGCGGACTGGCCGACCGAACCCAACCCACCCGGGCCGGACCAGCCACACACCCGGGCCGCCTACGCCCGCTGGTGGCACGCCCAGCGCACCGCCGGCCCGACCCCGGCCGCGCACCGCCAGTTCGACACCACCACCGTGCTGCCGTTCTACGCCTATCTCGCCGCGACCGGGGCGTTCCTGGACAACCACTGCTCAGGGTTCGGGACCAACAGCACCCCCAACCACCTGCTGATCGTCGGGGGGCAGAGCCCGACGCTGCGCAACCCACCCCGCAACCAGCCACCGCCGGTCTGGGATTTGCCGTCGCTGCCCGGGCACGCCCAGGACCACGGGCTGAGCTGGCAGGCCTACACCGGCCGTTCGTCCTACCCGGTGGCGTTCTACTCCCAGCTGGCCGATTCGCCCAACGTCGTGCGCAGCGCCCAGCTGCTCACCGACGCCACGGCGTTACCGCAGCTGTCGATGGTCTGGCACGACAGCCCCGACGATGAACACCCACCCGCCGACCTCACCCGCGGGCAGGACGCGGTCTGGCGGGCAGTCGATGCGATCGTGACCGCCGGGCACTGGCAGGACACGGTGTTCATGCTGACCTGGGACGACTGGGGCGGCTGGGATGACCACGTCAGCACCCCGAACATCGAGCACACCCCGGACGGGTGCAACTGGCCTACGGCCCGCGGGTGCCGCTGCTGATGTTCGGCGGCCCGGTCACCGCCGGGGTGGACAGCCGCTGGAACTCCCACGTCAGTATCGGCAAGACCGTCCTGGACCTACTCGGCCTGCCCCCGTTGGGTGTCCCCCGTCTCGACCAGGCCCCTACCCTGGCCGACCTGATCGGCAGCGCCAGCTCGAACCCGCCGCCGCCGGCGTTCGGCACCACCATCACCCAACCCACCCCACCGCAGCCTGCCCCGACCCCGGGCCCTCCCCCTCCCCCGCCGGCGCACAGCTCAGCGCCCGTCGGCCCGGTCCTGCTCCGCGACGGCAGGACCCTGCCACCGCCCAACGACCAGCCCGTCACCTGACCCACCAGCTCTGTCCGTGCTGGCGGCCGACGGTTCAGGTCGCTTGGGTGCCGGTGAGGGTGGCGAAGACCACGACGTTGTCGCGGTAGCGGCCCCGGGCCGCATCGAAGCTCCCGCCGCAGGTGATCAGCCGCAGCGCGGCGTTGTTGGTGTCGGTGTAGACCAGCTGGGTGGGGAAGTGGTCTTTGGCGAACTCCCGGACGCCGGTCACGGTGAACACTGCGGTGCGCCCGTCGGCGCGCCCGATGGTGATCAGGTTCCCCGGCCGCAGGGTGGCCAGTCGGTAGAACGTTGCCGGGCCGTCTGCGGCGGAGTCCACGTGACCGACCACTATCGCCGGCCCCAGCGACCCCGGTGCCGGTGACGCCCGGTACCAGCCGGCGCTGCTGGGGTCGGCTGGGACCTGCAGGGAACGGTCGGCGTTGAGCCCGAGACCGACCACCGGCGCCGACACGCCCAACACCGGGATGTGCAAGCGCACCGGCACCGACGCCGGCAGCGGCCGGGACGGCCGCACCGACCCGACCGCCGGGGGCCGCGCCGAGGCGTGTCGGGCCGCCTGGGGTGAGGGTGGCTGGGCCGCTGCCACCCCGGTCCTGGCCACCGCGGCGGGCAGCGACACGGTGCCGGCGGCCACCGCGGTCGGGCGCTCGGGCGGCCGGTGCTGGTGCGCCGCGAGCCCCAGCAGCACCACCCCGGCGGTGGCCAGAGCGGCAGGCGCCGCCCTGGCCACCGGACCGGGCCGCGGGCTCACCGGGGCTGCCACCGCCTGCGCCCGGCCAGCGCGCCGGCGGCCAGCAGCAGAGCGCCGCCGCCGGCCAGCAACCCCACCGGCGCCCGGCTGGTCGAGCCCCCGCCGGTCGCGACCCCCCCGGCCGGCACGACCCCGAGCTGCGCGCCACCAGGAACGCTGCTGTCGCTGGCGGCGGCGGGCACGAACAGCATCCCGGCCGGGCTCCCCAGGCCGGTGGCGAACGGTGTCACGGCGCCGGTGGACAAGTTCAACGTCCCGACGGTGCCCGGGTGCACGCTGCTGTCCTTGGGCACCGCGGAGTAGGCGGTGCCGACCGGGAAGCTGCCCCGGATCGCGATCAGGGAGTCACTCGCGTTGTCGGTGACGTACAACGTGCCCTTGCGTGCGGTCGCGAACGCGGTGTCGTTGACCTCGGTGCTGGTGTGCAACACCGACAGCGCCGGGTGGGAGCTGGCCGCGTTGCCGGTGAAGATCAGTTGCTTGTCGCCTTGGGCGTCGAGCAGGAAGTCCCCGGCGAAACGCGGGCTGACCGACGGGACGAGCTCAGTGGAGTCCGGGTCGGTCAACGCCAGCTTCTCGCTCTTGCCGCGGCCGGGCCCGGCGTTGGCGGTGGTCGCCGGGCTGGTGTCGGTAAACACCGGCGTCAACGTGGCCGTCCGGCCGGCCAGCTGCGCCCGGTACACCGCCGGGCCGCCTGCGGTGCTGGGGGCCGAGGCCGCAATCAGGAGCTGCCCGTTCACCACCGAGATCGAGTCGGTGCCCCCGCGGTGCGGCAACGAACCAGGGCGGTAGCTGTAGTGCGTCGCCGCGGCCGATGACGGGCTGATCGTGTACAGGCTCGAGGAGGCGTCCTCGTTCACCGTCGCGACCAGCCGGTGGTGCGCCGCATCAGCGGTCAGCCCATCGCACTTACCGGTCAAGGTCCACCGGGCAAGGGGAACCCCAGCCAAGGTGTACTCCTGCACGGTGCTGGTCCTCCCACCGCTTTTGGCCGGTTCGCCTTTGGCGCCCACCCCGTTCTGGAAACTGACGAACAGATCATTGCCGAGCACGGTGATGTCATCGGGCTTGGACAGGGCGCCGCCGGTCGCTACCGTGCTGACGCTGAACCCCGGCGGCACAGCCGGACCAGCCGGGCCGCCCGCCCAGGCCGACGCCCCGCCGGCAACCGCCAACACCGCGCCGGCCAGGCCCACCCCGGCCACCGCACCGCACCGACCTACCAACGCTCCAGTACCACCCACGATGTCTCCCACCCGAAAGGCGCCCCCAGGTGGGCACACCAGGCAGCGTCCCGGGCAACCATGACCAGCCGATGGCTCGGCCACATCGGGCAGGTGACGGGCAAGCAGACATCCTGAGATGCCCCCGGCACCGGAGTCGAGTGCCGTGTGCAGTGACCGGGCCGGGCCGGTGGCGGGGGTTTGCGGTTGTTCGATGCACCTGTCGGGCACCGGACACCCGGTGTTCATCTGGGCTGCGCTTGTTGGCCCGTTCGGCCCGGCACTGTGCGGTTTCCCTCGTCTGGAAGGCCGGTCATGGCATCACGTAGGAAGACCCTGCCGCTGGTGGGCGCCGCCGCAGCCGCCGCGGCGCCCCTGGGTAGCAGCACCGCGCTGGGCTCAAGCAACGGCTCGGGCAACGGCTCGGTCAACGGTTCGAACACCCCGCTGGACCACCGGCTGGTGGGTCGGGCCGGTCCGCACGGGGCGTTGACCAGCACCAACCAGTTCGTCACCCCGGTCGGCACCGTCATCGAACAGGCCGGCCGGACCCAGGCCACCGCGTTGAACCCGGACGGCAGGACCGCGGTGTCGCTGTCCTGGGAGAACTTCCAGGGCTTTTTCACCGTCACTGACCTGCTCGGCCACAAGGTCCGCCAAGTCGTGAAGCCGGTCGTGGGCAGCCAAGACGTGTCCTTCAACGGCCTGCTGTTCACCAAAGACGCCGCCGGCCGGGCGAACTTTTTGTGGGCGGCGCAGTCCGCGGACCTGTTGAAGTTCCCGGTCCACCCCGACGGGACGCTGGGCACCCCGACCGTGCTGGCCCTGCCCGGGGTGACCCGCGGTGCCGACAAGGACGTTGCGCTGCCGGCCTCGATCGCGCTGGCGCCCGACAGGAAGCGCCTGCTGGTCACGCTCAACGCCAACAACACCCTGGCGGTGATCGACCCGGCCAAGCCGGCGGCGATCGTGCAGATCCCGGTCGGTAACGCCCCCCGCGACGTCAAAGTCGTCGGGCAGCGCGCCTACATCGCCAACCAGGGCGGCCGTACCGCGAACCCCAAAGACTTCACCAACGCCTCCTACGGCACCGACATCGTCAGTGACACCCGCTCCGGCCGGGCCACCACCGGCACCGTCAGCGTGGTGGACCTACCTTCCCGCCGGCTCATCGCGACTGTCGCGACCGGGGTGCAACCCACCTCGATGCTGGTGTGGGGCGCCCAGGTGCTGGTCACCAACAGCAACGACGACACCGTGTCGGTCATCGACACCGCCAGCAACACCGTGGTGCAGACCTTCGCCACCAACCCCGCGCCCGGCGCCGCATACGGCGCGCAGCCCAACGGGCTGGCCCGCCTAGACGCCACCCACCTGGCGGTCAGCCTGGGCCGGGACAACGCCGTGGCGGTCTACACCTTCACCGGCGGCAAACACCCCGCCGAACTTGACGGGCTGATCCCGACCGGCTGGTACCCCGCCGACGTGCTGGTCGACGCACCGCTGCACAAACTCGTGATCGCCAGCATCAAGGGGCTGGGCTCGGTCGGGCCGGTCACCACCCAACTCGAGGGCGCCGGCACCAAACCAGCCGTCGGGCACACCGTCTACGCCAACGTCGGCACCCTGCAACTACTCGATGACCCCACCCTCGCCCAGCTACGCACCGACAGCTACCAGGTGATGGGCAACAACCAGTGGTTCGGGCTGGCCGCCCGCAACACCCCGGGCAGCAGCCACGCCAAGCCCCGGGCGATCCCGGTCCACCTCGGTGACCCCAGCAAGATCAAGCACGTGTTCCTGATCGTGAAGGAGAACCGCACCTACGACCAGGTCCTGGGCGATGACAAACGCGGCAACGGTGACCCCTCCCTCGCGCAGTTCGGCCGCCAAGTCACCCCGAACTTCCACGCCCTGGCCAAAACCGGCCCGCTGATCGACAACCTCTACAGCGGCGGGACGCTGTCCGCCGACGGCCACAACTGGCTCACCCAGGCCTTCAACAACGACTACAACGAACGCCAGTTCGGTAACTTCACCCGCTCCTACCCCGCCTCCGGCGGGGACGCCCTGGCCTACGCCAAACCCGGCTTCTTGTGGGACGACGCCGCCCGGCACGGCGTCAGCGCCCACTCCTGGGGTGAGTACGCCAACTTCTTCACCGGACCCAACAACACCCCGGCCCGCGGGGACTGGCAGCAGTGGTACCACGACAGCCAAGTCCTGGAAGGCAAAGCCCGCGGGCCGCTACACGCCCCCGTCGGCTACTACCAAAGCCACTCCGACGTGCCGTCGCTGGAAAGCATCCTGTCCCCCGCCTACCCCAACTTCCAGCTACAGATCCCCGACCAGTACCGCACCGATGTGTTCCTGAAGGACTTCGCCCGGATGGAACACGCCCGCACCCTGCCCAAACTGAACATGCTGTGGGTCATGGCCGACCACACCAGCGGCTCCGCACCCGGCTACCCCACCCCGGCCGCCCAAGTCGCCGACAACGACCTCGCCGTCGGGCGGATGGTCGCCGCCATCAGCCACAGCAAGGACTACAAAGACAGCGCCGTGTTCATCATCGAAGACGACTCCCAGGACGGCGTGGACCACGTCGATGGCCACCGCAACATCGCCCTGATCGCCAGCCCCTACGCCAAGCGCGGCGCCGTCGTGCACACCTACTACTCCCAGCTGAACCTGGTCCGCACCATCGAGCAGATCCTGGGCCTACCAGCGATGAACCAGCTCGACCTGGCCGCCACCCCCATGTACGACGCCTTCACCGACACCCCCAACCGCACGCCCTACACCACCCGCAAGAACACCATCCCACTGGACACCATCACCCCCCACCCCCCCAGCGCCCGGCCGACCACTCAGCGCCCGAACCGCCCAGCCGAACGACACCCCCAGCGGCCCCACCCCCGCCGAACTCGCCGCTAGCTGGCAGCAATGGGCCGGCCAACAGAACTTCCGGACCCAGGACATGGTCAACATGGGCCAGCTCAACCGCGCCGTCTGGTACGCCAGCTACCACTACACCCGCCCCTACCCCGGCGACAGCACCGTCCTGACCCCCAGCCAAGCCGCCGGAACCACCAGCCTAACCGGACCCGAGAACTGACGCCGGAACGCAACTAGAGGCGGCTCATCCGTCCCGCGGCGGCCGCGGCCGTGCGACAGCCAAGGCAGCGGTCGGACGTGCTGATCCGCCCTGGACACACCGGCCGGGTTGCCGGCCCATGGACCGGCAACTGGAACCGGAACGTAAACGGCGCACGCCATCAGCACACCCAGGTACCAGCTCAGCAACGTAGGTGCCCGCCCGGGACCGCGGACTGCGCATCACCGTCGACCCGCTCAGTCGTTGAGCAGGGCAGTAGCCCGGCTGGTGAGTTCCCGTAGCTGCGGGAGGTGGTCCTGGCTGAGTTGGTGCACCGCCCGGTCCCCCAGCTCGGTCAACCGCAGCCGGGTGGCCCGCCGGTCGGTCGGGTCGGGCTGTCGCTGCACCAGGCCGGCCCGGACGAGGCGGGCGATGAGCTCCACCGCGCTGGGGCTGGCGATACTCAACGCCCGGGCCACGTCGGCGACCCGCGGCCCTACCTGCAGCGGGTCCCCCCGCACGCTCAACAACACGTGGTGCTGCACATGACTCAACCCCAGCTGCTGGGCCAACCGCTCGCCACCGCTGTTGAACTCAGCCAGGTCACTGCGCACCGCGAGCAACCCCGCGAAATGCCGATCGTTCAACACCATCGACCACCTCCCCTACACACCGCACCGGCCTGCCGCCGGTCCTTGGCGTCTGTGCGCCTGACGCCAAGGACCGGGTCCCACCCACCTGCTGCGCCTGGTGCTGGCCGCGGGCCCGCTCCCGTGCCGCTGCGCCGGGCGCCACCGTCGCGGTGGCACCCGGCGGCTCGCTGGTGCGTTACGCGCGAGCCCGGCCCCGGCTGCCGGTCAGCGCGTGCATCACCGCGAGCAAGACGACCGCGCCGACGATCGCGGTGACCCAAGTGCTGAGGTTGAAGAAGCTGTTCAACGAGTGCACCCCGAACAGCACCTTGGCCAAAAAGCCACCCAACAGGGCCCCGATAATCCCGACCACGGTCGCCATCGCCACCCCGGTCCGTGAACCAGTCAACCGCTCCGCGATCAGCCCCGCCACAGCACCCAACACGATCCAGGCGATGATCCCCATCAGACACCTCCACGTCAGCACGGCCCCGTTGGCCGCTGATAGGTAGGTTCCCTACTTAGTCTGGTTCTACTCATCCGACCCCCAAAGTGGAGTCGGTGTCTCAGCTGCGGCTTCAGCCCGGGCGCCCAGCAGTCAGCTGCCTGTGACACGGCTGGGCCGTCCCAGCCGGGTGGGCAGGGGTCGGCTGACGCTGGGTGAGCAAAGCGCCGCGGGACCTCTACTGCCGGAGTGGGTCGGCGCGGAGACGGGCGATCCGGTCCAGCAGCTGGTGAGCGCGCATTGGAACTCGTGGCGGGGCGTGGCTTTTGTCATTTGCCGCGCAAAAGGCGGGTGGCTGTTGTGGCGCCGGAGTTGACTGAAGGCGACCCGGCTGGTGCCTGTCTGCGCCCTCCCGCAGCGCGGCCGGCAGGCTGGCCGCCGGGGCAGCAGCCTGCGCCATCGACCAACTCCGCTGCGGTGTACACCAGCTGACACAGCTTCACCGAGCCGGCCACGTCGGTGCTGGACGGGCGACGCCGTGGTGGCTGACGTCGGGCATGCCAGCGGGGCTACCTCGACGCCGGAGCTGCGCTGCACCGTACCGAACGGGCACCAGCAGCGCCTACGTGCAGGCCCGGGCCGTCAGCTACCGGCCCGGCAACCCGCAGGTGACCGCCCTGCTGATGGCCGAGCGGTACTACTTCACCGCCTTGAGTTGCTGCTCAGCGAACACCCGGAGCTGCACGGACAGGTGGTTGTTCTGGCGTTGCTGCAACCCAGCCGGCAAGACGTGCCGGAGTACGCCAGTTACCTGACCCAGATCGGCGCGGCCGCGGCCCGGGTTAACGCCCGGTTCGGCACCGGCAGCTGGCAGCCGGTGGACCTGCGCCTGGCCTCGGACCTGCCGCTGGCCGTGGCGGCCTACCGCCGGTGCGACGTGCTGGTCGTCAACGCCATCGCCGACGGCATGAACCTGGTCGCGAAAGAAGCCGTGGTGGTCAACGAACACAACATGGTCCTGGCCCTGTCCGAGTCCACCGGAGCGCACGGAGAACTCGAAAGCTTCGCCATCACGCTGCACCCGTTCGACGTCGCGCAACAGGCCGACGCCCTGTACCAGGCACTGACCATGCCCCAACAACAGCGGGCGGAACTGCGCCGGGCCGCCGCCGAGGTAGTGCGGCACAACGACGTCCAACGCTGGCTCAACCTGCAACTCACCGACCTGGCCAGCATCGCCACCGACGCCCAACACGCCGCTACCCCCACCTCGGTACCCGTCCCGCCCCGGCGGTGACGTGCCTTCGGCCACCCCGGCTCCGGCCCCACCGTCCACCAGCCGGTGCACGCAGCTCAGCCGTCGGCAACCTCGCACCGCTGGGGTGCGGTGATCGGGCTACGCACTCAGCGCCACCGCGTCCCGTTCCCCGAATAGGCGCTCAAGTCCGACGGCGAAGCTGCCGATAGAGCCACCGTGCTGCCTTCGTCCTCGCCTCGTCCGCCGCTGGACACCGGCGCTCAGCCGCTGCTGCCGGAGTTGCTCCAGAGCGGCCTGCTCCTCGGACTGTCGGTCGGTGTTGTTGGACTGGCGGCCGTCGCTGCCCACCTGCTGACGGCACTGCAATGAGCGACCAGCACCACCACCAGCCAGGCACGACGGGATGCCAGCGACAACGAAGGAGCTGGCGGGATGGTGGAGCAGACGCGATGACCACGCCAAACACCGCCGCGCAGAACTCGATCGATCAACCCGGGCCGCCCAGGGCCGGGCACGTCACCGCGTGAACGACCTGGGCGCACTGACCTGGGCCAAGGACACCCGGACGTGCCCACCCTGGATGCACGCCGACGGGCTGTCCGCGAGCCAACGGCTATTGTTGAACGTGGTGCTCGGGCCGGACACCTATCGACAAGCCGCTGACCAGAGCGGTCTGACCCCGACTCAGGTCAGCCAACGCCGCCCGGCCGCCCGGGCCCTGCGACAGCTGGCCACGGCAGGACACCGAGCTGAGGGGGCGGTTTGGGCATGACTGGCCTTGTCAGCCCGACCGGTGCTCATCTGCCCCGCGCAACGACGTGGCAGTCGTCCGATCCGGTACGCACTAGCCCCCATCCGGCGCTGGCGGGCGCGACGTGGCGCTGTGAGAACTGCTGGCACGACTCCCCTCACCGCCGCCGCCGGTGCGCCGACTGCCGTACCAGCCGCCACTGACCCTGACTCCCATGAACCACCTGGTCCCCGTGCCCCGGGCTGTGTTGAGGTCAGCGAGCGGTGGGTCAGCGAGGCTCCGCCCGGCAGGCACGTTGCTCATACAAGGACCTGATCGGCGCGTTCGATCAGGTCCTGGACGGTGTCGCCGGATCGCAGCTGCGCCAACCCGACAATGACCGAACTCGGTGCGGTCCCTCGGCCAACACGGCATTGGCGCGCGCCAGGCGACAGCCGACATCGCCCTGGTCGAGGCTAACGACCACGCACACGACTCATCACCGCCGAAGCGCATGTTCACGTCTCATGCCCGGAGCTGGGCCTGCAGCGTCCCGGCGCCATGGTGCCTCACCCGTAACCAGGACAGCAGGGCGTGTACCGACACCACGTCGCACTCCAGCCCGAGCAGGGCGAACTCATCGCCGCCGACCCGGGCCAGCGCATCCCCGGGGGCGGCTAGTGCCGGACAGCACCCCGGCGCACCGGATGAGCAACGCATCACCCGCAGCGTGCCCAGACCAGTCGTTGAGGCGCTTGAGGTCATCGCCGTCCAGAGCCAGCAGGCTGGCCGGGGACCCGTACCGCTGGCAGCGCTGGTCCTCGGTCCGCAAGGCGCTGTCCCAGCCCCGACGGTTACGCAACCTGGTCAGCGGATCCAGCTCGGCGGCCGCCCACGCCTGGGCTGTCTCCGACGACCGGTCCACGGCCAACTGCACGCGGGCCAACACCGTGCTGAGCATCCGGGCCAGCACCTGAGCCGCACCCAGCGTATTGGTCAGAGGCGTGGGCTGCGGCGTGGCGGCGAACGCGCACAACGTCCCGAACAGCTCGCCGTCCCGTCCTTCCAACATGGTCAGTACGTCGGGGGCCACTGCGCTCGGGCTAGTGATACTCCACGCCCGGCCACGTCCCCAGTCGCGGCCCAGCCTCTGCCGGGCACCCTCGCACGCTCAACAGCACGTGGTGCTGCACAGGGCCTAACCCCGATACCGTTCAGTTAGGGTAATGGATGGCGTAGGTTGCAGCTCTGTCGGGCTGAGGCCACGTTGCGTGGTGTGCGCGCTTAACGTGCCACTTGACGTACTTGCGTTTGACGACACGCGGCGCTGAGCGTCGGCGTCGGCTGGGGTTGAGCCGACTAAGAAGTCGGCGGAGGAAGTCGAGCCAGCCAGGGCTGTCGCTGCCGTGTTGGTCAGGGGGGAAAAGCGCCCGGGTGGGTGAGGGTCTGGCGGGTGATTCGTAGCGCGGCGACGAAGCTGACGCGGTCGGGGTCATGCCCGGCATGGGTGGCAGCTTCGGCCATCAGGGAGCGGATCGCGTAGTGGCAGCACAGGTGGCCCCAGATCTCCTGGAGCACCAGGTCCGGGGACTTTGAGCGGAGCACGGTGCGTGGTCCACGCTGGTGGGTCTTGAGTTCGTCGAAGGTCAGCTCGACCTCCCACCGTTGCGTGTAAGCAGCGGCCAGGTCGACCGCCGATACCTCGTCCGGATTGGTCAGGGTGGTGAAGAGCCGGTAGGTGTCTGGGTTCTCGCGGCCGTCGTCGATGGTGTAGTCGATGACCCGGACCAGCATCGGTTCCTGGCGGCGTTCCGCGGCGGGCATGGTGCCACGCAGGTGGGCCAGCCAGGAACCGTCGGGCAGGTCTTTGACGTGGCTGGGTTGGGGGGCGGACGTGTCGGTGCGGATCCGCCACAACAGGTCGGCTCCGGTCGCGATCGCCTTGCGCCACAGGGCGTAGGAGAAGAACCCGCGATCTGCCAGCAGCAGCATCCCCGCCTCCAGCCGGCCCAGGAGCGGCTCGGTCAGCGATGCCTCGGACTGGGAGTACTTGCCGATCTCGGCGGCGAACACCGCGTGCGTGCCGCACTCGGCCATCGCCACGACCCGGGCCTGGGGGAACGCCGCCCGCTCCCCCTTGTTGACCCCGGGCCGCCCGAAATGCTCATCGTTCGCGGTCGTGTCAGCGACATCGAGACACATCCCGTCGATCGCGACCAGCCGGCGATCGGCCAGCCACACCCCGGGCGTCTGGTCACCCCCGATCGGCTTGGCGACCCGCTCGAACAACGCCGCCAACGGCTCGGCGCCCAGCCGCGCCCGCGCCTGGAAGATCGCTGACTTGCTCGGCGGCGCGTACGTATCGGTCCACCCCGAGGCCCACGAGAGCCCGTCGGTCAGCTGAGCGAGCACATCCTCGTAGGACCCCTCGGAGTACAGCGCCATCCCGATCGAGAAATAGGCCATCACCCTTGCCGGCAACGAACGGTGTCGCTGCTCGGTCCGGCCGACCTCCGCGATCACTTCATCGACGAGCTCCGGCGGGAACACCCGAGTCAGCACCCCCACCGACACGAGATCAGACAAACGACGTTCGGTCTCCGGCTTCTTCCATCCAGCACGCGGCATACCGCCAAACTACACCGGTGTCATCTTAACTGAACGGTATTGGGCCTAACCCCAGCCTGCTGACCAGCCGCTCACCGCCTCCGTTCCGTCCCGGCCGTGCCGGCGAGCGCCGACTGATGTTCGAGAGACCAGCGCGCGCGGGACGTCTACTGCTCGGGTGGGTTGGCGCTGAGTCGGCTGATGCGGTCCAGCAGGCTGGTAAGGGCGGACTGGAACTCCTGCTGGGCGTGATCTTGGCCGAGTCGGTCGGCGAGCCGGGTCAGGCCGGACTTCCGAAGATCACGAGCACACGCGGGCTTGATCGGTAGCATCGTCGCAGGTCAGGGGCCCGAAAGGGGGCCTGCAACGTGATTTGGTGTAGGCACACGAGTTTGGGCGTGTCGCTC
>JAABUT010002964.1_pt1 | contig 15295 bp, 12 predicted proteins | sample 5559281 | NCBI WGS metagenome assembly JAABUT01 (sample SAMN10711880, study PRJNA513359) | rock metagenome | isolation source: Antarctica rocks | place: Antarctica: Victoria Land, Ricker Hills nord | collected 2016-01-04 | reverse complement strand
GTCGAGAAAGACGTGGAACGGGCACGGAAGATGACCGCCGAGGCCATCGAGAAGCAACACCAGGCGGCCACCGAATCCCGCCGCGTCGCCCGCGAGCTGCGCCACGCGGGGCTGTCCGTCGCCGACACCGCCGCCGTCATGGACATCAGCAAGGGGCGCGTGTCTCAACTCATCAGCTCCTAAGCGGTAAGCCTTCGGGTTTCTGCTTACGACCAACTGTCGACACCAGGCATGCGCGGGGACCAACCACAATGATGAACGAGAACGACGCAGCCCCCCAGCCAAGGCTGGGGGGCTGCGGACTCCGCTGGCACACACGACGCCACACCAAGGGGGGTGGGTAGGTGCGGCATCGTCCAGCCTCGTCAGGCCACCGGGCCATCCAGGGGGAGAGATGCCCGGTGACCGCCATCCAGCATGCCAGCCCGGGGCACTGGACACGCAAACCGGGTTTGAACCCGGGGGTGGCCCATACCCGCGAGCACAGCACCCCCCCCGACCGCGAACCCGAGTTACGTTAGGTCGCCGCCGCGAGTAGACGGCGAGTGGAGCGGCGGCCACTCGGTGTCGTCGGCGATACCGAACCCGAGGCCAATCGGCAGGAGTTCGTCTGCGCGAGTGTCGGCATCGGCGAGTTCGTCAAGCACGGCCACTTCTTCCGGGCCGATGTCGGTGGTCGCCACAGTGATCAACTGATCCAGGTCGCGAGCTAGGTAGTCGGGATAGGTGCGTGAGTCGGTGATGTCCATGCCCGGTATGTGTGCGGCGGAAGGATGGTCGTCCGTGGCCGGGTCGATGGATCTCGAGGAGTTGCTGCACAAACCGATCTGGTCGGACGGTGCCGCGTCGCGGGACGCTTCCGGCAAGGCGCTGAGCTCAACACCCTCCGCCGGCAAATAGGAACGATACTTCGATCGTACGAGTAACTCGCCGCGTCTCGGTGTTGCGATCTGTTCGCCAGCGCGGCAGAGACGCGGCCATACTCAGTTGCGGGAACCACTGGTGACAGAAGCTATGCTTCAGCGCTTCCGTTGGCCCGAGAACCAGTTTCGAGGCGTTGGTCCACTGCAGACCAGCGCGTGGGAGTTGAACTTCGCCGCGTTTGCTTACGCCGTGTTGTGGGCGAATAGCTCCGCTTGCTCGAGGACCAGCTCGACGGCGCGCTCTTCGAGGTCGGGTGGGTAGCCGTATTTGGCGAGCAGTCTGCGGATCTTCGAGCGCATCGCGGCGCGGACGGACTCCTTGATGGACCAGTCGATGGTGGCGCTCTGCTGAACCGCCCCGACGAGGTCGACGGAGATTTGCTTGAGCGTCTCGTCGCCCATCTGCAGGATGGCGGCGTCGTTCTGGACGACGGCGTCGTAGAACGCGGCTTCAGCGACGGAAAGTCCGAGCTTGTGGTGCTGGTCGTTCTGGGCCTTCATCTCCTTGGCCATCTTGACGAGCTCGGCGACGATCTCGGCGGTGGTCAGGGCCCGGTTGGTGTAGCGGTTGATTGCCTCGTCGAGCTGCTCGGAGAATCGTCGTGACTGGACGATGTTGGTGCGCTGCACGGTGCGGATCTGATCGTTGATGAGCCGGCGCAGCAGCCCCATCTGTAGGTTGGGCTTGTCCTTGCCGATGAGGCTATCGAGGAACTCCTCGGAGAGGATCGACAGCTCGGGGGATTCGATGCCCGCGAGCTTGTAGATGTCGACGACCTCGTAGGCGGCGACGGCCTCGTTGACGAGCTGGCCGATCGCGGTGTCGAACTCGACGGCGCCGCTGCCACCGCGCCCGGAGTCCGGATTCTGGATCTTCAGGATGGCTGCACGGACGTCGGTGACCATGCGGACGTCGTTGCGGATCGCGGCGGCCTCGTCGCGCGCGCCGCACAACGCGAACGCCTTGGCCAGGGCGAGGACCTGGTCGAGGAAGCGGGACGTGAGGTCGGGGTCGGCCATGACGAAGTCGAGGACGAGGGCGTGCTGGGCCAGGCGGTCAGCGGGGGAGAGGTGCGGCGAGGAGTCGTAGTCGCAGCCGTGCACCAGGCCACGGACGACGTCGTGCTTCTCCAGCATGACCGCAACAACGTCCTCGATCGGGACCCCGGCCTGCTCGCGGTCGCTGGGGGAGTACTCGGCCAGGGCCTGCCGCAGGTTGGTGGCCACGCCGATGTAGTCGACGATCAACCCACCGGGCTTGTCGCGGAAGGTGCGGTTGACCCGGGCGATGGCCTGCATGAGCCCGGCGCCCTGCATCGGCTTGTCCACGTACATGGTGTGCATGGCTGGGGCGTCGAACCCGGTGAGCCACATGTCGCGGACGATGACGAGCTCCAGCGGGTCGTCGGGGTCCTTGGCGCGCAGCTTCAGCTTCTTGCGGACATCTTTGGGGTGGACGTGCGGCTGGAACGCGGCCGGATCGGAGGCCGAGCCGGTCATCACGACCTTGATCCGTCCGGCATCGGGGTCGTCGTCATGCCAGTCCGGCCGCAACGCGACGATCCGCTCGTACAGCTCGACGGCGATACGCCGGCTCATCGCGACGATCATGGCCTTGCCGAACAGCTCGGCCCGGCGCCGCTCCCAGTGCTCGACGATGTCCGCGGCGACGATGTCGAGCCGCTCCTGCGCACCGACGATCGCCTCCAGGCGCGCCCACTTGGACTTGGCGCGGATCGCGTCGGCCTCCTCGGCGTTCTCGGTGATCTCATCAGCCAGCTCATCCAGACTCTCCACCACCTCCGCGTCGAGGCTGACCTTGGCCAAGCGGGACTCATAGAAGATCCGCACCGTGGCGCCGTCCTCCACGGCCCGGGTGAGGTCGTAGACGTCGATGCACTCACCGAACACCGCGCGGGTCGACCTGTCCGTCGCCTCGATGGGGGTGCCAGTGAACCCCAGGTAGGTCGCGCCCGGTAGTGCGTCGCGCATGTGCTTGGCCAGACCCGAGGTGAGCCTGCCCGCGGTGTCAAGCGCCTCGGTGAACCCGTACTGCGAGCGGTGCGCCTCGTCGGCGATGACGACCACGTTGCGCCGGTCGGTCAACACGGGGGTGGTGTCACCGCGCGTGTCGGGGGCGAATTTCTGCAGGGTGGTGAACACGATGCCGCCCGAGGCGCGGCGCAGCAGGGTACGCAGCTCGGCGCGGTTGTCGGCTTGCACCGGTTTCTCCGGCAGGATCTCAGCGGGGGCGAACACCTCCCCGAACAGCTGGTCGTCGAGGTCGTTGCGGTCGGTGATGAACACCAGCGTCGGGTTGCCCATTCGCGCGTCGCGCATGATCTTCGCCGCGTAGAGCAGCATCTCGATCGATTTGCCCGACCCCTGCGTGTGCCACACCACGCCGCCGCGGCGGTCACCGCCCGGGCCGGCGGCCTCGACAGTCGACTCGACCGCGGCGTTCACCGCCCAGTACTGGTGGTACTTCGCGACCCGCTTGACGAGCCCGTTGGCCTCGTCGCTGAACAGCACGAAGTTCTGCAGCAGGTCCAGGAAGCGGCGCTGGTCGAAGACGCCCTTGACCAGCACCTCCAAAGCCGGCTTGCTGGTGATGACCTCGCGGCCGTCGATCGTCTTCCACGGGGCGTAGTGCTCGAACGCCCCGGCGAACGAGCTCATCGCCGCACTCGTCCCGTCGCTGATCACCGTCATCGCGTTCGGCGTGAAGATCGCCGGAATGTCGGTGCGGTAGGTGTGGATCTGGTTCCACGCGGTCTTCAGGGTGGCGTGCTCGTTGGCAAGGTTCTTCAGCTCGAACAGAGCCAGGGGGATGCCGTTGACGAAGGCGACGAGGTCCGGGCGGCGCTTCTTGCCGTTGTGCACGACGGTGAACTGGTTGACCGCCAACCAGTCGTTGGTGGCCGGCTGCTCAAAGTCGATCAACTGGACGCGGACGGTGCGCACCGCACCGTCCGCGGCGCGCTGCTCGACCGGTGCACCCTGGGTCAGCAACTGGTGGACGCGAAAGTTCTCGGCCATCGAGCTCTGCGACTCCGCCCGCTTCAGCCGTTTGACCGCCTCGTCGATCACAGATGGGGAGAGATCCGGGTTGATCCGCGCCGCCGCCTCGCGTAGCCGGCCGTAGAGGTACACCTGCTCGTACGACGACCGCTCAGTACCGGGAGCATCTGGCGCGATCGTCGGCCCGAACGCAGTCGACCAGCCAAGCTGGCGCAGATATTCCAATGCCGCCAACTCCACGGTGGACTCGTTCAACGCCGTCACCCCACTGCCTCCTCGACGGCCTCGCGAGCCTCCGGTACCCGAATCCGCCCGGACAGCAGCTCGGGTAGCAACGCGTCGCGAACATCGGCGAGGCGCGTGTTCTCTTGGCCAAGTTGCGCAGCCCGTGCGTGGAGCGGAGCGAGTTGAGCGTTGAGATCACGTAGGGCACCGTCGCTGGGAACGTCTAGAGGCATCACCTTGAAGTTGCCCCGGCTGAGTTCCATGAAGGTGCTGCCGTTCGCTCTGTCCAGCATCTCGGGAACTCGTGAGCGCATCTCCTCGAACAGGAACCATCGGTGCTCAGGCATTCGCGGTCGGACCGCGATGAATCCCTGGTTCGTAGCAGCGGGCAGCTGTGCCACTGCGAAGGCGCCGATCGTGGCCCTCGACGTCATGAAGATTGTGCCCGGCGGATGCAGAGTCGCAGAGGTGCTACCGAGGCCACCTTGCGAGATCGTTCGAGCTGTCCGGAAAAGGTATGGCGCTCCGAGTGCGGTGACATCGGTCGGTGTTACCCACGCGATCCCACCGTTCCAGTAGCTCGGTTCCGCCGTCTTCGGTGTTGCCCCGCCGAACACGTTGGCGAACTCTCCGAAGGTCGTTCGGCTGAGTCCGGTTATCACATCGTGCCACGCGACGTAACTCGCTCGACTGAGCTGCTGGATCAGGCTGATAGCGCGGCGGTTCGATTCGATCTTGTCGTCCAGCGCCCCTAACGTCGCCGCGATTCCGCGCTGCTCGTCAATCAGCGGAAGCACGACCGGGACTTCACGCAGGATCCCGGTGTTGAGGTTTGGCATGGTCGCCCCAACGGCATGCTGCGAAATCCAGGCGCGCGTCGAGGGAAGCAAGAGAAGGTATGCGAGGCACCGCGCATCGACCGTGGGCCCTTGGACTCGTACAAGCAAGCACCCCGTCCCGCAGAGCCAACCTGCCTGATCGTCGGTGACTAGCGCGCACTTCTCGACGTCACCGCGCCGGCTATAGACGATGTCGCCTGCGCGAAGGCGATGCCGCGCCAGGCGCTCAACATGCTCGTCCGACACCCTCGCAATCCCGTCGGTCCAAATCCGGAGGTCGCGAATGTTGGTCGGCATGACTACCGGTGTTCCATCAGCTGAATAGTCGCTCGCGTGAAGCTGGCTCCCGAACGGGCCGGTCTGGATCACACCGTGCGACTCAGCTTCGAGGGTGCCCAGCGTGACCTCGCGCCACTCACCAGCCTCTGTCATTCGAGCGCGCCAAGGCGGGACCTCAGCGTCTCCTCCAGTTCATGACCGCGGTCGAACTCGGCGAAGAGCTCTTTCCTGAGGCGGTCAATCTTTTCGCCGATCGGTTCGTCGTCGGCCTCGGCTTCCTCGGCTCCGACGTATCGACCTGGCGTGAGCACGAAGTCGTGCGAAGCGATCTCGTGTCGCGCAGCCGCCTTGCAAAAGCCCGGCACGTCCGCATAGTCGCCGTCGGGGTTTCGCCAGGAGTGGTAGGTATCGGCGATCTTGGAGACGTCGGCGTCTTCGAGTACGCGCAGTCGTCGGGTTTCCATGCGGCCGAGCTTGCGGGCATCGATGAACAGCACCTCGCCGACGCGCTTGCGGTGGCCGTTGCCGTGCCGGCCTTTCGAGACGAACCACAGCGCGACCGGGATGCCGGTGTTGAGGAACAGCCGGTCGGGCATGGCGACGATGCAGTCGACCAGGTCAGCCTCGACGAGCTTGCGGCGGATGTCGCCCTCGCCGCTGCTCTTGGACGACAGCGACCCGTTAGCGAGGACGAACCCGGCCGTCCCGCGCGGGGACAGGTGGTAGATGAAGTGCTGCACCCAGGCGAAGTTGGCGTTGCCCTGCGGCGGTACGCCGAACGTCCAGCGCGGATCGTCTGCCAGCTTCGCGTCCCACCAGTTCGACACGTTGAATGGGGGGTTGGCGAGGATGAAGTCCGCGCGCAAATCTGGGTGTAAATCGTGAGCGAATGAGTCGTCCGAGCGCTCGCCGAGGTCGGCCTCGATCCCGCGTAGGGCAAGGTTCATCTTGGCCAGCTTCCAGGTGGCGTCGGTGAACTCCTGCCCGTAGATCGCGACGTCAGTGCGCGCCCCGTTGTGCGCTTGCACAAACTTCGCGGACTCGACGAACATGCCACCCGAGCCGCAGCACGGGTCGTACACCCGGCCGTGGAACGGCTCCAGCAACTCGACCAGCGTCCGCACAACCGAGCGGGGTGTGTAGAACGCGCCGGCATCCTTGCCGGTCTCCTTGCCGGCAAACTGGCCGAGAAAGTACTCGTACACGCGCCCGAGGACGTCGTCGCTGCCGTGGTCGTCGGTCTGAGTGAACCCGATCGACCCGATCAGGTCGACCAGTTGTCCGAGCCGACCCTTGTCCAGCCCTTCGCGCCCGTAGTTGCGGGGGAGCACCCCGCGGATGACCGGGTTTTCCTTCTCGATGAGGTCCATTGCTGTGTCGATGTCCTGCCCGATGCTGGGAAGCTTCGCGCGGGCCTGGATGGTGTCCCACCGGGCGTCGGCTGGGACCCAAAAGACGTTGTGCCCGGCGTATTCGTCGCGGTCCTCGACGAACCGTGCGCCTCGCTCCTCGGGGATGCCGTCAGCGGCGAGCTCGGCCTCGATCGCGAGGCGACGCTCGGTGAACCGGTCGGAGATGTACTTCAAGAACACCAGACCAAGCACCACGTGCTTGTACTCGCTCGGCTCCTGGTTACCGCGCAGCGCGTCGGCGGTGTCCCACAGCTGCTGCTCCAACGTCTTCGTCGGCTTTGCTGCGGTCTTGCGCGGACGACCCGCCACGAGTGAACCCCCAAGTCTTTCTGCTTTGTCTCCGGTTTGAGTGCCAACTTAGGCCTACAGGGTGCGCGCAGGGGTCCGGCTCGGACGGGGCAACGCCGCACTCCGCCGTCGCGTCACGCGTGCGACCTCACGCTGATCTGCCGCGCGGGTGCGGAGTTCCCCGTCACCACACCACAGTGGAGATTCCTGTCACCGAGCCGACGCGCATCATCCACGCAGACCGACTACGCCCCAAGTTCTACGACGCGCTGTGAAGGCGTTGATTGATGATGAAGATGACGACCAGGAAGGACGAGACCGGACTGGACTCGGTTGCGCCCGAGACTCTTCGAGACGCCAGCCACTTTCGCAGAATCGTCGAGGACAAGAACGACCTTGAGGCTGCGGACAGTCAGCTGCGCGATGTCGTTGCCGCGGCCCGCGCTGCGGGCGACTCATGGACAGTGATCGGCGCGGCATTGGGAACCAGCAAGCAGGCTGCTTTCAGCGTTTCTCCAAGGACACACAGAAATCCGGGTGACGTACGCGTGAGTGTGGGCAGGCCTCACACGCCAGCGACGTAGGCGGTGAGGAAGTGGACGCCGTGTCGGTCGAGGTTGCCTTGTGCGCGGTCGTAGTGCTCGGTGGTGCGGGGGGTCGGCGTGGCGGGCCAGGATCTGGGCGTCGCGCAGTGGCACGCCGGCATCGAGGGCGTTGGTGATCGCGGCGTGGCGCAGCGAGTGTGGGCTGATGTGTCGCGGGATGCCGGCGGCCTTGGCGATCCGGGCGACCATCCGGTAGGCATCGCGCCGGTCGAGCGGCTTGCCTGAGACCGGTCGTAGTACGAGTGGCCCGTCGGTGCGTTCTCCACGGCACACCTCCAGGACCCGCAGAACAGGGACAGTCAGTGGCATGGTGGCGGGTTTGTTGCCCTTGCCGACCAGGTGCAGGACTCGGTGGCCGCGCAGGGTCTCGCGGTAGACCTCGATCCGTACGGCTGCTCCCTCGGAGGCCCGCAGGGCGTTGATGCCGAGCAGGTAGGCCAGGGCGCCGTGGTGGACGCTGATGGTCTGGGCGACCTGGAGGAACCGGATCAGCTCGAGACGGTCGAGGCCCTGGGTGCGGGACTCGTCGCCGTGGATCTTGGGGCGTCGGGCGTAGACGGCTGGGTCGGCGACGATCAGACCGTCGATGTGCGCGAACCGGAAGAACCCGCGGACCGCGTGCATCATCGTGTTGACCGAGGAGGCCGTCAGGCCGCGCTCGCCGAGGTGGCGGATGTACAGCTCGATGTGGGCTCGCTGGATCCCGACCAACGGGTCAAGACTCCGCCCTTCACACCAGGCGAACCAGCTGCGGAGCTGGTGGGCGTACAGCGTGTGGGTGTGTCCGGAGTACCGGGCGAGGTAGGAGACGGCAGCGAGCTGGGCTGGCGTCATCTGGTCGGGCTGGAACGGAAGCAGGATTGTTGTGGTCATGGCGGGCACCCTGGCGATGGAAGTCAAAGCCCACGCCACGGATCGCCGCACACGTGGTGAGGCACTCAGCCCGACGCTAAGATTCGCTGCCGGAGCGCGCCGGATCGCGGGGGAAAGACGCGCCCCACGACGGTCGCTCATCGAGTGGACGGCAGGTCTCGACCGGATGGTCGAAACCGTCACGCTGCGATGCGACCCTCGAGGACGTACGAGGTTGGACCGCTCATCTCGATCCACTCATCCGCGCTGCCGCGCCGGCGGGATGGGTGGACCGTGCGAGGAAGCGCCTTGAGGACGTCGCGCAGGTCGGTGCGATAGGCGTCTCGGCTGTACGCGATCCAGTCGGTCGCGTCGCCCCAGCGCTCTTGGTCGGGCAGGGAACTGCCGAACGTGCTGGACTCACCGGTGAGGAGCCAGACGAGTGGCCTGAAGTAGATCTCGGCGAAAGCCTCGTAGTCCTGCGGCTCGCCGATGACGCGGTGCGAGTGGTAGGCGCTCGCGATGCGGGCGTGGGTGTCGGAGGTCATGGCGAGACGGAGCCGCATGCCAGCTGGCAGGCGGGTGTAGTCGACATCTTCGAGGAGCTGTCGGACGAAGCGTCGGTCAATTACGTTGAACGACGGCGCCAGGGCCACCATTGCGTGGAGGACCGACCTCGCGACACGACCGGGGGCGACGGCGACCGGTGGAACGCCGTCGCTGCTCGGCAAGCTGAGCGGGTGCCCACTAATGTGGGGAAGAAGCGCGTTGGCGAAGGCGCCGTATGCATCATCGTACTTGCTAGCGAGGATGTTGCAGTCTCTGCAGACCGTCTTCAGCCAGAGGCCACCTTCCTTGGGAGACTCCCATTGGCGCACTTGGTCCTCGATGTACGGTCGCCCGCGGGTGACCGTCGAGCCGGTGTTGTTGGCGCACCTCGGCGGGATGTGCGCCTTGCTCATGGTGGTGGAGGCCTGGCAGAGGGCGCACAGGAGGCCGCTGCGAGGCGGCGCCTCGCCCACGTAGTTCCGGCGCGGGCTCACCTTCAAATTAAACGCGATGAGCCCGCACAGGACCGTGATGCAGTCGACCGACGAAAACACACCGCCGCCAGTTGGGCGGTCGACATCGTTGCTGGCTGGAGTGGCAGAAGTGTAGTTGGACTGGACATGCCCGCACCTTAGGCGTCGACCTGACGATGGCTGGACCCCTGCTCGCCTCCATCGGGGTCAGGCACCGGGATTTCATCGACGCTAGACCCGCTGCGTCACCGGGCCGGGCTGCGTCCGCAAGCGGCGGTAAGACGCACGTCGCCCGTACTGGCGGAAAGCGTCGGACACCTGCCGTACGGTGCGGCGCGTGAGCATTCCACAGATTCCCGGCTACACCCCCGGAGACGGTGGCACGAACCTGTCGACCACGTGGGGCCGACCCGTCGGTGGCTATCCAGCGGCGCTGTGGCCCGGTGATCGACTGAATGACATCGACTCGAACCCGTCCGGCTGGGTGGTCGTCGAGGAGCACTTCCATACCCAGGATGAGCACGGAGGTCGCGGCTGCGTGCTCGTTGAAGCCGGCAGCGATGAGGACGCGCTCGCCGACACGACCTGGATCGGACGAGAACTCGGCGGTTTCAGCATCTGGAGTTCGCCGAGCGGTGAAAGCGGCTACGACAACGGGCTCACTGAAGACCGGGGCGGCATAATCACCGAGTTCTTCGTTCAGGCGCGCAATGCCACCGGCACCTCCCTGCCGCAGATCGACGTATCCCACCCGTTCCTGTGGTTCTGGGATGCCTTTGAGGTCCCAAACGGTTGGCAGTACGTCAGCGCTGCCGGTCGCGAGCACGAGCTCATCCGCTATGAGCGGAGCGAAGACGCGTGGAAGGTCGAAGTCCGCGTCCAAGAACTCCGGACGTTTCTCAACGCATACGGAAAATCCGCGATCGTTCAGGTCGATTATGTGACGAAGGTCGAGCAACGTGGCTTCGAACGGGTCGATAGCGACTTCCGCAACGGCTGGGCCCACGTCGACTTCCATGCCGTCGCGGACTTCCTGACCGCTAGTGACCGACCCTCGATGTCGCGCCTGTTCGGCCAGTACGTCCTGACGGGGCAGAACACGGCGCGACGACCAAGGTGGGAAGAGTTCCATTCCGCTACTGAGCACCCGAGCTTCATCTACGGCACCCATTCTGAGACCGGAGAGCACCTCACTCACTCGTGCGACCCTGATGAGCTCGGCACGTACTTCGACCAGGACAACTCGCGCCTCCACTACCTCACTCCCATCTACTTCAAACGGGAGGTGCTCCAGGACTACGTCGCAGAACCGGGCAGGTATGAGGTGACTCCCTTCCGGCTGTCCTGCTTCAACCTCTGGGGTGTCGACATCTCCATCAACACCGCCGGGCTGGTGGAGGTCTACCTCGGCGACATCGGGAGCAAGATCCCGCAGGAGGCATGGGGGCACTGGCGCAGCTACAACGTCCCGCCCGAAGGGAAGATGGAAGAGGGACGATTCCGTCGGGACTTCCTGAACCAGTGGGCATCATCGCCCGACCCGATCGGCGACATGCGGCGAGCACGCGAAGACGCCAACGGCGCCGCCGTTAAAAAGCTCGGAGGTGAACTGTGGCGGTCTCTGCCCTCTGATCTCGAGCTTCAATACCGGTCGCTCATGGGCCCACTCACCGACGACCCGTCCGCGCTGATCGACCCTCTCCTGATCATCGCGAAGGTGTTCGTCGACGGGCTCGACTCCAAGCTTCTGAAGAAGGCGGTCGTCGGGGGAGAGAAGGACGAGAAATCGCTGTCGCTGCTGAGGAAGCTGCTTACTTCGCTCGGCGACGCGGCCGACTCTTCCAAGGTCCTGCGAGACCTCTACGCTATGCGTTCGCGGGGAGGGGTGGCTCACCTCAGCAACTCGGACTCAAAGGCCGCGCTCGCTGAACTAGGTATCGCCGGGGTGGAACCGATCTTCGCGTTCGAGAGGGTCGTCCGGCGGGTCGGAGAGGCAGTCACGAAGATTGGCGACCTCCTGGCCGATTCGGCTGGTATCGACTTGGGCAGAGCCAAGGAGGAGTGATGGCCAAGCGAACCGTCTCGCGCCGCGCCGAAGCCAAAAAACCGGTGGAGCTGGCGACTGAGGACGTCGACCGTGTCGCTCACCCAAACTGAAGCGGCCGCGTTGTACTCGATCGGCATTGCCCAGAGTTCGGGTTCACCCCAGGGTCTACCTCCAAGGATCTCCTCGAGCAGATCCACGCGGCCAGACGCTTCGCCGTCCAGCACCCGACCCTGCCGGCGAGTTCGGGCTAGGGTCAGCACGTACTGAGGTAGTTGGAGGAAGCGGTTGGTTTCGTACCCTGGGCCATCGGGACATCACGCCGCCGCTCAGCACGGCCGTCTTGACGATGACAACGACTTTGTCCCATCGGATGGTCAGAGCACTCGCCCACCGGGGCGAACTTCCTCGTCTTTGGACGGGACCAAGCGATGAACCCCCCGTCGTCGCACGCGCGAACCTGCGGCCGTCTGATCCAGTCGAAGATCCATTCCCGCCTGTGCAGTTGCTGGGTCGGTCTTGTGTGGCCAGTGTTCCCCCGGGCGCCCGCAGGGTCACCTTGCTACGCCAGGAGTGTGGTCACTCGACGGGGAGGATGGGGTCATGAACGGACCGTTCGACACCATCCGAGCCTGCCCCGATGAGGTCGCCGCGCAACGGCTGGGCGACGATATTGTCACCGAGGCTGACGTCGTCATGGATCGGGCGTTCACTGTGGTCGCTCCGCCGGAGCGGGCGTGGCCCTGGTTGCTCCAGCTCGGCAAGCAACGGGCGGGCTGGTACCTGCCTCGTTCGCTGGAACGGTTCGTCCCGCGTTCGAGGCGGCCCGCCCGCACCATCATCGCGGTCTGGCGGCATCTCGAGGTCGGGGACGTCGTGCCCGACTACGGCGGGAAGAACGAGAGCTTCCAGGTGGCGATCCTGCAACCACCCTCAGCGTTGGTCTACCGGTCTCAGCGCGGCCACATGCAGGTCTCCTGGTCGATCACCTTGACCGTTCTGCCCGATTCGGGAGTCGACGCGCCGCTGCTTACTCGGATTCATCTGCGGCTCCGGCTCGGCTCCGTCCGCCGCAAGCGGCTGGTCAACACCGCCGGTGAACTGCTCGACATCCTCACGATCGCCGTGATGGCGGCGGGGCTCCGGGAGCGCCTGAGCGACCAACCCTCGACCGGTGGCCAGTGACCACAGGCGCGGGTGCGGGTGCGTGCGACGCGGGATCTCCAGGTGTCGCAGAAATGATCGTTTCTGACCGACCACGCGAGCTCCGGGCCCCGATCGGGTCGGTGCTGGTCGACGTCGTCGGCAGGTCGGTCACAACTCACGGTCACTAGCTATCGGTCACGAGCGGTTCTATCGGTGGGTTGTGACAGGGTGCCGGTTCATGGGCGAGTTGTTGGGGTACGCGAGGGTGTCGACGACCGTGCAGGACGCTGCGTTGCAGTACGACGCTCTGAGCGCCGCGGGGTGCTGGTGGACGTGGACCGACACCGCGTCGGGCGTCAAGACGGATCGACCGCAGCTGGCCGAGGTGATGGCGTCGCTGCGGCCGGGGGACACCTTGGTGGTGTGGCGACTCGACCGGCTCGGCCGGTCCTTGCCGCACCTCGTCGAGACCGTGCGCCAGCTCGAGGAGCGCGGCGTCGGGTTCAAGTCCCTCCAGGAGGCGATCGACACCACCACCCCTGGGGGACGGTTGGTGTTTCACATTTTCGCCTCGCTGGCCGAGTTCGAGCGCGACCTTATCCGGGAACGCACCCGGGCCGGGCTCGACGCCGCCCGTCGGCGCGGCCGGGTCGGTGGCCGGCAGACGGTGCTCACGCCGGCGAAGGAGCGGCAGGCCCGGAGGATGCTCGCCGAGGGTGCCACCAAGGACGAGGTCGCGGGCGTCGTCGGTGTCAGCGTCTCCACGCTGTACCGCCGGCTCGATAGTGGCGTGAGCCGGGTCGGCAAGTGAGCACAGGTGGGCCCAGCGACCCTGTACGCCGCACCCGCATCCGCTGGGGGACAGGTGGCGGGGTCATCGGCCTGGTCGTCGGTGTCGTAGGAGGACTACTGGTCGGCGGCAACCTCACAGTGCTCGGAGTCGGTGCAGTCGGCGCCGTCGCAGCAGTGGCGGGGGTCGTGCTCACGGCCACCGGACAGGTCATGGCGCACTCCGACCGCCGCTCCACCCGAGGAAAGGACGAGAGGGATCGCCTGGAGCGAGCAGAGTCCCGAGCACGGGCCCGAGCCGAGGCGCGTCAGCAAGTCCGTGACGACGCCGCCGCTGTGGTGTTGGAGGCCTTTGGAGGGGGTGGCCGCACTGACAACGTCTTCGTGCAGGGCGAACGGGTCAGGTTTCAGCTCACCAACGGGAGCCGACTCCCCATCAGTGGTATCAACGTGGCGATCGAGCCGCCCGTGGAGTTCCCGCACCTGGCGGGCGACCGCCCCTTGTCCCTCGTCGCAGGAGGCAGCGCCACGTGGTGGCAGACGACCAAGCCGTTCGCGATCCCAGCTGACCAGGCCGGCGACCGCCCCCTTCTCACCCGGGCGGCAGTGGTGACGTTCACCCTCGAGGGCCGCACCTGGCGAACACAGAGTGGCATCCCGCCCGAGCTGGTGCTAGGTGCCCTACCCGATCTCGACTAGGACCCGGTCGACTTGATCTTCGCTGTCGTGCAATACCACCCAAAGTCAGCGGACTCGCTACTGGTCAGCTCGCTACGGAACCGTCCGTCCGGGAGGTTGAACTATGGCATTCGAGGTTTTCGACAAGAGGCAAGCACCGCTGGCAAAAGCACCAGCGGTGACGATCCAGAGACGCGGACTGATGTCGCTGAACCGGGCGGCGTACAACATGATCAACGAACCGAGCACAGTCGAGCTGCTCTACGACCGCGACACATGGTCGGCTTCTCTCTCTCGGAATGAGGGCGTCAGAGCAGCGAGCTGGTCGGCAGCCCGCGGATGGAGGCGTCGAGCACCTGCACCGTGTGAGCCATGCCGATCGGGTGGCCTGCACGTTCGGCCGCGGTGGCAATTTGCATGAGGCAGCCAGGATTCGCGGTGACCAACAGCTGCGCACCGGTGGCGAGCACGTTGGCCGCCTTGCGGTCACCCAGCTCATCGGCGGGCACCGGATTGAGGATGTTGTACACCCCTGCGGACCCACAGCACAGCGCCGCGTCGGTGATCTCGCGCACCTCAAGTCCGGGTATTTCACCAAGGAGCTGGCGGGGCTGGGACCGGATGCCTTGGGCGTGCGCGAGGTGGCAGGCGTCGTGGTAGGCGACGGTTACCGGCAGCGGATGCCGTGGGGCGACCGTCCCCAGCTCGGCCAACAGCTCGGACACGTCGCGGACCTTGGCGGTGAACTCCTCGGCACGCTCGGCGTATTCGGTGTCGTCCCGCAGCAGGTGCGCGTAGTCCTTCATCTGCGATCCGCAGCCTGCGGCGTTGACCACCACGTGGGTGACCTCGGCCGCGGCGAAGGTGTCGATGAGCTCGCGGGCGAAGCGCAGCCCCTCCTGCTCCCGGCCGAGGTGTTCGCTGAGCGCGCCGCAGCACCCCTGCGCCTTGGGGGTGATCACCTCGCAGCCCTCCGCGGCCAGCACCCGCACGGTGGCGGCGTTGACGTCGGGGAAAAAGGCGCTCTGCACACACCCGGTGAGCATCCCGACCACAGCTCGCCGCTGACCTACCGCCGGGGTGCGCACAGGGATCGGCTCGCGCTTGTTCAGCGGCGGCGCCAACGACTCCAGCACCCGCAGGCTCGGGGATATCCGGTCCAGCAGCCCCGA
>JAABUT010002962.1_pt1 | contig 15305 bp, 16 predicted proteins | sample 5559281 | NCBI WGS metagenome assembly JAABUT01 (sample SAMN10711880, study PRJNA513359) | rock metagenome | isolation source: Antarctica rocks | place: Antarctica: Victoria Land, Ricker Hills nord | collected 2016-01-04 | reverse complement strand
CCTCGCGGCCTGCACGAGCGCGCTGCTGCTGCTGATCGTCCTCTGGCCCTTCTTCGTCCCCTGGTACTGCGCCTGGGCGGTCGCGACCGTCGCCACGCTCGGCTCAGGGCGCGTCGGGCGGCGTGTGCTGGTCCTCTGCCTCGGCGCGAGCCTCTCCTACCTCTTCCAACTCTACCTCCCGGTGCGCATGACGACCTCGGTCGAATTCCGCAGCACCCTCTCCGCGCTCCTGATCTTCTGCCCGTTCGCCACCAGCCTGCTGCCGTGGGGGCGCTGGCTGCAACGCCTGCGCCGCCGTACGCCGGGACTCGCGCCACTCCTCCCCTGAGCGGATCGCGGCCCTTGTTGCCGAAACCGGCACACCGCGCCGCAACCAGCCCCCGACCGGCCCGACCGCCGGGTCAATCAAGTCGAAGCACGGCGAAGGCTTCCGCCAGCGGCAGGTCAACCGGCGCACCGATACGCGCGGCCCGCTCCCGCCATCCGGCGACCAGGCCGACCGGATCGGTCGTCTGGCTCGCATGGGCCAGCCGTGCGGCGATCTTCCGCGCGAACCCGGCGCTGATATCCACATAGGTATCGGCGTTGGCGCTGGAGAAGAGCCAGACTGCGCGCACCGCGTGCGGCGCGAGTCCCGCCCGCTCATGTTCCGGGAAGGCGAGGCGGTCGCGCGCCAGGGGGTAGACCGCGTCGAGCGCGGCCCGACCGACGATGCGGTGGTCGCGGTGGGTCAGGTAGGGCGGGTACGGATGCTCCGGGTCGTGGGTGAAGAGCACCTCCGGGCGCCAGCGCCGCACCCACGCGACCAGGTCGGCGCGCAGGGCGCGAGTATCCTCCACCTCGCCGTCCGGGTGGCGCAGGAACGCGATCTCGGCGAGTCCCAGGCGTCGCCCGGCCTCGCGGGCTTCCGCCTCGCGGCGGGCGGCGACGGCTGCGGCGGTGTCCAGCGGATCGGCGGAGCCCTTATCCCCAGAGGTCACAAGCAGCAGGCGCACGGTCGCGCCGTCATCGATCGCCCCGGCCAGGGTGCCTGCGCACCAGCTCTCGATGTCGTCGGGATGGGCCGCCAGCGCCATGATCGCCCCCGAACCCGGCGGCGCGACGACCATCGCCCGATCGGGCCGACCCTCGTAGTCTCGTCCGACGGATGTCGTACCCATCAATACTCCGGGCGGATCCTCTCATCACGCGCATGGTCGCCGCCCCACCCGCCCCTCCGGTGCCGTGCAAGGGGCGGATCAGGCCGTCCGTGCCTCCTCCGCCGGACAGACGTGGATGACCACCCCGCCGAACGAGCGGATATGCTCGCGCAAGTTCCGCTCGACCGCCTCCGTGATGGCGTGCGATTCGCGGACCGAGAGGTCGGGGTCCACGGTGATGTGCAGATCGGCCTGGACCTTGTGGCCCACCCAGCGGGCGCGGACCTGGTGCACCTCCCGCACCCCGGCGACGTGGGTCGGTGCGTGCTCGATCTCGGCGACGATCTCCGGCTCGATGCCATCGATCATCCGGCCCCAGACCGAGCGCGCGGCGTCCTTGACGATGAAGAGGATCGCGACGGTGATCGCGATGCCGACGAGTGGGTCGAGGATCGGGAACCCGGCCCACACGCCCAGGACGCCGATGAGCACCGCGAGGCTGGTGAAGCCATCGACGCGCGAATGCTGCCCGTCGGCGATCAGCGCCGCCGAGTTGATCTCCTTGCCGACGCGGATGCGGAAGACCGCCACCGCCTCGTTGCCGATGAAACCGACCAGCGCCGCCACGACGACCCACCCGAGGTTGGTGACCGGCTGCGGGTCGATCAGCTTGCGGATCGACTCGTAGGCGGCGACACAGGCCGAGAAGAAGATCACCAGGACGATCACCACGCCCGCCACATCCTCGGTCTTGCCGTAGCCGTAGGTGAAGCGGCGGCTCACGCCGCGCCGCGTCAGCGCGAAGGCGATCCACAACGGGACCGCTGTCGCCGCGTCGCCGAAATTGTGGATCGTATCGGCCAGCAAGCTGACCGAGCCTGAGATGATGACGATGACGATCTGGAAGAGTGCCGTCGCGCCCAGGCCGACGAGCGACCACTTGAGCGCCCAGATGCCGCGCGCACTCGACTCCAGCGCGTCGTCGGTCTTGTCCTCGATGCTGTGCGAGTGCGCGAATGTACCCCGGAACCAGCCGAGGAGGCCGGTCCCATGATCGTGGTCGTGCCCCCCCGCTCCGTGCTCGTGTCCACCGGGACCGTGGCCGTGCGCGTCGGGGCCGTGGTCATGGCCCTGTTTTTCCGGATCGTGTGCGTGCCCTTCCTGCTCGTGTGCATGCCCACCGGCACCGTGGTTGTAGTCATGCTTCTCCCCCACTGGGGTACGCTCCTTCCCGCTTGCGGCGTCACCGGACGAACTGGTTCAAAGCACCCTTGAGTTTTTGCCACTCTGCGTCGGCGGTCCCGTTACTGGCCGCGTCGCGCAGGCACGATTCCAGGTGGTCTTCCAGCACCAGCGTGGCGCAGCGATTGATCGCGGCGCGCACGGCGGCGAGTTGGATCAGGACATCGCTACAATCGCGGCCCTCCTCCACCATCCGCTTGATGGAGGTGACGTGTCCGGCGGTGCGGGCGAGTTGATCCGTGACCGCCTGCGTCTGGTGATGGACGTTGGGTGCCATACGCTCTCCCCCGCAGCGCACGTCGCTGGCCTCATCATATCCCCCCAGGGGGGATATGGGATAATAACACGGCGATCGAGGGCGAGCAAGATCGCGATGGGGCCGTGACATACGGGGCGAGACAAGGGTTTTGCATGGGTGAAGGCTGGGGAGGAGCGGGAGCGCAAGAGTCCACCACTACCAGCGGTGGCACGGAAGACAGGATAAGCGGCACTCCGGCACGGGCGACTACATTTGGCTATATTGACCAGATATGGAGCGTGCGACGATGATGTTGCAGGGCATTGGGGGCATAATCGGCGCGTGTGCGGGCGGGACGGGTGCCTTCATAGGCGCATTTTGGCTCGCCGTCATCGCGGGGGTCGCCTATAGCGTCCGTGACATCGGGCGGCGGCCACGATCGGCCGTAGCGGCTGGTCCACCCACCGCGACGGCGGATGCCGCGCTGGCGACCCTGCGCGACCGCTTCGCGCGCGGCGAGATCGACCGTGCCGAGTATGAGGAACGACGGCAGGCGCTCACGAGCGACGAGCGACATTGGCTGTAGCGGGCGGATACGCGAAGGCGCGGACATGGCCGACCTTCGCGTATCCGGCTCGTCGTCCGGTGTAACCGTCCAACGCCTGGAGCCGTGGGTAGCCGCTATGCACCGGCTGCGCCGCCAGCTAGGGCGCGACCGCAACGGCAGTCGCGCCCCGCGTGCTTCAGCGCCTCAGCGCGGCGTTATCCTGCGCCGCAGGAGCCACCTCTCCGCGAGCATCAGCGCGCCGAGGGCGATGAGCGCGGTTGGCACCGACCCCGCCGTGGATCGCGCCATGCCGCCCCCGCCCGTGTTCGGCAGCCCCGACATCCCCCCGCCCATACGCATCGGCATCGGGTCGAAGCCATACCACGCCTGCGCCCAGCCGCGCATCTGTATGATCTCCTGCCCCCGGGTGCTGACGATGTTCCGCGCCAGTTGGAGCAGCTCGGGGCGGGCGGCACGACCGGGGGCCAGCGCCGCCATGTCGCTCGCGTTCTGGTGGTGCATCGGTATCATCGTCAGGAACGCCTGCTCGAATTCCGCCCCGGTCGTCTGCATCATCGCGGGCATCATCTGATCCATCCCCGCCATCGGCATGAGGGTCGGGTTGCGGAACCACCGCCACAGGCGGCGCTCGGTTCGGCACGTACGGTATCCCCTGCTCGGCCTCGGATCACGAACACTTGCAGGAGGGCGCGGCGCCGACGCGCCGGGCGCACACAGGCGCTCGCCCCCGTCCCCCGAGCACCACGGCCAGCAGCAGGAGGAGCAAGACGAGTGGGGGGTAACGCTTGCTGCGCGGGACAGGTACCCGGTAGCGGGTGCGGGACGGGCGGCAACGCCGGACGCGCCGCAGTGGCGGATTGCACGGATAGGGCGCGCGCCGTCGTCCCACCGTGCGGCGACCCCATCGCCGCGCACTAGGCGGAGACCATCAGCGCCGTGTGGACCAGGAGCGCCGCGAGGACCAGCGCGCGAACAGCGTCCGCCCGTTGTTGGCTATGGATTTATCCCGATGGTCGCCGCGCCATGCCTCTCGCCCCTGAGTCGACCCCTACCCCCACGCGCTGGCGGCAATCTCCGTTCCAGCGGGCTGGCGAGGAGAACGTACGCGACTGCTCCTCTCGGAACCATCGTAAGAGCACGCCGGTAGCTTGTGCCGGGCCACATCTCCGCTAACGCTATGCTTAGTGCTGTATTTCAGAATTACTTGTCGGGATACGGCCCACACCCCCGCCGCCTGCGGGCGGCACCCCGCCGCCCAGCGGGCAGTAGCTCCCCTCCGGGGGACCCGCCCATCCGAGGAGCGGCGGGAGAATACCCCGACACGTACTTGTGAAATGGACCGCTTAGAAGCGAAGGGTGGCTACAGCGTATGCAACAACGCCGCGAGGAGCGCGCCGCGCGCGGGCACAGTATCGATCAGGATGTGCTCGCCCATCGCGTGCGCGCCGTCGCCGACGATCCCTAGGCCGTCGAGCGTGGGGACGCCGAGCGCGGCGGCGAACTGGCCGTCGCTGCCGCCGCCGGTCGCGGCCTCGGTGACCTCGTGGCCGAACGCGGCACCGAGTTCGCGCGCCCGCGCGAAAAGCGCGCCGATCGCGGCGGTGCGCTCCATCGGCGGGCGATTGAGTCCGCCGGTGATCGCCACCGTCGCGCCGGGGACGGTCGGTGTCAGGCCGAGGATCGCGGGGATCACGCGGTCGGCCTCGGCCAGGGTGGCGACGCGCAGGTCGATCGCGGCGGTTGCCTCGGCGGGGACGACATTCGCGCGCGTCCCGCCGCTGACGACCCCGACGTTAAGCGTCGTGCCGACCGCGTGATCGTTGAGCGCGTTCAGGGCGAGGATCTGATTCGCCAGCTCGGTCACGGCGCTGATCCCCTTCGTCGGGTCGACCCCGGCGTGTGCCGCGCGCCCGCCGATCGTCAGAGTGAAGCGCCCCACCCCCTTGCGCGCCGTCTTCAGCGCGCCATGCGGGGTCATCGGCGCTTCAAGGCAGAGGACGTAGGCGCTACGCCGCGCCTCATCCTCGATCGCCGCGCGCGAGGTAGGGCTGCCGATCTCCTCCTCGCTCGTCAGCAGCACGACGATCCGCCGTCGGGCCGAGGGCCCCTCCGCCGCGAGCGCCTTGAGGGCGTAGAGTGCCAGCAGCGTGCCTCCTTTCATGTCGTAGATACCGGGGCCGTACATCCGGTTCCCGTCGACCCGGATCGGCTGCCGCGCCAGCTCGCCGATAGCCCAGACGGTGTCGAGGTGGCAGAGGATCGTGATCTGCCCTTCCCCGCTCGCGCCGCCCGGCGGGTCGAAGGTCAGGCGGTGGTGGTCGCCATACTCGGCCTGCGGGATCGTTTCGACACTCGCGCCGACCGTGCGGAAGGCGTCGCAGATGAATGCGCCGTACCGATCGACCGCCCCCTTGTCCAGGGTCGGCGACTCGTGCTCGACCATTTGGGTCAGGAAGGCGAGCATCTCACCCTGATTGTGCTGGAAGAAGCGCAAGAAATCGGGCACGTCCATCTCCTCATCGTCCATCGTCTCTGCCGACTGCCGACTCGGCTACCCACCAATTGTCGACTGGCGCATCGTCGCGCGCGCGATCCGCTCCTCGTCCGGCGCATAGCCGAGGCCGAGGCCAGATGGCGCGGCGATCGCCCCGCGCGTGGCGAGGATCGGCGGGACGACGATGTCCTCGGCGTAATACTTGTCGGAGCCGGAGATGTCGCCCGGCAGGGTGAAGCCGGGGAGGGTGCTGATAGCGACGTTCGCCGCGCGCCCGATGCCGTACTCGTGCATCCCCCCGCACCAGACCGGCACCCCGCGCTCCAGGCAGAGGTCGTGGACCTTCTGCGCCTCCAGCAAGCCGCCGAGCCGACTGACCTTGATGTTGATGATCCGCCCGCTATCGAGGTCGAGCGCCTTGCGCGCGTCCTCCGCGCTGTGGATCGATTCGTCGAGGCAGATCGGCGTCCGCAGGCCCGCCTGGAGGGTCGCATGATCGATGATGTCGTCGTGCGCCAGGGGCTGCTCGATCATCATCAGGTCGAATTCGTCGAGCTGTTGCAGGATCGGCAGGTCGCCGAGGCGGTAGGCAGAATTGGCGTCGGCCATCAGCGGCAGATCGGGGTAGCGCTCGCGCACCGCGCGGATCACGTCCACGTCGCGCCCCGGCCCGATCTTCAGCTTCACCCGCCGATAGCCCTCGCCGAGATACTGGTCGATGATGTCGAAGAGGCGCGCGGTGTCGCGCTCGATCCCCAGGCTGACGCCGGAGAGGATCTCCGCGCGGGCGCCGTCGAGCGCCGCGTGGAGGGGCTGACCCGCCGCCTGCGCCAGGAGATCCCACGCGGCCATCTCGATCCCCGCCTTGGCGAAGTTGTTCCGCTTCACCTTGCGGAGCGGAGCCATGAACTCCTCGATCGTCTCCCAGGAACGCCCGACCACGTTGGGTGCGAGGAAATCTTTCAGCATGTGCCAGCAGGTCTCGGTCGTCTCCTCGCAGTAGTAGGGGTCGATCGGGCTGGCGCACTCGCCCCAGCCGGTCAGCCCGTCCGCATACGCCTTGACCAGGATGTGTTCGAGGAAGCGGCGCTGGCTCGAACTCGTCTCGAACGAGCGCACCAGATCCAACCGGACGACCATTAATTCGACGCGCTCGATCTTCATCGCACCCCTCATCCTCGGCGCACAGGCGCACCCATACAGCGCGCGCAGTCTAGCACACGACCCCGTGATCGCTAGAACGGGAAGCCGCGCGCCCCCTGGCAGCCGAGCAGCGCCGCGATCTCGCCCATGTGCGTGCTCTTGTGGATGACCAGCACCGCCAAAAGGTGCTCGCCAAGCGATTGCCCGCCACGGGACGTCGCGATCCCGCGTGTCAGCATAGCGGGATCGAACGCGGCGAGGAATGCCTCGGTGGCGGCACGAACGGCACGGGCATAATCCCGGCAGCGCGCCGGGTCGAGCGGCGCGGCCTCCTCCCACGGTGCGGCGGGGTCGAAGCCGAGCAGTGCGCCCCAGCCGTCCGTCACAAACAAGGGTGGGCGCTTGCTCACCCTCGTGATGAGTCGATCCTCGGACTGATAGGCGTGGACGAAGGTCGGCGTGATCGCGTTGGCGGTCCCGCCCGGCAGACGCCACGCCCCCTGCTCCGCCGTGACCGGAGCAAAGACCTGCATCAGCAGATCGTCGGCCTCTGCCGCCTGATCGCGCAAAAGGGTCAGCACATCCATCGCCGTTCCCTACCAGGCTCCTATCGCCACGACACACGCCGCAACGCCCATCTCGGCCACGCCACCGCTCTTATTCCCGCCCTCTGCCGACCGCCGACCGCCGACTTATTCCGGCTCGCCATATGCCGCCAGCAGTCCGGGCGTCACCCGCTCGGCCAGCAGGAAGCAGGCCGCGTCGTCCTGTCCCACACCGGTGACCATGTAACGCCCCGGCTCGTGGCCGAGATACCCCGCGAAGAGCGCATCGGTCGTCGCGCGCCAGCGCCCGGCGAGGTCGCGGTCATCGCGCTGCACGGCGGTCCAGTTGGCCGGGATCTCGATCGCCACGGTCGGGGCGTCCACCCCGAGGCGCGGATCATCGCCGCCGCGATTGAGGCGCGGGATCGTCGTATCGCCGCGCAGATCGATGATCGCCCCGCCACGCTCCGCCGCGAGCGCGGCGCGGACCCGCTTGCTCGACACCAGCCAGGTCATCCCGAAGCGCGACGCCGCGACCCGATTGAGGCGATTGCGGAAGGTGTAGTGCTCCGGGTAGAAGTCGAACGCGACCGCCCGCAGCCGCCCGAAGTTGAGGACGGCGTTGCTGAATTGCAGCGGATCGACCGTCCAGTTGACGATCCCCACCCCCTGCTCGCGCGCGTCCTCCGCCTGGGCACGCTTCAGGAGGAAGCCGATCCCCCCCTTCCGCGCCGCCGCCTGCACCCCGAGCAATTGCGATTCGAGGCGCAATTCGCCGCCATAACGCGCCGCCCAGGCGGGCGGCAGGGTCGAGCCCGCGAAGCGATGGAAGCCGAAGAGGAAGCCGACCAGCTCGCCGCCCCGCCGCGCCACCAGCGTGGTCCCCGCCCCGAAGCCGACCGAGTGGAGATCGGTCGGGTAGAGGCCATCCTGCGCGGCCCCCCAGATCGCCGCCTGCGCCTCGCGGATCGCCAGCGCCTCCGGCTCGCTTGGCGCGCCGAGGTCGAGGCCGTCCGGGAGGCGCTGGTTGCTCGGCTCGAAGCGGTGGGGCCGGGCCGGGTCGTAGAAGACGACCCGCGCGCCTCCGACCAGATCGCCGACGTCATCGAGCGCATGGCGCACGCTATCGGCGATGCCGCCCCGACCGTAGCAGCCGTCGTCCCGATCGCCGCTGACCTCGTGGTAGCGCAGCGTGTAGACGCGCCGCCCGTCGTCGCAGAGGCCGCGCGGGAAGAGGAACCCGAACGCGCGGATCGCGCCATCGCTGGAGAAGCGCACGATCTCGCCGCCGATCTTCGGGAAGGTGGCGACGAGGTAGTGCTGCGGGAAAAGAAGCGGATTCGCACCGCCGCCGAGACGGGCGCGGACCTCCGTCACGGTCGCGTCCCACGCGGCCCCGTCTCGGTCCAGGATCGACACCGCGAGCGGCGCAGCCATCGCGCTCCTTACGCTGGTAGACATGACGGTTCCAATGGCGGCAGCTTACTACAACGGTGCTGCGGCGACACGGAGACGCTTATGAGCGCACGGGTCGGCGTCGATCGCAGAGGACGGGGGCGCAGCACAGCCCGGAGCGATAGCGTGCGACAAAGCGCAGCGGACACGGTACGCTATAGGAATCGGCGGGCGCGGGCCGCGAGCTGCCTCCTCCCGAGGCTCGCATGACGGTGGGGAAGAACAGATGGCGCGCTCCCTCGTGATCAATGGGGACGACTTTGGCTACTCGCCCGCGATCAACGCGGCGATCGTCCGGAACCACGCGGTGGGCGGGCTGACCAGCACGTCGCTGCTCGTCAACGGGGCGGCGGCGCGCGAAGCGTTCCGGCTGGCACGCGCCCTGCCCGGCCTCGGCGTCGGCTGGCACGTTAATCTGACCGAGGGTGGCCCGGCCTCGCCGCCACATGCCGTGCCGAGTCTCGTCGATCGGCGCGGACTCTTCCGCCCGTTCGGGTCGCAGCTGCGCGGCATCCTGGCCGGGGCGACGCGCACGAACGAACTGGCGCGCGAGCTGGCGGCGCAACTCGCGTTGCTGCTCGATGTGGGCATCGTGCCGACCCACGTCGATGGACATCTGCACGCGCACGCCTTCCCGCGCGTGCTGCCACTCGTGCTGAATCTGATGGCGCGGCACCAGATCGGGGCGCTGCGCTCGCCGCGCCTCGGCGTCTGGCTAACACCTGGCACGGCGGGGCAAATCGAGGATCCCTGGACCGGCCTGCGTCCCAATTCGGTCCTCGCAGGGATCGTCGGCTCGCGAGGGCTTGCGGGAAATCTGCGACCTCTCGCGTCACGGCTCGACCGTCCGCGCGCGGCAGAGTTGGCGCGGCGCGGCATCGTCGAAGCGGATCAGCTCTACGACGCCGCACACTTCCTGACCGCCGCCGATCCGCCAGCGGCGCTCGCGGCGGCGCTCGGCGCGGGGGGCGGCACGGTGATGGAGATCATGACCCACCCGGCCTGGAACCGTGATCCGGCGCGCGGCGCGGCGGAGGGCGCGCTGCTGAACGACCGGCGCCTCCACGCCGCCCTCCTCGCCCAGGGGATCCGCCGTGTCCACTACGGCACGCTCCGCGCGGAGATGTCTCGCGCGGCCAATGAGCAACCTGAGGGGCAATGACCGAAGAAGAGCGCGCGCCAGAGGAACACCAGGATAAGCCAGCCGGACGGGTGCAACGCCGGGCCGTGCGCGCCCTGGCGGAGGCGGAGGAGCGCAAGCGTCGGGCCGAGCCGCCCGACGCGCGCACCTACGCCCTGGCCCAGGTAATCAGTCGTGGCGTCTTCGGCCTCTGCACCGGCGAGAAGGTGATCGGGCGCGACCGCGTGCCGCGCGAGGGGCCGCTGCTGATCGTCGCCAACCACCTCTCCTATCTGGAGCCGCCGCTGCTCGCCGCGATCATCCCCCGGCGGATCACCTTTCTGGCCGGGCATGAGCTCTACGAGATCCCCTGGCTCGCGCCGATCCTCCGCGCGATGGGCGCATTGCCGGTGCGACGTGGCGGCATGCGCGACCTCGAAGCGTTGCGCGCGGCGGTCGCGCTGCTGAAGCAGGGCGAGGCGGTGGGGCTCTTCCCGGAAGGGGGGATCAGCCTCAGACCGGGCCTCGAACGGGCGAAGCCGGGGCTCTCGCTGCTGGCGCAGCGTTCCGGCGCGCCGATCCTGCCGGTCGGCATCAGCGGTACCGACCGCCTCGATCGGGTGGGGTCGTTCCTCACCGCGCGCTGGCGACAGCCGCGCGTGCGCGTGCAGATCGGACGCCCCTTCACCCCCGACTTCGGCACCGGTCGCCCCGATCATCAGGCCGTCGCCGACGACGTGATGGCCCGGATCGCCGCCCTCCTCCCGGCGCGGTATCGGGGGGAATACCGAGTCGTGGGTCGTGGGGCGTGAGTCGTGAGAGAGAAGAACGGGAGGGACTGATAGGCATCGCTGCAAATGAATCGCTGCAAGAACGCGATCTCACGACCCACGACCCACGACCCACGACTGCCCCGATCGCCATCATCTGCGCGCTCGAAGCGGAACTGTGCCACCTGCGCGCGGCGCTGCCGACGGGGCGCGAGGTCTGGCACGCGGGGCGGCGCTACGAGGTGACGGCGCTCGACGCGCAACCGCTCGTCCTGGCGCGCTGCGGGATCGGGATGCTCGGCGCGGCGGCGGTCACCGAGGCGACGATCGGGCGCTGGTCGCCGACGGCGATCCTCAATTACGGCTGCACCGGGGCGCACCGCGCCGACCTGCTGCCCGGCGATCTGGTGCTCGCCGCACGGGTCGTCGCCTACGACAACGTCAACGTCGGCGTTGCGGGCGAGGAGATCTATTCGCGGATGCGCTACCTGCGCGCCGACGTGCAGGAGCGCATCGACTATCTCCTGGCCGATCCGACGTTGCTGGCGGCGGCGAATCGGGCGGCGGCGACGCTAGCCGGACGGCACGAGCCGTGGCCCCCGACCTCCGGCTGGCCCGAGGCGCTCCCCCATCGCGCGCCGACGGTGCGGATCGGCACGGTCGCCTCCGCCGATCGCTGGAATCGGGCCGCCGCGCGGATCGGCGGGCTCGTCGCCCTGCACGACTCCGCCTGCGAGGACATGGAGGCGGCGGCGATCGCGCTGACCTGCGCGAGCCATGGCGTCCCGTTCCTGGCGATCAAGGACATCTCCAACAACGAGTTGCTGCGGGTGACCGACTCCGTATCGTTCGACGCGCTGGGGCCGGAACTCGGGCGGCGCGCGGCGGCGCTGACCCTGGCGACGCTGCGCGAGATCATCAGCATTCCTCAATGAGACCAGCGGCAAAGTCGAAGACCTGCCAGGATATACCACTGGACCGGTACTACTGCGCGAGCCATGAGCCAAGGTCTTGTGCCGCCTGTCGAATCGCCTCATCACGACTTGAGAACCCCCGATCTACGAGGCGACGCAGCAATTCATTGTCCACTTGCGCGTAGAGTTCGCCGAGCCGACGATATTCCCATTCCTCCCCAAGCTGGAGCAGCGGCTCGGCATAATGCTCGATGTTGAGGAGCAACCAATCGCGCGGTAAGCCTAGAAGCGCGGTGCGCCCGAGTACGATGTTGCGAACATTCTGTGCCTGGCAAGCGAGTTCGAGGAGATACGCCAGCACTGCATCGCGAGTCGTGGATTCGAGCGCAGGAATAGCATCGAGACGGGCCGAGAGGCCCTCTTCAAACGCATCCATCTGCCGCTGATAGAGCTCGTCGTAAGGGTCGATTATGTCCACCTTAATGCTTCCCTGTTAGCAGTCGGAGAATTGACGCACATTAGCAGAATCGCGAAGAGCACGGGAGTCGAACGATTTGGCTCTTGCTTGACGCCCGAATCAAGAACAATAGCCCTATATCGGTAATCCATGCTCCGCACTCCGCGATAGGATCAGCCATCGTCGGTGGCTGGCAGGCCGGCGCGGGCGCGCCAGTGGGCGGTCCAGCGGCGTGCGGGGTCCAGGTGTGTCGCGCGCAGCCAGCCACCCGGCTGGTCGACGCGCGGGGCGAAGTCGTTGAGCAGCGCGGTCCCGGCCCAGGCGTAGAACGGGGCCATCCCGCCGAGCGGCCCCGCCACCGACCGATAGCCCCGCCGCCACCCCGTCGCCAGGATGCGCGACGCGGCACGGATCAGCCGGACCGACCCGTCGGGCGGCAGCGGAGCGAGCAGGAGGAGCGTCAGCGTGCGCGCCACGTCCGCGCGCCGATCCCCGACGTGGACATTGGCCCAGTCGATCAGGCCGCTCACGCGCCCCGCATCCATCATGACGTTCAACGGGTGGTAGTCGAGGTGGAGAATGCTCGGCTCGGCGCTGGCGACCGCGCGCAACCGCTCGCCCAGCGCACCCGCGCCGCCCCCTTTCCAGTCGATCCACGAGCGCCCGTCCTCCCGCAGATCGGCGGGGGGCGCGGCGGCGTGCAGGCGGGCCTGGGTCGCGCCGAAGGCTTGGGCGAGCGCCCAGGCCCGTTGGGGGGCGGCACGGAGGGCGGCGAGCAATGTTTGCCCCGCGCACCAGTCGATCAGCAACACCGGGCGATTTTCCCACGCCCCGGCGGCGCGCACCGCCGGGATCGGCACGCCGGGCACAACCAGGCGCATGGCGTGTTCCTCGCGCCGCGCGACCGCAGCCTCGCCGACCTTGAAGAGGCGCAGCGCGTAGGTCTGCTCGCCGTGCTCGACTCGCCAGAGCGCGGCGGCCATCCCACCCTCCACCGGCGCGATCGTCCTCATCCCCTCGGACCAGCCGAGCGCGCCGAGGATCGCGCGCGGGTCGGGCGCGGTCCCGCTCATCGTCCCCCTCATCGGCCCGCGATGGCGCGCTCCGCGCCATCGCGACACCACACATGCCAGTCGCGGGCGCATCGCCTCGCGCTCACCCGAGGATTGTCCGCGACTGGCGCACTTTCACACATTTACCCTCGACACGCGCCGTGCGACCAGGGAACGATCGGGCGGGCTATACTTCGAGAGCCCTCCAAGCCAATTCCAAGGAAACACGCCTATCCTACACTGTACAACGCGAAGAGGGGGAACGGATGGAAGTGCTGGTGGTCGAGGACGATCCGCGCGTGGCGCGACTCGTCGAGCGCGCGCTGAACGAGGCCGGGCATCGGGCCGAGACCGCGCCGGACGGTGCCGACGGGCTGACCCGCGCGCAGAGCGGCGCTTTCGATGTCGTCGTCCTCGATGTAATGTTGCCCGAGATGGACGGCCTGACCGTCTGCCGCACGATGCGCCAGCAAGGGGTGCGGACGCCGGTGATCCTGCTGACCGCGCGGGACGCGGTGCCCGACCGGGTGCGCGGACTCGATGCGGGCGCGGACGATTATCTAGTCAAACCGTTCGCGCTGGAAGAGTTGCTTGCACGGGTCCGTGCGCTCGGGCGGCGCGCCAGCGACGGCCTCCCGGAGGGGGCCTTGCAGGTCGGCGACCTCACGCTGGACCTGACCGCGCACGAGGCCCACCGCGAGGGACACCTGATGGCCCTCACCGCCAAGGAGTTCGCCCTGCTGCGCTATCTGATGCGGAATACCGGGCGCGTCCTCACAAAGTCGCAGATCACCGACCATGTCTGGGGCTACGACTCCGACGCCGCCTCCAACGTCGTGGAAATCTACATCCACTATCTGCGCGACAAAGTCGATCGCGGTTTCGCCCGCCCCCTGATCCGCACGGTACGCGGCGTAGGCTATGTGTTGAAGGAGTAGGGCGGAGTGGGCGAGTGGGCGGAGTGGGCCAGTAGAGAAAACGCGATACGCCTTCTTTCTCGCCCACTTCGCACCCTGGCCCACTCCGCCCACTCGCCCGGAGGGGCGCGATGTTTACCGCCATCCGCTGGCGTCTGGTGCGTTGGAATGTGGCCGTCTTCGGGCTGATCCTGCTACTGGTGTGCGCGGCAACCTATGCCGCCGCCGCCCGGCGCTTGCCCACCGAGGTCGATCGGGAGTTGGCGAATCGCGGGGCGACGTTTAATGCCTCGCCGCGCGCGATCGAACGGGGCGAGATTTTTGCCGCGCAGTCGGGCTATCGCGGCGGCTACTTCTTCATCGCGCTCGGACCGAATGGCGAAATCCTCGCCAACCCACAGCAGGTGGCACTCCCCATGCTGCCGATGATCGTCGTCGAGGACGGCCCGACCTTCTTCACCCTGACGATTGACGGCGAGGAAGTACGCTTCTACGCGCGCCCCATCCCACCCCCGCTCAGTACCGGCGTGACAGCCGCCACCGACCGCCGCACCTTCCCGGCGACGGTTATCGTCGGGCAGAGCTTGGTGCCAACACAGAATGCGCTGCGTCGTCTGCTGATCGGGCTGATCGTTGGTGGGGTCAGCGGCACCCTCCTCCTCCTGATGGGGGGCTGGTTTCTGGCGGGGCGTGCGCTGGTGCCGATCGAAATGGCCTTCCGCACGCAGCAGGGCTTCATCGCCGATGCCTCCCACGAGTTGCGGACGCCGCTCACCGTCCTCCGGTCCTCGGCGGACCTCCTCGACCGCCACCGTGATGAGCCGTTAGGCACGAATGGGGAACTCTTCGACGATCTGCGCGACGGCCTCGCGCGCCTGGAACGCCTCGCCACCGATCTGCTCACCCTCGCGCGCTCCGATCTCGGCGAGCAGACCCTCGCGGTCGCCCCGCTCGACCTCGGCCCGTTCGCGGCGGATGTCGCGCGGCGAACGGGGCCACTCGCCCGCGCGCACGGGCTGGCCCTGACCTGCGAGCTATCCGGGGACGACGTGCCGATCGAGGCCGACCCCGACCGCCTTCATCAGGTCGTGCTGATCCTCCTCGATAATGCGATCGCCCATACCCCGCCGGGTGGCCGGATCACCGTCGTGGTCGGTCGCCAGGGTGGTGAGGCAGCCCTGGCGGTATGCGATACCGGAGAGGGCATCCCCCCCGAAGAATTGTCGCGGATCTTCGATCGTTTCTACCGCG
>JAABUT010002961.1_pt1 | contig 15308 bp, 19 predicted proteins | sample 5559281 | NCBI WGS metagenome assembly JAABUT01 (sample SAMN10711880, study PRJNA513359) | rock metagenome | isolation source: Antarctica rocks | place: Antarctica: Victoria Land, Ricker Hills nord | collected 2016-01-04 | reverse complement strand
AAATTATAGAGATGCTTACTTTCAATTAAAGGGTTCTATCAGGAATTTTGTTAAGCTAAGCCCGGTAAAAATAGCCGCATAGATTATCGAAAAAAAAGTTTAGATATTTGCGCCTTAGCGCCTAATGTAATGACCATTGATGAAGTGCGTCAGTTGCTCAACACGCCAACTACTCTCAGGCAACAGGCAATCATTCAGTTGTTTTACAGCAGCGGTGTTCAGCTTGAAGAATGCAGCCGCATTAAGCTTACTGACATAGACAGTAAGAACATGCGCATCAAGGTCGTGCAGGGCAAAGGCAATAAAGACCGCTACACTTTGCTCTCCGCTCATGCACTTACCACGCTTCGTGAGTACTTTCTCCGGCACCGCCCCCTTACTTATTTGTTTGAAGCAAAGACCAAAGGCAAGCGTGTTCATTGCCGCACCATACAGCTGCAGGTAGAGCTGGCCATGAAGCAGGCAGGGTTTAAGGATAAAGGTTACAGCGCCCACACCCTTCGCCATTCCTTTGCCACTCATCTGCTCGATACAGGCACCGACCTTCATACCATAAAAGAACTGCTGGGTCACAGCAACATCAGCACTACCATGATTTATCTGCACCTGCAGACACAGCGGTGCAGCCGCATTGTCAACCCTCTTGATTACCTTAATAACCAGCAGCCCAATGGCAGCAAGTAACACTGCAGGCAGCAGAGCCACAGTACAGCAACTGCTGCAGCAAATGCCACAGTGGAAACAGCTGACTGCACCGGGCAGTCATAAGGTTATTAAGCCGTATAGAACGATGCCGCACGGCTGCTCTTGGTTATCATGCCTACCGTTGCACAGACAGTGATTGCGGAGCTATGCAATACGTCTATCATAGCTGCCGCAACCGCCACTGCCCGCAGTGCGGCAACAGCAAAAAAGAAGAGTGGATAGAAGCACGCATGAAAGAACTCTTACCTGTAAAATATTATCATGCAGTCTTTACCATGCCCTATTAGTTAAACAGTCTTGTAATGGGCAATCGTAAAGCCATGTTCACACTGTTGTTCGATGCTGCTTCATACACATTATTAAAGTTTGCCGCAGATGAAAGGTACCTTGGAGCACAGCCGGGCATTATAGCAGTGCTCCATACGTGGGGACAGCAACTGAGCTTTCATCCGCATGTCCATTGCATTGTAAGCGGTGGCGGTATTGATAAAGATAAACGGTGGAAAGAAGCCCTGAAAGCAAAGCATAATTTTTGTTTCCGGTAAAGGCAGTGGCAGAAGTATACCGTTCATATTTTCTAAAATAGTTGCAGCAGCAGATAGACAAGGGTATTGTAACCCTGAGCGAAGAGCAGCATAATGAGTGGCTCACGTTGCGTTCAGCATTGTATAACATGGATTGGATCACTTATTTTAAAGAACCAATGGGCGGCCCTGCACAGGTGCTTGAATATCTTGGCCGTTATACGCACAAAGTAGCGATCAGCAACCATCGCATTAAGCATATAGACATGGACAACAATGTCACCTTTGAGTATAAAGATTATGGTGATGATGCAAAGAAGAAGCCGATGGCTTTGCAGGGAGAAGAATTTTTAAGAAGGTACGAACAGCACATACTGCCGCCACGCTTTTGCAAAATCAGGCACTATGGTTACCTGGGCAATTATAAACGAAAAGAGCGGGTAAACGACATATTGCAACACATGGAGTTACCGCAGCATGCACAGCAGGCTCTGGTTAGCAGCACGATAAGAATGATAGAAAAGTATGGGACTGATGGAATGTTATGCAGCCGTTGTAAGAAAGCAAAGCTTGAGCTTCTTTACGTGGTGGATATCAAAGGAGGCAAAGAGGTGCAAAGAGAATAGATAAAGGGCAAGCCTATAAAATAAGTGAGTTGTTTTTTTTAACGTTGCCGGACGTAACGGCAGAGGTATGCATATCACTAAATAAAGAGGAGGGCAAAAGGCTTATAAAATAAAAAAACAAGTATGCAACGAGATCATAAATTCGTATTTATTAAAGACAATGTTGCTAAAAGCCATACAGCTATAGTGCAACCGTACTAATAGTACACACGCAGGCTCAATTCAGTGTGCTACTTTGCACCCTAAGGTTAAGCCGGCTTCGGTCAACATGGAGTAGAACAAAAAGCCCCGGTAAATCGTTCTTATCGGGGCTTCGTTTTGGGGCTTTTCGTCTACTCCTCTTAATGTTGTGCGTTCGTGCTTGCTCTCAAATATTGGTTCGGCTTATTAATTTAAGTCAGTTTATTCACTTTCTTTTTTCTGCTGAAATAGTGAGCCAACTACTTCGTAAGGTCCTTTTACTTCCCCCCATCCCCATTCGGGTATTTTATCTTCAGAAGAAGTGGGATTTTCATCAAGCTGAGAGTTTATTACGGCTACGCGGCTTCCCCACTCAAGATGTGCCACAAAAGTTTGACGAAATTCAGGGTCATCAGGTAAACCTATTTCGTCAGCACTTTCCAACAATAGTTCTACCCACCGTTTGCGCTGTTCTTCTTTTAAGTTTCTACCAATATGCATACCTACCATTCTGCGCAAGGCATCGGCACCAAATTCCTCGCTATACAGTTTGGGCCCTTGTAGTACTTCTACTATAAAATGGGCAACGTGTTTTCTATGCTCCTGAGGCATGTTTATAAATACGGGTTCAAGCAGTTCATCCTGTAAAACCTTCTCATAAAAAACTTCAGTAAGTTTTTCAAACTTGTTTACGCCGCCTGCCCATTCGCTGGGTGCAGGTATTTGTTTCTTATCATTCATTTTTTTAATTCATTTTTTTAATTAGAAATTAATTACGATAACTTACAATTATGCATTTGTTTTGCCAAATAACCAGCCCGCAAATAATTTAGTAAGAAAAGGCATTACTAAATAAGTCATCAGGCTTACTAAAATAATCACACTAAATAAACTTCTCAGCAACACAGGCAATTGTAATGCTGTGAATAATTTTTGGCAGAAAGTTACTAATGTGTTGAGGAGTATAAAAATGGTTATTGCCGTTATTACCATCATTTTCCATTTAGTAGGCGGCTTGCTGATAGGTGAAGGCTTATTTTCAAACCAGAATTCCAAACCGGTGAGCCTTAATTTTTCTCCTGTTTCTTTAAAAAAAGCTTTTCCCTCTTCTAACAGTCTTTTTCTTTTTTCCGAATTTTCCCAAGCCAATAAATTTTCATAAGTGTCAAAGCGAAAAACGTTCAACACTTCTTTTTGCCCAATTTGATTAGTTGTTTGAAAAACTTCGCTGTTCAAATGCCCTTTGTAATGAGATGCACTTTCAGCAATAGATTGAAACCAGTTTAATGTTTGCGCTTTGCAATCTTCGTTCGGTAGCACTCTTATAATTGTGGTTATTGGTATGTTGGGTGGAATTGTCATAACACAAACCTTTACGATGTAATTTTTATTTTTATTATCCTGCCTTCCTGCACACCTTTTGGTAATGGCAAAGACATGCCACCATTTGTGGTAACATAAATGCAATTTTTATCATCTTCCCTTTTACCAAAAGCAACTGCCGTAGAACCCGCTAAACCTTGTTCTGCTTCACCAATTATAACCATCTGTTTTTGTTGTGTAATTTTTACAGCAGAGTTATAAATATGTGTAGCAGCATAAATATCTCCGTTGTTGTCAATCGCAAAATCATCAAGGTTCACTTTTTCCATAAACAATTCCGGTATGCCGGCATCAGTATCATTTAAAGAAATTTTTATTAAAAGCTGTTTGGCAGTATTGGAAACAAAAACAGTTCCTTTAAAAATTTTTATTCCGTTGGCAGCCGGCATTGGGTTCGTATCATCTATACGAGAAAGCAAGGGATGTTGCAACCAAATTTCTGCCCTATTTGCATCCGAATTATATTTCCAAATGCAACCTTTGTATGCATCGCAAATCAAGAAAATATTATTGGTAAGTGATGCTATACCATTTAAAAAAAGCGCATCGGCGGGATGAATAAGAGGAATTATTTCCTTATCTTTTTTTAAAAAATAGACAGTTGGAATTCCTTCTTCATTCCATCCGTTTAATAAAAAAGTTTGAGCAGAAATATAAATGATGCCTGCCAACTTTCCTTTTGTTTTAGAGTAAACCTCTTTTTCACCTTTGGAATTAATTTTATAAACTGCACCTTCATCAAGGCTTGTTACAAATAAATCTCCATCTTCATTGATTGCAATGTTTTCAAGAAAGGTGTTCACGGGAAAAGAAGCGAAAACTTCACCTTGCATAATTTTTTTAGGCACGTTTTCAAAAAGTGGCGGCAGATTTGTTGCGTGTTTATTTTTTGACATAATATAAAAAGTTTTTACTGTTAAGCTTAATTAAGCGAAATTAGACCATTACATAACTTAAGAAAAGTAGTTACCAAAAGGTGTTTTGCTAACAAAAAGGTTACTAATATTGGTTTTCAATTAAATAAATCTGAAGATGGAAGAAAATAAAATTGCGATGCCTGAAGAAATGAAGCAAAGTTTTTTGGAAATTGATACTTGTCCGGTTGCTGCAACTATTAATATCATTGGAGGTAAATGGAAGGTTATTATTTTATACCTCATCAGCTATGAGATAAAAAGGTTCGGAGAAATACACCGGATGATAGAGGGTATCAGCAAAAAAATGCTAACACACCAATTACGGGAACTTGAAAATGATGGTATTATTCACCGTGAAGTTTATGCAGAAGTGCCGCCCCGTGTTGAATATTCTATGACGGAAAAAGGGCTTTCGTTGCGTCCGGTCATCTTTTCCCTGCGGGATTGGGGATTGAAATACGCTTTAAAAAAACCAGTCTGAAGAAAGTCCTCACTAAAAGTAATGTCAATAAATTTTTGAATGAGGGAGGGTTTGAATGAATTAAAACAGCATGAGGTACAACGTCAGACTGTGAAAAAACTATTTATTCAGTAAAAACAGGGCGTGTACGGTTAATTTGTAGGCAATAGCTGTTCCTTAAAAAGCCTCTGTAAAAATAATGCACAGTGTATTTAAAAAAAATGGGGGCCTTGTTTTGCTTGCATATGGCCTCGTTAAGAGCTTTTTTAATGGCATAGATTATTTTAGAGTAATCCCGTGTCCAGCTTTGAATCGCTTTAAGCATTTTATCGAAGTCAAGAATGTTTTTGGTTCGCATAAAGTTGTAGCAAAACATGATGAGGTTCTTTTCTCCATTTACTTTCTGTAAACCCTTAAGCAAGGTATAAGTATAGCCCCAGTGGCGTTTAATGTTGCCAAAGGGGTGTTCGCATATTGCCTGGCGTCGTTTGTAATAATGCGGGTTTTGCTTGATGTTGTTATCATTAATGTCCACCGCATCCTGGTATTCACTTCGCTGGATAATGCGTTTGGGAAGTTTGGTGCATTGATGTTTTAAGAGGCATGTTTTACAGCCATCGGTGCGATAAGTTTTAAACCGGTAACTGGTTTCATTAGCTTCTCCTTTTTTATTATGCCAGGTTCCCAGTGATGTCAAGACCTCATTAGCAGCACAGGTGTATGTATCAGTTGTCTTATCATAAAAAAAACTTTCTGCTAAAAATTCATTGGCAATATGTTTAACCGAAGGCTGCTCTTTATAGGCTACATGTGTTATCATATTATCCTGCTGGCACTGCTTTAACTCTGCCCCGGTGTGATAACCTTTATCGGCCAGCACCATTATAATGTCTTGTTTTTGCATTTGCAGATTTTCTTTTGCCTGGGTGGCTGCTTTATACAAAGCTTTGCCATCATTGGTGTTGGTAGCCTGCGTATGTACAATGAGATTGTGTTTGTCGTCTACTGCATTTTGTGTGTTGTAAGCTACTTCCACAATATTTTTTACAATGATAATGCTGCGGCTCTCCGTGTCGGTAGTGCTGATCTGTTTATCTTCTGTATCATTTAACTGTTGCTGAAGGGTATCATATTTTATAGTTCTCTCTTTTAGTTTTGCAAGACCTTGTGCTATCTTTTCTTTTTTTATCTGCAACTCATCATTGCCCTTAGCGGCTTCCTGTTTGTCGAGTTCATCAAGCTCCTGTAAATACCGCGCTGTTTTGTCTTCTATAAACTGCTGGTGCTTGTCTATCTTTTTTTGATTATAATTGTTCTTGCGGCTGTTCACTGCCTTAAACTTGCTTCCGTCTATACCAATAGTTGTTTTCCCTAAAAGGCCTGCATCCCCAAGGAACGGCACATACAATTTGAACATTGATTGCAAAGGTTTTGCATGCACTTTGCGAAAGTCGGCGATGGTATGATAGTTAGGGTGAAGGCTCTGCAGCAGCCATTGAAGCTCTACATTGCGGCTGCATTCTTTTTGCAGTTTGCGGCTGCTGCGTATTTTATTAAGATAGCCGTACAAATACAGTTTTAAAAGTACTTCAGGTGCATACGGTGGACGACCTTCACTCTTGTGTACTGTGTTGGTAAATCCAAATTTATGCAGATCTAATTTATCTATAAAAGCATCTATTAGCCTTACCGGATTATCAATGCTTACCTGGCCTTCCAGAGTAGCAAAGTAGGTTTGATAACGGTCGCTGCCTTGTATAAATTCTATGCTGCTGTACATCAATAACTATACTGCTTTGAAGCTATTAACATAGTGTGTATATTTGAATGAAACGAAGGTTTTTTCACAAACTGTCGTTGTGCGTCACCCTAAACGACATCCTACTCAAATTCAAACTCCCAAAATTTTCCGCCCATGCCCCAGGCTATTTTTAGCACATTTGCAAGGCACATAAACCCAAACACAAAAGCCAACCTTGCAAAAGAGCTAAAAATGCCAACCCCACTACAAACGCAGCCAAGCTTACGGGTTTCTCTTCAGCTTCTTTTAAATATGAGCAAATAACTTCTATTAACTTAATTTCAGTATGCCAACTCACATTGACACTACCAATTTACCTTAAATTTGAAATTTAAAAATAGCATTGAAACACTACGACAACATAACTGATTATTACAAAGCCTACGGACACACTCCTCCAAAGCTTGACTACTTTGACGTTCGTCCGTTTGAACAATATTATGAAGAAGATAAAACACAAAACGAAACCTTTAGCATGGAAACTTTCTATGGCGAGTTTTATGGCATCGGGCTAATGATAAAAGGAACTGCCAAATCACATTTAGGAAAACCATTCAATGCAAATGTGGTATTTTATTCTCCGTATCATTTAATTTCCTTTGAGGAGGTGCAAAGAAACTGGAAAGGTTATTACCTTATGTTCGACCAGAATTATTTGAGCCGTTGCAGTTTTGGTTCTACTTTTTTAACCGACTTCCCTTTTTTGAGATTAGACAAAGTGCATCCGGTTACAATTACACAAAAAGAAGTGAATGAACTATTGCCAATCTTTGAAAAAATTTACATCGAATTCAATTCAGAAAACAATGACAAATTTATTTTGATAGAAAGTTATCTTAATCTGCTTTTACATTATATCAAAAGGGCAACAGCCAACATTCGTATAAAAGACACTGATTTCAGAAATAAAGCTGAAATAAATTTAGTAGCGAAATACAGATCTTTGATTGAAAAACATTTCAATAAAGGTGCTTTAAAAAAAGAATTTATCTTAACTACCTTTTATGCCAACCAACTTAACATTCACCCAAATCATTTGAATGCGGTTGTAAAAAGAGTTGCAGGTAAAACCGCCAAGCAACTAATTCAGGACGCTGTAATCATTACAGCAAAGTCATTACTTACACAAACAGAACTTAGCATAAAAGAAATTTCTTTTCAATTGGGATTTGAAGAACCTTCTAATTTCAGTAATGTTTTCAAAAAGCAAACAGCAATTACCCCAGCCAGGTTCAGGCAAATAAGCACTCTTTGATTTTTGCACTTCTTGCTTTGAATCTTATAATCTTCGGGACATTTTATGCGAGACTTTTGCCTTATAAGTTTAAGCAACAGTAACAACATAAAATAAATAAGTATGAACTACAAATTGTTAGGCAATTCCGGACTCAGGGTTTCCGAATTGTCTTTGGGTACAATGACGTTTGGAGAAAACTGGGGCTGGGGTGCTTCCAAAGAAGAATCGAAACGAATTTTTGATTTGTATATTGAAGCAGGTGGAAATTTCATTGATACGGCAAACATTTATTCTGAAGGGCATTCCGAAGAATTACTTGGAGAATTTATAAAAGATAAAAGAGACCAACTTGTAATAGCGACAAAATTTACCGGAAGTAATGCACCGAGCAACTACAATAGTTGGGGTAACCACCGCAAAAATATCATGTTTTCTGTTGAGAAGAGTTTAAAGGTTTTGGGTACGGATTACATTGATTTATACTGGTTGCACATTTGGGATTACACTACCCGGCCGGAAGAAGTTTTGAGAGCTTTGGACGATCTGGTTAAGCAGGGCAAAATTTTATACACCGGTATTTCTGACACACCGGCATGGATTGTTTCTCAGTCCAATGCTATTGCTCAATTCAGAAGTTGGACGCCATTTACAGCTATTCAAATAGAATATAATCTTTTGCACCGTTCTGTAGAATATGACTTGCTTACTATGGCGAGAACATTGGGCTTGGGCGTATTGGCATGGTCTCCTTTGGCAATGGGTGTGTTAAGCGGCAAGTATAGACAAGATGCACCGGATACAAAGCGGGAGGCAATGACACAGGGTAGAATAAACGAAAAAAATAATCAGGTTGTAGATGAAGTAATCCGCATTGCTAAAGAAATAGACAAAACCCCAAGTCAGGTTGCATTAAATTGGCTGATGCAACAATCCGAACAAATTTTTCCGATTGTGGGTGCAAGAAAAGAGCAACAGCTTATTGATAATATACAATCAACTGAATTTACCCTTGCAAATAAACACCTTGATGCATTGGATAAAATAAGTAAGCCTGCATCCGCTTTTCCATACAGCATGTGGGACAACAGAGAACTAATGACAACCTTTTTATCAAAGGGTGCCGGTGCAATTCAAAATTGGAAACTTCCTTTTAAATAAATTGATATACAATACATCCTAAAAATAAGAACTCTGCTCATTTGTACTTTTATAATCATTAATATTAATAACTTAACCGCTCAAACGAAGAGTGACCAGATAACAACTAAAAAAATGGAAAATAATTTAATCGCTAAAAGCACAATCAAAGTAAACGCACCTGCAAGTAAAGTTTGGGCAGCACTTACAACTGCTGAAACAATTCAAAAAGTTATGTTAGGCATGCAACCAAAATCCGACTGGAAAGTGGGTAGTGAATTAAGATGGATAGGGAGGCATGAAGAAAAACCGAATGACAATGCAAGGGGCATTATTCAGGTAATGGATACCAACAAAAAGTTGCAATTTACTTTTTATTATCCCGGTTACGGTTATCCTGATGAGCCCGAATACTACAACACAGTTGTACTTAATCTGTCAGAATCAAACAACGAAGCAACTGTTGACGTTGAACAAGGCGACTTTTCAGTTTTTAAAGAAGGAGAAACATTCAAAGACCATTCACAAACCTTTTGGGAAGGTTCTTTAAAAATTTTAAAAGAATTGGTTGAAGGACAAAAATAATTTGATTGCAACAAAAACTTACTACGATGCGATATTTAGTAAAAGCAAAATTAAAAGAAGGCAAAAGTGAGCAACTCAAAAAAATTGTTGAAAATGGTTCACTTGGCAAAGGTTCGGTGGCAGGAACTGAATACATCCGCAACATGAAAAATGCACGGCTTTTAGAAGATGGAACTGAAACATGGATTGAAGTATGTTTCTGCACATTACCACTTGCCGAAGAAAGACCTTATTGGGAAGAATATTTTGAACTGTTGCAAATAACGGATGCGGCAAACAGAAAAACCTGCAAACATGAAACAGGCGAAAGTTTATGGTCATGTGTAAATTGTAATTGCACAGTTGCTCAGGAAGAAGAAATGGAAAGTTTGGGAAGTTTGTTTTATCAATCGTTATAAAAATCTGAAAGCGACTGTAAATAATGTTGCTCAATTACTAATTTCTAACCTGACAACAGAAGAAGTAATTCATTTAACAGGACATCGAAATAAAGAACAACCTTCCTGAATTTTTCAACTATTAAATAAGAATGGGGCTTACAAGAAACTTAATTAGCTAACGCACCAAGGCAGGCACATTTGCAAGGCGCACAAACCGACACACAAAGCCAACCTTGCAAAAGAGCCTGCCTTGTTCCCACGCTTGGCGGCAAATATTGCATAACCCCCATAAAAAATTATGTTGAACATGTACAAACTCCAATTGCGTTAATCTGTGTTTGCCCGGAATTTCCAACACATGACTTAGCGAAAGACCAGCGGATAACCCTGAAACAATTATTGCTATTAGAATTATATTAGATAAGAGTTGTTTCATGTTTGCAAGTTTTGCTGCCTGTTGCATTAGTTTTTCTCATCATTTGGCGAACTGATTTTTATTTCACCTTAGTATAAATTAAGTCAAAGTCATGTTCCCAATTGATGCCATCCTGAGAGCTCTCCCATTCAGCAGTAATGATTTTGTTGTTATTACTGAACTTACCAGTAAAACGCTGCGAAAAACCGGGTGCTGTTCGCCATAACTTCCATACGCCTTCATTCAGGGTCATTTCATATATTCTCAGTACTCCCCGTAAGTCGGAATAAAGCACACTGTAATTTTCATTCGTATCATCAAAACCTATAACCTCTATGCCAGATGGAAATTCACTATCAGAAAACTCAGAATGTTCAATAAGGAAGGACTCGTTCTCCAGCCATTTAAAGGTTATAAGGCCTGTCACGGTTTCAGCTTTATCGGCACGAAAAGACATTCCTGAAATTTCTACATCCCATTTACCAATAAATATTTTCAGGCGGTCAGGCAAATGGTTTATATTTTTTGATTCTGTTGCCATTATTTTTTGTTATTAGTTTTTATCATTTCATTTGACAATGCCTTTTCATGTACTTTTAAAAAATCAATGAAGTCTCTAAATAAACAGGAAACTGTGCATGAGAAAAACCCAATAATATTTTTTGCTTTTGAATATTGAACAGGCTGCCGGCACCTAACTGCAAATGCAGGTGTTCATTTAATTTTACAGAACTTATAAACCCTAACCTGAACCTGGATGCTGTACCTGCATACCATCCATCTTTTGGCCCATTGTATGTACCTGTATTGGAAGGATAGCGGTCATTATAAGTATCCTTTGTTGCATTGCTGTTGTTAATGTGGGTAAACGCTGTGTATTGCCATCCGGCATCTACTCCTTTATTCCATTTTTCGCCAATTTTAATCAACGCAGACCGCCATTCAAAACCAAGACCATTCATTACTGCAGCCCGGTTATTATCATGGGCAAGATAAAAGCTCCACGCTGTTCTTATGCCCCATTTTTCGGAAGTTTTCCAGTCAGCGGCAGTTGTTAAGTTGGTCCGCCATGCACCTTTAGCAATCAGAAGCTGAGCAAACTTTATGCTTGCACCCAAATTCCAATCTAATGTTTTTCCGGAAGATCCTACCACATGCATGTACCCAATAGAAGTGGTAATTTCCGGCTCCAACCCGATAGTAATGAAAACTTGTTGCTTTATTTTTTCATTAGGAGTAGAGATAATAAGCTGGCAATATCCACTTTGCCTGGTAATTAAAATCAGGATGGTGATTAAAATAAATTTTATTTCCTTTTTCATTTCTTGATAAATTAATTTAATGCAGCCCTTACGGTTGCTATTGTTGAATCAGCAAAATCAGTGAACAGGCTGATATGCCCGGCTCCGTTAATAATTTTTAAATCAGCGCCCGGTAATGAGCGAAGATTTATATTTTGAAAATCAAGAGATAGAGCCCCGCAGGTCCCGGTGATGATTGTTATATGGCCCCCAAAGTTTTCAATACCAGTAGTCCATTTATAGTTGCCTGCTAATTTTGAAACATTTTTTTGAACAATATAATAATGATAAGAGCCAAACCGCCAAAAAGGATAATTTGTAATAATAGAATTATCGCAGGTCCAATGCCGTGATGATTTAGGCAGCACTTCAATTGCTTTATAATCGGCAGAAGCATGGTCTTTAGAACTTAATATTTCATTCTGCCAAAAGAAATCCTGACCATCAAAAAAACTAATGGCGCCTCCGTTACTTGTAGCCTCACTTGCCAAATCTAATTTTCCCGGGGTAATCAGAATTAATTTGTTTACGTCGGCTGGATGCTTCGCCGCATACATTGCCATTATGTTGCCACCAAAAGAATGCCCTATCAGGTTTACTTTTCTACCTGGAGAAATAGCAGCTTTCACTTGTGCTACTTCTTCATCAAAACTTTCAATCGAAAGTTCATCTTTGCCAACTCTTTCTGATAAACCAGCGCCACGGGAGTCCCACATGATAACATAAAATTTATCCGCAAGTTGCTTCAATGGAAGTAATAGTTTGAAATCCGCCCCTGGTCCACCATGTAAAATAAATACAGGTGGATTTGAAGGGTTACCAAATGTTTGCAGGTGAATAGCCCTTGTATGCCCGGCAACATTAATTTTAATTTGAGGAAGTGAAGGATCCTGCTCAGCCGTAGGTGGAACCAGGTTTCCCATGCCTTCTTCATTATATATTTTACTACAGGAAGTAACGGTAATTAAATAAACAAATATTAACCATAGCCTGCTGTTTTGTAAAAGTTTAAAAAAATGGCATACCCATTTGTTTGTTTCAGAATTTTGCTGAATGATATTATTTGTCATAGTATTCGACTTATAGTTTTAACAACGTCATGTCTGCCTGGAGGAGCTTTATTTCTTTCTTTTTTCTTATACTTTCAATAATTATCCTGAGATATTTTTTCTTGCAGAAATGTTATGATAGCCATTAACCTGTCTATTCTGTTCATAAATTAAAAAGTGATGTACACGTTTACAAGGAATTCTGTTTATTCATCTTCTTCTTTCCATGGATTATAAGAACCAAAATTCCAGATATAGCCTTCCATGTCACGGCAACTGTAATCCCGGCCACCATAATCTTCGTCTTTTATATCAATAATTATTTCGGCTCCAGCAGATTTGGTTTTTTGATAATGTTCATCAATATTTTCTACGATGATATACGGGGCCTGTGTATTAATGCCCTTGAAGTTTACAGGTGTTTTCATGAACTTTCCATATTCCGTATCGTTTTCTGAACCTAACATGATCATACCATTTCCAAAAGTCAACTGTGCATGTGAAATGCTTCCATTTTCAGCAGCCACTACCATGTGTTTTTCAAATCCAAAGGTTTTGCATAGCCATTCAATGGCTGCTGGAGCATCCTTATACCGCATGGTTGGAATGATGGTGGCGTTATTTTCTTTCATAACTTTTATGTTTTTAATTTTTGATTTCGATTTCACATAATAAAAGAACATAGGCAAATATTCCAATAGTACCTGTCAATGGTCTCAACAAAAGTTGCATAATTTAATTTCTTATTATTATCTCCGACTGAGAATTATTATTTATTGGTTAAGTCTTATCATGCACCTTACTGTTTGATAAAAGCCCTGCAAAAACCCAATAAATAATTTTTATTTTTATTATGGTATATAATTTATTTAGTTAATTTATTAATTGATATAATTTGTGCTTAATCTTCGCTCAGCACTTTGTTGCTAAGGGCAGTATCGAGATAAGTAGTTAAATTCTGAATCTTCCCATCTTTAAATTGGTAAATGTCACAATAAGTTTGATTGTATTGTTTACCCGTTTTGATGGTGGCTTTGCCGGTGCTTTCCACTACAACATAATCTCCTTCAGCAACAATATTTGTAATAGTAATTTCAGGAAAACTTTCAAGGTCCTGCATCTTCATAACTTCTAAAAATTCTTTCTTGCCGATAATCGGTTTTTCATTTCCAAGAATATTCCAGTGAATATCATTTGCAAGATGCGCTTCATAAAATTTCATATCTCCATTTTCGAAAGCGTCATTTATTTGCTGCCATATTTCTTTATTAGTTGTTGCCATATTTGTAAATTTTAAACTTTATAGCTGCCATTTCTGTATTGCGATGGATTCACTTTATACTTTTGCCTGAATGAAGTAGAAAAATATTCTATGCTGTTAAACCCTGCTGCAAAAGAAATTTCTGAAACAGGTTTGTTCGTATTCTTCAATAACATTTCACCATGCTTCAACCTTATGTTCTGCAAATACTGCTGTGGTGTATAGGATGTAAATTTTTTGAATATGCGGCTGAAATGAAAAGGGCTTACACAACAATGTGTTGAAATTTCCTGCAGCGAAATATCTGCAATAAAATTTTCATTTAAATACTCTTTCGCCATCTCCACAGTAGCCAGGCGGTTCATATTTAGTGAAGCGTTCAACTCCTCTTCTATTGAAATATTGGAAATGGCAGAAACAATCATGTTCATAAATTCCAGCACCATATTATCCATTTCCAATTTTCCCATTTGCTGTATGCCTTTCATAATTTGAAAATGCAGGTATTCTGTTTCCGGGTTCGATTGCAGGAGCAGGGAAAGAATATTAGGGTTGGAGAAAAAGAAAGTATTCTTCAGGTTGAGGTCAGCCACAAATTGCCGGTAAAATTCTTCTGTAAAATTGAATATGGTACATTCTCCCAGCGAGGGACGGAGCTGGTATTCATAGTTGGGTTTATCAATTACGATATGCCCTGAGTGCATATCATAAGAGTCCCTGGATAAATCGAAAAGAAAATTTCCTTTTTTTACAAACACCACACAAAGACAATCATTGTAACCCTTCTTTTTTTTATCATCCTCAATAAAATCATAAGCCCAGTGTTTAATCTGATAAAAATCAGAAACAAAGAGGTTGCTGGAAATCAGCTTTTCCACCTTCGTTATTTTATTAAGAGATTGCTTATTTATCATGTCCGTTTTATTTCAATTGACAGCATAAAAATACCCATGTTAATGCTTAAAAATGCCCGATTTATAAAAAGAGCAATATTTTGAAGATATATGCTGCGATTCTGTTGAGCAAAGATTTGTTGCTGAAGTTTTCAACAAAATGTTGATAGATATTCGTCCGCCGGGGTGGGTGGGTTGTGCGTTGGCATTTTTAGCTCTTTTGCAAGGTTGGCTTTGTGTCTGGGCTTTGTGTGCCTTGCAAATGTGCTAAAAATAGCGTGGGGCAGCGTCGGCAAAGTCATGCAAACTTGAATTTGAGTAGGATGCAATTTAGGGTGTGCGTCGTCCTGAAATCAGTTGACTTTTTTTTGAGTTATCCACAGGGGGATAAGATACCTGTGTTTTGTTTTTTAATTTAATTCATTCAGTTTTGTTGTATCAGCCTAAGTGGAAG
>JAABUT010002960.1_pt1 | contig 15309 bp, 12 predicted proteins | sample 5559281 | NCBI WGS metagenome assembly JAABUT01 (sample SAMN10711880, study PRJNA513359) | rock metagenome | isolation source: Antarctica rocks | place: Antarctica: Victoria Land, Ricker Hills nord | collected 2016-01-04 | reverse complement strand
ACACAAGAAAGATGTTGATTTGAAAGATGTTTGTGACACAAAGAAATGTGTTTGTCATAGAAATCTGTTGACTACTTGTAACACAAAGAAGTGTGTTTATCTAGAAGACAATAGAAGCTGATTAGAAGATGCTAAAGAAGAGAAAAGATGCTGAGTCATATTTGAGTCAAACCTTAGTCAGATCTAGATCAGATCTCGACTAGATTGTTGACTAGTTCTAATCATTACGCAGAGTACTCGCTAGCGTGCACTGCGAATTAATTAAAACTTCAGTCTTGTTCAGTCTTGATATGCTCATAACACTATCAAGATGTTCATCAATCATTAAGCATTCATCTTATTGATGAAAGACAAGAAGTTGAGTTGATAACAGATGTGTTAAATTCAGAAGTTAACTGATTTCAACTTCAAGATAATATATTGATCTGATAAACAAAATATTAAGATCAATGCATTAACTTGTTGAGCTGACTTCATGTTTAGAGATTTCAACGATGAACGCATTTGATATCAAAGAACTACTATTCTGATATTAAATTGAATGAAGATCGCTGATCTAAAGAAGAATAATGATTAATCAATCTATAAACAAGTTCTTGATGTGAATGAAATCGACGAGAATTGTATGCTACTTCGCGAAGCAATAGCAAAAGACGAAGCATAATATGAAGATATCAAATTGAAGAATTGTCAAACTCAGAATGAAATCTTGTTTCATGATAGTCAGTTATGAGTCTCATTCAATGAACTTCTACAAATGAATCTGATTTGTAAAATACATGATCAATCATTGATTGATCATTCTGAAATTCTTAGAATAATGAAGATCATAAAGCAAAATTATTATTGATTTTCTATGTGAAAAACAATGAATCAATATATTTGAAACTGCTACGTATGTCAACGTTCAAAGACATTAAGAAATAAATCAAATGACTTGCTTCAATCTTTATTTATATCTGAACAGCGATGACAAAACATAGTCATGAACTTCATTATTAATCTATTTGATTCATATGATTACAACGCTATTCTGACTGTCATCTGCAGATTGTTAAAAGAAAGACATTATATTTCTTGCATCATTGATAATGAAGATATCACAGTTGAAAAGACAGCTGAAATGTTGCTTCAATGAATATATTGAATTCACGATTTATCAAACTTCATTGTATTTGATCGAGATTCTCAATTCATCTTCATTCTTTGAAAGTTTCTTTGCAAACGACTGAGCATTTCTCTTTGAATGTTCATCATTTATCACTTTCAGATCAATGATCAAAGTGTATGAGTCAATCAGAATGTCAAGCAATATCTTCATTTCTTTCATTCATACATGCAGAACAATTGATTCAAGTGACTATTTTTGATTGAGTTTGTCAACAATAACATCTTGTCTTCAGTTATCTTCTTGATTCTCTTCTTCATGAACAAGAACTTTCATTCTCATATGAGCTTCAATCTTGACATCATTGAGTATGAAAGCATTCGCGAACGTCTGCAGATCACTTAAGTTAAAGATATATTCAATCACATGAATAAAACACTGATCTTTGCTTGCAAAGCTCTGATCAAAACACAAGAACAAATGATGAATCAAGCTAATAAGCATAGAAAGAAGATCAATTACAAGATTGAATCAAAGATGTTTCTGAATGAACAAAACATCATTACAGCGAAACTCTTCAAGAAATTGAATGACAAGATGCTTGATTCTTTTCAGATCACAGACTTTGTTGACTCATTTTATAAGTTGAAACTATCAGAAACTATGTATATACATGATATATTTTATTCAGAACTTCTTTGTTCTGTCATCAATGATTTTCTGTCTGATCAAAAGAATGAATTCTCAAAATCAATAATGATAAATGATGAAGATGAATGAAAAATCAATGATATCAAAGATGACTTCAATATTAAGTCAAATGAAAGAACTATAACAATGATCTCAACTAATATAACGTTGACAACAATGAGTTTATGAATGCTCAAGAGATAATTGATGAATTTCATATCAAATATTCAAGAAAAGTGCACTAAGAAACAACATTCATGCAAACATGAATAGTCAAAAAAAGAAAGTAATGTTACGATTTTAGTCTTCATTTATTCTTTGTTTAATCTTCATTTGATTTCATTTTAATTAAGTTTAGCGAAAATCTGATTTAAAGATGATATCATTGAGACTCTGCATTATATATGTAAGACATCAACTCAATCAAGTTTAGCATAAAGCTGAGAAATATACATATAAGAATTGAGTTTTTTTCTGTAAATACTTTTCTTTCTTAGCATTTATCTATTAGTTAAATGACATTTCTATGACTCACTCTAAATTAATTTCTAACAGTTCATGAGTTCTGAAGACTTATATCAACAGTAGTTTGACTGTTTATTCTGCAAAGACTTTTTTGTTATCTGATCAACACAATATATAGTGTTGTTTCTTACATAATTGATCTATGACTGTCAGAATTGCGTTGCTTTCATCACTTTCTAATAAATTGATAATGAAGTTTAATGATATGTTCTGTCATTGCTGCTTGAATATGAGCAATGACTTCAGCAATTCATTGATTTGATCTTTCAATGTCTTTGATCTACAATAAATGTAACAATTTTGAATGTAGCACTTGATCATCATTCTCATCTTCAATCAGCAATATAATCATCTCAGCAAGTTCAATGTTTAATTCATGTCAGAGTGATCATTGATCAAAAGATCATATGCTTTTTTTATCAATAGAATGATCATTAATTGAGAAACTCATAGTTTATCATCTTTTCAAAGTACTTTATTAAGTATCTTGCAATTGTTTAGATTAATATCTTGACAAGTCTTTCTGTTCTGTTTTATGATTATTTGAATATCAAAACACAGTTGATTCATTTGATTTTCAACTATAATCTGATTCTGAATAGAAATCATCTCTTCAATTAAATTTTAATTAGTTTTTGATTCAAGTTTCAAATCTGAGTCAAATTCTGAGTTAGATTTTGAATCAGATCTGAGCAAGATTTAAGTCAGATTTTGATCAACTTTCTGATCATTTTTTATTAATTAAAGTTTAAATTTGTCTTCTGACAGTGTTATAAAGCATGTCGACATTGAATAGAGTCTAGTCAATAGACTCTAGAAATTTCAATATGTGAACAAGAAACAACAATGTTTCAGATCAAAATATGCTGAAACATTTCATCTATTCAAAGCAAGACGTTGTTCATTGAAAACATCATTCTACTAGAAAATCTGAATTGAGTGTCTTGCACGTTGAACTCTGATTACTTTTTAACATGACGAAGTCGTGCATCTGATTGCTTTGAATCGAAGTTTCGCAAAAGAATCATCGCTAGAATCATAGAGAGTTCTTTCATCAATGACAATGTTTCTAAGAAGAGAGCAATCATTTCTAAGATCATCTCTTTGAACAAGTTCTCAGAAAAGAAGAAGTTCAAGTTCATCATCAATGAGAATCTGAAGTTATTTCTCAGAAAACTAAAGTTGAACTTCATCAAGATGAACTACATCAAAGACAACAACAAGCTTGATTACGTCATAAAATATGTAAAGATCACAGCAATGCACTATCTTCAACAGATCGAGAAGACTGTCGAGAAGAGAGATCGTAAAATCACATAAGCGAAGTTTCTTGAAACTCTTCAGCAATGCTTGCTTGACGCGAAGTTACTTCAGAATCGTGTGAATAATTTATGAAATGTCATTATAAAAAGAAGCAATCAAACATGCGTGTTGTTCTTTCTGAAACTCAACAAAACACATTTTCAAAATTGTGTTGAAATCATGAAGTCTGAGAAAGTGCTATTGTTCAGATTTCTGAATAAGCTACTTCTCTTGAACAAGATCAAGTTAATCATACTAACTTTCACTTAACGAAGCAAGATGTTCTGTCGAGAACTGACGAAGTACATTGACATGCAACATGCTTTGAACTATGCTCAGCAGAGTCAACAGTTGAAAATGAATTCATCTTTCAAGAATTAATCACATAAGAAGAGTTTACAGAGTTCTTTGCAGAAGATTAATGATTGAGAAAAAGAAGAATACTTTAATGATCAACAAGAGCAACGAGAATCAGAACTGAAAGAAACAGTCTTTCGAAAGAAAAAATATTGCAGAATCAGCGAGAGAGCGTGCGTCAGATGCAAATCTAAAGATTACGCAGAATTAAATTGTTCAAACTCATGATTCATCTTTTTAGAAACTCTCTTCTCAGAAGCTTCTTCTGCTTCTAACAACATTCTCATTGTCAACATCTTGAAAAAAGACTTAGCTCGATAGATTTCTTTCATCTATTGATCGCTCAGAAGAAGAGAGCAACTGAAGAGTATGAAATTCAGTGAGTCAATTCAATCAATCAACTGTCTGTTAAACTGAACGCGTTGACAATGTTGAAGAACTTGAACTTCGTCACAACATCATTCATTCTCGTAGTCAAGATCAAGTCAGAATGTCTCAATCTTCTTAAAACTTGAATCATGATAAACATTAAGTGTATGCTAAACGTGATTCATCACAGTCTCATGAAACATTTAAATAAGATCGAGAATATTCATTCTTGAAAGTTCACAAGAATTTTCTTCGACGATAAATTAATGCAACTACACGAAACAATACTGCTTGATCTGAACATTTAGAACTTTGATGAAAACAATCTATGCATCTTGAAAATCTTTATCGTTGTTAAATATGTTTCAGAGAATCTCATGTTAAATCTTTCATTCTTTGAGAAGCACAATTTCATTCACAAGTTTGTTCATTGATGCTTATGCTGAAGAATCTTGTGTGCTCAGAATGAAAGAAAGAAACTATCTCATTGAAGAACAGTTTCAGAATCATCTTATGTGATGTTCAATGAAGCAAGACTTGCATCAAGTCTTTTTGCATGCAATATTCATTAATCTAGTCTTGCAAAAAAAGTTACTTTCAAGTCTTCTTATTGATGTAATCAGCAGAAGAAACGAGAAGTCTCAAGCGTTCAATCGACTCAGAATCTTGAGCAACAGAGCATCACAATACATATTCGATTGCTTCTAAATGCTCTGTACGATTCTTTGAATCTCTCAGTGACAGAAGAAAACTTTCGACTCACACAGATTGAGAATACGATAGTCAATCAATTCTTAAATGTTTCAAAAGAATTTGCAAACTTCGCGAATCTTTTCACTCAAAAAGTCAAAGTTCTTTCAACTTACAAGTCTCACGATCATGCTATTCACATTGAGAAGAATCGTATTGCTTTCTGAGATTCTTTGTACAATCTTTTTGCAGTCGAACTCATTGCACAAAAGATGTATATCAAGAAACAGCTTTGAGCAAACATGATATGATACTTTGTCTCTTCAACTGAAATACTCATGCTCTTTACATTTAAAAAAGATGAAACGCTGCGATTATGCGTTGATTATTAAGAACTCAACGTGATCATTCTCAAGAATAGATGTCTTCTTTTGCTGATCAATGAAGCTCTTGATCATCTTGCAGACGTCAAGTGATTTATCAAGCTTGACATCAAGAACGCGTTCAACAAACTTTGCATATGAAAAGAAGACAAATGAAAGACAATATTTTGTACAAGATTTGACTTATATGAGTATTTTGTAATGTTCTTTGATCTCATCAATGCATCAACTTTCTTTCAGATCTATATGAATCAGACTCTGTTTGAATTTCTTAACATCATCTGTCTTGTCTATCTGAATGACATTTTGATATTCAGTGAAACTTGCAAGAAACATGTTCATCATGTACAACAAATTCTTGACAAACTGCAGATTCTAAAACTCTACATCAAGCTCTCAAAATGCAAATTCTTCAAGAAAGAGTTATTTTTTCTAGAATATAAAGTAGAAAAAAGAGAAATTTCAATGAAGAAGAATCAAGTGCAAATCGTTTAAGATTGATCATAATCGAGAATGATAAAAGAGATTCAAACGTTTCTTGACTTTGTTAACTTCTATCATTGATTCATAAAGAACTATTCAAGAATAGCATCATTCTTGATTGATCATCTCAAAATGAGTCTTTTTTCTAACACAAAGAAGAGATGAATTTTCAAAGAACAGATGAAGCGAATTGAACTCATCGACAGTGCTTGAAACACTTTTCAGAAACTGAAAGTCATCTTTGCTCAAAATGTTGTTCTTCAGCACTTCAATTCTGCGAAAGTCATAAGATTAAAGATGAACATCTCTGAATTTGCAGAGAAAGCGATGATATTTCAACAAACAAATATCACACTCGAGAATTTACATTGACACTCAGTAGTTATCTGATCGAGAAAGTGACAATCAATTGAATGAAACTATGATGCACATGATCAGAAAATGCTGATGATCATCGAAAGCATGAATTATTGAAGATATTATTTAGAAGAGACTTGACATGAAATAAAGATAATCAACGATCATGCAAATCTTCAACACTTCATGACAACAATCAAGCTCTCTTGCAGACAGATGAAGTGAATCAACAGACTTACTGCATACAACTTCAAGATCTTTTATCAAAAGAGAGTGAGCAATTCTGTTAATGACTCGTCAAGAAAATTTGACTATGAGAAAGATATCAACACAGATGAGAGAGAATTCATTCGTGATTTAGCATACATGAGAAAACTCTTGAAGAATTTCTCAAGTCAGTCAACATCAACGCTCGTCATCTTCACTCAACAGTTCAAGACTCTGAGCATCAAGAATCATGAAAGAATAGTCATCAAATCATTTGAAAAGATTATCAACTTATCAGCGTTTGCAAGAAGAATCAGAAAAGTCTTTCAGACTTTGAAGAAATTCTTGACTGCTGATAAAAAGTCTCAATGATGATTTCAAAATGTCATTATTTCTCGTCAGAAGAACATTTGTTTTTGCAAGAATATTAAGTCAAGATCTACTACTGTTGCTGAAACTAAAAAAGACATCTGTTCTTACAAGAACATTAAATCAACGTCTACTACTGTTGTTGAAACTAGAGAAGATATCTGTTCTTGCAAGAACATTGAGTTGATGTCTATCATTGTTGCTGAAACTGAGAAGAACGTTGTTCAGATGAGATGTAAATGCAGAAGAGCAAATTCTTCTGCTGAAGAAAGCAAATGTTTGATCATGAGTCAGAGCAGAAGTTCAACTATGTGTCATCTTGCTGACGAAAGCAAATGTTTGATCATGAATCAGAGCAGAGATTCAACTATGCATTGTTTTGTTGAGAAGAACGAATGTTTGATCATAAGTCAGAGCAGAATTTCAACTATGCGTCGTTCTGTCAAGAAGAGTCAATGTTTGATCATGAGTCAGAGCAGAGTTTCAACTATGCATTGTTCTGTCGAGAAGATTGAATGTTTGATCATGAGTCAGAGCAAAGATTCAACTATGTGTCATTCTGTCGAAAAGAGCGAATGTTTGATCATGAGTCAGAACAGAGTTTCAATCATGCGTTGTTTTGTTGAGAAAAGTGAATGTTTGATCATGAGTCAGAACAGAGATTCAACTATGCGTCGTTCTGCTGAAGAAATGAAGAAAGCTTTATTCATGAAAGAGAAAGTAAATGCATCAGAGAGTTATTTCGTTGCGATTCAGAATGATTCAAATGAGGCAGATGATGCAGTCTTGAAGTCTACAAGAATTCATAAATGCTTCAATTCGTCGATATGAAATGATGTTCTGACTTCAAGCTTTGTCGACTTTGCAAGCTACTTTTTCAAGAGTCTGACTTGACTGATCTGCAAACAGCAGAAAACAAATCATCTCATCATCACAGTATGAGAATTAATGAAAAAGAGAAACTCAAGCTCGCGCAATACTGAGATTGACTTCAGCGTCTTCATGATCAACTGATTGAAGAAAATCACAAATGACATTATGATATTTCGAAAATTCATTTATGTTTCTGCACAAAATGAATTTAGAGCAGAGATTATAAAATGACATCATGACAGCTTTCTTGCAAAACATCTTGATTCTCAATGATGTCTAAAGCTTGTTCAATGAATCTTCAACTGATCATTCGCAAATAAGAACATTAAGAAATATTGCAAAATCTGTAGATCATGTCAGCAACATAAAACACTACGTCACAGAATCTGAGAACTTCTGAATAGTTTGCTCATTTCTCAAAAAGTATGAGAAAGCATTATCATGAACTTCATCATCGATCTTTCTGACAGCATAAGCGTCTCAGATATCTTCTATGACAGTATTATGATTGTAGTCAATCATCTTTTCAAGATGATGCACTACATTTCTACTTGAAAGACAATGATTGCTTTCAATCTAATTAATCTCTTTCTTGACAAAGTAGTTTAATATCACTAAGCTTCTGATGATATAATTTCTGACAGAGATTTCATATTTACATCACACTTTTGAACGTTGCTGTGCTATCATCTTCTGATCAAGTGAAAACTTAGCACTGCGTTTCATTCTTGCATTGATGATCAAATCAAAAGGCAGAATCAAACTCTTGAGACTTATCTTCAAGCGTACTGCAACGATGTTCAAAATGATTGAGTTCATCTTCTTGTCATGATCAAGTTCTTTTACAATAACAGCGTTCACGTTGCAACATTGATAATATCATTCTTTGCAGTCACAGAAAGACATTTGAGAATGAAGTTTAGCATCAAGAGTCATTCAAAGAAATCAGAGTCAGTCACGAACTACACAACGAGAATGAAAAGACTGCACAAGAATCTTCGTTACAGACTCACAGAAGCAAACATCGACTACACGACTCAGCATGACAAAAGACACTCTGCTAAGATGTATCTCATTAATCAGTTGATGTGATTGAACATCAAGAACATTTGAATCAAGAAGTCTTTCAAGAAACTTAAAGCTAGAAGATACGAATCGTACAGAATTCTGAAGCGACTGAGCAGACAAGTCTATCATCTGAAACTGTCTTCAAAGACGTGTATACATTCAATATTCAATGTCAATTTGCTGAAATCATTCTGCTTAAAAAAGAGAAAGTTGAATGAGTCACTGATAAAGAATTTTGAGCTAGAGAAAAAAATACATGATAGCTGAGAGATTGACAACATACTGAATAGTTGTATACAGAATGATCAGTTGCAATATCTGCTTAGCTGAAAGAACTTTGAAGCTTCAGAAAATATCTGAAAATCATCAGACTGTCTTGACAACTGCAAGATTTTATTGAGATTCTTTCATTGCAAACATCTCATCAAGCTCGAAAGTAAGTTGTTAACATCATCACGAAAAATCACAAATATGCATAAAACGAAGTAAAAAGATTGATAGCTATTTAGCTATCACTAGAAAGAAAAAAAGAAAAGAAAAACAAGACTTTCTCGCTCAATCATTCTCATCAATACTCGACTCGACAGTCTAAAAAAGTCGTTAGCAGACGCAGAAATCAATACATGAATAGCTCATGAGTTTCATATGATATGTATATCATTCAGTTCTTGCTTTCTTGAAAATTCAAGAATTGATGAAAGTAAACTCTTGCAACTATTAGTCAGATAACACAAAACATACACAAGCTATCATATTGACAGAATGAATGAGATAAGAAGCTCATATTAAAGCTCACTGCATTCTTCATCTTTTCGATGATAGATCATGTGATTAACGTTGAAGATGAAAAAAGAGAAAAAGTCATTGACAGAATTGAATCAGATGAGAACAAAGACAGAGAGACATAAGAGAACAAAGAAAACAAGAACGAAGATAACATCACAGAAGAGCATGTTTCAATTGCAACAGAGACATTCTGATCTTTCAAATGCATTGCAAGAAGAGTCAAAGCATTCTGAGTCTGAGCAATCAAAGCAGATCAAAGATTGTCATACTTCTTAATCTGCTTTCACAAATCTTCAATGATTTTGTTCTGTCTTGCAATTCAACACAGCAGATCATCAATTCAAGTCTCTTGTTTTGTCATTTGCTTTCACATCTTTTTACAATTAATAGTCACGTCTTCAACATTCTTCTTCATTTCACTGATGTTGTTTCTGTTTATCTCAATATCAAGAATGAGAAGACACAGCTTCTTCTCAATATACTCTTCAAAATCAAGAAACATCTGACTCTGAGCTGAGTTGAAAGAAAGATTGCAAGAAGCAATCATCATCTTCTTGATCACAAATTCAGAATCAGATGCAACAAAGAATGAAGAGAGACTTGCATAAGATTGAGAAGAAAGAAGACTTAAGTGAAGTGATGAAGAAGCAGAACTGACGAGATTGAACTCAAGATCAGACGTAATCTCAACATGAGAAGAGTTTGAGCGAGACAGAGAAGTGCTTGAGTCAGACGAAGAGAAGACAGAGCTGACAGAAATGAGCGTTGAATCGCTCTTGAATGCTCTAAAAAGTATCAATTAATCATTGAATTTTTGCATCTTGAAGCTACTGAAAATTATACTTACAACTTATATTGACAATTTGTCTTGAATACTGCGCATAAAGCGCATTTCTTTGAGTTTTTTTCAATAGAAAATTTAATCTTAACACATTCAACATTTCTTTCAACGCATTTCTTGCATCTTTTTACTGAAACATCTTTGTGATATACATTAATAGCGATCTTATGATGCTGAACTGAAGAAGATAGATTCTTCATATAGATGAGCATAATAAAGATGACAGAAGATGCGCAAGAATGATCATCAATGACAGATAAAGCGATCAGATCAGAGACAGCAAAATCAATAGCAGATGAAGTGCACAAATGAAAGATGAGTACATTTTGAAATCGAAGAGACAAGAACAGCAAGACACTTCAATGATCTTCTTTCTTTCTTATCTTCAGATGCAAAATAATCAGCTCATCACACATTAAATCAAGAATCTGACTTATACTCACTATGATCATGATACTCGAAGAAATTGTACAGAACTACTCTACAGAATGAATAAAAAATTGAGTAAAATAATGAGATGAAGATTGAATGCAAGAACGAAAGTTGAGAATGAAAGAAAGTTAAAGATCACGCAAAAGATAAAAGAGATGAGTTGATAAAAATTCACTACTTCACAACAAATAAACATAAACATTGATGATCATCATTCTCGCGCTAGTTACAACAAACAACAGAAGCATTGCTCTTCTGTTCATTGTTTACTTCTATTATCTGATACTATCTTCTGCTCATTGTCTGCTTCTACTATCGAGTATCATCTATACAAGAAAACTTCAAATTGAGCAAATCTCGATTCTCGCTACAATTGTCATCATGAGAATTCAAGTCTAGTCGACGTGCATGCATTAATGAAAGAAAGTGTTGAGATCATGATCACATCGTGCATGAAGCGACAGTTGAAATATAATGAGACTGAAATAATTATCAGAATTCAAATCTACGAGATTCAAAGAATAAACACGAATGATACTGCTGATCATCTAAAGACTCTACATGAATCACAGAGAATGCTCAGTCTACGTCTATGAGAATCAGAGAATGAAGAATATGATATCATCAGTATCTAAATCTATGAGAATCAGAAAATAAACATGAGTGTTACTGTTGACTTTTTAAAGACTCAATGCTTACGCTATCAAAAGAAAATCTTGAGAACACAATGATGCACAGCGAGTCTGATGTTATGCATTGCATGAAGAAATGAAGCAATTCAACAACGAGAACGTTGTTATTAAAAAAAGAAATAATTGTCAGAACTCAGATCTATGAGAATCAGAGTTTTTCAGAGAATAAAGAACAGACATGAAAACTATTCTTCAACGCTATCATTGAATTCTCAGACGAGAATCTGAGTCTATGAGAATCGAAGCACTGAGTCTACGAGAGACTTTACTGTTGATTCTCAGAAACATCGAGTCTACGAGAATTTCTATCGTCAATTCTCAGAGACTCTGAGTCTACAAAAGTTTAAGTCACATACAAATTTCAACGTTTCATCGATGATAAGAATTCAAGTCACATATGATCTTCGAGAAACTTTGCAGAGATTGCATGTAATCTTGCTTATCTCATCAATGATGCTTGAGCTTAGTCTTCTGAGTATATAAAGAAGAGTTCACTTCTGTATTTTGTAGTTTAGTGTTAACTTTCTATATGAATAGATATTACTAAGTTACTATCAAATTTGATCGTATTATCTACGTGCATATTCTCTAGTGTGACTGCGCGTTTTTTGAGCTACTCACATAGCTTGTTTTTATATCATTTACATGTCGATAGCAAGATTAATGAGCTTTGAACTAATGTTATGAGTTTGCATAAAGCGAATCATATGAGTGTATTCTAACTAGAAGTTCAAAGCTGAAGAAGAAAGAAGATGCAACACGTCGTGAGTTTTACTCACGAAGACACGCTAAATCGCTAGCGTGTCAACATCAGCTTTATACTAGTCTATAATAGTTTGACATGATTTATGTTAGACTAACTTAAAGTGCATGATTGCAACAGATTACAAGTGATTGAAGAAGTTGTGACTCGTCAACTGCGTTGATATATTGAAGAGACTCGTTGAGTTCAACTTCTTTACTCATCAATAGTATCATTATTAGTAAGTGATGAAAAGATATTGATAAAATAATCATTTCATGTAAGTTCAGAAGTGTCTTGAGTTCATGATTACAAGTGATTGAAGAAGTAGTGATTCATCGACTGCGCTGATATACTGAGAGAACTCGTTGAACTCAACTTCTTTATTTATAACAACAAGTCATGCATTTATTTATGTAAGTAATTGAAAGCACATGAGAATGATCAGAATTGTAGTGATTTCAAGCAAATTGCATTCTTTACTATCTGTTAAAGATCAGCATAGAGTGAGTCATATAAGTGTAATGTAATGAGTATATAAATGCTAAGAAAGAAAAGTATTTAGAAGAAAAAAATTGATTATTTATATGACTCAGAAGAACATAAGCTAACTCTGAATAGAATTAACTTCAAAACAAGTTTATGCTCTAGCAACAAGCAATCAACGATAGTTCTCAGAATAATCATCAACATAGTCATCAACATAGCTATCAACATAGCTATCAACGAAGATGCGTAGCTAGAATCGTAACATTACTTTCTTTCTTCAATGATTCATGTTCACATAAATGTATTTTCTTAATCTTATGTAGAATCGAAATGTCTATTGTAGCAAACTCACTATGCAAGATAGAAGTATCATTGAAGCAAACTTACTAGTTGCATGCAAATGAGTTGACAGATCAATTCACTAATGAGTAAAATGATGAGAAGATAAATTATTGCATTGACAATGTCATTGAAGCAGACTCACAGATCAACTTGCTCATTGAAGAGATCAACTTTGAGCTCGTCATTGTAGCAGACTCACTAGTTGCATGTGAATGTATGATCAGATTCACTGATGAATAGAGTGATGAAAGCGAGTAGATCATCGCATTGAGAATGTCATTGTAGCAGGCTCACTAGTTGCACGTGAACGAGTCGACAGATCAATTCACTGATAGGTAGAGTGATGTGAGTAGATAAGTCATTGCATTGACGAAAGATGTTATTGTAGCAGACTCACTATTTGCACATAATTGAATTGACGAATCGATTCACTGATAAATAGAGCGATGAAGATGAGTAAATCATCGCTTTGACGATGTCATTGAAGCAGACTCACTGAGAGATTTACTCATCGAGATAGAGACTTCACGCAGTTCTAGACTGATCTCTTTGATTGCTCTTTGAGATAGAGACTTCATGCAGTCATAGACTGACCTCGTTTGATTGTTCAACAAATTCGAAGAATCTCTTGCGAATCTGAATGAATGATTAATTCGCTGATCTTTGATCTAGTCGAATGATTTCGATCGTTTATTTAACCTCGCTGATCAGCGCATGAGAAAAGAAGAGAGTGAGTGTTGCTGATGATTGCAAGTCGGCTAGATCAAATGTTGATAGTGAGTTGAAGAGTTGACAGAAGCACTCGAGAGTCGATGCAGATTATTTCACTTCGCCTGTAACGAAGAAGCATTTATATAATGTTAGAAATCAGCATAGAGCGAGTCATATGAATGTAATGTAACGAGTATATAAATGCTAAGGAAGGAAAGTATCTAGAAGAGCAGAGTCGACTATCTATATGACTCAGAAGAACATAAGCTAATTCTGAATAGAGTTGACCTCGAAACAACTCTATAGTCTAGCGACGAGCGATCGACGATAGTCAGAAACATAGTCATCAACATAGTCATCAACATAGCTATCAATATAGATGCGTAGCTAGAATCGTAACACAATCGAAAGACAGAACAACACTAGAAAGTTTATAGAATCAACAGCGAGACTGATTGAATTGCTAGACGACTTACAGCTCATTAAGTACGCATCATTCATTTCGATTAATAGAATCAGCGATAAAGAATCTTCGTTGATTGCTAGAGAATCAAATCGATCAAGAGAATCAATCAATCTTCAAATCAAACAACAAAAACGACTTCATCTTTTATTGTTGAGCATTGTTCTTCGCTCGATTTCTTTCTTTAAAAACATTCATTCAATTCAATCTCTTCTTTCTTCTTCATCATGTCTCATCTCTTCAAAGAGTGTTTCGAAGCTTAATTCTTCATTGTCGAAGATAACAACTCATTCGCTGAAATCATAACATCTTCTATGACTATGAAAGCTTTGAAGAAACGATGCGAAGAGCTAAAAGCTAGACTACAAGCTAGAGAGATTATCTCGTCATCGTCAATCTACTCTGAGCATTCTAGATTTCAGAAAATACTCGATTCTTCATTGTTCACTGATGAAAAGAATTCTATCTGAGAGAACTGATATGAAAAAGTTCAGAACAAGCTAGAAATCAACGTCAATCTCTTTTCAAGTGAACGAGTCAAGCTGAACTACGTACATTTCAGATTATTTGATGATGCAGCTGAGATCACTCAGTCAAGACGCGAACGTGACTGTTTCAACTCATACAAGATCATCGATGAGCTTTTGAAAGAGCTAGCTCAGTTGTTTGATGACTCAGATAAAGAAGTCAACTTTTGTAGAAACTACTACAACTTGATTCAAGAACAGAAGAAATTCAGCGAGTTTTATACTCAATTTCAACAACTATTCTTCTATCTAAACTATCAAGAAAAACAGCTGATCATCGATCTAAAGAATAAAATAAACTCTCGACTTCAATTCGCTTGAGTAACTCAATTGATTCAACTCAGTACTCTGAAAGAAATTCGTTTCTATCTCATTTGATTGAATAACGATCAACGAGCTATTTGAGAGATCAAGAATAGAGAAGCAATGATCAAAGCTTGAACAACTAAACAGATCATCTTCGCTGAAGAATCAGTCAAAGCTACTCGTAGAATCATAGAAAT
>JAABUT010002957.1_pt1 | contig 15342 bp, 18 predicted proteins | sample 5559281 | NCBI WGS metagenome assembly JAABUT01 (sample SAMN10711880, study PRJNA513359) | rock metagenome | isolation source: Antarctica rocks | place: Antarctica: Victoria Land, Ricker Hills nord | collected 2016-01-04 | reverse complement strand
TGTCGACCAGGTGCTCGGCGAGCAGCGCACGCACCGCGTGGCGGGACAGGTCATCGACCTCGATATGCAACAGAGACCTTCCGACGATCCGGCGTTCGGTGCTCAACGCAAGTCCAGTTTGCATCACGCACACGGGTTGTCATGCCGGCCGAGCAATCCGCACCACCCGCGCGTCACGTACCCAGCGCTGGCCGTCCCGCAGGCGGATCGTCGAATGAACGCTGGGCCGCGGCGCAGATGGGGCCTGGGGCCATCGCTTGACGGTGGCGGCGATGAGTAGGTGACCAAGATCTGGTGCGCCTGCGGCGCTGGGTGTTGCCGGGAAGCCGGTGGTCGGTTCTGGCGTGCAGGGTCACGCGATCTGGTCGAGCAGGATCCGCGCTGCCTGCTCCGCGCCGTCGGTGCTGATCGTCTCGGCTACCGCACTCGCGCGAGCCGTGGTCGCAGGCGTCAGCGCCACTGCGAGTGCGTCCCGGATCGACTCGCTCGTGGGATTCGGGTTGTCGACGGTGGCGCCGATGCCGAGGTCGACGACCCGCGATGCCCAGTACGGCTGATCGGCGACCTGAGCGACGACCACCTGCGGGGTGCCAGCTCGGGCGGCGGTCGTCGTCGTCCCCGCACCACCGTGGTGGATGACGCAGGCGACCCGTGAGAACAGCGCCTGCTGGTTGCCTTCGCCGACGCCGAGGCAGTCCCCGTCGTCGGCGACCACGTCGAGGTCAGCCCAGCCGCGACCGACGATCACTCGGCGGCCAAGCACGCGGATCACGTCAATCGTGGCCCGGGCAGATTCCTGCCCGACGAGCATGCTGCCGAAGCCCATGAAGACCGGAGGCTCGCCGGCCTCCAGGAACGCCTCGACCTCGGGGGACAGTGGGCGCTGGTCCGGCAGGACCCAGGCGCCGGTCCGCACGCCCGTGACGGGGAACAGCCGCGGCGGGCTCAGGACCGGGTCAGCGGCCACCCATGGTCGTTGCGTAAGAAGAAAAGCGCGAACATCATCGACCGGCGGCAGGCCGAGCGAGGCGCGGTGCGCGTTGATCGCCGGGCCTACCCGGCTCTGGTAGCCCTGGGGCTCCAACAGGCTCGGAGAGAACACGACGAACCGGTTCGGGATGCCGGCAACCTCGGCGGCGGTGCGCGCGACGAAGTGCAGCATGCCGGTAGCCAGCAGGACGTCGGCGTCCGCCGCGGCCCCGGCGAGCGTGTCGTAGGTCCCGTCGACGTGGTCGTTCACGAAGTCGTCGACGCTGGGAACTCGCTCCTGCGCGGAGGTCTCGGCCGTCGCCCAGGAGCGCCACGACCTCACGAACGGCACGAGCGGAACGCCTGCCCGCAGCAGCAGCGGCTGGAACACCTCGTCCGGCGGTGCGCACAGCCGCACATCGGCCCCCAGCAGACGTAGCTGCGCGGCCAGCGCAACCATCGGCTCGACGTCACCGCGCGTCCCGTACGTCGCCAACAACACCCGCATGTGACCACATCACTTTCATCGGTTCCGGATTGCGAAAGGAGATGATGGGTCCCCCAGGGGGGCTTGAAACAAGCCCCCCTGTCAGCCATAATCTGAACCAGGCGAAGTTCGATCCGGAATCAATTGGTGGCGCTCCGCGGCTCTCCGCACAGCCCCCTGGACACCGGGCCGAAGCCAGCAACCTCTGCACGTGGTGCCTCGCAAGCTGCCCTGCAGGTCGACCCCGTCCCGGTCGCCGGTCGAACTCCGGCCAGTTCACCTTCTCCTGGTGATGCGCGGTGTCAGGATGGGCGCATGAATCCGTCCACGCAGGACTCGCTCTTGAAGTGTTCGTTCTGCGGCCTGGACAAGCGTTGGGGTGTCTGCGGCGAGACACCAGCGTTGTTCGTTTGCGACGACTGCATCGCCTTGATGGTCGACATCCGACGAACCGAGTTCGGGGACGCCTGGCCGCCTCTGGAGTGACCGATAGACGACCGCCATTCCAGCCCCGATGGCCTATCCGTCAGCGGGACGTGATGCGTTGCGAAAGTCCGGGGTAATCGACAACCACGCCGTAGTCGTCGACCGTGAGCTCGGCGTGGAAGTCGCGGCTGAAGCTGCGGTAGTGCACGCGCCCGGGACCCGCCGACGAATACACCTGATCGCTGCGGATCACGCGGAGTGACGGCACGTCGACCCACGCCATGACGAGCGGGCTTTCCGGAACGTCGGCATCGAGCAGGCGAAGGCGGCGGATCGGCATTGTGTTCGTCACGGGACACAGGCCGAGGTCGCAGTCCAGCGCACCCTGGACCGTGCTGGCGTCGGGGAGACCGGCCTCGGCGAGGTCGGCGACCCCACGCATGCAGGTATCCGCCGACCACGCTCCCTCGCCGGATCGGCGCAGAGCGAGTGAGCGTGACCAACCCCGGCCGTACGCGCTGACCTCAAGTGTGCGGGTCCGCCACTCGTCAGTGGCGTCCAAGTGCCACGCCAGAGCGTAGGAGCCTGCAACCGAGGTGCCGTGCGCGTACATTCCGTTGTCCTCGAGGCTGATCACCGCTTGATCGATGCGGGCGGAGTCGTTCTCACCGCGCCACGCGAACGAGAGCTTGTCCATCCGCCCATCCTTTCAGGCCACACCGACGCCGTGCCGCTAGCGGACCGGCTGCCGAGACGACCCCTGGACCGGTAACCCGCGTTAACCTCCTGCGTCGTGACGGTCTACCCACGCTCTCCGCGCAGCGCCCTGAACTTGGAGGTGGGCGACTACTGGACCGTGCAGCTTCCTAGCGGCGGGATGGAGTCGTGCAGGTGCGGGACGTCAAGCGATCAGGCCCTGGCGCACGAACGTTCTTCGTCGCAGGCGTCGTCGAGTGGCGCGGAGAGGACGACCCGAGTGCTGACGATCTGCATGGCCAGCGCGTGTTGGCACAGGGACTCGTGTCCGTCGATGTCTTCGTAAGAGGCGGTGCAACAGTGCTCGGCAACGCACCTGGCACTGAGCCGGTTGAGGGCCTCACGTCGGCCTTCCGAGACTTCTCCGTCGGCACAAAGACTCACACGTGGGGCTGGAAGGCGTTGCCGAAGCGAGTCGAGCGGACCCTCACCGACCGCTGGTAAGTGCCGTTGACCGATCGCCAACTGCGACAGCCCGATGATGTTTTATTGCACGTCATTCTGTACGGTGACACTTATGGAGACTTTGCCGTTGAGTGACGTTCGTAGCACGTTGTCCTCGATTGTGGAGCGGGTCGAGGGGACTCATGAGCGGGTGCTGGTTACGCGTAACGGTCGTCCGGCGGCTGTGCTGATCAGTCCGGAGGATCTTGAGGGGTTGGAGGAGACCCTCGACGTGCTCTCGGATCCGGTGGTGATGGCGCAGTTGCGTGAGGGCGAGGCTGCGGTGGCCGCTGGTGATGTGATCGACGAGGTGGGCTTGCGGGAACTGGTGGCGAAGCGGGCACGTTGAGGGATGCCCGAGGCATCGGGGCGGCCGTTCCGGTTGGAGATTGCCCGGCCGGCGGCGAGGGCTATCGCCGATGGCCTGCCCGAGGCGGTCGCGGCGGCGGTGGTTGAGTTCATCACCGGCGATCTCCTGCGTGAGCCGCGTCGGGTTGGGAAGCCCTTGCAACGTGAGCTTGCGGGCCGCTGGGCGGCACGCCGGGGTAGTTATCGGGTGCTGTATGCCATCGACGAGCAGGCTGGGGTGGTCACTGTCTTTGCGGCCGAGCACCGTCGTGATGTGTATCGGCGGCGCTGACCCGCTGATCGGATCACCGGCCCTGCTGCGCGGGCTGAGGCCCACCACCTGACCCGCCGGTAGTAACGGGCGTCGCCGTGGCGCGTGACGCTATTGGTATGGGTGAGTGCGGCGTGTCGGCAGAAGGCGTATCGGGGGCGGGGTGGCTGGGCGTCGGGGACCACCGGCGCCCAGCGTCGCGTCGCGGCCCGCCATCGCGAAGATGGTGCGGGGCTCGGGGCGTGCGGAGGCCTGCGCTGAGGGTGTCGGGCACGGGCGCTGGGGCGCCCGCTTCACCGCCGCGCTGGGCGCGTCGCCTGTGACCGTGGGCGGGCCCGGATCGCTGCCTCACCTCGGGCCTGGCGGCCCTCGTTCGTCGGCGCGGATCCGTTCCCGCCCACGGTCACCTGTGGCGGGTCGGGCTGGTCCCCTGTTCGTCTCGTCCCTCGCCTACACTCACCCTTGAGGACCGCCCCACCACAGAGCGAGCTATGCCCCAGGGTTACTCCGCAACTGCGTTGCTGCGTAACCCTGGGGGCTCGTCCCGGTTCGCTGCGCTCACCGATGAGGGTTCTGTTCGCTTCGCTCACAGAAAGGGAGGGCACCTGATGGCTTCCGCCATGCCGGTGGAGAAACGCACCCGCACGGTGGCGGTGCGCCTCACGCCGGGTGAGGAGTCGGCGTGGGTCAGCGCGGCGCTGGCCGCGGGGCGCCGCCAGCTCGGCGCCTGGGTGCGCGAGGTGGCGGTGGCCGGGTATCTGGCCGGGCCGCGCACCACCAACCCCCGGGAGACCGACCCGGTGGTGGCGGGGTTGCGCGCCGAGCTGGCCCGGTTGGGCAACAACGTGAACCAGATCGCGCACGCGTTGAACACCCCCGGGCACGCCCACGCCGACGCGGCGGTGGAGGCGGCGGAGCCGCATCTGGCGGCGATCACCACGACACTGGCGGAGTTGTACGGGGCGATCGAACGCGCCGAAACCCGGCCCCGTTAGTGCGTAAGGCGGACCGGGTTAGCGCGGGAAAGGCGAGACGGAGGTACGCACGGGTGCAGCCGAGCAGGTGCACGCCGTGCAGCCGGGCGCGTGCACGATGTGCAGCCAGACGAGTGCACGCGGTGCAGTTGTGGAGATGTGGTTGGTGGCGGGTGGTGGTGAGGTGTGATCGCGAAGATCACCCGCGGTGTTGACGCGGGCGGGTTGGCGCGGTATCTGCACGGGCCGGGCACGCACACCGTGCACGAATACCGCAACGATCGGGGGGCGTTGATCGCCGGGGGGAAGGTCATCGCCGGTACCGTCCCGGTGCGCCACGAGGGCGACGGGGCGGGGTGGGCGCGCCAGTTCACCCACGCGCATAAGGCGCGGCCGAAGGTGGTGCGCAACGTGTGGCACTGCTCGCTGCGCTGCGCCCCGGATGATCGCACCCTGTCCGATCGGGAGTGGTCGGGCATCGGCCAGCACCTGGCCGACCGGATGGGGTACGGGGCGCACCCGTGGGTGATGGTCCGCCACGACAGCGACCATGTGCACATCGCGGTGTCCCGGGTCGGCTTCGACGGGGCGGTGTGGAAAGGATCCAACGACCGGCACATCGCGGTGGCCACCATGCGGGAGGTCGAGACCACCTGGCAGCTGACCCCGGTGCCGGCCCAGCAACAAGAGCACGGGCTCAAGACCCGGCTGCGCCCCGACGAGGTGCGCAAGTACACCCGGGAACACACGGTGCCGGTGCGCACCGCGCTGGCGGTGACCGTGCACGAAGCCCGGGACCTGGCCCGCGGCAAAGGCACCGACCGGTTCGAGCAGGAGTTGGACCGCCTCGGGGTGGGATGGCGCAAAAACGTGGCCTCCACGGGGCGGATGAACGGCTACAGCTTCCAATCCACCGGCAAAGACGCCGCCGGGGCGCCGCTGTGGTTCCCGGCGTCCAAACTCGACCGCGCCCTGTCCTGGGCGCAGTTGTCGACCGAGCTGGACGGCCCGGTGCCGCAGCGGCGGGCGAAGGAAACCGACCTGGCCCCCCGCGGGCGGTTCGAGACCGCCCGCGGCTATGACCGCCGGCGCCTGGCCGAGGGGGAAAAATCCTTCCCCCATCACAGCGCGTGGCAGCGGGAAACCACCCTGGCCACCTACACGAAGCAGTGGAAAACCATGCCCGAGGTCGACGGGAAACGGGCCGCCGCCAACGCCGCGGAGGAAACCCGCATCCACGACGCCACCCGCCAAGCGGCAGAACAAGAAAAGCACGACACGATGATGCGGATGGTGCGGGCCAGTTTCCCCACCCCGATCCGGGAGATGCTGCGCCTGCAGGCCGAACGGGAAGCCAACCCGCACACCCAGTCCCCGGACCGTGGGGCCGCCGCCCGCCGCTCCCGCGAAGCCGGGCCAACCCGCGGTCGGGACCGTGGATTCGGACGATGAGCTACCCACCGTGTCGCTACGCCCGCCGCTGGCCCGAGCTGCGGCACCACCACCGGGCGGTGCGTCACCCGCTGTTGCCGCGCCACTGCTGCGCGCTGCCTTGCCCTGAGAGCACCCGGGACGGGCAGCGCTGCCACAGGGTTAGCAGGTCCCTCTGGTTGCGAAAGCAACGTGAGGATCGATCCGCACTTCCGCGTGTCCGCAAGTGCGGAAGTGCGGAGTTGTGGCAGGGTGCCGAGCATGGCAACTACGCGGGTGCTGGCCCTGGTCAACCTCAAGGGCGGTTCAGCCAAGACGACCTCGACGGCGTTCCTCGCCCACGCCCTGCACGAGCGTGGCCGGCGGGTGGTCGTGGTGGACGCGGACCCGCAGGGCTCGGCGCTGCGCTGGCACGGGATGGCCGGCTGGCCGGTTCCGGCTCTGGGGCTGGCCTCGACCACCCTGCATCGCCAGCTCTGGGGGGTGATCGACCCGGACCGCTGGGACACCGTCGTGATCGACACCCCGCCGTTGGAGGACAAGTACGGCATTGTGTCCTCGGTCCTGCGGGTCGCCACCGATGTGGTGGTGCCGATGTCGCCGACGATGATGGAGCTCGACCGGACCGGTCCGGTCTGGAAGGCGCTCGAGGACGCTGCCGGTTCCCGCGACGAGGACCCCACGGTCCGGGTCTTGTTGACCCGCACCGTGGCCAACGCATCGAGCACCCAAGAGACCCGCGAGCACCTCACCGAAGAAGGCCGCGACGTGCTGCGCGGTGCCATCCCCCGCCGCGAGGTGTACGGCCAGGCGTTCGCCTCTCCAGTCCCCCTCGGCGACGTGCCGTACGGCCTGGTGGCTGACGAGCTGCTTGCGGAATGGAACGCGTAGGTGGCTGAGTCCCGGGACCAACGCAAAGAACGCATGCAGCGCATCACCGGTTCGCAGTCGGCGGCACCGGCCACCCCCGACAAGGATGAACCGTCGTTGCCGGGAATGCCTACGCCTACCGCCCCGGTCACCGTACCGCGGGTGCCGACCACCCCACCGCGGGTCAAGCCCTACCGCACCACCGTCGAACTGTCTCCCCGCGAGTACAAAGCCCTCAAAGGCTTCAGCATCGACGCCGCCGACATCCTCGGCACCTCGGTTGCCAGCTCCGAAGTCCTCCGCACCCTGCTCGGCCTGATGGTGACCGACGACGACCTGGCCCGCCGCGTGCGCAACGAACTCGGCCGCACCGGCGGCCACCGCCGGCGCCGCTGACCCATGCGGGCCTGGCTCGTCCTCAAAGATCATCCGAGACAGTCACGGCCTTACGCCGTGGTCAGCGCCCTAGGCCGATAAGTCCGCACCTGCGGAGGTCCGCAAGTGCGGACTTGATTGTCCCAGATTGTTCCGCTCTCCGGGCCGGCAGGGATGGTGGCGGCGGTGGAATCGGGCCGCCAACTGATCTGGTGCGCTACGGCGCGCCTCTTTGACCTGAGGGTCACTGGCTGACTGGATTAGGACAGTCCCCAGAAAGGGGTCGGCCCGGCGGGTGCTGAAACACCGCGACCGGGCCTAGGTCCAACGGAAGTGTGGCTCCGCGTGACCCCTACAGGAATCGTAACCGCGAACCCCGACAGCGCAACGCGCCGCGTCGCGCGTGTCTCGCACTTCACCCTCCTCGCAGTGTCGCTGTTCCTGTCTGAGCTGGTGATGCCGCTGGTGTAGCCCACCTCGCACATCGGCGCTATCGCGAGAGTCCGCCGTTAACCGACCTCGAAGCCTGACAGTGCACCCTCTGTAAATCCTGGCCAGTCAGGCACCAGGCACCCGGCGCGTCCTGATCAGCCGCTCTGGGTGAGACTCCCGGCCTCCCGTCACACCAGACGACGGGTGGCTAGGAGGCGTGGAGCGGACGACGTGGGTGCGGAATTGGCCAAGGGTCACATGGGGGGTCACCGAGCCGGGCAATCCCTGTCCTGCACCGTCCCCCCACGCGCCTGACGCGCACCGGATCGCGGACCCCGACCCTGGGACTCTGATGGAGCAACCCAGGCACCTAAGTGGGTCACCAGGGGGTGAACGCTGTGCTGGGCCGGCCCGCTCGTCTGGCGAGTAACCGCCCTCACGGTGAACACCTGGTCCGCCGCACACATGAAGGGTCATGCGCAACCACCCGTTCTGGCTCGCAGCAGCCGCAGCCTTCCCGGCCGGGCTCCTCTGCCCGCTTCTCATCACCTGGATTAACAGTCGCTGCAAGCAACGGCATCGCAACCGCGAACACGACCGGGCAGCAGACCTGAAACGGGACCTGGCCGTCGAGCGGGCTAAGCGGGAGGCCGCCGAGCAGCTCGCCGCGGACCGGGCCGAGCACATCACCGATCTGCGTCGCAGCCTGCTGACGTTGGAAGCTGGCCGACCCGCCCCGCCACCTGAGCGGAGCCTGACGCTGGTGCCGGATGCGCACGCTCCCGAGCCGCTGCGGGCGACGGGCGGGCAGGCATGGTGGCGGCGACGCGGTCGCTAACCGATTCCAGATCGCTACGGGCGCGCCTCGTTGACCCGACGGGTTCCGGCTGACTGGATAGGAGCAGCCCCCGGAAAAGGGGCGACCCGGCGGGTGCGCAAACACCGAACCGGGCCTAGGTCCAACGGAAGTGTCGGCTCCGCGTGACCCCTAGTCAGGCACCAGGCACCCGGAATTGGCCAAGGGTCACATGGGGGGTCACCGAGCCGGGCAACTCCTGTCCTGCACCGCCTCCCCACGCGCCTGACGCGGTTGTGACGGGGTAACCGCGTGGAGCACAGGCAACTGAATACCAAGTGGGAGAGAACCAGCACAGAGCCGGTGAGGGCGCGTTGAGCAGGCCGCTACGCGACCGGATCTGATCTTCTGTCCGCCACCTGGGGCTGCCCCGTGGGTTCCCAGCGATTACCGCACGCTGGGCAGGTGCGGGAGATCGGCGGCCGCGTCTCTATCAGTCCGCCCCGCGCGGCGTGGGTGTGTGTCGTGGTCCGGGGCGTAGGGAGCGGTGTTCGGTGGTGCTGGTGAGCCACCCCGCTTGTAAGAGCTTGGGAGTGATCTCGCGGGATGCGCGGCGCGGCCACCCCATGGTGGAGCGGAGTTCGGTCCATGTGGGTCCGGTGCCGGTGTCGGCGACGATGCGGGCGACGGCCGCCGCGGCGGCCGCGCCGTCCCGGGCGGCGATTTCGGCCACTTCGGCGGCTTCCTGAACTCGGCGGCCCCGCCGTGCTGCCTTGTCGGCCACGAGCCCGGCGACGGCGGCCGGGGTTGGGGTCATCCCACCCCGGACCAGTTGCAGCCACGCGGAGCGCTTGTCGGGGTCGTCGTGGGGTATGGGGTGCGGTGCGAGTTTGGCGATGGCCGCGGGGGTGATCTCGCGGCGTGCTGTGCGTAGGGCGTGCTCGGCGTGCTGTTCAGCGGTACTCACCACGGGAGGCGGCGGCGGTGCGGTGTCCGGGACGGCCTTCGGGGATTCGCCATGGCCCGGCCCCGCCGCCCGCGTCGGCGCCGCCCGCGTCGGCGCTGGGGTGATGCCCAGGTAGGTCAGCGTTGCGGTGGTGGCGGGACCGGGCTCGGCAGGGACCCGCAGTCGGTAACCACCCGGCAGCGGGACGGCCCAGCAGTCGGGGAACGCGGCGAGGTCGCCACCGATCTGCACGAGGATCGGCAGACCCCGGCGCAGCGCGGTCCGCACCGCGGTGTCCGCGGCTCCTGTGAGCGTGCCCGCGGGCAGGGCGACGGCGAGGGCATCGGCGGCATCGACGTCGGGGGCCACGGTCCAGCCGTAGCGGTGGGCGAGTGCGGCAGCAGCCTTGGCCTCCCCCACCGTCGCCACCCGGAGCGGACCGTGCTGGCGGCCGGCTCGGGCGCTGAGGGCTGCGGTGTACCGGGTCCGGGCGTCCTCGCCCATGACCGGGCGCGGCGGCGCGGTGATGGTGGTGCTCATGGCTGTGCTCTCCCTTGTCCCGCCCCGGCCTCAACAGGCAGGTCGTGGTCATCGTCTCCGATGATCGCCCGGCGCTGCGTCACCGACGCCCGTGCCCCCTGCGTGTCGGCGGAGCAATCCCAGCACCCGAGGAGGCTGCGTGCGACCGGTCCGCCGCCAGCCCCACGCTCCTTCGAAGATGCTGCCGCGCCACCGCTCCGCGCTGGCTTGCCCCCGATTCGATGGTGCGTGTCCGGGTCGGCGGTCGCGCAGTAGATCGGTGATCGCGGTGACGGCGTGCGGCGCTTTGCGGTGGTGCTCATGCTGGCACCGGCTCGGCCTGCGCGAGGTAGTTGTAGAGGGTTTGGCGGGTGATGCCGAACTCCCGGGCGATCGCCGCCTTGGGCTCCCCGGCCGCGACCCGCTCCCGCAGCTGCGCTGCCCGCTGTCTGGAGAGTTTCGGGGTGCCACCCTTGTAGCGCCCGGCTGCCTTCGCCAAGGCGACGCCCTCGAGTTGGCGCTCGTGGATCAGGGCGCGTTCGAACTCCGCGACGCTGCCCAGCATCGACAGCAAAAGGGTTTGCAGCGGGGAGTCCCCGCCGGTGAAGGCCAGGTTCTCTGTCACGAACTCGACGCGCACGCCGCGGGCGGTGAGGTCGGTGACCAGGGCGCGCAGGTCGGTGAGGTTGCGGCCGAGGCGGTCGAGGGAGTGGCACACCATGGTGTCGCCTGCCCGCACGTGGTTGAGCAGGGCGATCAGCGCCGGTCGGTTGGTGTCCCGCCCGCTGCACCGGTCCGTGAACGTCTCATCGAGCGGCATCCCGTCGAGCTGCCGGTCGGTGCACTGACCCAGGCTGGACACCCGGACGTACCCCACTCGCTGGCCCGTGGTGGTCGTGTTGTCCATTTGCCGCTCCCTGCCGTCCTGGTCGCGCCTCAGTACCGTCTAATCCGCTCTTGAGGAAACGATAGACGACCGTCAAGACAGGATGAAAACTATCCTGATTGGACGCGGTACGTGTCCGGGTGCGGGTGTCCATCGTGGGTGTACCCCAACCCGACGGTCGCGCTGTCCCGTAAGACGCACCTGAGCGAGAATCTTCACCGGGCGGGTCTACTGGGAATGCGCAGGTCCAGGTCACACCGGGTCGACGGTGGGCGTGGGGTGTGCGGTGGGGGTTCGGTTAACGGGACGTCCCGTGGCTATCGTAGAAGTTGGCGGGATCGATGCGGGTGAGGGTTATTCGACTGTTCGGCTCGTCGGTTCGTGCCGCGTCGGCGTGGCGGAGGGTGAGGGCGAGGCGGGGGCGTTCGTCGAGGCGTCGGGCGGTTTCGTAGTAGACGGCGAGGATGTGGACGCACGGTCGGGTGCGGCTGCTGCAGTCGCACTGGGCCGTCGTGGTGGCCGGGTCTGGCGCGGGGTCAAGTCCGTCGGTGCGCAGTGCGGTGTGAGCGGTGTCGGGAAGATCGTCGGTCGCGGCGTGTTCGGCAAGACGTGCGGTGGCGCGCCGTTGCTGGGCGCCTGTCCACGTCGTCAGGGCGATGCTGACGTGGCGGGGTGCTCGGTCCCCGAAGGTGGCCGTGATGGTGCCGGTGACGATGCGCAGGTCGTGGACGTGGTCGTGGCGGGTGAGCGAGCGCGCCCGGGGCAGCGCCGGGTTGGGCCGGGTCACGGTGGTGGGTTCGGCGAGGCGGCGCCAGTCGGCGCCCCAGGCGGTAACACCGAATTCCTGGTTCACGACGTGCTGGCCGGGGTGAGGTCGAGCAGGGCTCTGAGGTGCTCGTCGCTGAGCCGAACCAGCGCGGTGTCGAGGCTGGTCGTGGTGCCCAGGGCGACTCCGGCGAGGTTTCGCTTGCCGGCGTGCATCTGGTCGATGGCGTCCTCGACGGTGCCTTCGGTGATCAGGGTGTGCACGGTCAGGGTGCGGGTCTGGCCGATGCGGTGGGCGCGGTCGCTGGCCTGGTCCTCGACCGCCGGGTTCCACCAGCGGTCGTAGTGCAGGACGTGGGTCGCTCGGGTGAGATTGAGCCCGAAGCCGGCAGCGCGCAGGCTCAGCACGAGGATCGGTGGGCTGTCAGGGTCGTTCTGGTACTGCTCAACCATCTCGTCGCGGCGACGCAGCGCTAGGCCGCCGTGCAGGAAGGGCACCGCGGCGGCGGGTCCGGTCACGTTCTCGGTGAGGTGTCGGGCGAGCAGCTCACCGGTGTCCCGGTACTGGGTGAAGATCAGGGCACGGTCGCCGGCGTCGACGATCTCGGCGAGGATCTCGGTGGCACGGTCGAGCTTGCCGGAGCGCCCGGCGAGCTCTTCGCCGGTGGGTGCGACGTGTTCGGGGTGGTTGCAGATCCGCTTCAGCCGGGTCAGCAGTGCGAGGATGCGCCCACGTCGGCCGATCCCGCTGCCCAGGCCACCGGCGAAAGAGTCGTCGAGGCAAGTCCGGTAGAGGCGCTGCTGCTCGTCGGTCAGCACGCAGACGACGGTGGCCTCGATCTTGTCGGGCAGCTCGGGGGCGACGTCGCGTTTGAGTCGGCGCAGGATGTGCGGCGCCACGATCTCGTGCAGCCGGGTGGCGGCCGCGGCCGAGCCGCGCTGCTCGATGGAGACGGCGAAGCGGCGGCGGAACCGGGCGCGGGTGCCGAGCAGCCCGGGGTTGGTGAAGGCGAGCAGCGACCACAGCTCGTCGAGTCGGTTCTCCACCGGTGTGCCCGTCATCGCGACGCGCAGCCGCGCGTTCAGTGCGCGGGCTGCTCTCGCGGCCAGGGCGTCGGGGTTCTTGATCTGTTGGGCTTCGTCGAGGACGACGACGTCCCACTCCTGCGCGGCGAGGTCGGTCGCGTTCGAGCGCAGGAGCCCGTAGCTGGTCACGACCACGGTTCCGGGCTCCACATCGCTCAGCGTGTCGGTTCGGCGTGCGCCGGCGTAGACGAGGACGGGGACGTGGGGGGCGAACTTGGCGAGCTCGCGGGCCCAGTTGCTGATCAGCGAGGTGGGGCAGACGACCAGGTGCGGGAACTTGCGTCGACCGGCGAGCACCGCGATCGCCTGCAGCGTCTTGCCCAGACCCATCTCATCGGCGAGCAGCCCACCGCCGTGGGTCTCCGCGGCGCGCAGCCAGTTCGCGCCGGCCCGTTGGTAGGGCCGCAACACTGACTCGACTCCCTCAGCGGCACCCGCGTCGCGGGCTGCGACAGCGTGGCGGGCAGCATTGACGGTCGCGGTCGCCGACCAGATGGTGACACCGTCCATCGCCAGGGCCGCGTGGCCGGCGGTGGGCAGCCGGCCGGCCAAAGCGGTCAGCTCATCGTCGGAGACCGGAGCGCTAGCGCGCAGGTGCGCAGCGATCTGCGCCCACAGCCGAACAGAGTCGCCATCGGCCTCTGGTGCGCGCCTGCTGAGCTCGGCGAGTGCTGGGATCGCCTCCGCTGCGACGACGTGGGCGGCGGGAACCGTGGCGGCGAGGACCTGTCCGCTGTTCGGGAGGGCCACCCGCAAGAAGCCGGGCGCGCCGGTCGGCAGACCCACGCCGGCAGCTGCTGCAGCAGGATCCTCAACGCCCCACCAGCTGAAGGTCTCGGACTCCACCACGAAACAGGCCTGCAACCGCCCCGGGAGCTGGGCTCGCTCGGCGGCAGCGAGGGTGTGCGGCGGTGTCGCCGGAGTTGGGCTCTCGGATGCACGGGTGTGGCGGCTGCTGGTCACGTGGTGCCGTGGCGCAGCCGGGTGAGCTCGTCGGAGGCGCTGGCATGGGAGCGTTGGACGAATCGCAGCAGCGCGTCCAGCTCGCCGGTGGAGAACACGGCGAGGTCGTCGTGGGTACGCACCGTCAACCCGTCGTAGTACGCCGCGATCCGGGCTAGCCCGTCCTCGGTTGGCTCGATCAGCACACGACGGCGGTCGTGCGGATCGTCAAGCCGCTTGATGCAGCCGGCCGCGTCGAGCCGGTCGATCATTCGCGACACCGAGCCGGGGGTGAGTCCGATACGGCGGGCCAGCTCGGCCGCCGTCGCCGGACCGCCCCGACGCAACGCGTCCAGACAGTCCAAGTCGCTGGACCCCACCCCCATCTGGTCAGCGACAAGCCGGTTCAGCTGCGAGATCGCCCTCACCCACCCGGGCAGCGCCGCGAGCACCTGCTCCTCGGCCGCTCGGCGCGATGTCCTTGCCATCTGCCCCTCCTTCTTGTTTGCAGTGGCCACCCTACCCCAATTATGGTGCGCCCAACAACTAGTGCGTCACGCACTAGGTGCGTCACACATCTAGACGAGCGGAGGATGAAAGATGTCAACGACCCTGACCAGCCGGCGGCGCAGGATCGGCCTGGTGGTGATCCTGCTGGCCGCGTTCATGGGCCTGATGGACGTCACGATCCTCAACGTCGTACTCCCCACGATCCAGTCCGACCTGAATGCGAGCCCCGCGGCACTGGAGTGGATGCTGTCCGGCTACACCCTTGCCTTGACCGTAGGCATCATCAGTGGGGCCCGGTTGGGCGACCTGCTCGGTCACAAGCGGGTGTTCGTCGTCGGCGTCATCGGGTTCTCAGCGGCATCCGCGATCTGCTCGCTGGCGTCCAGTCCGGGCATGCTCGTCGCGGCACGAATCGTGCAGGGCCTGTTCGCTGCCGCGATGATCCCGCAGGTGCTGTCCCAGATCCAGCTGTTGTACCGACCCAACGAGCGCGGGCCGGCGATGGCCGCCGTCGCCGCCCTATCCGGGATCGCCGCCACCGTCGGCCCGATCCTCGGCCCCACCCTCCTGAGCTGGGATCTCGCCGGACAGGGCTGGCGGCTGGTGTTCTGGGTCAACGTGCCCATCGGGATCGTCGCCGCCATCACGGCGTCCATGGTGTTGCCCGCCGCGACCGCAACCGGCACGGGCCGGTTGCACCTACCCGCGGTCCTGCTCGCCAGCCTCGGCCTGACCCTGGTTCTCTACCCGCTCATCGCCGCGTCCGGACACACCCAATGGCCCTCCTGGACCTACCCCGTCCTCGCGGCCGGCCTGCTCGTGCTCGCCGCGTTCTGCCTCCAGCAACGACACGAGATCGCCCGCGGCCGGCAACCCCTGCTCGACCTCCGACTGCTCACGCGCCGCTCCCTGGCCAGCGGGCTCGTCGTCCAGTTCCTGTTCCTGGTCCCGATCATGGGGTTCTTCCTGACCTTCATGCAGTTCGGGGCATGAGTAGCAACTGCGCAGGATCCTCCGTTAAGGGTTCGTCATCGGTGCGGGCGCAGGTCGTATCGGTAGTCCTGGGCGGCACGGAGGTCGACGAGTTGCCGCTGCAGGTCTCGGTCACC
>JAABUT010002955.1_pt1 | contig 15351 bp, 16 predicted proteins | sample 5559281 | NCBI WGS metagenome assembly JAABUT01 (sample SAMN10711880, study PRJNA513359) | rock metagenome | isolation source: Antarctica rocks | place: Antarctica: Victoria Land, Ricker Hills nord | collected 2016-01-04 | reverse complement strand
TGCGCGTGCTTTGGCGCGCCTGGCAGGACGGCACCGGTTACGATCCCGCCAAGCACAAGGCCGCGGCCCGTATCGCATGATCCAAACACTGTTCCTTGGTTCGGCTGGAAAGGTCGTTCCTTCGTCCTGGCCATATGACCCCACGCCGGGGCGGCGCGGCCGGGGTCAAGGATCGCCAAAGGCGACCGGCGGCTTCGCCGGCGCAAAGCGCCCTTGAGGCCGGGCGCGGCGACACGGCAAGCTTCAAACGCCAAGGACGTTGACACAGGGTGTCTGATGGGGCCTGCCAAATAGAGCTACTTCTACCTTTACGTGATCCTCGACATCTTCAGCCGCCGGGTCGTCGGCTGGTGTGTGGCCGATGCGGAGAGTGCCGCGCTGTTCCGGCCGCTGTTCGATGACGCGATCGCCAAGCACAACGTCCCGCCCGGACAGCTGACGCTGCATGCCGACCGCGGCGGCCCGATGAAGGCCCGCGCCACCGCCTTGCTGCTCGCCGACCTCGGGGTGACCCGCTCGCACAACTGCCCGCACACGTCCAACGACAACCCCTTCTCCGAAAGCCACTTCAAGACCCTGAAGTATCAGCCGCGCTTTCCCCAGCGCTTCGGCTGCATCGAGGACGCCAGGAGCTTCTGCCGACGGTTCTTCGATTGGTATAACCAGGACCACCACCACGCCGGCATCGGACTCATGACCCCGGACCAGGTGCATTACGGCCAGGCCGACGCCGTCCACGCCGCACGTCAGCACATCCTCGACCAGGCGTTCCGGGAAACCCCGGAGCGCTTCGTCAACAAGCCGCCCACGCCGCCCGACAAACCAACCGCCGCCTGGATCAACCCGCCCGCGCCGAACAGCCGTACCTGATTGCCGTCCCTGATGCCGAAGCAACCGTCGAAGCGCTTCATGCCTTTCCCGGCTGCCCTCTTGCTTGTCGCCAGCCATCGTCTCTACGTCGCGTCTCGCCGGCTCGCTCCCACTGCAATCCGTTACGTGACGCAGTAACCCAGTGTGCCGGTCATCCGATCCTTACTCGCCAGGATCACACCAATAAGCCGGCCGCCTCGCTCAGTGACCGCATGCGCACGATCCCCCGATGGACATTCAATGAGCCTGTGGTCGAGGCAGATATCGCAGTCGGACAGCTCGGCGCGGCGAAGCCGGCCCCTTGATGCAGGACGGCTATACGGCCATTGAGGCCAGGGGATCGCTCCGAACCAACGGCCTGTCATCCTCGCAGTCCGCTTACGTGCTGTACCACCTCGTCTACTGGTCGTTCGATGAAATGGGACAGCAGGCAACCACCCCGTTGACCACCGCCATGAGACGCCCTTAAGCTCATCGTATGACTATGGTCTGGCTCACTGCTGCCAACCGACGCTGACGCTGCACTACAGCGGCGGCCTTCGCGGCTGCGTGCAAATCAGCTTCTCTCTAGTGGTGTCTGCCCCGTTGTAGGCCCCCACCACTAGCCAGAGCGGCCCTTAGCCCGCGCTCTCGAACCCCCGCAGCCCCCGGCTCCGGGGGTTTTTCTTTGCCCAGTTCCGTGGAGAGATCATGCAGAACCAAGACCCCATCGCAAGGAAAGGTCCCGCGCCGAACGCAGAAGGTGTCGAGCTGCGGCGCGCAGTTCCGGCCGATGCGGCGGCGATCCGCGAGCTGACCCGGGCGGCCTACACAAAATGGGTCCCGATCATCGGCCGGGAGCCTAGGCCCATGATGGCAGACTACGAGGTGGCGGTGCGGGATCACTTGATAGATTTGCTCTACGCGGACGACCGCTTGACGGCGCTGATCGAAACGGTCCCCGCAGCCGACCACCTTCTGATCGAGAACGTGGCCGTCCTGCCCAACGGTCAGGGAGGCGGCCACGGGCGCCGGCTCCTGGCGCACGCCGAAGTGCTGGCGGCGTCCCTCGGCCTTCCGGAGCTGCGCCTCTACACGAACAAGGCATTCGTGGAGAACGTACAGCTCTACCTCAGGCTTGGCTACCAAGTGGACCGCGAAGAAGCCTTCATGAATGGCGTTGCCGTACACATGAGCAAGCTGCTCCACTCGCAGGCCGAGACTGCTGTGCAGGGACAGCTCGACGCCTACAACGCACGCGACATTGATGCCTTCATGGCGTGCTGGGCGGACGACTGCGAGTATTACGAGTTCCCGGATCGGCTGCTCGCGAAGGGGCTGACAGAGGTCCGCGACCGCCACGTCGCGCGCTTCAAGGAACCGAACCTGCACGGGCGGCTGGTCAAGCGTATTGCCGCCAACCTGGTTGTCGACCAGGAGGTGGTCACGCGCACCTTCCCGGACGGCCCCGGCGAGGTGGACGTGGTGGCCATCTACGAGGTCGAGAGCGGCAGGATCGCGAAAGCCTGGTTCAAGATGGGACCGCCGCGGCTTCACGCCATCAAAGGATGAGGTCGCCATGCCACCTTTTTCCGTGATCGCCACCATCTTCGTCGTCCATTGGCTGCTCACGATGACGCCCGGCCCCAACGCCGTGCTCGTCGCGCAGACGGCGGTCGCAAGCCGCCGAGCCAACGCCTTTGCCGTCATTACCGGCATCTGCGCGAGCGGCGCCATATGGGTCACGAGCGCCGCCTTTGGCCTCAAGGCGGTGTTCCTGGCGTTCCCCTGGCTGTACGCCTTCGTGTCCTACGCCGGTGCGGCCTACCTTGTCTGGCTCGGGATCAAGCTCCTGCGCTCGAAATCTAAGGTCGTCGAAGGCCAGCCCACCCCCGGCGTGCCGCAACGCCTCCTCGTGAGCTTCGCGCGGGGCTTCGTGTCCAACATCACCAACCCCAAGACGCTGGTCTACTTCTCCAGCGTGTTCGGCACCTTTATGCCGCCCGACGCCGGACCCGGCACGGTCGTCGCGGTCGTGCTGGTGACTTGGACCTGCAACTTCGGCTGGTATGGGAGCCTGTCGCTCTTGCTCTCGGGCGTCCCAGCCAGGCGGCTGTATAGCCGCATGGCACGAACGATCAACCGCGTGGCCGGGACGGCGATGATCCTGTTCGGGTTGCGGGTGGCGATTGCCCGCCCACAATGACGCAGCCCGCGAGCGGTGCTGTGCAAGGGAGTAGGATACCACCATGAGCATTCGCGTCGGCATTGTCGGGATCAGCGGTTTTGGCGGCGGCGAGGCGATGCGCCTGGTCGCGAGCCACCCGTCTTTCGAGCTAATCTACGCTGCGGGCGAGGGCAGCGCCGGCAGCCGGTTGGTGGACCGCTTCCCCGGTGTGCCGGCCAAGCTGGCCGAGCTGGTGATCGAGAAGTGGAACCCTGTGACCCTGCCGAAGCTCGACGTGCTGTTCGCGTCGCTACCCACGGGCGCCTCGGCCGAGGCGCTGGCGCTCGTCCCCAAGGACGTGAAGATCGTCGACATCGGCGGCGACCACCGCTACGTCGAGGGTTGGGCATACGGCCTGGCCGACGTCTGGCCAGCCCAGATCGAGGGTCAGATTCGCGTTGCCAACCCCGGCTGCTTCCCCGTGGCGACGCTGAACGCGCTGGCGCCGCTGCTGGTCAACAAGCTGATCGAGCCTTGCAACATCGTGATCGACGCCAAGACCGGCATCTCCGGTGCCGGCCGGGGCGGCGCCGACAGCAAGTTCGGCTATGCCGAGAGCAACGAGAACTTGGTGCCCTACGGTCTGCTCAAGCACGTCCACATGCCCGAGATGGCCAAGACGATCGAGCAGCTGAGCGGCGGCAGCGCGGCCGGGTTGGTGTTCACGCCACACTTGGTGCCGATGACCCGCGGCGTACTCGCCACCATTTACTGCCGCGGCCGCGCCACCACGGGCCAGTGCTTGGACGCGGCCCGGCGCTTCTACGCCGGGCGAGCGTTCGTCCGCGTGACCGACAAGCCACCGCAGACCAAATGGGCTACCGGCTCGAACCTCGCGTTCGTCAGCTATGCGGCCGATCCAGAGCGCAACTTGGTGATCGCGATGGGCGTGATCGACAATCTCGGCAAGGGAGCGGCCGGCCAGGCGGTGCAGAATGCGAACCTGATCTGCGGCCTGCCAGAGACCGCGGGGCTGGACGGCGTACCTGCTTGGCCATGAGATCTTTTGCGAGTCCGTGTTGGGGTCACGCTATGGAACGGGCAGGATAGCACGGTAGGCGCGGTGAACTGGGAACATGGCTACCGCCGCGCTCGATACAAAGCAGCGCCTCGCCGCCCCCAAAGCTCAGGGTAGCCACCCACGGTCCGCTTACCTACCTTCCCACGCATGTCCCGCTCCCCTACTGCCGACCTGGCCCCCCTCATCAAACTCCTGCAAGCGGGCGTCCCACCCGACCGCGCTGCCACCGAACTCTCTCGCATCCTGGCCATCTGGACGGCCGAACTTGAAGAAGACGGCGAGCAGCTACAGGAGCGGCTATCCGGCCTGGCCGAGCAGATGACGACGGGGATCGAGGAGATGCACGAGGGCATCGCCGAGGCGAGCGACAAAGGGAAACCCACGCTGCGGCGGATACTGGCGACGCATGAGGCGGTGCTGGACGGGGTGCGGAAGGCGCAGGGAGCGGGGTAGGCATCCCATCGCCCCGCCAGGCAGGCCACCGCACTGCAAAGTGTATGCCCTCTATCCCTGGACTTAGATTTTATGCACCCTCGCCGTCGTCCCAAGCGGGTCAGCTATAACCCTGCCGCCAAGGACAGTCAGGGCGCATCGGTTTGGCGATGATCCTGTTCGGTCTGCGTATGGTGGTTGCACGCCCGCAGTGACAGGGACGCTCCAAAAAACCTGGGTAGTCCGGCGGGCATCTATTCCGCATAGGGCACTTGGCAGGCTTTCTTTCACGCGAGGGCTGGTTGAACGACCGAATGAGCGATCACCTCGTTATCCGCACTGCACTGCCCGGGGACCTGGACGAGGTGAGACGCTTGCTCGTCACCACCTGGCACGACACGTATGACGCGCTGCTCGGTGCGGATCGGGTCACTGCCACCACCGACAGTTGGCACGCCATTGACGTGCTGGCGGGACAGTCGGCCCTTCCAAACGCCTCATTCCTGATCGCAACCCGGTGCAGCAAGCTGGTCGGACATGCCTTTGCAATTGAGGAAGCTGGGGGCGTCCTATTTCTATCCCGGCTTTACGTCTTACCGTCCCACCAACGCCAGGGTATTGGTCAGAGTTTGCTGGCTGCGGCCATCAAGCGCCATCCCGGGACGGCGTGCGTGCATCTCATTGTTGAGGCCCGCAACACGAAAGGCCTGGCCTTCTATGGCCGGCATGGCTTCGTGGTGATTGGCGAGATCGAGGAAGAAGGTTCAAGGCCGCTTCGCTTACAAATGGCTGTTGGAGCGTGAGCGTGGGACTGCAAAGGGTCATGTCCAAACGCGCTAGATATGGCGTTCAACAAAGGAAGCGGGCGGCCAACTGTCCGTTAGGGTTGGTTTAACGGACAGGTGGCAGAGCGCTGTACGGAGGATTTCGAGTTGGGGTGCGGAAGTCACCCCAAGGCGGGACCAGTCTTGCCTGTTCGGGCCTGCCACGTATCGAAGGCTGCTTTCGCTTCGTCCGCCAACTGCTGCACCATGGGCAGGGCGCGCTCCTCCACCGGCAAGGCGATCTCCCGGTACAGGCGCGCGTCGTCGAAGCCTGCCGCCGCCGCAGTGGTGCGGTCGTTCGCGTAGTGAACCCTCCCGATGCCTGCCCAGTGGATGGCGCCAAGGCACATCGGGCAGGGTTCGGAGCTAGAGTAGATCACGCAGCCTTTCAGGAAACGGCTGCCGACCGCCTCGCAGGCCCGGCGGATCGCGACGACCTCAGCATGTGCGGTCGGGTCGTTGGTGGTGAACGAGTTGTTGTAACCCTCCGCGACCACCTGGCCATCCCGGACGATGACCGCGCCGAACGGTGGTCCAGTGCCCTCGTCCATCGCCTTGTGCGAAAGCTCGATGGCGCGCCGCATGAAGGCGTCCTCAGCCCTGCTGGGCTGGTGTTCGACGGCTTCGGAAGGGTGTTCACTGGGTTGCATCGCGGTTGCCCTTGCTGCCGGTTCAGAAACATCAGCGGAGTGCAGCAAACATGAAGATGTAAGGACGGGATCATGCCTCGTCGGCGAGCAAGGCCCAACACTCGTGGTCGCGCCACTCGGCGCCAATACGCAGGTAGCTACTTCCAGTCCCCCAGGCGACGCGCCGGGGCAGCAGCCGAACCCGTCATGGCATGAACCAGAGCGCCTCTCAACACCAAGCCGTTAGGGAGCTAACCCCACCCATAACTTTGCGTGCAATACGCTACCGTACGTTTCCGTTTGGATGGGCCTTCCGGCCCTTACCCGTGATGCTTCAAGCCTAATGCGAGGGAGCCTGCCGTGACCGCATTCCTGATTTCCGATGTCACCGTGAAGGACGCCGATGCGTTCCAGACCTATCGAACCCGCGCCGCGACCTCAATCGCCCAGCATGGCGGCAAGTATCTCGCTCGCGGCGGAAGGGTCGAGTCCCTGGAAGGAGCATGGAGTCCACGCGCGATCATCATCGTCGAGTTTCCAAGTCTTGAGCAGGCGCGCGCCTGGTACGGCTCCCCTGAATATGCCTTTGCACTGGAAGTGCGTGACGAAGCCCTTAGCCGAAGCCTGATCCTCGTTGATGGCATCAGCGGTCCATCGTAGGCCAATCCACGGCAGTTCGGACGACGGTCGCACCACCTCAAAGCGAAACAGCCGGGCCAGTTACAGGCTGCTGTCCGTCAGGGTTCGTTTGGCGGACAAGCACTCTTACGCCTGCTTCCTCAATCACGCCCAATCATGTCGCGCAGCTCCGGTGCGAGGGCAGGGGAGCAACCCTCAGCCGCCACAGTGACAGCGACGGTCCCGGCCGAGGCCGGCGGCGACGGCTGTAGAGTGGCCCACCGTTGCGTCATAACGGTGAGGTCGAGCAGGGCAAGAACAAGGGCAACTAGCAAAAGGCCCGGGCTGGCCCACGCACAGGTGACGCCAAGCGCAGCCATCCATCCTTTCATGCCAGCCCCCGCCAGACGAGTTCGCCGCCCAACACCAGCAGGCCCACAAAGAAGCACAACCGGAACGTCCCGGGCCGCACCCGCGCGCGCAGCCACCCGCCCAGCGCCATGCCGGCGAGCGCCGGCACGAGGGCGAGCATCGAGGTGCCTGCGGCCTGTAAGGGCAGCGCGCCGTGCCAGGCCAGGCCGGCGGCGAGCGCCAGCGTGGAAGCGGTGAAGGACAGGCCCAGCGCCTGCACCAGGTCGTCCCGCTCCAATCCGAGTGAGCCGAGATAGGGGACGGCCGGGATGACGAACACGCCCGTTGCTCCCGTTACCAGGCCAGTCGCCACACCGATCAGCGGTCCTGCCCAGCGTTCCGACCCGGACGGCACGCGCAACCGCAGCTTAGCCAGCCCGACCACGGCGTAGAGCGCCAAGGCGGCACCAAGAGCCGCCGCCGCGGCTGGCGCGGCAGCGCCCGTTAGCAGCCCCGACCCTGCGAGGGTGCCGGTGACGATACCGAGCATCATGCCCCATAGCCGCCGGAACAGCGCGCCGAAGCGCGGCCCGGCAAGGAGCTGCCAAACGTTCGTCACGAGCGAAGGCACGATTAGCAGAGCCGCCGCATAGGCCGGCGGCATCGCCAAGCCGAGTAGGCCCATGGCGACCGTTGGAAGGCCAAGGCCAATCACGCCCTTCACCAGCCCGGCCAGCAGAAAGGTGCCCGTAATCAGCAGAGCATAAGGGAGAAGGTCCGTCATCAGGACAATGCTGCGGCTTGGAAACCATATGTCACAATGCGGGAGTTGCGTAGTTTGCCTAAGCCACGGACGAAGGCAGATTGCCGTGGGGAGCGCCCAATGCACTTCGACCTGACCGACCTGCGCCTGTTCCTTTATGTGGCCGAGGCCGGCAGCATCACAGCGGGCGCGGTGCGCTCTGGCCTTGCCCTCGCGTCGGCGAGCGCGCGGGTGCGGGGCATGGAGGAACAGGCTGGCGTCGCCCTCCTTGAGCGCGACCGCCGCGGCGTCCGGCCCACGCCGGCAGGCCGGGCGCTGCTGCACCACGCAAGGGCGGTGACGGGCCAGGTGGAGCGGATGCGCGGCGAGCTGGGCGAGTACGCGCACGGGTTGAAGGGGCACGTTCGCCTGTTGGCCAACACCGCGGCTATGGCCGAGCATCTGCCCGAAGCACTGGCTGCCTTCCTCGCCACGAACCCCAACGTGGACCTGGACCTTGACGAGCGGCCAAGCGTCGAGGTGGCCCGCGCCGTGGCTGAGGAGCTGGCGGACGTGGGCGTGGCCGCCGATCACGCCGACCTCGCCGGGCTGGAAAGCTATCCGTTTCGGACTGACCGGCTGGTGCTTGCCGTGCCGGCTGGTCACACGCTCGCCGGTCGCGGGCGGATCGCCTTCCGAAGCGCTGGGAAGCGACTTCGTGGGCCTCTCGGGAGACAGCGCATTGCATCAGCACCTGGCCGGGCACGCGGCCCGGACCAGCAGCCGGATGCGGTTGCGGGTCCGGGTGCGCGGGCTGGACACCGCCTGCCGAATGGTGGCGCTGGGCACGGGGGTCGCCGTGGTGCCGGAAACAGCGGCACGCCGGCACGGCGTGCTAGCTCTGGTGCGATTGGAGGACCCATGGGCGGAGCGCCGGCTGATGGTGGTCGTGCGGCGGCTTGATGCCTTGCCGGCGCACGCGCGGCGGCTGGTGGAAGGCCTTGTCACATCGGTTTCATAACCCCGTGCCGGTCACGAAGTCCGCCAACTTTCCTTTGCCGGACAGGTACGGCAGCCTTGGTTAAGCGCCGCACTACGTGGCCGCTCAGCCCCAGCTCGCCTTGGCTCAACCTGCTTGCCGAATTGGCATCCTTCTCATTTTGAAGAAGGTGACACGAATGGCGGCGTTCAGCGGCTCCGCATAGAAGCGCGCGACGATCCAGGCCGCCAGGGCGGAAAGCACCACGAAGGCAATCATGGCAGGTCCCTTGTAGGCGTAGGCCAGGGTGCCGCGAGGCCAGACCCCACGCATGATGCCGAGCACGATGATGTGGAAAAGGTAGAGTTCATAGCTGTACCGGCCAAGCCAGCGCAGGCCGGCGAGAACACGACTGCGTTGCAACCACCCCGGAACCTTCTCGCCATGTGCCCCGACCAGCAGCACCGCAGTGCCGGCGGCGATCAGGGTAAAGCCGAAGACCTCGTGACCATGGATGCCGACAAGGTAGGTCACTCCCACGACCACCGCCGCGGCGATCCGGGCAGCTCCACCCACCACTCCCCGCAGGCTGAACTTCTGTGCAACCAGGGCCGCGCAGCAGCCAAAGGCAATCGCATCGAAGCAGGCAGGGTAGGCGTACATGAAATAGATTTCATCGCCGGTATGAAAGCTGCGGTAGATTGGGCCAAGCACAATGGCCAAAAGCCAAAGGGCAGCAACCAGAACCGGCCGTTTCAAGCCGAAGCAGAGAAGGGGGAAAACGAGATAGAACATCTCCTCGACGGAGAGTGACCAGTAGATGTTCATTGCGTAGTTGAAGTACCACGCACGCTGCATCAGGATGTTGTGCCAGAAGGTCAGAACCGGCAGCACCGCCATGGGAATGCTGACCTCTGGCCATCCAGGCTTGGCGGCGTTGATGAAGGCGGGCTGCCCGAGCAATCCCAGGCCCACGATCAGCGCCAGGGCAAGGACCAGGCAGGGCACGATGCGGGCGAAGCGGAAGGCGTAGAAACCGAGTACGTCCACCCCTGCGAGGCTGCTGTAGCGTTTGATCGTGGTGGACGTGATGAGGTAGCCCGAGATCACGAAGAACATCGTGACCCCATAGTTGCCGTTCCTGACCACGGCCTTTATGGCACCTTCGGGCAGCGCGAGCACCAAGGGGCTATCCAGCAAGGAATAGGACAGGTGGAAGTGAAGCAGCAGGACCAAGCAGATTGAGATGCCTCGCAGAACGTCGATGGTGAAGTTGCGTGGTTGTCCCGAGACCATGAGCGTTCCTCCCCCTCCTCTGTATCCCGGTTCGCCGTGCAGAAGACCAGAGGGCTAGGCACGGCACCCACCATCAGGTGTTTCACTTCGTCAAACGACGCACACACGAGGCGGTACAGGCGTTGCCCCTACAGCTCCTTCATCATGTAAATGCGGCGCGTGCCCGGCGGGTGGCACGGCACCTCGCCGAACCTGCGCCAGCCGTGGCGCTCGTAGAAGGCGGGTGCCTGGAAACTGATGGTCAGCAGCACGCCCGAGCAGCAGCCACGACGCCGCGCTTCGTCTTCCGCGAGCTGAAGAATGCGGCTGCCCAGGCCGGCACCGCGCAAGTGTTTCGGCAGGTGGACGACGTTGATGAACAGGAGACCGAGCGAGGTCCGTCCCGCAGCGCCGCCCAAGACCGCGCCGGTTTCCGGGTCTCTGATAATCACGGCTAGCGGCTGGCGGTCATTGACGCCGGTTGCTTCATCATTGAAGGCGTTCAGGCCCTCCCCGATGATCTGCTCGGCCTCGGCCACAAGGTCTGGATCAGCGACAACAACCGGCTCCGTCATGCCTTCCCCCCGAACCTGCTACCCGCAGCTTGCACCTGATACTCGAACAAATCCAGAACGAGGTTACTTTATTCTGCCGATGGGAGTAGCGCATCCCAGGTGTATGGACTCTAAACGTTGCGACACTGGTGGCGAATTCAGAGTTAGCCGTTAGTTCACCGGCATCGAAGACCTGCGAGCCTGCTTCTCCTGCTGCTCTTGGCCCCTTCGCGGCTGTCCGAATGCCCGGCGCTGGCGCAGTCGCTGAATTCGCCACCAGTGTCCCTGGATTTAGAATCCATACAGCCTTGCCCATCATGCGGTGAGCCACGGCCATACCGAATACCGGAGCAAGCAACGGGAGGCGCTGGGCAACGCCTTCCTCCAAGATGCCCGTTCTGATTGGGGGGGCACTCGGATGGTACAGGCCAGGGGCGTGAGCGTGCCGATGGGTGGGCGAGAGTGGGCCATGCTGCTCGCCCTGGCCGTGCTGTGGGGCGGCTCGTTCTTCTTCAACGGCGTGGCCGTGCGCGAGCTGCCCTCGTTCACCCTGGTCTGGCTGCGCGTGGCCATCGCCGCGGCGACCCTGCTGCTGGTGCTGCGCTCGCTTGGACAGCAGATGCCCACGCAAGGCCGCACCTGGATCGCCTTCTTCGGCATGGGGCTGCTCAACAATGCCGTGCCCTTCAGCCTGTTCGTGTGGGGCCAGCACCACATTGCTAGCGGTCTGGCCTCGATCCTGAACGCCACCACGCCCCTGTTCACTGTCCTGGTCGCACACCTGCTCACGTCAGACGAAAAGCTGACCCCCGCCAAGATGGCTGGTGTGGCTGTAGGCTTCGTGGGCGCAGTAGCGATGGTCGGACCGGACGCGCTGGGCGGCCTGGGCACGGGTTTGGCGGCGCAGCTCGCCTGCCTTGCCGCCGCGCTCTCCTACGCCTTCGCCGGCATCTTCGGGCGCCGGTTCAAGCGCATGGGCGTCACGCCGCTGGCGACTGCGGCCGGGCAGGTGTGCGCGTCCACGTTGCTGCTGCTGCCGGTCATGCTGCTGGTGGACAGGCCATGGACTCTGGCGATGCCGGGTGCCGCCACCTGGGGCGCGGTGTTGGGGGTGGGGCTGCTCTCCACCGCGTTGGCCTACGTGCTTTACTTCCGCATCCTGGCCGCGGCAGGTGCGACGAACCTGCTGCTGGTCACATTCTTGATCCCGGTTAGCGCCATCCTGCTCGGGGTGGTCGTGCTGGGTGAAACGCTGCTGCCGCGGCACCTTGCCGGCATGGGGTTGATCGGCGTCGGGCTCGCGTTCATCGACGGCCGCCTGCCCCGCCTGCTAACTCGGCGCCGCCAAATCCCGCGGCCAGCGGACTGATGCAGGAAGAACGCTGCGCTGTTCCGCCTTGTGTATTCGACGGATACCGTTGGCGAAGTCAGTCGTTTGTTCTTTTATAGCGCCAGAGGTTGCACGGCAGCAATTTATTTGCTAAAGAACAGGTTGCCGTAAACTATAGTTGCTTACTCAGGCAGGCCGGGCGACTTCGCCAACGGTATCTCGACGTTTGACGAAGTGTTACAGCCCAGCGTCGTCCGAGACTGGTGAGGAGCAGACCCTCTATCGCACACAACTGCATCAGAAAGCTGATGCGGCCGCGAACATCGCTGGATAGCGAAGGATGTGATGGTTAGGATCGAATGCCGGCACAGTTCGCTGCTCGACTGCTACTCCGGTTTCGAGAAGCCTCTCCACGTAGGAAGACTGGTGTTCGGCAGCGACGACCGAGTCTGCGGGGTCAGTCAAAACGATGATCTTGCTAGGTGGGTGCTGGGCTACCTCAGATACCAAGTCGATGGGATCAACAAAATCTGCATAGCCCGTAGCATCCGTGTTCATTCCGCGCGCTTCATTGCGTTGCCGAACCGCGACGTTTCCGGATGCGATTACAGCACAGCGAATGTCCGACCTCCGGGCGATCAGGGCTGCCACCAAGTGGCCGCCACCCGACTGGCCCGCAATATCGAAACGCAGCCACCCGAACGCATCCATGAGGCGCGCAAGAGCTGCGTCGATGAGTTTAACTTCACGCTCTCGACGCCTCTCTCCGTGGCTGCCGGAAGACCCGAAGACACCCGGTCGCGCAAGATTAATAAAGGGTCGCCTGAAAGCGGCTGCGATCTGTTCCGCCTCGGCCTGCACCAAGAAGGGCGTCAGGCGGGTGTACCAGTCCCCAACGACGATATCGTTTCTGACATGATTGCCCCGGCTGATCGCATCGCCTTCGAGGAAAACGAGAGGGACCGCCTCTTCAACACCAGCGAGCGCACCGAAAACGCGCATTGCCTCTGGCCGATTATCCACCTCGACCCAGATCCGACTGGCCTCGTATGCCAAGCGCGGGTCCGGCAGAACGCCACGGACTACGTCCTCGGCGAGGAACGCGGGCTCAAGTCGCAGGTTCATTGATGGCGTGAAGCTGATCATGCAAGCAACTTGCCTTTGCAGTCTGCAAAAAGTCGAGTGCGGCGGTTCGGGACAGGTCCATCACATCCACATCCCGCGTCTCTGCCAGAGCCCCAACCGCTCCCACTAAGCCCTGTGACCGCGAAGCTGTGCAGATTGGCCATCTGACGCCGTAGCATCGTGATCGGCAGTCGAGACCAGGGGTGTCCGTCAAACGAACCCTGGCGGACAGCGGACCGCTCGTTGCCTATGTTGGATGCTGCGGCCAAAACGCAGACTCTGCGGTGCTGCAAGGTGTATGAACTCTATCTCTGGGGATACTGTTGGCGAAGCCGGCCGCCCCGCTCCATCCCTATCCAAAGGCTGGGTAAGGACGAGCTTGCCAGGCCCAGGCATCCCGTGAACAAACTGCCAACACCGACTTCGCCAACAGTGTCGGCGCATCTTGACGAGAGTGATCGCGTTCCGGAATCGCTCGGTTAACTAGCCTGAATAATTCATGAGGGTTGGCGGGCATGGTACAAGCCGTTGATCCGGCGTAGAATGTGGTTCTTGAGGCCAATTCTACGGACCCGGAGCGCCATGCCCGCCAAAGTTGAGCTTATTCCTTCGCTGCCCGGCCTGTCACCGGTTGGCGGCAAGCCCGTGATCGCCCGCTTCGACGGCGGGCATCTCTCATCCGATGGTGGGTTGCTGGTGCTGCGCGAGGTGGAGCAGCGCCTCGACGTGGCCGGACGGTTGGCGGCCTGCATTGTGGACCCGCGCGACCCGGAGCGCGTCGTGCACGGGCTCGACGAGATCATCCGCTTTCGCCTGCTGATGATCGCGGCCGGCTACGAGGACGGCAACGATGCCGACCGGCTGCGCACGGACCCGATGTTCAAGCTCGCCATGACACGCCTTGAGGATGAGGCGGCGCTGTGCTCGCAGCCGACGATTTCGCGCCTGGAGAACCTGCCCGACACGCGCGCGCTTCTGCGGATGGGTCAAGCCATGGTCGACCTGTATTGCGGATCCTTTCGTCAGGTGCCGCGCCGGATCGTGCTGGACGTGGACGACACGTTCGACGCCGTGCATGGCGCACAGCAGATGCGCTTGTTCAATGCGCACTACGACGAATACGGCTTCCAGCCCATCGTGGTGTTCGATGGCGAGGGCCGCTTCGTCACCGCCGTGCTGCGCCCGGCCAAGCGGCCGAGTGGGCGCGAGATCCGCGCTTTCCTGCGCCGCCTGCTGCGCCAGATCCGCGCCAACTGGCCCCGGGTCGAGATCCTGCTGCGAGCCGACAGCCATTACTGCGGCCCGGAGGTGCTGAGCTGGTGCCGGGCAAACAAGATTGACTATCTGCTCGGCGTCGCGCCCACCAGCACGCTGCGCCGTCATGTCGAGCGCCTGGAAGCCAGCACCGCAGCGCGCTTCGCCGCCTCGGACGGCAGCATCAAGCTCCGCCGCTTCACCGAGTTTTACGACGGCGCCGCAAGCTGGGACCGGGTCGAGCGCATCATCGCCCGCGTCGAGGCCGGGCCTGACGGGACGGACACGCGCTTCATCGTCACCAGCCTGCCGGGCGGCTCAGCCCGGGCCCTCTACGAACGGCGGTATTGCCAGAGGGGCCAGGCGGAAAACCACATCAAAAGCTGGAAGCGCCACCTCGCCGCCGACCGCACCTCGTGCACGAAGGCCACCGCCAACCAGGTCCGCCTGTTCCTGCACGCTGGCGCCTACTGGCTGATGTGGAGCCTGCGCACGCTCATGCCGCGCCGCTCATCGTGGCGCACCCTCCAGTTCGACACCCTGCGCCTACGCCTGATCAAGCTCGCCGTGCGCGTCGTCGAGCTGAAGACCCAGGTCAAGCTGCACCTGCCCAGCAGTGCATCCTGCCAGTCCATCCTGGCCTCCGTCCTCGGACGCATGCCGCGCCTGACCAGCTAAACCGCGGGGCAGCGTGCCCCACCGTTACCCGTCTCCGTCAACCCCCAACGCCGCCGTATCGCGCCGACAGCATACCACCCCCGAGGTGGCAACGATCCCGCACGCCCGCACAACCATCACGCGAAAAACGCCTGTCTCTGCCCGGTGTCGCCCCGGCCTAATGAATAATGGCGGCTAGTTCGCATCGCGCGAGCAAGACGCGCGCTTTCAGCGACTACCTGGCGGCTCGGTTCCATACCCCGCCCTGGGGACCACGCGGGAATAGCCGGGCCTAACTGTTGGCGCTTGCAATCATCCAGGCTCGTGCTCGCAAATGGAGCCGATCCCTGCTCGGATTAGGTGACAATGGTCATGCTTACGCCGAGGGCTGGGCCAAGCGGACCGGCAATGCGGTGCTGTGGCAGGGCGAGCGCCGCCGCACACCGGCGGACGTCGATCGCCATGATTGCTGCCTTGCCTCGCC
>JAABUT010002954.1_pt1 | contig 15356 bp, 17 predicted proteins | sample 5559281 | NCBI WGS metagenome assembly JAABUT01 (sample SAMN10711880, study PRJNA513359) | rock metagenome | isolation source: Antarctica rocks | place: Antarctica: Victoria Land, Ricker Hills nord | collected 2016-01-04 | reverse complement strand
AGGGCCGAACTTCCACCATCTCATGGCCGCCGCGACCCTGGTCGCCCTCCCCGGCGTCGTCCTCTACCTGTTCGCGCAGCGCCACTTCACCGAAGGCCTGGCCTCGGCGGGGGTCAAGGGGTAGCGGGGCGTATGCAGCCCGCGACCGCGCCGACGAACCGACCAGCCATCCGCCGCGAACGGCGGTGCAGATTCGGCCCGAGATTTTACCGCCCCCTAACGCGCGGTTAACACCCCCTTAAAGCGACCCGGCTACAGTTACCCCGGTATGGCGAAGGGCAACCCGCTCGCTCGATGCGACCGCTGGGGGGCGTGTGCATATCGACGTGCGGCGGGGTGTGCCGACCCAAGACGCGCGAGCCTGAACGATCGGAGGGCGAAACCGCCGGAGCAGCCGGCGGGGTGCGGCCGTGCCTCGCAAGACCGCTCCGGGAAGCCAACAACGAACGCCGTGAGTGAAAGGAGGATGCGATGCGGCTAGCCAATGGCGAAAGTTTGGTCAGTGAGCAAGGCACGGCGAGGGCGACAGCGCGAACGGTCGCGAGCGCGGGCACAACGCGAGACAGCGATCTCGCTGCTCTATCTGGTGCCGTCACTGATCGTCTTCAGCCTCTTCATCTTCTACCCGCTCTTCAAGTCGATCTACCTCAGCCTCTACGCCAGCGACCCATTCGGCCTCGGCAACACACCATTCGTCGGGTTCAAGCAGTACGAGATCGCGCTGAAATCGCAATCGTATCGCGATGGCTTAGGGGTAACGATCCTCTATACCCTCTACACCGTACCGCTCGGCATCCTGATCGCCCTCGGGCTGGCGGTGCTGGCGAACCTCCGTGTGCGCGGGATCGGTTTCTTCCGCACTGTCTATGCCCTGCCGATCGGCGTCTCGGTCGGGGCCGCCTCGATTGTCTTCCTGCTTCTTTACAACAGTCGGGCGGGGGTGCTCAATTATTTCCTGACCTCGCTCGGCCTGCCTGCCATCGAATGGCTCACTGAGCCGCGCGCAGCCCTCTGGGCGATCGCGATCCTCTCGATCTGGGCGGGGATCGGTTTCAACTTCATCGTCCTCCTCAGCGGGCTCCAGGGGATCCCCGAAGAACTCTACGAGAGCGCGCGGATCGACGGTGCCAACAATCTCCGAATCTTTCGCAGCGTCACCCTGCCGATGCTGATGCCGACCCTCTTCTTCGTCCTGATCGTCTCGACGATCAATGCATTCCAATCGTTCGCCCAGATCCACATCCTGACGCAAGGCTTCATTCGTATCGGCGGCACGCAGCACTACCTGTGGCGGGCCGTAGACCAGGACGGGAACGTGCTCGACATCCTGGTCCAGCGCCGACGGGACAAGGCCGCCGCCAAGAAGTTCTTCCGCCGACTCCTCAAGGGACTGCAATACGTGCCGCGTGTGGTGATCACCGACAAGCTGGCCAGTTATGGTGCGGCGCGGCGCGAGGTCTTGCCGAGCGTCGAGCACCGCCAGCATCGACGGTTGAACAACCGGGCCGAGAACTCCCACCAGCCCACCCGCGAGCGCGAGCGCCGGATGCGGCGGTTCAAATCACCGGGGCACGCGCAGCGCTTCCTCGCCGCCTACGGCCCGATCATCGGCCACTTCCGCCCCAGACGCCACCGCCTCACCGCCGCCGCCTACCGCGAAACTAGAACGGCACGCTTCGCCACCTGGCGCGCGGTCACCGGCGTGGCCGCTGCCGCCTGATCCGCACATCGACCCAGGCCAAGCATGCCCGCAGGCGATCGCCTCACCACACCGCTCGCTCAAGTTGACAATGCCTTCGGATAGGCTGTTAGGGGAAACCGGCTCCCGTCGCCTGGACCTCGGTCGCGGCCCAGGCTCCCTCCCGCCACTCGACGAGGACCGTGACCATCTCGCCGCGTAGCGCCCGGTGACGCTCGTCCGGGAGCTGGACAGGCGCGCCCGGGGTCGCGGGGGCGCAGACCGACCCGGGCGGCAGGGCGCCCGGCGTGGCCCCCGCGCCGGGCGGCCGCTGCGGGATGCTCACGGCGGTCCGGTACCCCTCGAGCCCTGTCGCCGTCACCCGGACGCCCTCGTCGCGCGCGCCCGGCACCGCCGACCCGTCGGGGTTGAGCAGGGGCACGAAGAAGGCGGGGGCGAATTGCCACGTCGGCGCGTTCGTGACGGTGAACTCGACGAGGCAGCGGTTGCCGACGCCGTTCGTGCCGTCGATGACGCGAGCAAGATCCTCCCGCACCTCGGGGCGCAGGCCCGCCGGGAACGGGCCCCCGGCGGCGACCGCGCCGAGCGCGCGCAGGACCGTCTCCGCCACCGCCAGCTGGGCCGCCCGGTCGGCCCCGTCGTCGGCGGTCCGCGTCTGGGCCGTCGTGGCCCCCGGGTTGCCCGTGGTGCTCGCGCTCGGCGTCGGCGCGGTCGCCGCGCCGACCGCCGGGGCGGCGGGCACGGCCGTGGGCGCGGTACCCCCGCAGCCCGCCGTCGCGAGGGCGGCGAGCAGGGCGAGGGCGCGGAGCGTCGCGGCGAGCGGGCGGGGCGGGCAGGCGTGCATCGCGCGTCCTCCTGAGCGGCGTTCCTACTGGGCCAAGGTCCCCGAGGCGGTGTTCACCGTGATGCGCGTCACCACCCAGCGCCCGTCGCGCCGGGCGAGGTCGATGGACACGAGCTGCCGCGCCAGGGGCCGCTGCGCGACGCGGACGGGCCGCCCCGGCGTGGCGTCGTGCGCGACAGTCACCGTCCCCAGGAGCCGCGCACGCAGGGTCGCCGTGTCGGCAGTCGGCGACGGGGCGCGCTCCCCGAACGGCGGCACGCGCTCCCAGTGGACTGGTACCAGCGGCGTGAACGCCGTCAGATGCGCAGGGCCGGCGCTGGAGGTGTCGACGGCGATGCGACGCGCGATGTCCTCCCGGATCTGCGGGCTCAGCTCGTTTGGCAGGTCACGGCCCGCCGCCGCCGCCGCGATGGCGACCAGGACCAGGTCGGCCTGGCGGGCCTGGGCGAGCAGGTCGGCGGGGCCGAGCGGCGCTGCGGCGGGCGCGGGTGTGGCCGCGACCCCGGGCGGGGCGACCAGGAGCGCGAGCGCGAGGAGCGCGACAAGGCGGGCACCACGCCGCCCCGTTCGGTGCCGAGAGCTGTGGATACGACCCGTATCGGCCATGGTTCCCTCCCTTCCCTGCGTGCCATCGGCGGTGCCGCTCGCCATCGGTACCCCCGGCCATGCGTCGTGCCTGCGACGGCATCGGCGGGATAAGTGTAGCAGATTTGCTATATACCCGTCGCGCTGCCGCCACGATACTCCGCCGCATGGACAGGCCCGCGACGCCATCCCCGGTCTACCCGCGCGACGCCTTCGGCACCGCGCTCCGCGCCGCGCGCGTCGATCGCGGCCTCACTCAGGAGGCCCTGGCGACGCGCAGCGGCCTCCACCTCACCTACGTCAATCGCGTCGAGAACGGTCGGGTGAGCCCGACCCTCGACGCGATCGTCCTGCTGGCGCACGCCCTCGAACTCGCCCCCTCCGAATTGGTGCGCCGTGCCGAGGCCGCGATCACCGGTGTGGCGGAGCGACCGCAGCGCCCGGACATGCGCCGCTGACCAGCGTTGGTCTGTATTTGCCGAAGGAGTACCGCTTCTGCCGCGCCGTACCCGCCATGTGGTCGCGCCGATCGCGCGCCAGCGCGCTCCCGGGGAGCGCCGCTACGGCTCCGGGCCGGTGTCCGCGTCGCGCAGGACCGCGGTCGATCAGCGCGCTAGTCAGCACCACCGGGAGCGGGGCCGTCGCGCTCGAAGGCCGCGCGCCAGCCCCCGATCGTGTGGGCGTCGCGCGCCAGCGCCGCAGCGACCGTGTTGGCCGACCACCCCTGGGCCAGCAGCCAGCGCGCGTGCCTGCGCTCGCGCTCGCGCGGCGTCGGGGCGCGAGCCATCCGTTCCCGCACGTGGCGCGGGTCCAACGCCCGGCGCATCAGGACCGCCGCGATGTCCACCATGCCCCACGCTCCCGCTTTCGCCCAACCGTCGCGCGGAGCATACCCGATCGGCATGCGGGTTTCATCTAGCGTCCGCCTCGCGATTCACTCAGCAGCCGCCGCCCGAACTGGCCGAGCAGCACCTCGTAGGGCGTCCCCCCATGCTCCGGGTGGTACTCGAAGCGCGCCCGCTCGAAGTACTGCACGGTGTACGACTGCCCGTCCTCCAGGGTCTCGGTGAACGCTTCGCCGAGCGGATAGCCAAACTGCGCTAATCCGCCGTTCCCCTGCCAATAGCGCAAGAAACGCGGTGCGACATTATGCCCTGTTGTTGGGAAGAACTCGTCGCCCGCCTGTGGTGCGACCGGCGGCGCGGCACGGCGCAAGAAGCGCCCGAACTGGCCAAGGAGGATCTGATTCGGCGCGGCATTCTCCGGGTGATATTCGAGCCGTACGCGCTCGAACCACTGGACCTGATAGCTCCGCCCATCCTCCAGCGTCTCGTCGTGTGCGGCGGTCAATGGGAAGCCGAAGCGCGACAGCCCGCCCTGGCGCTGCCAGTAGCCGAGCAGTCCGGCGGAGACGCACTGACCGGTCTCCGCAAAGCAATGGTGCTGACTGGTGATCGCGAGACTGTGCGACGCGCCGGTGGCGATCGCCGTGATCCCGGTCAACCCGATGACCGGTTGGGGAGGCGATTGTCGCCCGTCACCGTCGACCCGCCATTCCCAGACGGTGCCATCGGTGGCCAGCGCGAGGACACGAGGGCCTTCCATCTCGATCGCGCCGAGGGATGGCAGCCCCTGGATCTGGTACAGCGGAGTCCGGGTGTTGGCGGTCGGGTCGCGCCGCCAAGTCCAGAGCGAGCCGTCCGCTTCGAGGGCCAGCATCGCCGTATCGCCGCTGGCGACGGCCAGCACCCCTTCGAGGCCCGACACCTGGGCCGGTGGTGATTGCTGGACACCATCGAATTCCCAGGACCAGACCGTCCCATCACGCGCGATGGCGAGGTTCGACTGCCGTCGCCCCGGCGCGACCGCGCGCACTGGCGGCAGTCCGGTCACCTGGAGCGGCGCGCTCCCGTCCTGGACGAACCAGGCCGTCCCGTCGCGCTTGACGGCGATGCCGCTCTGCCCGATCCGATAGCCCTCCTGATCGACGCCGATCGCCACGACATCGCCGAGGCCCGCGACCGGGCGCGGCGCGGCGATCTCGCCGCCGGGACGCCTACCGAAGAGCCACACGCTCCCATCGTCGCGCAACGCCCAGGCGGTCGAGCCGCCCGCCGCGATCGCGGTAATTCGGTCGAGCCCCGCGAGCGGGAGCGGATCGGGCTGCGGCGGGCCATCGCCAAATTGTCCCCAGGCGTTGGAACCCCAGCCCCAGACCCGACCGTCCGCCGCGAGGGCGAGGCTGAAATCGCTCCCCGCCGCGAGTTGCGTTGGCGTGACCTCCTGTGGGAGGCGTGCGACCGACGGCACGAGCTGCGAGCGGCTGCGACCGTTGCCGACCTCACCATCCTCATTCAGGCCCCACCCCCAGACCGTGCCATCCGCACGGAGGGCGAGGGTCTGGGCGTAGCCGACGGCGATCGCTGCAATATCGGCGAGGCCGACGACCGGTTGCGGGGTCGGTCGTGGAGCACCGATGGTGCCGACCCCGAGTTGCCCGTAATCATTCGCCCCCCAGGCCCAAACAGAGCCATCCCGACGTAGGGCGACGCTGTGCCGATCGCCTCCGGCGATGGCGCGAATGTGATCGAGCCCGGGGATGGCGACCGGCGTGCGGACGCAGCCGTCGAGGGAGCATGGCTCCGGCGGCGCGAGCCCCAATTGCCCGTTGCCGTTCGAGCCCCAGGCCTGTGCCGTGCCGTCGCGCCCGACCGCGAAACTGAAGGCGTTGCCCACGCCGAGCGCCGCGATGTCCCGCAACGACGGCACCGGCACCGGGGCCGGCACATCTTGATAATCGGTCCGCGGCGCGACAGCGTCGCCGAGCTGGCCGAAGATCGCCAGACCCCAGGCCCAGACCGTCCCGTCCCGTTTCAGCGCCAGGCCGTGAAAGTTGCTGCTGCCATCATACTGCGCCGCCGCGCGCCCACCGGCGGCGATGGCGATAATCGCCGCGAGATTCGGCACCTGTTCCGGCGCGCCCCGCGTCGAATAGAAGAGGGAGCCGGGCCATACGGCCTGCCAGACGGTGCCGTCGTCGCGCAGCGCGACCGTGCGGTCACCCCCGGCGGTGATCGCGCGGACACCATCCAGGCCAGCGATGCGCTGCGGATCGACGCCCGGCCCCCAGACCCAGACCGAGCCGTCACCTCGGAGCGCGGCCCGGTGGTCGGCTCCCGCCGCGATCGCGACCACACCGGCGAGGCCGGGCACCGGGACCGGCGTGCTCGCGTCCAGCGGACCGTCGCGGCGCGACAGGTTGCCCCACTGCCAGACCGAACCGTCGCTGGCCAGCGCGACGCTGTGGCCACGGCGGGGCTGGCGCGTTCCGTCCGAGCCGCCCGCCGCGATCGCCGTGATCGTCACCCCGAGCGGGAAGATGGCCTGCTGCGGCGTCGTTTCGCGCTGCACTGATGGCAGGCCGTAGTACGGGCCGAGCAGGGTTTGGCCGAGGTTGCCCCAGTTGAGTACCGCCGCCTCTGCCGGCGCCGCAACCCCGGCCTGAGGCGTGCTGAGGATGGCGCTCGGCGTGAGCAGAAGGCAGCACACGATGATCGTGATCCAGCGCCGATGGTGCGCAACATGACAATAGATAGCCCGCATCGCGTACCTCCGACATACGTCGACCACTCGGCTCGATTGTTGGTGGTCGTGATTCCGCCCGACCGCAACCTGTGATCGCAACGTTTGGCGTCGGATGCGGTTGTGCACGGTAGCGATTGGCATTAGATAACGGTCGCGGTAGCCGAGCCTGATCGGCGCCCGTCGCCCCCCCACGCTCCGGGGACCGCCGCCGGGTCAACGCGCGGCAGCACCCACTCGCGCGTTGACCGCGACCGTGGCTCACGCGCGGTCGTCACGCGCGTCGCCGGTCGTCGGGTTGCCCGTGTCGCCCGTGGCGGTGGTAGGAGCGAGATCGTCGCCGAAGAGGGCGGCGGCGTCGAGGCGGTAGAGGCGGGCGAGGCGGACGAGGTGGGCGTAGGTGACGTCGTGGTAGCCGCGCTCCCACATGGCGAGGTTGGCGCGGGAGACGCCGAGGGCGGTGGCCGCCTCGGCCTGGGTCAGCCCGGCGGCGCGCCGGGCGGCGGCGAGGCGGTCGCCGAGGGCAGCGGTGCGCGCGACATGCAGGCGCACCCCGGGCAGGGCTTCCTCGCGCCCCTGAGCATACGGGCCGCGGCGTCTGGCCATCCCCTCCCTCCCCACGAATTGTCAGGCGACGATTTTCTCTAGATCCATCTAGTACAGCGTGGCGTAGATAGCCCCATGGTTTTTTGGCGGAAAAAGCTTGCCATAGCGCCACAAAAACCGTTGGTACACTTCCGCCGCACTGTACTAGGTGCATAGTACACGATCAGCCGCCGCACCGCATCGGCGCACAAGGCATGTCGACGACCACGTGTCGACGACCAAGCGTCCCGCCTGGCGCCGCCGCACGCCGGGCGCCGGTAGCGCCGGCGTGCTCAGCAGCCCCCGCCGGTCCCGGGCGCGTCGTCCGGGCCGGTGGGGAAAGGGAGGTCGGCGGTGGCGCGGGCCAGGGGGGCCTCGCCGCGCCGGTCGTAGCGCGCGGTCGTCGTCGGCGCGGCGTGGCCGGCGAGGCGCTGGACCGTCGAGAGATCATGGCCCTTCTCTAGCAGGTCGCCGACGAAGGTGCGGCGGAAGTCGTGCGGCGAGAGGTCCGCCACCCCGGCGGCGGCCGCGCGCCGGGCGATCACGCGGTAGACCGCGCTGGCGGTGATGCCCTTGGGCGCGGCGCCGCCCGGCGCGCGGCCCGCCCCGGCGAGGTTGCCGTAGCGGTTGGTGGCGAGGAAGAGCGGGCCGGGGGCGGTGCCGCGGAGTGCCAGCCAGCGGGCGAGGGCGCGGGCCGCGTCGGCGTTGAGGGGCACGCGGCGCTCCTTGTTCCCCTTGCCGAGCGGCGTCAGCGCCGGCGGGTCGCCCGGGCGGTGGTCGACCAGGCGCAACGCCGCCACCTCGGCGCGGCGCAGCCCCCCGACCCGCAGGACCGCCAGGAGCGCGAGGTCGCGCACCCCGGTCGGCGTCGGGTCGGCGCGGCAGGCCCGCGCCAGCCGGCCCAACTCCGCGGCCGACAGCGCGCGCCCGGGCGGCAGGCGGTCGCCGCGGGCCCCGCGGACCGCGCGGATCCGCTCGTAGGCGTCGATGTCGAGCGCGCCGAGCTGCCAGGCGTAGCGCGCGACCCCCTTCAGGGCGGCGAGGGTCAGGTTGACGGTCGCGGGCGCGTCGCCCCGCCGCAGCAGCCGCTGCCGGACGAACTCGACCTCGGTGAAGGCGAGGCGGTGGAAACCGTCGGCGAAGGCCTCCTCCGGCCGCTGCCCCGCATACGCCGGCGCGACCCCCAGCAGCTCGGCAACCGCGCGCAGGCGCTTGCGCATCGTCTCGGCGCTGTCGGGGGCGAGCGAGCCGAGGTACGCCGCCACCGGCCGCAGCAGGGCGCGGGCCGGGCGCCCGGCGACGACGAGGACGCCCTCGTCGCGCGGGTCGGCACCCGCCGTCGGCCCCGCGACGGGGCGGGGCGCCGCGACGCGTGTATCCTGGCCCGTCATCGCCGTCGCGCCGCGAGGGCGACCGGACGCCCCCGGGCCCTCGTCGCGGTCGGGCGCCGCCCCGCCACGCCGCCCGACCGTGCCCGCATCGCCCATCCGCGCCCCCCACAACCTGCTCGAGTCACGGAAACTCCTATTTCCGTGCGTCGAGTATAGCGCCCGTACGGACAATACGCAAGCGGTTGCCCGGACGAGCGTGCGCCCACGTCGAGGCGCGCCCCGCCCGCACCGATGCGTCGCTCACCCACACGGCGATGCGGGCGCGGTGGCGCACCGCTCGACCGCCGACCGGTCGGCCGCCGCCCGCCCCTGGCATCGATTAACGTGAACGCACCACTATCTCCGGTGATTCAGAGGGCCGCGATGCGAAGATAGTTATAGAAAATTGTCGCCTGACAATTCATAGCGACCAGTCGGCCGTGAGGCCACCGTGGAGCGCCGTCTCATCCCCTTGAGCGATGCTCAACGACGGCGGCGCGAGATCGGTACGGCAGGCGTTCGGGCTGGACGCGCTCGTCGCCGTGCCGGGCACCGCCTATGCCCTCGACATCCACTCGTTCGACGGCAAGCCGCTCGGGCGCTACGCCCGCTATGCCCTCCCGTCGCCGCCGCCCCTGCCCTAGCGCCAGGATGTGTCAGGAATCAGACAGCACCTGGTGGGACTGGCCGCTTGCTGATAACGTGGCACCATTGACCGCCGCGTGAAGGAGCCTGTCCATGCCGTGCCCCCACTGCGCCGCCAGTGCGATCACTGAGCAACGACGGCGTACCGCCCGCGGCTACCGCACCTTCCGGTGCCGCGCCTGCCGACGAGTCTTCAATGAGCGGACGGGCACCGCCTACAACCGGTTGCGTCAGATTTGGGACGTCGCGAGAGGTTGAAGGGGGACGCGGACGGCCCGAAACGGGCCCTGGCGCTGGTCAGGCCGCGGCCAGGTCGGTCAGCACCGCCGCCCAGCGCTCCCGGAACAGGCGACGGCGCTCCGCGAGCGCGACCCGCTCGCCGCTCGTGGCCACGGCCCGGAAATACTGGCGCTGCTCCTCGAAGGCCGAGCAGAAGCGCGCGGCGGCGGTGCAGCTCCCGAACCCCCGCAGCGGGTAGTACCGTTGCTTGATGCCGCGGTGGTCCTGCTCGATCCGAGTGTTCTTGTAGCAGCTCATACGCCGGGTCACCCCGTCGCCGAGGGTCTCGCGGATGGCACGGGGGTAGGCGTCATGCCCGTCGGTCGTGACCTGTTCGGGGGCGTGGCCGACGACATCCACGGCCCGAGCGAAGAACCGCTGCGCCGCGTCCATGTCGCGTCGCTCGCTGCGCAGCGCGTCGACGCGGTTACCCTCCCGGTCGCTGGCCCGGTAGCGGTAGCGCCGGCGGCCATCAACCCGCACATACGTCTCGTCCGCATGCCACTGCGCGCCACCCTGCCCGCGCCGCTTGGTCCGCAGCCGGTCGGTCAGCAGCGAGGCGAAGCGCGCCTCCCATTCGCGGACGGTCTCATGGGTGAAGACGAAGCCGCGCTCCAGGAACATCTCGGCGAGATCCCGCAGGCTTAACTTGTAGCGCAGCCGCCACAGCACGACGAGCAGGACGACATCGGTGGGGTACTGCAGCTGGTTGTAGGGGATGCGTCAGGACTGGGCCGACGGGAGTGGGGAGCGGGTGTGGTGGGCGGCGTGAAGTCGGCCCGGTTCGTCGCTAGGCGGCGGCCATTTCGGCCATGATGGTCGCCCAGCGCTCCTGGAATCGGTGCCGACGCTCCGCCAGGGAGCCGGGTTCGCCCGCCCGGGCCTGAGCGCGGAAGTACTGGCGCTGCTCCTCATAGGCCGGGCAGCAGCGCGCGGCCGAGGCGAAGCTGCCGAACCCGCGCATCGGGTAATACCGCTGCTTGATGGCCCGATGATCCTGCCCGATGCGCTTGTTCTTGTACCGACTACAGCGATGGGTGACGCCGCTGCCGAGCGTCTCGCAGATGGCGCGCGGGTACGCGTCGTGCCCATCGGTCGTGACCTGCTGTGGCACCTCTCCGGCGAGGGCCAGGGCTTGGCGGAAGAACCGCTGTGCCGCGTCCATATCGCGCGTCTCGCTCAAGCGGGCGTCGACCAAGTTACCCTCCCGGTCGAGCGCGCGGTACAAGTAACACCAGCGGCCATCGACCCGGACGGACGTCTCATCCGCGTGCCACTTGGCACCGATCATACCGCGCCGTTTGGCGCGCAGCCGGTCGGTGAGCAATGGCGCGCAGCGCGTCTCCCAGCCCCGCACCGTCTCGTGCGTGAAGGTGAAGCCCCGCTCCCAGAGCATCTCGGCGAGGTCGCGCAGGCGCAGCTTGTACCGGATCCGCCACAGCACCACGAGCAGCACGATATCCGTCGGCGCCTGCACCTGATTGAACGGCGTGCCGGTCCGCTCGTTGCAGATCCGGCGACAGGCGCGGCAGCGGAAGGTACGGTAGCCCAGCGCGGTGCATCGATGCTGTTCGACGGTCGCGGTCGCGACACAATGAGGGCAGAGGGTTCTCTTGCGTTGTGCGGTGGTGTGCTATCCTCATCGGCCACGGCGAGAGGGAGATGGGGAAGGATGATGAGCGGAAACGAGCTGGCATGCCCGACCTGCGGCGCGGCCGCGCCGCGGAAGGACGGCCACGACCGGCGGGGCGGGCAACGCTTCCGCTGCGGCGACTGCCGATGTCGCTTCACGGCGACGACCGGGACGCCCTTCGCCGGGTACCGCTTCCCGCCCGACGTCATCGCCCTCGCCGTGCGCTGGTACCTGCGGTTCCGGCTGAGCTACGCCGACGTGGCAGAACTCCTCGCCGAGCGCGGCGTGCGGGTCGACCCGTCGAGCGTCTACGCCTGGGTCCAGGAATTCGCCCCGCTCTATGCAGAGGCGGCGCGCGCCTTCCGTCACGCGGTGGGTGAGCGATGGAGCGTGGACGAGACCTATGTCAAGATCGCGGGCGAATAGGGCCTACGTCTACCGCGCCATCGACGCGCGGGGGCAGGTCGTCGACGTCGACGTGAGCGAGCAGCGCGCCGGTGCCGACGCGGCGGCCTTCTTCCGTCGGGCAGTCGAAGCGACCGGCGTGGTGCCAGTCGAGGTGACGACCGACCGCGCGGCGGCCTATCCCCTGGCGCTGTCCGACGTCTTGCCGACTGCTTTGCATGAGACGGGCAAGGCGGTCCAGCAACGGATCGAGCGGGATCACCAGCACCTCAAGGGGCGACTCGGCCCGACGCGCGGCTTCAAGACCCTCTGTGGGGCGCGCGTCTTGTGCGCAGGACATGCCTTCCTGCGCAACCTGCGCGGCGGCTTCTACGACCTCGTGCCGCGATCGGCCGCCGCACCGGGCTGGTCGGCGTCGCCTGTCTGCCAGATCTGGGATACGCTGACGGCCGAACTGTCCGCGAGGTGACGTCCCCAAACAGCTTCGCGCTCCTGGGCAAAGTGTGCCCTGCGTCACCCCCATCTCCTTCTCCACCGCACAACTCAATAACACCGGCAGAGGTCCTCGTCGCGCTCGCGCTGATCGCGGCCCTGCTGCCGGCGACGCTGGCGCGGCGCGCATTGACGCGTCTCCTCGTGGTTATGTCGCGCTGACGACCGCGATGGCGGAATGCAGGCGTGGTTATGTCGAATGTGCAAGACTTTGCACAGCGCACCCAGCAATGACGCCATTCTCAGGGCACGCCAAGGGGGCTTGCCGTGCCTTGACCTGCCTCCTGTACCTACTGCCCGCTGTAGTTCGCGGCCAGGAAGATCCACAGCAGCCCGATCAGCACGGCGACCAGCAGCACGCCGAGCGCCACAAGCGTGTTCTTGTGCATCGTTCCCCCTCCCCCGCTAGCGTCGCCACGCAGCAGGGGCGCGGCAACTGCGCCGCGCCCCTCGGGTGCTCTATACGTAATGTAGTGCCGGTACCGCTAGACCCGGGCGCGGTTCCCGGTGACGGCGCGCAGGATGGCGATCAGCAGGCAGGCCCCGACGATCGCCACGACGATCGAGCCGATGTCCAGGTTATTCACCCCGTCCGAGCGCCCGGTGAGCAGCCCGAAGAGGAAGCCGCCGAGGATCGCCCCGATGACCCCGACGATGATGTCGCCGATGAGGCCGTAGCCCCCCGCGCCCATGATCTTGCTCGCGATGAACCCGGCGATCAGTCCCAGGATCAGCCATGCGATGATGCCCATGTGGTCCCCCTTCGCTCCTGCCTGCCGGGCCACACCTGGCCCGGCGCACCCACGACCCGCGATGCAGGGCCCGTGCCACGGCTCCGTGGGCATGGCGCGCCATTGGCGTGGGACGACGGAGACAAAAGGGGACCGGGCACGCGACCGGGCGACACGCCCAGGGGACAGGGCGGGCCACACCCGGAGGTGTTCGGCCCTCGTCGCCCGGTGCTCGGCGGGTGAACCGGCGCGCCCGGTCTTGCCGCCATTAGCGCATGGATTATGCCAGGTATCGGGCCGACGCCTCGCCATATCATCAGGGGTCTTGCCGATATTCGATGATCGGGGTTGCCGCAGTCCGCACCGTGTAGCAAGGCTTACCCGCCGCTACGCCGAATACCGCGTTTGGATCGCTCTCGTGCGGTAGGCCCATGATGGCGATCATCGAATGTCGGCAAGACCCCGGATCATCTGGCGAGGTCTGACCCGGAGGATCGGCAGTCATCGTGGTGAACGTAAGCGGATTGGCCGCAGCCGTGGGCCGACTGAACCGCACTGGTGGTTGCTTCTCTGACATCTTAGCGGTCTTCTGGTGGGTAGTGTCTTAAGTGTAGGGCCGCCTCCGTTCCATCGGACACCTGGCACTCCTCTGTTATGCCGTATGATTGGCCGTAGAGGGCCAAAGCGCAGCTTACTTGCCAGGTGACTTTTGTACGCCGTTATTTTGCTGGTTGGTCGGGCGGCGGCCGTTGTCGACCGGGTTGGCCTGCGCGCGCTGCGGCGGGTCGGCGCGTTGCCGGTCGCCGTCGAGCGCAGGGCGTTGCGGTGAGTGCGCATTGCCCGGTTGGGGTTGGACCGCAAGACGCGACTCCGCCCCATGGTGCTGAGGATGCGAGGAGGCCATATTTGCCCCCCGTGCCGGAGTGGAGGCGGGCTTCCCGAGGCGGACAAAGCCATCCTCTTTGCCGGCGGCTTCCTTGCGCTCAGAAGCGAGTTGCTGAGCACCAGCTTTGAATTTATCCCATCGCGTCGGTGCAGAACCCACCGCTGCTGCAGGAGGCTCGGACTGGCGGGCTTTAGCCGGCTCGGACTGGTTCACCTTGGCCGGGGAGGCAGAAGCGTTCTCGCGCATCGGCGCCGCAGAAGGCTTTAGATTGATCGAGTTCTGTGGGGTGCTCTGCCCTCGAGTAGGTGCGGTATACCGACCTTGTGGTTGCGGGGGGGGGTGGTTCCGGCGCGCTTCTCGGCGTGCCTTTTGTGCTTCCTGGCGCCGTGCAGCACGATTTTGCTTTTCCTCTATTGGTGGCTTCCCATTCAGGCTAAGCGCTGCATAGGATGGCAATTCTCCTCGTTCTTCCGCCTGCCTTTCTCTTGCCTTGTGCCCCAATCCCAGCGCGTCGTCCAATAACCCTACATCTGTCGGGAGTATGTCAGGTCCAGACTGCGATGTTGGTTGAGGTTGTTTTTCCGGAATGGCCGCGGGACGTGCGGATTCGACCAGCGGTGAATGTGGCGTAGGGTTGGTGTTCGGGCTAGCACCCAACGTTGAGGGGGAGGCTTGCTGGGGTTGTCCAGCGTGTGTTGTGGCGGAGGCGGTAACGGGCGTCGCTGGTGGTAGTGGGGGAATTGGTTTTTGCGGGCCGAGGAGCGCCTCTCCCGCGAGCCACACGGCGGCGATCTTCTTGCCCGCACCAGCCTGAAAGTCAGTCCACCAGGACATATCACCCCCTGCTGATACCCTTTATACGCCCGAATGAGATCACTTACATCCTCTTAATATTCTCGCCGCTTTGCGCTCTAGCGGCGCCGGAAGGCTGATGACAAGCTGCACTTTGTCGGTCACAGCGCGCAGGATTCGGCCCGTGCAGTTATACGCCCTCGTCTCGCAGCGGGATGGGCAACGTCACCGGTGACGGCTCCGGGGCCGTCGCGCTGTAGCGCAGCGGCAACGCGTCGACACCACCATGCCCTTCGATGACCGATGGTGATTCCCTGATGACAGCCTGCCAGACGGGAGAACGCCAGTGGTGGGGTTGCCTCCGCTTCACGGACACTCGATCATTGGGTGTATGTGAGGAGGTGTTCGCTGCCGCGTACCCCTCCCCCCTCCCCGCCGGAGTTCCGGGCGGAGGCCGTCCGCGTGGCCCGCAGCAGCGAGCAGTCGATCCCGGCGCTGGCGGCCGACCGCGGGGTGTCGTCCGCGGCGCTGCGCCACTGGCTGCGACGGGACGATGCCGACGCGGGTCGGGGGCACGGGGGTGACCTGACGAGCGATGAACGGGAGGAGTTGCGCCGCCTGCGGCGCGAGGTCAAGGTGCTCCAGCAGGAGCGGGAGATCCTGCGAAAAGCCGCGGCCTCCTGCGCGCAGGAGACCGTATGCGCCGCTAGCAGCCTGTCGGAGAGAAGCGGGGTTCCCGCCGCGCGGCACGTGCTATCCTCGCGTATCGTGATCGGCTATTGGCGATGCGAGACCGTCACGGGCAAGGGGGCGAGCGATGAGCGGGCG
>JAABUT010002953.1_pt1 | contig 15358 bp, 16 predicted proteins | sample 5559281 | NCBI WGS metagenome assembly JAABUT01 (sample SAMN10711880, study PRJNA513359) | rock metagenome | isolation source: Antarctica rocks | place: Antarctica: Victoria Land, Ricker Hills nord | collected 2016-01-04 | reverse complement strand
CGCGCCGGTGCGGCGACTGCTGCCGCCGGTGATGGGCAGCATGCTGGAGTTCGGGCCGCTCGACGCAACGGTGGCCCTCCGGCTGTACATCTCGGGCGACACCCTGGTCATCGACGACCTGAAACAGGTCCCGGCGCGGTACCCCGACATCGACACCGGCGTCTTCCACCTGGGGGGCACCACCCTGCCCGGCGGGCTGATGGTCACCATGGACGGCAAACAGGGCGCTGACCTGATGGAGCTGGTCGCCCCGCGCACGGTGGTTCCGATCCACTACGACGACTACCCCGTGATGAAGTCACCGCTGTCGGACTTCCGGACGGAGGTCGACCGGCGAGGCATCGGGCACCGGGTGCGGTACGTCGAGCGCGGCCAGACCATTCCGCTTCCGGGACCGGCCACTCCCTGAGAACCCGCGTCCCCGATCCGGGTCGCACCGCTCGACCGCTGTCGCACCTAGCGAGCAACCCCCAGGCATGTCGTCTTCCACGGTAAGTGGCACCCTTTCGCCAAATTATTTGGCACCCCTGCAGCGGGGACGGGGTGGTCTTCGTGCGCCCGCTGAGGCGGGGAGTCGCCAGAGGTGGACGGAAATATGCTCGTTGACAGGGGCCGGGAGTGCCAAATAATTTGGTCAAAAGGTGCCAGATAATTGGTTCTGGCTCAAGTTTCGTGAAGCTGGCGGCTGGTTGATCCCGTCGAGGATCGACACCCGGTTCGTGCGGTAGGCCGGTGTACGGTGACGGTACCTGCGACCACCGCATCTGACGCCGCGGCCGCGGCGTGCGGCAGACGTGCAGCCACTGGCCGCACGAGCACAACTCGGCCGGCTTCACGGAACTTGAGCCAGAACCAGTTAATTTGGCGATTCACACGGCGAGCACGCATTTCTGTCTGATTGCTCCACTGCGGCGTTGGTGACGCGGTCCGGCTCGGTCGATTGGTTGTGTCTGCCGCGGCTCGATCGTGCGCCGGTGCTCGCACGACTGCTGGACGACGATGCGGGGTACTTGCTCTTGCGGCCGGCCGACGGCGACGCGGTCGCGGACCGGCGGTATTTGCCGCACGGACTGGTGTTGGGAACGACCTGGTCTTCGGAGTCCGGGCAGCCCGTCGTCCATGACGCAATGGCATTGGGCGCCCACGAGCGCGGCCATGATCTGGGTCGAGCCTCACCCGGGGTGTTGCTTCGCCGGGCACGCTGCATGTCCGGCTCCGTCGAAGTGCGGTTGGAATGGGTACCGCGCCCGGAGTTCGCGTTGGTCTTTCCTCGAACGGAACTGGAGACCGGCGGTGTTCGCTGCGGTGGCGGAGCCACGATGCTGCTGCTGTCCACTGACCTTCCGCTGCAGATCACCGGGGCCATGGCCGCCGGCAACTGCACTCTGCACGCGGGTGGCGAGGTGAGCGTGGCCCTGGAACAGGTAAGCGCCTGGGAGAGGCCGCCGAAACGTTGGTCGGCCCGAAAGATCGGGCGGCGACTGGCGGACACAGAGCGGGCCTGGAACAGCTGGTCCGAGCTGCGTCAGCGCTATGAGGGGCCGCTGCGAGACCTGGTACTACACAGCGGTGTAGTCCTCCAAGGGTTGACCTACGCACGAAGCGGCGCGATCGTCGCCGCAGCCACAACCAGCTTGCCCGAAGGTGAGGGCAGCGGGCGGACCCGGGACTACCGGTTCACCTGGGTCAGGGATGCCAGCATGACGATGCGAGGTTTGTGGGTGGCTGCCTGCCCGGACGAGGCGGGTGCCTTCTTCGCATTCCTGGCCCGAGTCGCGGCCACCGAGTTGAGTCGCGGTCTGCATCTGCAGATCATGTTCGGCATCGGCGGGGAGCGTGACCTGACTGAGCGGGAACTGCCGCATCTGACCGGGTGGCGTGGTAGCGGACCGGTTCGTGTCGGGAACGGGGCGTGGACCCAGCATCAGCAGGACGTGTACGGGGTTCTTCTTGATGCCGCGTTCGTGCTGCGCGAGCAGTTGGGGGTCGCTTGACAAATCAACCCAGGATTTCCTGATCGCCGCCGTGGACGCGGCAGCGGCGCTGGCAGGACGAAGACCAGGGCATCTGGGAAATTCGCGGCCCGGCGCGACGATACTTGCACAGCGCGTTGATGAGTTGGGTGGCGCTGGATCGCGGAATCGCCCTGGCCGATTTGATCTGCGCCGACACTCAGGTCGAATGTTGGACCTGCGTGCGAGACGACATCCGGACTGCAATTCTCACGCAGGGCTGGAACGCCGACATCGGCGCCTTCACTCAAGTCTTCGGCGGCTCTGACCTGGACGCGTCTACCTTGCTCATTGCCTTGGTGGGGATTCTGCCGGCGGACGACATTCGGTTGCACAGCACCATCACCGCGATCATCGCCGGTTGTCCGATCACCGCGGCCTGCTCTACCGCTACCGCAGCAACGACGGACTGGGTGGTGAAGAGGGAACATTCCTACTCTGCACATTTTGGCTGGCCGAAGCGTTGGCCGTCACCGGCCGTCCTGGGCAGGCCGAGCGCATCTTGCGGCTGGCGGCCTGTTGCGCGTCCGATCTGGGCCTGCTGGCCGAATAGGTGAGTGACAGTGGCGAATTGCTGGGAAACTACCCGCAGGCGTTCAGCCATCTCGGTTTGATTCTCGCAACCCAGGCCGTGGGCGCCGCCACCACCGGCCCCCCGCGACCGCCGAAGAAGGTCGCCAGTGACCGTTGCGCAGCAACCATCGCCATGTCGGCAGAGACGATCAGAAGTCAGTCAAGCGGCGGAGGTCGAGAGTGTCCGATCTCCGGCGTCAACGATCTTGATCATCATTGGTGGTGACCGGATCGATCCGGCCTTGCAAGGTCACTGCGAACGCGTTCAACGTTCCTTTTCACTTTCATCACCCTGCGTGCGGCCCCGACCAGCGGGGTGTCCAGTGTTCGGATCGCAAGGTAGCGACTGTGTCCGGGTGCGCCGCTGGATGACCCATTTGGTTGGGGCTGCGGCACGGCTGTCCTGTGGGGCCCTGTTGTAATGGCGCGGTGTCTGCTGATGCGTACGGTTCCCCGCTGCTGGCCGGGAAGGACTTCGCCGCGGTTTCCGAGTTTGACCCGGTCAACTTGCTTCGGGAAGGGCGTCGGCAGCGGGGACTGCCGTCGGTGCCGGTTCCGGCGGTGTGCTTGCTCGACCCGGACGGCGACATCGTCCGTTATCTGCAGGTCTCCGGTCGCGGCGCCAAGCATCCTGGTTGGGCCTGCTACCACACCGAGATGTGGACCGTCAACGTCCGCGGTGTGGTCATCGGAGTAGTGGGGATGGCCGTGGGTGCCTCGTTCGCGGTGCTGGTTGCCGAGCAGCTGGCCGCTTCCGGCGCGGCGCTGGTGTTGAGCATCACCTCCGCCGGACGCATTGCGCCGCAGTTGGCAACACCTTGCTTCGTGCTGATCGAGCGGGCGCTGCGCGATGAGGGCACCAGCCATCACTATCAGCCACCGGCGCAGTGGAGTCACCTTCCTCAAGGTTTGCGGACGTCCCTTCTGGGTGCGTTCGCCGGCTTGAGCGAGCCGGTGCTGACAGGGTCGTCGTGGACCACCGATGCGCCGTATCGGGAAACCGCGGCGGCGATAGCTCATGCGCAGGAGCTGGGTGTGGCCTGTGTGGAAATGGAAGCCGCCGGGCTGTATGCCTACGCGGCGGCCCGCGGCGTGGCAGTCGTCTGTTTTGCGCACATCACTAACACAATGGCCACGAACGGGAACGACTTCGAAAAGGGCGCCGATTACGGTGTCCACGACGCCTTGGCCTTGGCCGCGGCAGCGGCGCGGGCTCTCACCTGATGGGCGTCCATCGCCGAGCGTGACAACCTCGCATCATCGGTACGCTGGGGCACGGTAGAGCCGCCACCGGGCCAGCGATTCGACACGTCCGACAGAACTGAAGGAGCGCGGACGCCGCTCCGCCACGAACCTGGGCTCCGCTGTCGACCGGCTCGGAAGTGGTCGCGAATACTACGGAATGCTTACGACGCGGTGGAGTTCACGCCGGGCGGCGGCCGTGATGGTTAGTATCGGCTGCAGCAGGACCGCTTCACCATCGATCTGGCCTAGGAGCCGCACGTGTCCGCTTCGACCGACTCGCATGTGGCTGCCTCGCCTGCCCCCGGGATGGGGACGGCCCACGATCGGGCTACTTCCATCTGCGCCTTCGTGGTCCGCATCACCCTCGGCCTGTTGTGGCTGGATAATCTTTCCTGGAAGAAGCCCCCGGACTTCGGAGCCAATGATGGTTCCGGTCTTTACCATTTCACTAAACTGGCGATCGACTACCCTGTGTTCCCGCCGTATTCCGCGCTGGTGAAGAGCGTGGTGCTGCCGAACTTCACCGTTTTCGGCTGGGCGGTGTTCCTGCTGGAGATCGGCCTTGCCGTGTTCCTGCTGCTGGGTCTGGCCACCCGCCTGTGGGCGCTGATCGGCATCGCCCAGACGGTGGCGATCTTCCTTTCGGTCGGTGCGTCACCCAATGAATGGAAATGGAGTTACTTCCTGATGGCCGCGGCACACCTCGCAGTCTTCGGGTTCGCTGCCGGCCGGGTGTGGGGACTGGATGCCCTGGCTCGCCGCCGGATGAACGGTCGGAGCGGCCGACTGGCCAAGAGTTACCTCCTCGCGTCCTGAGCAGCCAACGCGATGTGTCGACCCATCGCTCCAGTAGCGCTCCACACCCGCCGGGCGGATTGCTCAGAACGATGGGTGACGCGCTGCTGGTCGTCGTAGCTCTCGCGCCCATCGGCGCCTACGTGTTGGTTGCGGTGCAGCGGATCGGCTACCGGTACGAATTGTCCTTCTTCGAGGGCAGCACCGTGGAGGTGACGGCCCGCGTCGTCCAGGGTCTGCCGCTGTATGGGCCGCCCACCACCGACTTCACGCCCTGGCCCTACCCGCCGATGTACTTCTGGCTGACCGGTCTTCTCGCCAGGGTGACCGGGCTGAGCCTTTTCCCGCTCCGGCTCGTTTCCTTCGCCGCGAGCCTTCTGGTACTCCCGTTGATCGCGATGATCGTCCGCCGGGCAAGCGGCAGCGTCGTTTCCGGCGTGGTCGCCGCGGGGCTCTACGCTGCCAGCTACCGGGTGTCGGGAGCTTGGGCAGACACCGCCCGCGTCGATTCCCTGCTGCTCGCCTTCCTGCTCGGTGCCATACTGACCGGTCTGCGGGGGTCGACCGTCCGGCGCGGGACGGCTGTCGGTGGCTTGCTGTTCCTGGCATTCCTGACCAAACAGAATGCGCTGTTCGTGGCGGCGCCTGTCCTGGTCGAGTTGCTGATGTACAGGCGTCGGGTAGGGATCGCGGCGACGGCGACGCTGGGAGTGGGGGTGGTGGCCTCGACAGTCGTCGGCGACGCGGTGACGGACGGGTGGTACTCCCCGTACGTGGTGACCCAGCTGCTTCGCCAACCGTTGGCCCCGCGCTGGTGGTGGGAGTTTTGGCTGGTCGACCTGCTGCTCCCGTTCGCCGTGGCGATCGGGGTCGCGGTGGTGCTCTGGCGGCGTTTCCGTCCCGTGACTTCGGGGACGGTCCGGTCTTGGGCGGCGCGGACCGGGTTGGACCGGTTGAGTCCGGCGTCATCGACCGGCTCTCGTCCAGCGCGGTGGCGCATTGGTGGCGATGCGCTGTATCTGCCGGCGTGCGGAGTCGGGCTGGTGCTGGCGGCGTTGGCCGGCCGGCTCCACGCCGGCGGGTACGCCAACGTGGCCATGCCCGCGGATGCGGCTGTGGCGATCGGATTCGGTTTGGTGCTGGCGGTGGCGTTGCGTCATCGGGCCCGCACAGCCCGGCTGGCTCCGCTGGTCGCTGCCGCTCTGGCTGTGCAGTTCGTCGCGATGGCGTTGTGGCGCGTGCACGTTGTGCCCACGGACGCAGACCGCGCCGCCGGCGACCGACTGATAGCGATGGTGCGTGCGCTGCCCGGTCGAGTTCTGATGCCGACCCATCCGTACTACCTCACGCTGGCCGGAATGCCCGCTCATGCCTCGTCCATCGCAATCGGCGACATTCTGCACAGTCGGGCGGGGCGTAGCCGAGACGCCATGTCGGCCGCCCTACCGTGGAACCTTGCTGGGGTGAGCGCGGTCATTCTGGACAGCCAGGGCGACGCGGCCCTGTTCGGGGACGCGTTGACCCGGGACTTCACCCTGGTCAGGAGCCCGCTTTTGCCCGACGGGGTGTTCGTTCCGGTCACTGATACACCCACTCGACCTTCTGTGCTCTACGTTCGGACCTCCGCGTTGGGGTCGTCGCGGTGACGCCCCCACCGGTGGGCGACCAGTCGGGGACTGGACCAGTCGTAGATGTGGTTCTGCCGACACTGGACGAGGCGGCCGCGCTGCCGTGGGTCCTGACGCGGATGCCGCCCGGGTACCGAACCATCGTCGTGGACAACGGCTCGACGGACGGTTCCGCCGACGTCGCCCGCGCTCACGGCGCGGTCGTGGTGGTGGAGTCGCGCAGGGGCTTCGGCGCCGCCTGCTACGCCGGTCTGATGGCCACCAGTTCGCCGGTCGTGGCGTTCATGGATGCCGATGCGAGCTTGGATCCTCTGGACCTTGATGTTCTCTGTGCGCCGGTGCTCGACCGGAATGCGGACCTGGTGCTCGGTGCCCGCGCCGCCGAGCCCGGCGCGTGGCCCTGGCACGCTCGGCTGGCCAACCGCTGGTTGGCCGCGCAGATCCGCAGCCGGACGGGGGTGGCCGTCACCGATCTCGGGCCTATGCGGGCTGTCAACCGGGAGATGCTGATGGGCCTGGCCATGGCTGACCGCGGTTTCGCGTGGCCGTTGGAGATGGTGCTCAAAGCCGCCGCAGCGGGCTTTCGGATCCAGGAGCGGCCGGTGGGCTACCGGCCCCGCATCGGACGCTCCAAGGTCACCGGGACCGTCCGCGGGACCCTTAGAGCCGGCCGCGACATGTCGCGGCTGCTCGGGGGCCGTCGGTGAAGGTTCTCGTTGTGGCAAAGGCGCCGTTGCCCGGCTCGGTGAAGACCAGGCTGTGTCCTCCGCTGGATCTGTTCGAGGCGGCGTCCGTGGCTCAGGCCGCTTTGCACGACACCTTGAACGCTGTCGCCCGCAGCGGCGCGAGCGAACGGGTACTGGTGCTCGACGGCCCGGTGGGCCCCTGGCTGCCGGCGGGGTTCACGGTCGTCGCCCAGCAGGGCGGCACCCTGGCCGACCGGCTCACCGCCGCCTGGGAGCACAGCGGTGGTCCCGCCGTGCAGATCGGGATGGACACTCCACAGGTGAGCGCCTGCACCTTGGACACCGCGATGTCGACGCTTGACCAGTCTCCGCGCGGAGCAGTCCTGGGTCTGGCCCAGGACGGTGGCTGGTGGGCGATCGGCATGATGGAGCCGGCCCCTCGGGTGTTCTCCGGGGTGCCGATGAGTACCAGCACCACCGGAACCGCCCAACGCGTGGCGCTGGCCAGGCTCGGACGGGACCCGGTACTGCTTCGGACTCTGCGTGATGTCGACACCTGGGAGGACGCGGTGAATGTCGGCGGCCGGTATCCCACCGGACGATTCGCGGCGGAAGTCAGCCGACTGGATGCGCTGCTGCAAAAGCGGGGCGGAACGGGAGGGCCTTCGTGAGAGTGCTGGTCACCGGTGGGTCCGGTTTCATCGGCTCGCACGTGGTGGATCTGTTGGTGACCGGCGGACACGACGTCGTGTCGGTGGACAACCTCAATCCGGCCGCTCACGCCGGGGCGCCTGACTATCTGAACCCCGCCGCAGAGCACCGGGTAGTTCCGCTGCGCGACCTGGCGGGGCTGATCAGCGCGGCGACGGGAATCGACGCCGTCTGCCACCAAGCGGCTCGGGTAGGTCTGGGCGTGGACTTCGACGACGTCACCGATTACGTGAACGACAACGCATCCGGCACCGCGAACCTGTTGAAGGCCCTGTACCGCACCGGATTTTCCGGCCGGTTGGTGCAGGCTTCCAGCATGGTGGTCTACGGCGAGGGGCGTTATCTGTGCGCCGAGCATGGCGAGGTGGCTCCAGGCCCACGACGTGCGCAGGATCTGGCGGATGGCGATTTCGAGCCACCGTGCCCGACGTGTGGCACTTCCCTGGCCCCGACCGCGGTGACGGAGTCGGCGCCGCTTGACCCGCGGAATGTCTACGCCGCGACGAAGGTGCATCAGGAGCACCTCGGGGCCATGTTCGCCGCCGCGACCTCGGCCGACGTCGTATCCCTTCGCTATCACAACGTGTATGGGCCGCGGATGCCGCGTGATACCCCGTACGCCGGGGTGGCCAGCATCGTGCGCAGCGCCTGCGAAGCCGGCACTGCGCCCCGGGTTTTCGAAGACGGCGCCCAACGTCGGGATTTCATTCACGTCGGCGATGTCGCGGCGGCCAACGTGCTGGCCCTGACCGTCGGCGCACCCATCGGCGGGGCCTACAACATCGCCTCCGGCCAGGTCTGCACCATCGGTGAGATGGCGCAGGCCATCTGCGACGGATTCGGTTCCGAGGCACCCGGGCCGGTCGTCACAGGGGAGTATCGGATCGGCGACGTTCGGCACGTGACCGCATCTCCCGCATTGGCCCGCCAGGTGTTCGGATTCGCCGCCCGCATTCCCTACCGCACCGGCCTCACCGCGTTCGCCGCCGCCCCGATGCGCCGCTCCCCGCGGCGGCCGTAGCCGGCTTCCTCATCACGGGGCGCAGGTCGAGCATGCCGCCTCGGGCAGATGGTCGACTGCCGTGATCAGAACCGCCCGCAGCCGGTCGAGGTTATCGGCGAAAGTTCGTAGCACCTGGTCAACCCGCACCCCGTCGCCCCTGGTGACCCCGGCGTCCAGGTCGGTGACCAGAGCAACCGGCGAATAGCACAGACCGAGCTCACGACACAGGACCGCCTCCGGATGACCGGTCATGTTGACCAGGAGCCAACCCTGGGCCGCAAAGAACTGGGACTCCGCCCGAGTGGCGAACCGCGGACCGTCGATGACGACCATGGCGCCGCCGTCAGTGGCCGCCCAGTCGTGCTCCAACGCCGCCGAAAGTGCCGCGCCCCTAACCCCAGGACAGTATGGATCGGCGAATGCGGCGTGCACAGGACCGTTGTCGAACACGTCGTGGAACGTCTGGACGCGACCGGTCGTCCAGTCCACCAGTTGATCAGGGACCACCAGGCTGCCAGGCCCCAGCCTCGGATCGAGCGATCCAACCGCGCAAGGGGCAAGGACACGGCGAACTCCGAGCTCGCGGAGCGCCCATACGTTGGCGCGATAGTTCACCGCATGCGGGGGGAACTCGTGGTGACGGCCGTGGCGGGACACAAATGCGACCGATGTCAGTCCGATCTTCGCCACAGTGATGGGCCCCGACGGTTCACCGTAGGGCGTCGACATCTCCAGCAATTCGCCGCCGTCAAACATCTGGTAGAGCCCTGAGCCACCGATGATCGCGACGCTCGCACGCTCGGACTTGGTACTGCCTGACTGGTTCAACAAAGTTCCTTCCGCAGGATGCGCGACGACAGCGTTGGCCGTTTGATTTCAACCACTCACGCCAATCCCCTTCGCAGGTCTGTGTTCGTGCCTCCTGCATTGTCACCGGCTGGTTCGTGACGCTCCCGGTGGGCCGGTCGAACGGGCCCCGGGGCCATGGCTGCCTGGTACCGCGACGCCGCCACGGCTTTGGGGGGCTGTGCACGACGAGGGTCATCAACGCCTCGCTGATCACGCTCACCCTGGCCGCATTTCCGCAGGCCAACCGCATCGCTGAACCAGCGGTCCTCAGCCGAGGAAAGTGACATACAACAGGTAGACGTTGAGGCAGATGATGAAGGCGGCGACGAGCATCGCCGCCGCGGAGGTGACCCGATGGTTGACGTAGGCGCCCATGATGTCGCGGCGACGGGTCAGTAGGAGCACGGGGATCAGGGCGAACGGGATGCCGAAGGACAGCACCACCTGGGACACGACGAGGCTGTCGGTCGTCGGCAGGTTCAGCGCCAGCACCAGCAGGGCCGGGAGCATGGTCAGGCCGCGGCGCAGAAACAGCGGAATGCTGCGCTTGATGAAGCCCTGCATGACGACCTGCCCGGCGTAGGTGCCGACGCTGGAGGAGGACAGTCCGGATGCCAGCAGCGCGACGGCGAAGGCCAGCGCGCCGCCGCCGCCGACGTACTGACCCAGCCCGGCGTGCGCCGCCTCGATGGACCCGACGTCGGTCCGACCGGCAGTGTTGAAAAGGTTGGCCGCGATCAGCAGCAGACCGATGAGGTGGCCGAGACCCAGGCCCGCGAGCGGTCCGAACTGACTGCGGGAAGGGGATGAATCCATTGGTGCGCCTGCGGGCTCACCGAACCGCGGTGCAATGTGCGGTTCGGTGAGTCGGTGGTTCAGCTGGGTGGGAACTGCGAGTTCGGGAGTGGTACGGCGAGGTTGGCGGTCGGCGCTTGCGCGGTGTAGCCGATGACGGCGCAGTTGATGTCGACCCCGTCGGATCCGTAGGGGGCGGGTTTTCCGGTGGCCGGGTCGACCCCGGTGAGCAGGTCGGGTCGGCTGGCGGCGAGATTGAACACCTGGTTCTCGTCGATCTGGCGGGTGTTGAGGCCAGCCTTGACGGCCTTGGGTGTCCACAGGCCGAGTTGGGCGTCCCACAGCGGGCTGTAGGCGTCGGCGTGCCGGGGATCGGCGAGGGTGGGGAAGTCGCCGAATACGTTGAGCAGGTCACCGCCGTTGCGGAGGGCATCGATCAGGTAGTGGTCACTAGCGGAGGCGTCACGTCCGATGAGCCCGTCGATGGCCAGGTGCTGGAAGCCTTGGGCTTGGGGATCGAGGCCTGATAGGCCGGTTTGGCCGTTGATGAAGCCGAACAGCCGTTCCCGGGAGGATCCGAGGAAGTCGTCCCCGCCGTTGTAGGCGGCCCGGTCCAGGGCTGGGGCGTAGGTGGCTCGTTCCAATACCGCGGTCAGGGGTTGGCCGGCGTCGGTGCTGAGGTAGAGGATCGGTTGGCCGGCGTCGAAGCCTTTGATGAACAGCATGTCCACCCACGACTGGTAGTACTTCCCGGCCGGTGCCGGTGGGGCGATGTGCACGGCCAGGACACGTTCGGCGGTGTTGGTGTGGTGATCGACGTCGAAGTGCGTGTCGCCGGTGGCGACGATCGGGGCGTTGTAGACGATCGGAGACCCGGCGATCTGGATGAACGGGCTGTAGCGGGTTCCGCCGACGGCGCCGGGGGTGAAGCTGGCCAGTGGGAAGCCCTGCGGGCCGGTAACAGCGGTTCGCGTCGGGGCGAAGTTGGGTGCGTCCTGGAAGTCGACAACGGCCGGACCGAACCGGTTGTGTTGGGGCGTCGGGGATTCGATTTTCACGGTTTCGATGCAAGTCGGGCACCCGATGCCCACATTGGCAAGTTTCGGTGCGTAGTTGACGCCGAGGTCAGCGGCCAGTCCGCGGTCAGATGCGTCCAGCAGAACAAACCAGACGGTTTTTCCTTGAGCTTTTCCTTTGTACAGCGGGAGCCGCACCGACTCTCGGGAAAGGTCGACTTGCAGCGCACTCTCCTGGGTGAGGTGATCGCGCGGCAGGAGTCCGTCGAGTTGGCCCAGCCCGGTGGCCTGGGCGGGTCGAGTTGACTGGCTGGCTGGCTGGCTGGCTGGTGCTGCGGCGGCGCCGGTGACGGCGAGCAGTCCTGCGGTCATCGCGACCGCCGCGGCGACCGCCATCGCGCTCTTCCGTATCCTTGATCCGCTGCTCCATCGTGAAGTGCGCACGGTATTTCCTTTCCCCTCGGGATACGACATGTCCGCAGGCGGATACACGCGCCGGGCGGCGGATGTCATGCCGTTCAAGGCGCAACGCCGAGTACAGAGTCCCTGGTCGAACCCTGCGGGTGACGCTGACGATTCATGGTGCGCCCTGGATTGCGTATCTCCTGATTCGGTGCCCTTATGGAATTCTTACCGGCTGTCGGGCAGAGAAAAAGCCGATCCTTATCGGACGCCATGGTCGCTATTCAGCTGGGGTGAGGGCACGGGTGTAACTGTTCGAATTAGATGGCGGGTTCTGTTCACGCTATTTGGCGGGTTGACCGATCATCTGTTCGAGGTTCGAACCTACCTTCATACGCCTCACCTGCAGCGATGCCGCTCAACGCGGCGGATACCGCCGGATAATTCGAATAGAACCCGCCACTTAATTAGAACAGAACCCGCCATCCGATTCGACAAGTGACACCCATCCCGACCGCGTCCTGGGCCTCGTCCTGATGGCGGTCACGACAAGCGCGCGGTCTGAGATCGACTGGGCCACCCAGACGGTGGGCGCGATCTACCCGGAGGCATGGGATCGCCTGGCTACTCACGCTGAACAAGCCGGTATCGGTTACCGGCGGGATCGAGACCGGATCGTCGAGGCGTATGCCCGGCTGATGACCGATTCCGACCTTGCCGTCCGTGACCGTGCTGCATGGGCCTGGCACGACTGAAGACCCACCACGTCTCGATCGGCGCCGGCGGTGTGCCGCCCGATCCGGATCAGGACGACGGCGACGCACGGCGGGTGTTCGCCACGCTGGTCACTCACTACTGGGCCCACGACGGATTCCTGTCGCCGAGTGTGATGGATCGAATGGAACTGTTGCACGGCATTCCCGCCACGCTGATCCACGGCCGGACGGATGTCAGCGGGCCGGCGATCGCACCGTAGTTGTTGCACCGCGCCTGGCCGGGGAGTGAACTGGTCATCCAGGAGCGGGAGGGTCACGGTGGCCCGGCGATGGTCGAGGCCAGGTGTGACGCGAACACCCGCCACGCCAACCGAATAGATGCACAAGCAACACCCGGGACGTCGACCAGCTGACGTCTCAACAACCGCCGTTGGCCGATCCGTGCTCGGGGGTGCGACTTGGTCGTGGACGGTGGCCAGCGATCTGGGCAATGCCCGCTCGCCTACCAGGGCGGGCAGCTGACTGGTCAGGCCGCCGGTGATCGCTGGACCGCAACAGCCGCCGAGCAGCAGTAAGACGAACACCAGCCAGAGCGGGGCATGTCCCAGCAGCAGCGCGGTCGACAGGAGGCTGCCGGCGAAGAGCAGGACCGCCGAGGCGAGAACCCATCCAGGGCGTCGTGCCCGGTCCACCAGCACGCCGACCAGCGGCGCGGCCACCACATGCGGGATTAGCAAGGCGGCGATCATCGCACCGCCCAACGCGGCGCTGCTCCTTTCCTGCAGCGCAAGCAGGACAAGGGATACCCGGGCACCCTCATCGGCGATCCGCGCGGGCAGCGCCCCGGCGAGGTAGCGGCCCAGGATCCAACGCTGGATCGGTTCCTGGGCATCTGCTGGCTCCGTCATGTCCGCACCCGTCTCGTCACTGGTTCAACCGGTGACGGCAGTGTTGCGATAGTGTCCGTCACCTGTCAAGGTGGTGATGTGCAGTTCGAGTTTGTCGCCGACCGACCAGCTCTGAACTTCCTGCCCACCATCGCCGCACGCGGCACTGTCGATGAGGAAAAGCTCCGGTCCGAACTGGACCTCGCCGACTGGATCGTCCAGTCCGGCATCCTCGACCGGCCGCCGCGCATCGATCTCGCAGACCTCGCCCGCGTCAAGGCTCTCCGCGAGGCCATCTACCGCATGGTCGTCGCGCTCATCAACCACGGGCGCGTCGACCCGGCCGATCGCGTGCTGGTCAACCTCGCCGCCGCCGCGCCGCCGCCCGTGCTACGACTTGACGAGGACGGGCTTCACCGCGATGGCGACCTCGATGCCGTCCTGGCCGTACTCGCCGCAGACTGCCTTGACCTGCACGCCAGTCCAGACCAGGACTTGCTGCGCTGGTGCGCCGACGAAACCTGCACCCGAGCATTCATCGACCGCTCCCGCGGGCAGCGCCGCCGCTGGTGCGGCATGAAAGGTTGCGGCGACCGCGCCAAAGCAGCCGCCTACCGTCAACGACAACGCCCACCACTGGAACGCCGCGCACCGACCCATGAGCCAAACCCTAAGCATTGACCGTCGACGGTCCCAGCGAAACCTCCGCACCACCATCGAAACCGTCGCCGCAACTGGAATCCTCTAGGGCGACGATCTGACCTCGCCGCCCGTGGTGACGGTACTTCGCCCGCCCGCCGGTGCCACTTTCGAAGTCGCTGCTGGCGGGCCGTGCGGACGAGGATCTCCACTGGCGCGAGGTGAGCTTCGCAGCCGGTGCTGGGGTCGAAGCAATCGCCTGCTACAACCAGGCGGGGGGTGATGTCCGCGGGTGGGCGCACGCAACCGACGGCGGCGAGGCCCCCGGCGTGCCCGGGCGGCGCCGCTACACCACCTCCAAACTTTTGAACGCCGCCACCACGGCCGCGCTGGCCCGTGAACACCCGGACGTGAACATCACCTGCCTGGACCCCGGCCTGATGCTCGGCACCGGACTGTCCCGGCAATACCCTGCATTGGCCCGAAGGGTCACGACGCTGGTCGCCCCCCGCGTTGGGCGCGGTGCTGCCCTTCGCCTCCACACCGGAAAATCTCCGGCAAGGCGCTGGCCCGGTTGCTACTGGACAACCCGCCGCCCGCCCCATCAGGGGCCTACGTCAACTACCGGCTCCGCACCGTCCCCGCCTCACCCACAGCACAAAACCCCACCTTCCAAGCGGAGGTACTCAGTACTAGCCGCGCCCTGCTCACCCAAGCCGCCAACCAATAACCGACCAGCCGGCACCGTTTGCGGCGACGCGGCTCCCCGTGTAATAGGTGACCGGTTGATAGGCAGACCGTGAAGCCGGCCCGCTCGGCTGACCGGGAGCGGCGGCGCTACCGGCCATCGGGCGTTGCAGCCGATCGGGGTGGAGGTCGACCACCAGCACCTACACCAAAGCTTGATGCGGTCCCGCCGAGTCAGGGCGTCACCACAGGGTACAGAGTGACTGTTGTTGTCACCGTGTAAGTGCCAAGGGACACTGGGCGTTACAACGTCTCATAACTGCCAAGGTCATCCGGACACGGGTTACGGACACTTGTCACATGAACCATCGTTTGCTTGCCATGACGAGGTGGAGGGGACGCGGCCGGGGCTCAGCTTTCGCTTCACCGGTAGCAAGACCGTGCCTCTTCTGGCAGCACAGTCTCGTCCCCGCGGAGCTGAGCAAGATTAATCGCTGGCCCTCCCGCGAAGTCCGGTGATAGACAGCCGGGGTGCATAAGACTCCCGAGTTCCCCGAGCTGCTCAAGCTGATCGACGAGCGGTCGTGCGTGTTCCGTGCCGTGGTGCAGTCCGCGCCCGATCTCGGCGTGCAGGTGCGGACCTGTCCGGAGTGGACGCTGCTGGATCTGGCCCGGCACCTAGGCGGCGGGCAGCGCCGGTGGGCCGCCGTCGTC
>JAABUT010002952.1_pt1 | contig 15370 bp, 13 predicted proteins | sample 5559281 | NCBI WGS metagenome assembly JAABUT01 (sample SAMN10711880, study PRJNA513359) | rock metagenome | isolation source: Antarctica rocks | place: Antarctica: Victoria Land, Ricker Hills nord | collected 2016-01-04 | reverse complement strand
CGCCCGCCCGGCCTGGCCGATGGCGCGCGCGCGTTCCGGCGTCAGCGCCGCCAGGTGGTCGGCGACATCGCGGCCGTCGCGCGCCACCAGCACCTCGGCGCCGTCGTCCAGGAACATCTCCAGCCCGGTCCAGGCGTCGGTGATCAGGCAGGCGCCGGCGCCCGCCGCCTCGAACACCCGCGTCGCCGGCGACCAGCCGGTGCTGGCCATGCTGTCGCGGGCGATGTTCAGCACCGCCAGCGGGGAGGTGTTGAAGGCGTTGTGGTCGCCGGTGCCGACGTGGCCGAGATGGCGGACGTTGGACGCCAGCTCCCGATTTTCCCAGCCGCTGCCGCCGATCAGGAAGGAGCGCCGCGGCATCCGATGGGCCGCCTTCAGGAAGAACTCCTCCACCCGCGCCTCGCGGTCCGGCAGGCGGTTGCCCAGGAAGGACAGGTCGGCGTGGAAGCGTGCGTCAGGCGGCACCGGATGATGCGTGGCCGGGTCCAGCGCGTTGTAGACCGGCACGCAGCGGCGGGCGCCGAAACCCTCGTAGGCCGCGATCACCGGCGGGCCGCCGCCATAGGTCAGCACCAGATCGAGGGCAGGCAGCATCCCGTGCAGGCAGTGTCCGGGGGCTGCGGCGATTTCGGCCAGGGTGGCCGGGGCGTCGACGTCCCAGAAGATGCGCAGGGCGTGCGGGCGGGCGGCACGCATGACGCCGGCGAGCAGCACGTCGTCGAACACCCCCACGCCGCTGGCCTTGACCACCACGTCCGCGTCGGCGGCCTCCGCGATCACCCGCCGCACGCCCGTCTCGGTCGCCGGGTACACCACCACGCGGGCCCAGTCCGGCGGCTCGATGTCGCGGTGCTGCTGGCGGCCGAAGGCGTCGGGTTCGTAGAAGGTGACGGCGTGGCCGCGCGCCGCCAGCTCGCCCAGCATGCCGCGGTAGTAGGTGGCGGCCCCGTTCCAATACGACGACAGCAGGCTCGACCCGTAGAACGCGATCTTCATGCGTCGGCGGCCTGCATCGAGGTTTCCGGCAAGGCGCCAAGGCCGGCGAGGATGTCCAGCAGCTCGCCGGCCCGGTGGGCGCAGCTGTGCCGGTTGCGGATGGTCTCAAGCCCGCTCGCAGCCAGCGCCTGGCGCAGGCCGGCATCGTCGCGCAGGGCGCGCAGGTGGTGGGCCATCTCCGCGCCGTCGCGCGCCACCAGGTAGTCCCGTCCCGGGCGGAACAGGGCTTCGCTGTCGTGCCACGGGGCGCTCACCAGCGGGATGCCGCAGGCCAGGGCCTCGAACACGCGGATAGTGGGGATGCCGGGCAGCGCATCCACGTAGAAGCGCCGCGGCACGTGAACGGTTGCCAGATGGCGCGCGAACACCGCCGGCGTGCACGCGTTCGCCAGCCAGCCGCGGTAGCGCGCGCCATGGGCCGCGAGGTCGTCCAACGCCGCCGGGGGATAGCGCACGCCGTGGATGTCCAAGGCCAGGCCGACCTCGCGGGCCGGGCGCAGCAGGAAGGTTTCCAGCTCCGCGCCGCGCTCGTTGTCGCCCCAGTTGCCGATCCAGGCCAGCCCTTCGCGCGCTGTTTCGACGGCCGGCGGGCGGAACAGCACGGTGTCGGCGGCTTCGTGCCAGACCCATGCGCGATCGCCCCAGCCCCAGGCGCGGTAGATGTCGGCCAGGGTCTCGCCGAACGCCAGCACGCCGTCGTAGCCGTCCAGGTCGAAGCGGCGGATGGCATCGGGGTCGCTGACGGCGCGGTGGTGGGTGTCGTGGAACAACAGCGTGAAGCGTGCCCCCTGGCGCCGCAGCCGGCCCAGGCGGGCCACCAGCGCCGGCTCGTTCCATTCGTGCACGATCACCGCATCCGCACCATGCAACGCCGCCTCGACGCCCGCGCCGGTGGCGATGCGGCCGTCGAGTTCGGGGTAGCCGGCATGGAAGGGGTCCAGCCCGGCGGGTCCGCCGTCGGCCAGCAGGTTCTGCAGGCTCCACGGCATGTCCGGCTCGCACGCCGTCACGTCGTGGCCGCGGCGGGCCAGGTCGCGCAGCACGCCGCGCAGGAAATGCGCGTTGCCGTGGTTCCAGCACGATCGCAGCGAGTGGGTGAAATACACCAGCTTCACGCGCCGGCCTCCAGTTCCGCGGCGAAGGCCGGATGCCGCGGCAGCATCTCGCGGTACAGCGCCGTCGTGCCGGCCACCATGGCGTCCACCGTGTAGCGTGCGCCGCGGGCCTGCGCCGCCAAACCCCGCCGTTGGCGAAGCGACGGATCGCGCAACAGCCGGCCGATGGCGTCGGCAAAGCCGGCGTCGTCGTCCGGCGCCACGTAGCAGGCGGCGTCGCCCCATATCTCGTGAAAGGCCGGTATGTCCGACAGCACCAGCGCGCAGCCGGCCTGGGCGGCTTCCAGCACCGCCAGCCCGAACGGCTCGTAGCGCGCGGCGGACGCGAAGACCGGCCGGGATGCCAGGTGCGACGCCACGCCGCCGCTTTCCAGGCGGCCGAGCAGGCGCAGATGCGACAGGCTGATCCGCGCCCCGTCGGGGCCTTGCACCGGGCCGGCGGCCAGGAACGGCACCCGCAGGCGCGCGGCGGCGCGGTCCAGCGCCGCCAGGTTCTTGCCCGCATCCCACAGCCGCCCGGCGGTGAAGGCGAACGCGCCGGCCGGGCCTGGCGCCGTGGCGGCAACCGGCGCGCGGCCGTTGTGGATCACCCGTGGCGGCGCGGCCAGGCGGTACGCGGCGGCGGTCGTGGCGGCGAAGGCCTCGGTGGGCGCGGCAAGGCGGTCGGCCCGGCGATAAGCGATGCCGGTCAGGTCGTGCCGCCAGGCGAGGTCGGCGGGCAGCGCGCCGTCCTTCGTCGCCGCCCACCAGGTCGCCACGCAGGAATGGCAGACGATCAGCAACGGGGAGTCAAGGTTGCCGCTGGCGGCGAAGGCGGGGTTGTTCAGGTGGACGATGTCCGCCCCTGCCCGGCGCGCCAGCACGCCCAGCTGCACCGACGCCGTGTGCACCGACGCCGCATCCGGAGCGGTCCAGTCCAGCGGCAGCCCCGTCGTCAGCAGCCGCAGGCCGGCCACGCCGGCGGCTTCGACCAGCTGGCGGGCGCCCGGCGCCGGACCCAGCAGCGCCAGGGTCACCTCCACCCGCAGCGCCGCGAGGCCGCGCGCGAGATCGAGCGCGTAGGGCCAGATGCCGCCGACGCAATCGGCGGTCATGAACACCCGCAGGGCAGGCTGGCCGGTTCCTAGATGCGGCAGCACGCCGCCTCCAGTTCGACAAGCGGCGCCGGGCGGTCTTCCTGGATGTCGCTGAAGGCGGTGAAGGTGGCGAGGTAGTGGGCGTGCGCCCGCTCCCACGCCAGGTCGTCCGGCGCGCCCCACAGCTTGCGGTAGTCCGGCGAGCTCGGGTACGGGTACATCGGCACCGGGTCGTTGGCCCAGACCCCGTTGGCCTGCAGCCGGTCGCGCCAGGCGGCGACCACGGCCGCGTCGTCGCCGTCCGAGCGGATCAGGTTGGCCTGCACGAAGGGCACCGAGCGGCGGGCGTGGATCAGCCGGTCGGTCAGCTCGTCGGTGCTGGCGCGGCAGTTCTTGTCCAGCGCGGCGCGGCCCTCGGCGGTCAGGCTTTCGACGCCGGCCTCGATCGACACGCAGCCGGCCGCCCCCAGCAGGTCGAGCATGTCCGGCTTCCACAGGTCGATGCGGGTCTGCACGCCGAACAGGATGCGGCGGTTCACCAGGGCTTCCAGCAGGGGGCGCTGCGGCAGGAATATCTCGTCGATGAAGTAGACGTATTCCACGCCCTGCGCGATCAGCCCGTCGATCTCGGCCAGCACGGGCGACAGCTCCCGCCGGCGGTAGCTGTCGCGGAAGTCGATCTTGGCGCAGAAGCTGCAATGGTACGGGCAGCCGCGCGATGCTTCCACTTCGGCGCCCGGACCGGTCGGCAGGGTGTCGAAACGGTGGTGGTGGTTGGTATGCCGGGCGATCCAGCCATCCGGCCAGTGCAATGCCAGCGCATCGGTGAACTTCGCCGACGCCGGCGCGCCGTTGACCCGCATTGCGCCGCCGTCGCGCCAGGCGATCGAGGCCACGCGCGCAAGGTCGGTCGCATCGGCCAGCCGTGCCACCACCTCCTCGCACTCGCCCAGCACCACCACGTCGCAGCCCAGCTTGCGCAGGACCGCGCGCGGCGTGGCGGACCCGTGCGGACCGACCGCCACGGTGCGCCCGCCGGCGCTGCCGAGAGCGGCCAAGAAAGAACGCGGCACCCGCAGTTCGGGCGGTGCGCAGCGCCAGAACAGGTAGGTCGGCGCCGTGGTGACCACGGTCATGTCGGGTGCGAAGGCGGCAACCTGCGCCACCAGATCAGCCAGGCCGGTTTCGCACAAATGCGCGTCGAGCATGAGCGTTTCATGCCCGGCGCGTTCCAGCATCGCCTGGCTGTAGCCGAGTTCGAGCGGCAGATGCGGCGCGCGGGAGCCGAAGTAGATGCTGTTCTCGTAGCGCCACGGCGGGTTGACCAGCGCCACCCTCATTGCACCGGCTCCAGCTCGGCCTCGGCGCGCAGCCAGCCCGCCAGCCGCGCCAGCCCGGCCTGCCAGGGCAGCGGCGCGGCCAGGCCGAGGTCGCGCGTCGCGCGGGCGGTGTCGGACACGTAGTAGCGTTGGTCGCCCTCGCGCCAGCCGCTGCTGCGGGTCTCCACGCGGCGGCCGACGATGGCCTCGATGGCGGCGATCACCTGGCGCAGGCTGACGGCGTTGGCCGGGCCGCCGCCAAGGTTGTAGGCGCGGGCGCGGGCGGTGCCGATGCGCTGCCAGGCGGCGACGTAGGCGTCCACCGCGTCGCCGACATGCAGCACGTCGCGCACCTGGCAGCCGTCGCCGAAGATGCTGATCGGCTCGCCACGCAGCGCGCGGATCATGAAATGCGCCACCCAGCCCTGGTCCTCGGTGCCGAACTGGCGCTCGCCGTAGATGCAGCCCATGCGCAGCACGGTGGCCGGCAGGTCGTAGCTGCGGGCGAAATCCAGCACGTACTGGTCGGCGGCGCCCTTGGAGCAGCCGTACGGCGTGTGGAAATCGAGTTTCCTCGCCTCGCTCACGCCGTGGGCGCGGATGGACGCATCGGCCGGGACGTAGCGGTCGTCGCGGCGTTCCAGCGCGATGTCGGCGAGGTCGCCGTAGACCTTGTTGGTGCTGGCGAACACCAGCGGCACCGGAACGTCGCGTCGGCGCAGCGCGTCCAGCAGCAGGAACGTGCCGTGCAGGTTGACGGCGAAATCCTCCGCCGGATCGGCCAGGCTGGTGGTCACCGCCACCTGGGCCGCCAGATGGAACACCGCGCCGGCGTCCTTCACGGCGGTGCGCACCGCCGCCGCGTCGCGGATGTCGGCCACCATGACGGAGACGCGGCGCGGGTGGCGGCGGCGCAGCCAGTCCAGGTTGGCTTCCACGCCCCGGCGAGCCAGGGCATCGAACACCAGCACGTCATGGCCGTTCGTGGCCAGCCGGTCGGCCAGGTTGCAGCCGATGAAGCCGGCGCCGCCGGTGACCAGAATCGGGCGTACGCCCGTCATGCCACCAGGCCCCGCTGCTCCAGTTCGGTGCGCGCCCGGTGCACGTGGTCCTGCGCCTGCTGGGCCGCGACCCATTCCGCCAGCTCGGCCAGGTCGGCGTCGAAATCGCGGTCGACGGAGAAGCCCAACTCGCGGCCGATGCGCGAGATGTCGGCGATGTTGTGGCGGATGTCGCCGCTGCGTGCCTGGAAGCTGATTTCCGGCGTCAGCTCCGGCCGGCCCATGGCGCGCGCCAGGGCGGTCGCCACCTCGGTGACGGAACGCACCTGGCCGCTGGCGACGTTGTAGACCTGGCCGGCGGCGCGCGGATGTTCCAGCGCCAGCACGAAGGCGCACACCACGTCCTGCACGTGCACGAAGTCACGCAACTGTTGGCCGTCCTCGAAGATCATCGGACGCTTGCCGTTGTGCAGGCGGGACGCGAAGATCGCCAGCACGCCGGTGTACGGGTTGGACAGCGCCTGCCCTGGCCCGTAGGCGTTCCACAGCCGCAGCGCCACGCCCTCCATGCCATAGGCCGGCGCCAGGGTCAGGGTCAGACGCTCCTGGGTGTATTTGGTGATGGCGTAGACCGAGGCCAGCGACGGGCGTTTCTCCTCCGGCGTCGGCACCGGCACCAGCTCGCGGCCGAGCGCGTCCACCGGGTTCCACGGCTCGTCGGCGGAGCGGCGCGGGGTGCGCAGCACGCTGTCGTGCAGGGCGCCGTCCGCGTCGCGGTAGAGGCCCTCGCCGTAGACGCTCATCGAGGACGCCACCACCACCCGCTGCACCGGGCGACCGATCAGCTGCTGGAACAAGGCCGCGGTGCCGGCGTCGTTCACCGACACGTAACGTTCGACGGCGTACATGCTCTGCCCGACGCCCACCTCGGCGGCCAGGTGGACCACACGGTCGACACCGCGCAGCGCGGTGGCCAGGGCGGCATCATCGCGCACGTCGCCGACGACCAGCTCGGCGTCGGCTGCCAGTCCCGCCGGCCGGCCGCCGGCGCCGTGGACCTGCTCGATCAGGCTGTCCAGCACGCGCACGCGCCAGCCGCGCTCCAGCAGGGCGCGGGCCAGGTGGCAGCCGATGAAGCCGGCGCCTCCGGTGATCAGAACGGTTTCGGGCACACAAGGCTCCTTCGAACAGCCTGGATCACTTGGAAGAAGAAGAACACCAATTTAGAAGCAGGGTTCCCTGGATGGGCCTGCGCAGTGATCTATGTTACCGTATTCCCTGTCGATGTCATGGGCCACGGTTCATATCGCTTGCGATCGTTGCGGTTTGTCTTGGGTTATGTTGTGTTTCCTGCCGATACATCTGCAATTCGTTTTTGCGGCAGGAACAAAGAAGCCGCCCCCGTGTTACCTGCGAACAGCGGGAGGTGGCAGCCTTGGATCGGAACAAGCTTCGCATCGCCTTGGCCGGCGTCGGCAACTGCGCGTCGTCCCTGGTCCAGGGGCTGACCTATTACCGCAACGCCGGCACGGACCAGGCGGCGGCCGGGCTGATGCATGCCGATCTCGGCGGCTACCATGTCAGCGACATCGCCGTCGTGGCCGCCTTCGACGTGAACGCCCTGAAGGTCGGGCGCGACCTGGCCGACGCGCTGCTGGCCGCTCCCAACAACACCCAGGCCTTTGCCCAGGTGCCGCCCACCGGCGTCGTCGTCGACCGCGGACCTACGCTGGACGGCATCGGCCGCTACCTGCGCGAGGACATCACCGAATCCGATGCCCCGGTCGCCGACGTGACGCGCGTGCTGCGCGACAGCGGAGCCGACGTGCTGGTGTGCTACCTGCCGGTCGGATCGCAGCGCGCCTGCGAGTGGTACGCCGAACGCGCCCTGGAATCCGGCTGCGCCTTCGTCAACTGCATCCCGGTGTTCATCGCCTCCGACCCCGCCTGGCAGGCCCGGTTCGAGGCGCGCGGCCTGCCGATCATCGGCGACGACATCAAAAGTCAGGTGGGCGCCACCATCGTGCATCGCGTGCTGACCAACCTGTTCCGTGACCGCGGCGTGCGCATCGACCGCACCTACCAGCTCAACTTCGGCGGCAATTCCGACTTCCGCAACATGCTGGAACGCGACCGGCTCGAATCCAAGAAGGTGTCCAAGACCCAGGCCGTCACCAGCCAGCTTGACGTGCCGCTGGCCGCCGGCGACATCCACGTCGGACCGAGCGACTTCGTGCCGTGGCTGGGCGACCGCAAATGGGCGCATATCCGCATGGAGGGCACCGCGTTCGGCGGCGTGCCGCTGAACCTGGAGCTGAAGCTGGAGGTGTGGGACAGCCCCAACTCCGCCGGCGTGGTGATCGACGCGGTGCGCTGCGCCAAGCTGGCGCTGGACCGCGGCATCGGCGGCGCGCTGGTGGCGCCGTCCAGCTATTTCATGAAGTCGCCGCCGCGGCAGTTCACCGACACCGAGGCGCGCGACCGCACCCTGGCGTTTATCGCCGGTGACGCGTGAGGCGGCTTTGCCCACCCGCATGTTCCTGCTGCGTCACGCCAGCCACGACCGGGTCGACCACGTGCTGTGCGGCCGGATGCCGGGCGTGACGCTGGGCGAGGCCGGGCGGCACGAGGCGGAATGGCTGGCCGGCGAGATGGCGCGGGTCGGCCTGGCCGCGCTGCACACCAGCCCGCTGGAACGCTGCCGGCAGACCGCAGCCCCGATCGCCCGGCGCACCGGCCTGGAGCCGACGGCGGCCGACGCCATCACCGAGATCGATTTCGGGGCCTGGACCGGGCGACGGTTCGACGCCTTGCAGGACGATCCGGCCTGGCGGTCGTGGAACGCCGAACGCGACCGCGCCACCGCCCCGCAAGGCGAGACCATGGCCGCCGTGCAGCGCCGCGCCGTCGCGCATGTCGAACGCGCGGCGACCAGCCATCCCGGCGCGGCGGTGGCGCTGGTCAGCCACAGCGACGTCATCAAGGCGGTGCTGTCGCATTACCTGGGACTGTCGCTGCAGGCCTATTGGCGGTTCGAGGTCAGTCCCGCATCAATCAGCGAACTTGCCGTCCAGCCGGGCCACGGCCGCGTCGTCGGCATCAACAGGCGCTTTGCATGACGACCGTGAACCGTGACGAAATCCGCGCTCGTGCCGCAGCGTTGGGTGCCTGGTTCCACAACATCGACCTGCACGGCGTGCAGACCGCGCCCGACCATCCGCTGGGCGACCACCCGGCGAAAATCTGGCGATACTCCTCCCACGTCATCCCACCCGACCTCGCCGGACGCAGCGTGCTGGACATCGGCTGCAACGGCGGCTTCTTCGCCATGGAGATGAAGCGGCGCGGCGCCGGCCGCGTGCTGGGCATCGACAGCGACGAACGCTACCTGGCCCAGGCGCGCTTTGCCGCGGAGGTGACGGGCCTGGACATCGAGTACCGCCTGCTGTCGGTCTACGACGTGGCGGCGCTGGGCGAACGCTTCGACATCGTGCTGTTCATGGGCGTGCTGTACCACCTGCGCCACCCGCTGCTGGCGCTGGACCTGATCCACGAGCACGTCGCCCGCGACCTGCTGCTGTTCCAGACGCTGCAGCGCGGGTCGAACGACATAGCCGACGTGCAGCCCGACTACGACTTCGAGGCGAAGGCGCAGTTCGACCAGCCCGGCTGGCCCCGGCTGCACTTCATCGAGCACCGTTACGCCGGCGACATCACCAACTGGTGGGTGGCCAACCACGCCTGCGCCGAAGCCATGCTGCGCAACGCCGGCTTCGAGATTCTCCAGCAGCCCGACCGCGACGTCTACCTTTGCCGCCGCGCCACGCCGGCATACGGGGCGGCAGCCGTCTACCCAGCGAGGAGACCCCATGCTTGAAGCCGCGATGATCTGGAACGAACCCAACAACAAATCGCACTGGGACCCGGAAATCGATCCCGGCTGGGCCACCTTCGCGCAGACCGCGCTGCTGGCCGCCCAGGCGATCCGCGCGGAAAGCGGCAGCATCAAGCGGGTGCTCGGCGGCATCTCGCCGATCGATCCGGACTTCATCGTCAAGATGACCGAACGCGGCGTGCTGGCGGAGTTGGAGGCGGTGGCGGTGCACGGCTTCCCGCTGGATTGGAACCTGTGGCAGATCCACGAATGGCCGGCCAAGATCGCGGAGATCCGCGCCGTCACCAACCTGCCGGTCTGGGTGTCCGAGGTCGGCGTGTCCACCTTCGGCGCCGAGGAGGTGCAGGCGTGGGGCATGGCCCGCACCGCCAAGCTGTTGACCGGGCAGGCGCCGCGCATCCACTGGTACAGCCTGTATGACCTGCCGCGCAGCTGGGACGCCACCACCCGCCACCGCGAGGCCGAGGGATCGTCGTACTACCGGCATTTCCACATGGGCCTGCTGCGCGAGGACGGCACGCCGAAGCTCGCGCTGGAGGAGTTCGCCCGCCACACGCCGGAGATCGGCATCTGCCAGTGGTTCAACTATCACGACCACCGGCTGGACGACGCGGTGGCCTGGCTGAAACGGTTGGGCGTGCGCCACCTGCGCACCGGCCTGTCCTGGGCCGACAGCTTCCGCCCCGACGCGCTGGGCTGGTTCGACCGCCAGATGGCCGCGCTGGAGGACTTCGAGGTGACCGCCACCTTCTGCTTCACCCCCGAGCACCGCGGCGTCGCCCCGCACCACACCAGCCCGCCGCTGGTGATCGAGGAGTTCGCCGAATTCTGCGGCGCCATGACCCGCCGCTATGCCGCCTGACCATGGAACCGGCGCGCGAAGCGGACATTCCGCCTGAGGACATGACAGACCCAGGACGCAGGCGGGGATGACCAGGCGGGGATGACAACGATGCAGCAGCGATGGCCAGACCGACTCTGGATCGTCCGGCACGGCGAAAGCGCGGGCAACGTGGCGCGCGACGCCGCCCACGCCGCGCGCGAACCGCGGATCGACATCGGCCACCGCGATGTGGACGTGCCGCTCAGCGAACTGGGCACTAGCCAGTCCGCCGCGCTCGGCGACTGGTTCGCCGCCATGGCCCCGGGCGACCGTCCCGACGTGCTGCTGGTGTCGCCCTACCTGCGCGCCCGCCAGACCGCCGAGCTGATCGAGCGCCAAGGTGGTGCCGCGCCCGACACGCAGCGCGCCCTGATCGACGAACGCCTGCGCGAAAAGGAGTTCGGCGTCCTCGATCGGCTGACCCGCTACGGCATCGAGGCGGAATACCCGGAACAGGCCGAGTTCCGCCGCATCATGGGCAAGTTCTACCACCGCCCGCCCGGCGGCGAGAGCTGGTGCGACGTGATCCTGCGGCTGCGCAGCGCGTTGGACACCATCAGCCTGCACCATCACGGCCGCCGCGTGCTGCTGGTGGCGCACCAGGTGGTGGTGCTGTGCCTGCGCTACCTGCTGGAGGAACTGGACGAGGACGCCATTCTGGCGATCGACCGCGAAGGCGATGTCGCCAACTGCAGCGTCACCGAGTACGGCTTCGATCCCGGGCACGGCCCGCGCGGCGGGCTGGTGCTGCAAACCTACAACTTCACCGCGCCGATGGAACGCCAGGGCACGCCGGTCACCGCCGAACCCGACCAGGCGCTGGCGGCACGATGATCCTTGTCGACAGCGAACTGCTGCGCACCATGCCGCTGCCGCAGCACCACGGCAATCAGGACAAGGACCAGCGCGGCCAGGCTCTGATCGTCGGCGGCTGCACCGAAGTGCCCGGCGGCGTGCGGCTGGCAGCCGAGGCCGCCTTGCGCGCCGGCGCCGGCAAGCTGCAGATCGCCACCTGCGCCAGCATCGCCGTGCCGATGGGCATCGCTATACCGGAAGCCCTGGTGATGGCGCTGGCGGAAACGCCGTCCGGCTGCATCGGCGCCGAAGCCGCGGACGCGGTGGTGAAAAGGGCGCAGCGGGCCGACGCGGTGCTGGTGGGGCCGGGAATGCCGGCCTCGGACGACACCGCCGGGTTTGCGGCAGGCCTGCTGCGCACGGTCGACAATCTGACCGCGGTGCTGGACGCCGGTGCGCTGGCCGGGCTGTTGGCCGATCCTGGCAGCACCCGGCGCCACGCCGGCCGCATGGTGCTGACGCCGCACGCCGGCGAGATGGCGAAGCTGATGAACATGGACCGCGGGGGGGTCGAAGCGGACCCGCTTGAGGTGGCACGCCGGGCGGCGGCGGCGTTCCAGGCGGTGGTGGTGATGAAGGGCCCGCAAACCCACATCGTCAGTCCGCAGGGCCAGGCCTGGCTGTTCCAGGATGGCACCGTCGGGCTGGCGATATCGGGCAGCGGCGACGTGCTGGGCGGCATCATCACCGGCCTGCTGGCTCGCGGCGCCACGCCCACCAAGGCGGCGCTGTGGGGCGTCTGGCTGCACGGCCACGCCGGCCAGCGCCTGATGCAGCGACACGGCCTGGGCTTTCTGGCGCGCGAGCTGCCGGCGGAAATTCCCCGCCTGATGGCCGAACAGGCGGCGCCGGACTAACTGCCGCGGCACGCCGCCGCGATCGGACCGACATCGGAACTTTGGCTTGCACATCCAGGAGTTGCGGCAATTTCAAGGTTCATGAGACGCCACGCAAAGCCACGAAAAAGAATAGCCGTCATCGGAGCCGGCCCGGGCGGCCTGGCGTCAGCCATGCTGCTCGCCCGCAGCGGCGCCGATGTCACCGTGTTCGAGCGCCTGGACCAGCTGGGTGGACGCTCCGGCACCATCACCCGGCACAGCGAGGCTGGCCGGTTCCGTTTCGACATGGGGCCGACATTCTTCCTGTACCCGCGCGTGCTGGCCGAAATCTTCAAGGCCTGCGGACGCTCGCTGGACGCCGAGGTCGAGCTGCTGCGCGTCGACCCGCAGTACGACCTGCGGTTCGAGGCCGGCGGCAGCATCAGGGCCAGTTCCGACATGGAGCTTTTGGCGCAGGAGGTGGCGCGCATCAACCCGCAGGACGCGCGCGCCCTGCCCCGCTTCATGGCCGACAACCGCGCGAAGCTGGAAGCCTTCCGGCCGGTGTTCGAGATGCCGTTCAACAGCATCCGCGACGTCATGCGCCCGGTGATGCTGCGCGGCCTCAGCCTGCTGCGCCCGTTCACCAGCGTCGACGCCGACCTCGGCCGCTACTTCAGCGACGAGCGGGTGCGCCTGGCGTTCTCGTTCCAGAGCAAATACCTCGGCATGTCGCCGTTCCGCTGCCCAGCGCTGTTCACCATCCTGGCCTTCATGGAATACGAGTTCGGCGTGTGGCACCCGCGCGGCGGCTGCGGCGCGGTGATGGACGCCATGGGCCGCGTCGCCGAGGACCTCGGCGCCGACATCCGGCTGGACACGCCGATCCGCCAGATACTGTTCGATGGCAAGCGCGCCACCGGCATCCGCACCGATGTCGGCGACGAGATGTTCGACGCCGTCGTCATCAACGCCGACTTCGCCCAGGCGATGACCACGCTGGTGCCGGACGCCATCCGCCGCCGCTGGACCGACCGGAAGATCGCCAAGAAGAAGTTCTCCTGCTCGACCTTCATGCTGTATCTCGGTCTGGAAGGCGACATACCCGAGCTTGACCACCATACGATCTACCTGTCGAAGGACTACCGCCAGAACGTTTCTGAGATCGAGGCCGGCACGGCGGTGCCGACCAACCCGTCGTTCTACGTCCAGAACGCCGGCGTCACCGACAACACGCTGGCGCCGCCCGGCCATTCGACCTTGTACGCCCTTGTCCCGGTCGGGCGGCGCGTCGGTGACGGCATCGATTGGGCACGCCAGCAGCAGAGCTTCCGCGAAACGACGCTGGACCGCATACAAAGCCTTGGCGTGCCCGACATCCGCGCCCGCATCCGCACCGAGAAGACGCTCACCCCGACCGATTGGGAGCACGACCTGAACGTTTATCACGGCGCCACCTTCAACCTGGCTCACAACCTCGGCCAGATGCTGCACCTCCGCCCGCGCAACCGCTTCGAGGACCTCGACGGCGTGTATCTGGTCGGCGGCGGCACCCATCCCGGCAGCGGCCTGCCGGTGATCTTCGAGTCCGCCCGCATCACCACCAAGCTGCTCGCCGAAGACCTCGGCCTCAGTCTGGCCGGCGGCGAGACCGCCACGGAGATGTCCACCAGTCCCTACGAGCCTGCCATGGGAGAGGTGCTTTGAACGAGATACGGCCGCTCGGCCCGCTGCGCACCGGTGCCGGCATCGACCGCCGTGGCGACGCTCCCATCGGTGTGGTCGGCGCCGGCCTGGGCGGTTTGGCTGCCGCCTGCACCCTGGCGGCCCGCGGCCACCGCGTCATCCTGTTCGACAAGAACGACTGGCTCGGCGGCAAGGCGGCCGAGTTCAGCCAGGACGGCTTCCGCTTCGACATGGGCCCCACCATCCTGACCGTGCCCGGCGTGCTGTCGCGCATCTTCGCCGAAGCCGGCAGGGAAATGAACGATGCGCTCGACCTGCGGCGCCTGGACCCGCAATGGCGCTGCTTCTTCGACGACGGCGCCGTGCTCGACCTGCAGGAGGACGTGCCTGCAATGATGCAGGCCATCCGCGACTTCGCCCCAGGCTCCGAAGCCGGCTATGGCAGCTTCATCGACCTGTCGCGCAAGCTGCACGAAATTTCCGAACGCTTCTTCTTCTGGCGCTCGGTCGAAGACATCCGCGACACGCTGGACTTCAAGAAGCAGATGGATCTCGCCACCATGCGCGATATCCTGAACCTGCGCATGGGCGCTACCGTCGCCGGAACCATCCGCCGCAAGGTCCGCGACAAGCGCGTGGCGCAGATGCTGGACCATTTCGTGCAATACGTCGGATCATCCCCCTACGGCTCGCCGGCGGTGCTGTGCAGCATCGCCCACATGCAGACCGATGGCGGCGTCTGGTACCCGATGGGTGGCACCCGCGCCGTGCCGAAGGCATTGGAAAGCTTGGCGACCGAGCTCGGCGTCGACATTCGCACCAATACCGAAGTAACAAAGATCCTGGTGCAGGACGGACGTGCCAACGGTGTTGAAACCAGCACCGGCGAGCGTATCGCCCTGACCGCCGTGGTGTCCAACATGGACAGCGTGCGCACCTACCGCGAGCTCGTCGGCGGCAAGCCCGCGGCCAGCTTCGGAAAGCGCTGGAAACGCGATCCGGCCTGCTCCGGCGTCGTGCTATACCTCGGCCTCGACCGCGCCTACGACCACCTGGCTCACCACGACTTCGTCTTCTCCCGCGATCCGGAGAAGGAATTCGACTGGATCTACGGCAAAGGCGAACCCGCCCCTGACCCAACCTGCTACATCGCCGCCCCGTCCCGCACCGAACCGGGCGTCGCCCCCCCAGGCGGCGAAGCCCTCTACATCCTCGTCCACACTCCCTACCTGCGCCCGCACCACGACTGGAAGGCGATGTTCCCGGCCTACCGCCAGGTCATACTGGACAAGCTGAAACGCTGCGCCGGCATGCCCGACATCGAAGATCGCATCGTCGTCGAACACGCCCTGACCCCGCAGGACATCCACGACCGCTACCGCGTGCTCGACGGCGCCATCTACGGCCTCGCCAGCCACGGCCGCTTCTTCGGCGCCTTCAAACCCGGCAACCGATCCCGCGATCTGCCCGGCCTATACCTGTCCGGCGGCGCCGCCCACCCCGGCCCCGGCATGCCCATGGTCCTGATGTCCGGCTGGATCGCCGCCGACAGTCTCGACCGCGACCTCGCCACCGCCCCTTGACGGCGGCGGGGTCAGCGCCGGGAGGCAAGGCAAGGCCAGGGCTCTGCCCTGGACCCGCCAAGGCGCAGCGCGCCCTGGACCGGCTTCTCGAAGGGAAGGAAGTGGCCTTACGGCAAAGGGGGGCATCTCAGTCGTTACCAGCG
>JAABUT010002951.1_pt1 | contig 15370 bp, 6 predicted proteins | sample 5559281 | NCBI WGS metagenome assembly JAABUT01 (sample SAMN10711880, study PRJNA513359) | rock metagenome | isolation source: Antarctica rocks | place: Antarctica: Victoria Land, Ricker Hills nord | collected 2016-01-04 | reverse complement strand
TCGGCAGAACGCGCACGGTGTAGATCTCAACCGCAACTTCCCCCGGCTCTGGAAGCCGATCGGCAAGCCAGGCGACCAGCAGTACGCCGGCCCCGGGCCGCTGTCGGAACCGGAGGCACGAGCCATCGCTGACCTCATACAGCAACTTCGGCCAACAGTGACCGTATGGTTCCACCAGCCAGTCGGCGTCATCGACCTCTCTGGAGGCTCGGAAGCCGTCGAGCGCCGGTTCGCTCAGATCGCCGGCATGAAACCGAAGCTGCTGGTGCGCTACCCCGGTAGCGCTTGCGGCTGGCAGAACCACCTGTGGCCCGGACGGACGACGGCCTTCGTGGTCGAGTTGAGCGGACCTGCCACCCCCGCCCAGCTGTCCGGCAGCCTGGCGGCCGTCCTCGACCTCGAGAACTGACGCAAGGGCTGACCCGCCGGGGTATGTGTGGCTGCTGTTCGCATCGATAGCCTTGGGCTACGAGCTGGACCCGACCATCGGCATCGCAGCGTGATCAGCGACATGGCCACCGGAGTCGTCGTGCTGCTCGGCGCCGCCCTGAGCCTGGCCGCCGCGCACAACGAGTGACATGCCATGGCTACCCCAGGTCCCGTGGGTCGCAACGGAGCTCATCCTGGGGGCACCAGGAGATGGCCCACGGCCCCACGCTGGGAGGACGAGACCGTTCGCGGGGCTGAGGTGCGGGACTGCGAGTAGCTGCACAGCGTCCGCCCCCTGCCGCACGTCGGGGCCGAGGATGCTGGGGTGTTCAACCAAGTAGTCGCATCTGCCTCGCCGCGCCCCGGGACCAGGCGTAGCAGCACAGGGTCGCCTGGCTGCTGCCCCTGCCGACCGCTGCACTGCCGGTGGCGCTCGGCGGCATCGGGCTGGGTCTGCCGCGGGATGCACCTGGACACCGCACCTGACTTCGGCCGGCTGTTGGGTCGGCAGGGGGGCCGGTGACTGACAGCGCCGCCCCTTCGGTGCGCAGCGTGCCGTCCTTGCAGGTTGAAGACGTCGCAGCAGGGCACAAGATCAACATGGGGCGTCTTCAGCTGGTGGCCAGGGGCGCGATGCTGTTGGCGGCCTTGGCTGTCGCGGGATGCTCGGGGAGCTCTCAGCCGGCAGCGTCGGCGGTGCCGGCCGCGGCCGGTTCTGCCGCCTCGGGGTCCGGTAGCGCGACTGGGTCGTCCCAGCTGCAGGCGTTGCAGGACGGCTACGCCGGGCTGGTCCGCAGGACCTTGCCGTCGGTGGTGGAGATCCGCACCAGCACCGGCCTGGGCTCCGGGGTCGTGTTCGACGACCAGGGTGATGTCGTCACCAACGCGCATGTGGTCGGCACGGACAACCGCTTCGATGTCGTGGTCGCTGGCAGCAGTCAGGCTCTGCCAGCCACGCTTGTCGGCAGCTACGCCCCCAATGACCTTGCGGTCATCAAAGTCAACGGCGCCAAAGGGCTTCGGCCGGCCTCGTTCGCTGACTCCAGCAAGCTCCAGGTCGGCGACATCGTCTTGGCCATGGGTAGTCCGCTGGGGCTGTCCGGGAGCGTGACCAACGGCATCGTCTCGGCCCTGGGTCGCACGGTCAGTGAGCCGACTGGACCCCACTCCCCAGGCGCGACGCTGGCTGGCGCCATCCAGACCAGCGCGCCGATCAACCCCGGTAACAGCGGCGGCGCCCTGGTGGACGCCTCAGGCCAGGTGGTTGGGTTGCCCACGCTGGCCGCGGTCGATCAGCAGATCGGGCAGGGCGGCAGCGCTGCCCCCGGGATCGGGTTCGCCATCGATAGCAACACCGTGAAGGACATTGCGGCCCAGTTGATCACGCACGGCGGGCATGTCGTCAATTCCCATCGGGCGGCTCTTGGCATCAGCGCGGTCGGCTTGGCCGACCAGGCCGGCAAGCCAACCGGCGTCGGCATCCGTCAGCTGCTTCCTGGCGGCGCCGCCGCGCAGGCCGGGCTCCAGGTCGGCGACGTCATCATGTCGATCAACGGCCAGCAGATCCCCGACCTGGCGGCACTGCAGACAGCGCTCGCGCAGCTGCACGTCGGCCAGAAGGTACCCATCGTGGTGACCCGCAGCGGCAACCAGACCACCACGCAGCTGACGCTGGGAGAGCTGCCGGTGCACTAGCCGGGGCGCCCGCAAGCCTGCCCAGCGCGACATCTGCCGTGGCAGAAGCGATTGGGCAGGCCGGAGCTGCAGCGCCAAGACCACCCGGACCCGTGACCACCCCAGCCACGTGCAGAACAACACCGTCCTATGGCGGTTCCGCTGGTTACGCCACGCCGGGCCGCGTGAATCCTGCCCTACCTCCTACGGTGTCAACGCGGTACCTGTCGTTCACCCAACGAGATGAAATCGCGATTTGCACGCCCTGCCGGCTCGTCCAGGAGGTCGTCAGCGAGAAGCTTGCAGCGCAGGGCCTGGCACTGAGCAAAGCGGTCTGCCAGCACTTCACGTTCGGCTACGTCCTTACGACACGTACGCCGTCGAGGTCGTCGCGCACCACGTCCCTGGCCTTACCTGCTGCCGCCTCGGGCGCTCCGTCACCCGAGGCAACCTTCGTGTCGGTTTGCGGCGGGATAAGCGCGGCCCCCACCAGGGCGAGGCAGAATGCAGCTCGCAGGAAGCCGAGTCCTTCAGCGGGTGCGAACGGCAGCAGCAACTCGTTGGCTGCGTACCAACTGGCGCATGCTGCCGTCCACAGCGGCAGGCGTCGGTGACCGGTGAGTAGGTCGGCCGCGGCTGCCGCCAGCACCAGGGTCGAGCTGTAATAGGGGTAGGTCTCCGGGTCCAGCAACAGCCGGATAGCCAGGACCATGAGCAATGCGAGCGGCCAGCGGCCTCGTCGGATGGCGGCGGCAGCTGCCGCGGCGCCGAGAAGCGCCTGGGCGGGTCGATCCCATGGGGGGGTTGCACTGCTGCTGACCCCGAGAGCCCGCAGCGATGAATCGTCAACGTTGTCGATGGTGAAGTGCGTCAGGGACAGCGTTCCGGGATCGGCCAGCAGGAAGGGCAGCCAGACCACCATGATGCCGGCAGCCGCGACAAGCCCCGCCACCACGCGAGCACGGGGCGTGAGCGCCAACAACACCGCGCAGAAGCCCAATGCCCACGGCTTGGCGTCCACCGCACCGGCCAGCAGCACGCCGGTCATCACCGGGGCGTTTCGTCGGGAGCTCACAAGGGCCGCGAGTCCAAGAGCCATCGCCAGGACATCGTCGAGGTGCGCGTAGTGGGTCGTCACCTCCGTCCACACCGGCAGCGCGAACAGTCCGGTGAGGAGCAACATCGTCGAGCTGATCCGACCATGCGCTCCCTCGCGCGCCCGTACCAGCATCGCGAGCAGCACCGGGCCCGTCAGCGTCAGGAGCGCGGGCGCCAAGACGTAGCTCAAGGCGGGATCGATCGCCCGCAGCGGTACGGCCGCTAACATCGCCAACGGGCCCATCTGCAACTCCGGATGCGCCGCGTACACGTGCAGGCCCGCTGAGGGGCCGGAGCCGGTGATGAGCCGAGCCGCAAGATCGAAGTAGTGCCAGGAGTAACCGCCCCCCGGTGTGTGCACCAACGCCCAGATCGCGGCCCAGATCCAAAGGGTGAGCCAACTTACGCGACGAGGACCTGACCGGCGGAGAGCAGCTCGTGCTCGCAAGGTGGGCCGGCGGCTGGTGCGAGACCGGCTCACAACAGGCAGGGACAAGATGGGGCTGCTCCACTTCGGACCCGACGCTTAACGGCGGCACTGCTTGCGTCTTCTGCCCGGTCGGGCTGAACGTGACCTGAAGTGAAACCGGACGGCGCCTCCAAGGAGCAGTCCGAAGCGCTACTAGCACCACTGCCCGCACCCGCCGCAGACCAGCAGGTCTCCCGTCCTGCGCGACAGCTCTGCCGAAACCTCGTCGGACCGGCCCCATGGCAATTCACCTGAGAGCCATGAGGCAATTTTGCCTGCACTACCTGGGAGGTACCTGGCAACAAGTTGTACATCAACGTCCGGTGTCGCCCCCGAACCACGGGCTGCGATCAGAACCCAGGTCCCGGCCGTCGCGCAGCTAGCCCCGGCCGTTCAGTAGGGCTATGGATCCTTCGCGGACGATCTTGAAGGTCGGGCGACGGGGGTGCGCGCAGCGTCGGCTGCCGGCGCGGGTCCGGTGTCGCCGTGATCGTCGGATGAGTGGTGCGTGGCGGTGGTACTGGCTGTCAGGCAGGAAACGGGATCTGCCGCAGGCGAGTGAGCGCTTTGGCCAGGGCGAGCGCCCAGGGCCAGTGTTCGGCCAAGCGCAGGAACACCTTGCGTTGACCACGGTGATGCGGTCGGTTACGTGCAGCAGCCTGTAGCGCGGTGTCGTGGGCTCGGCGCGGTGCAGCACGGGCTGGTCGGTGAGCAGCATCGACTGGGACAGAGCGAGCAGGACCCGCGGCAATCAGCGCGAGCTCGAGCCAGACCTGGTTGATGTGGCTGTACCGCGAGGGCAGGTACCCGATGCCGGTGTCCTTCCCCGTCCGGATCCGGTCTTCACCCCGGGTGTGCCCGGTGCCGGCCATCCAGGACCGCCAGCTGCCCGCTGGGCGTGTTGATGGTGAAGACCTGGTAGCAGTAGCCGTCGCGGATCTCGAAGGCGTCCAGCGCCAAGCCTGGGTGCCGCAGTTTCCGGCGCACGCACGATCACCCGCATCCCAGGGAAGGTCTTCCACCAGCGGCTCAGGTCCAGCACCCCCGTCACCTCGATCACGTCGGCTTGTTCCCTCAGGCCACCGTCGGCGCTGTTCGCGGCCGGCTAGGCCCAATCCGGGGCGATCCGGATGGCGTCGCGGACGGCCTCGGTGACCGGGTAGCCCACGGAGAAGTCCAGGCCCCGCCGGGCAGGGCGGTGATCGGGGCGTGGGAATCGCTAGCTCCGTCGGCCTGGATCAGGACCTGCTTGCATCGCCACCGGTCCGGGATCTGCGTGAGGGCCGCTCCAGAACGACCAGATGATCGGCGGCGGCGGCGCTGGCCGCGTTCCCCGGTCGCAGGACCATCGCGAGCGCCTCGTCGCCTGGTGTCCAGCCGCCCCCGAGCCGATGATGACCGAAGCCGCCCTTGAAGGTCCTGCCGGCGTCTTGGAGTTGACCCAGGTGCGAAGACGTGCGGTGCAACGAGGCCGGCGACAGGTCTGCGTTGTCGGCCCGGCTGTTCCAGAACCGCCTCTTCCGAGATCTACGCAGGGCAAGCGGCCTACTCTGGCTGGAACGCTCAGCCTTGGAGGGTCAATGTTTGGAAGCCGGCGAGACCAGGATCGAGTGGCTGGTCTTCGGGCCGATGTGGACAGCCTGCAGGCGCGCCTGGCCGCGGACGTGTCCAACCTGGACGCCGGTGATGATCCGGTCTGCCGGCAGGCTTTAGTCGATGCAAGCGAACGGGCGAGCGCTGCCGGTGCGCTGATGTCGCGGGCTCGCAGTGCAGGTGAGTTTGACGTGGCGAAGCGGACCGTCCTTGAGGGCCTGACCGCCACCCGCCTGGTCCGTGAACGGCTAGGCCTGCCGCTGGGCCCTGACCTGCCACCCGACGGGCGGACCGTCGATGCCGCTACCCGCGTGGAGGTCGAGGGTCAGGCGTACACCGCGCACCCGGAGTATCACCCTGCCCGCCCTCACTTCTTCGGCGGCGGGCTCGGTGCACCAGGTGGCTACTACCGAACGCCGTTCTGGCAGAAGGCCCTCGCTGTTGGAGGTGCAGTCGCTGGCGCCGAGATGCTCGGGGACCTCGTCGGTGGCGGACGGGGCTGGGGCGGCGACTACGACGGAAGCGGGGACTACGACGGAAGCGGGGACTACGACGGAAGCGGGGACTTCGACGGCGGCGGCGGCGGCGGGGACTGGGGCTAAAGCAGGGAGCCGTGTACTTGCCCTGCATCCGTTCGGGAACTCGGTACAAGACCTCCGCCCTTGCCGATCTGTGTTGGCCTGGCGTTCCTGCTGATGGACCCGGCTGGGGAGCCGCTACCTGCCCCGCGCGGCACCCGCTCGGGAACTCCTGAGGACGCCGACCCGGCCTTGAACCGAACAGTGCTCCCCAATCGGCTGGTGCTCGCCGGCGATCCGTCTCGCGTGGGTACCCGCAACAGGCCACGGACAAGGACAACTCTGGCTGACCTCGCTTGACCGCGTCGACACGGGCACTCAGCGGCGTCGGCGCGGTCAGCCGGGGGGTAGCCGTCACTACCTGCCGACCGTGCTGCCACCAACCCGACCGGCGTTGACGCCTAGCCTCTCGCGGCGGCCGTACACAACGTCGAGCTACGACCAGCGAAGATCGCCAGCCCCTGGAAGCAGCGGCACGCCCCGCCGCGCAAGGCCGCCGGTCACCATCGGGGGTGATGGGACAGGCCGGGTGAGCAGACGCTGACCCGGCTCAGGCCAAGGTCGAGCGCCGGCGGCAGGCACTTCCTGCGCTGCTCGCCGCACTGGGCTTGGGCAGCAGCCTCACAAACGGGGCCCGGCCGCGGGGTTGCCTCAGCGGCCCGGGCCACGACCAGGGGCGCTTGGGCCTGGGTCGCGGCGGGCGGGGTCGTTTTTGTTGCCGGCGCGGGCGGCTGCGGCGTCGGCGATGCGCTGGCGGTCCGCGGCCCGCCGCACCTGGGGGGTCGCGGTGCTGCGGGCCTGCGGCACCTCACGCAGCAGGCGGCTGCGCAGTGCGCTAGCGGGCTGCTCGTCGGGCAGCGGCTCAACGGCAGCGAGTCTGGGCAGGTGCTGCTGGATGTTGTAGCCGGTTCGGGACGCGAGCTCGAGGGTGACCGCGAGGCGGGGCCAGTCCCGGCCGGCGACCAGCCGCGGGTCCAGGGCCAGGCCGACGTCGCGCCACCGCTTCGCGGCCCACTGCGCCGTGATCCGTTCGGTAGGCCCGTCGGCGACCTCGGTTGCGGGTCCGCCGGCGGTGTCGCGGGCAGCCACGGAAGTTCTCGCGGGGGTAGGTGCGGTGTCGGTGAGGTAGGTCGGCCAGGTGGGGGCTTTGTCGGGCGGCTGCGGGGCGGCGGGCCGGCTGCCAGGCACCTGCGGGACGATCTCGGCAGTGCACGCTGCGGCGCGGCGTGCAGCGGCGCGCGGGTTGTGGGGGTCGCCGGCCCAGGTGAGGGCGGCGTCCAGGACCTCCAGGCCGGTGAGGCCGCCGGCGGCGTCGACGAGGGTGTCCAGGTGGGCGATGTGGGCGGCCCAGTGCTGGGGTGGCAGGGCGCCGATGACTTTGGCGGCGGCGCGGATGGCGTGCACGGTGCCCTCGGCGGTGTGCAGCTGGTCGGCGTAGCCGGCGACGCGGTCGGTGACGACGGTGCGGGCCAGGGTCGAGTCTCCGGCTCGGGCGGCGGCGATCGCGGCGCGTAGGGCCTCCGGTCCGGCGGTGCTGAGCAGCTCGGCGGGGTCCAGCCCGTCGGGCAGGGTGAGGTGGCCGGGGTTGGCGCCGCGGGCGACGAGCTTCCAGTAGGCGGCGATCGCCGCTTTGCGGCCGGCGTTGTCGGCGTCGGTCCCGACGATGACCCCTGGCGTCGGGTGGGGGTCCTTGGTTGCCTGCCCGGCTGCCTGCCCGGCTGCCTGCGTGGTCTGCTTGGTGATGGTCGGGTCGGCCGGCTGGCCCGGTAGGTAGGGCCGCAGGCTGTCGGCTTGCAGGTCGGTGAAGGCGGTGCCGAGCGGTGCGACGCCGACCGCGTCGCCGCCCGCGGCCAGGGTGACGGCGAGGGCGTCCAGGGGTCCCTCGACCAGCACGGGGACGGCTCCGGCGGCCAGCGCAGCGGCGCCTTCGGCCAGGCCGTACAGCTGGGCGCCTTTGCTGAACACGAGGCTGTCGGCGGTGTTGAGGTAGGTCGGGCCGGCTGGGCAGTAGCCGTCCTGGTCGTCCACAGCGTCGGGGTGGCGGCGGCCGACGAACCCGATGACCTGCAGCGGGATGTGCCCGGGCGCTTGGCCGCCGGTTGGGTCTGCCGCCGGTGCGGCGGCGCTGGGCACGGTCTGGCTGGGCAGGGTTTGGATGGGCAGGGTTTGGATGGGCAGGACGAGCCGGTCGCGGAACCGGTCGATGAGCCGGCCGGTGCGGGCCTGGGTCGCCAGGCCGGCCTGGAGCAGTTCGGGGTCGGTGGCGCCGCGTGCGCGCAGGTGCTCGACCAGGTGGGTCCAGCCGGCGGGGGCGTAGCCGGGCGTGAACCGGGGGTCGCCGGTCAGGTCGGTGCCCAGGCGCTGCTGGAGGTGCTGCTGCGCCCACGACCCGCGGTAGGCGCCGGCGTAGAAACCCGCGGCCTGTGCGTTGAGTTCCAGCAGCCGCTCCTTCGCCACCGGTGCTGTGACCGCGGAGCCCGCCTCGTGCTCCGCCTCGCTGCCTGCGTCCGCCTGCCACAGCTGCTCCTGGCCGGCGGCCTGGTCGTGGGCGGGTGCGAGCGCCGGCCAATCGGGCGCGTCCGGCTCGGTCTGTCTGTGCTGGGCGAGGTCGTTGGTCGGGGTTTCGTCGAGCTCGGCAGCAGGGTGCTGTGCGCTCGGGTGGCTGAGCGCGTCGTCGTGGTGGTCCGGCGCCGGCCCGACGGTGTCTGTCGGCTGGAGGTGGTCGCCGAAGTGCGGCAGCTGCCGGGTTGCCAGCTCGTCGGGCAGGTCGACGGCGCTGTGCCTGTCCGGGCTTTCGTCGAGTCCGTCGTAGAGGTCCTCGGGCGGGAGCAGGTCCTGCTCGTAGGGGTCGAGCGGGGCGTTCTCGACCTCGACCGGGACGTCGTCGTCCCGGGGGGTGTCGGCTCGGCCAGCCAGGTGGTCGGTGTCGACGGGGGTGTCGGTGAGCATCGCGACGCGCCAGACCAGGGCGGTGGTCAGCTCGCCGGCCCGGGGGGTCGCGGGTGCGCCCTCGCAATCAGCTGCGCTGTCGCCGGTGGCGCTGGCAGCGGCGTGGTGGGTGTCGTAGAGCAGTTCGTGCGTGGTGGTCAGGACCTGTTCGGGGGTCCAGCCGGCCTGGACCGCTTGGGTGACGGCGGCGACCAGGGCCGGCCAGGCGGGGTCGGCGACGATGCGTGCGCCGAGGTTGTTGCCGAACAGGACGGTGAGGTGACCGGTCCAGGCCGGCCGCAGGGTGGGGGGAACGGCGGTGCTGCCCGCGCCCAGGTCGGATGCCTGCGCGTGCAGCGCAGCGGGCGCGAGCTGGCGGGACAGCCGCCACCACAGCGCGGCGGCAGGCATCTCGTCCGGCAGTGGGGCGGGCCCGTCGGGCAGTGTGCTGTCGGGCAGTGTGCTGCCGGGGCTGCGGTTGGCCGTGCTGGCGTGTCGGACTAGCGCGTCGACGTCGATGCCGGCGCGGGCGGCGGCGGCGAGCCGGTCGGCGAGCACGGGCCAGTAGGGGTCGGCGAGCAGCCGGGGCTCGAGTTGCTGGGCCAGGGTGCGCCAGCGGTGCGCGGCCGCCGCTGGGTCGCCGAGCGTTCGGGTGACCCGGGCGCCCAGGGCGTTTTGCTCGCGGGCGTCGGGGGCGGGCAGCCGTCTGGGGCCGGTGGGGGTCAGGTCGTTGTCGGTAACGTTGTTGGCGGCTCGCCAGACGGCGAGGTCGGCGAGCAGGTCGCCGGCACCGTCGGCGCCGAGCAGCGGCGCAGCCCAGGCAGGGGCGCTGGTGGGGGTCCAGGCGCGGGCCCGTTCGGCGACCTGTTCGGCGAGGTAGGTGGTGTAGCCGTGCCGTGCCTGCAGGTAGATCCCCCACGTCCGGTCGTGCTCCAGGCCGGGCGGGATGGCGGGCAGCCAGGGGAGCGGACCGGGTGTGCGCGTTGTGCCGGTCAGCGCCCCGGTGGGTCGCGTGCGGCTGGGGTCGGTGAGGTCCAGACGCCAGTCCAGGACGGCGGCGGGGTCGGCGGCGCTGCGGACTTCGCCCCGCCGCAGGGCTTGGTGCAGGACTTGGGTGGCGGCCTGGACGGCCAGCAGCTGCCGGTCAGTGGCACCGTCCGGGCTCGGGTCGGGGCTCGGGTCGTGGCGGGTGTCGGTGGCGGCGTGCAGGGCCAGGCTGGCCCGCAGGGTGGTCCAGGCCGGGGCGTCGGACAGGCCGGGCAGCGTCTGTTCGGCGGCCCGGTCCAGTGCGGCCAGGCCCGCTTTGCCGAGCCGGTGGAGCGCGGCGACGTGCAGGCTGTCGTGGTAGCGGTCGGCGGCGGCGCCGAGCCGGACGGCGGGGTCGGCGAGCTGGGCCTGGGCGGTGGTGGCCGAGACCTGGGCGCCGTCACGGTCGAGGATGCGGGTGAGCAGGTCGACCGCGGTCGGGGGCAGCAGCGCATCCGGGGTCAGGACGCTTTGTTCGTCGCCGTCGCCGGCGGTGGCCAGGTAGAGGTGGTTGCTCGTGCGGCCGCGGGTCATCGCGACGTAGAGCAGCCGGCGGTCCTCCGCGCCGGTAGCGACGGTGTGGCAGGTGTCGGCGGTGGCGCCTTGGGCGGCGTGCACGGTGCTGGCGTACCCGAGCGCGAGGTGCTGCCGGGCGTAGTCGGCGGGCAGGGTAATGACCCGCCGGGTGTGCTGGTGCTGCACCGTGACGGCGCCGCCGGGCAGGACGTCCCGGACGGTGAAGCGGTCGCCGTTCTTGACCCAGTCGGAGGTGGACAGGGCCAGCCGGCGGTTGTTGCGGCGGGTCACCACGGTGTCGCCGGCGCTGGCGGCGCTGCCGCCTGACAGGCGCACCTCAGCATCTCCTCTGGGGCCGTCGGGGGTGCCGGTGGCGAGCCGGTCGGCGCGGGCGCGGGCGTTGAGCTCGGCGGCGACGGCCCGGGTGGGGGCGAGCATCAGGCTGTCCTTGCCGGCGCTGCGGTCGGTGGTCCAGGCGTGGTAGGCGGCGTCGACGCCGGTCGCCGGGTCGCCGACGTGGACCCGGTCGTTGTCGAGGTAGAAACCGATCGCCGCCCGCACCCCCGCCCGTAGGGCCAGGCTGGCGGCGCCTTCAGCGGGGTCGGTAAACCGCACGACCTGCGACAGGGTGAGCGCCCCGGCGGTCTCGGCGATGTCCCGCAGCACCCCGCCGGCCCCGACCGCGGCCAGCTGCGCGTCGTCGCCGACCAGGCGCAGGACCGCCCCACGGTCGGTGAGCCACTCCGCGGCCCGGGCCAGCTCGACCGTGCCGGCCATCCCAGCCTCGTCCAGGATCACCAGGGTGCCCGGCCCGATCTGGTGCACCCACGCCGGCACCGGACCGCGCGGCCCGGCCCTGCCGGGGGGTCCGGCCTGCTGGTCCAGGGTGTCCAGTGAGAAGATCAGCTTCGCGAGGGTGTCGGAGTGGACAGAGCCGGGGGCGGCCCCGCTGAGTTCCTGGCCGAGGATCGCGGCTGCGGCGGCGGACGGCGCGAGGCCGAGCACGTTGCCGCCGTCGCCCTTCCAGGCCCCGGAGACGACGCTCATCGTGACTGTCTTGCCGGTCCCGGCGGGGGCCAACGCGAGCTGCATGAGCGATCCGCTGCCGGTGAACTCCCGGACCATCGCGACCTGCCCGGGGTTGAGCACGACGCCTGTGGCCGCGGCCTCCAGCAGCGCCAGCTCGACCGACTCGGCGCTGACGGTCCGGCCGCCGCTGCGCATCGACAGGGCCAGCAACGCCTGTTCGGCAGCGACGACATTGGGGCTGGTGAACAGCTGCGCTCCGGCGGTGGTGTAGACGCTGGTGCCGTCCCGGCGGCGCAGCGCGGCCGGTTCACTGACCGGCTCGGGCATCCCGAGCGGCAGCGAGCTGGCCGGGGACAGGGCGGCGGCGACGATGGCTTCGACGGCGGCGTCGACGCGCGCGAGCGGCAGGTTCGCGGTCCGGACGGCCCGCTCAGCCTCGGCGCGCACATGCGCCTGCTGCCAGGTCGCCCGGTTGGTCTGCACGGTCGCCAGGACCTGCTCGGCGGTGCCGGCGACCCAGCCGGGGGTGTCCAGCGTCCCGGCCGCCCCGATGCTTGCCTGCTGCCGGTCGTGACGCTGGCTGCTGCGTTCCCGTAGTCCTTGCAGCGCGCCGTCGACCATGGCGGCCAGGGCGTGCGGCGTGCCCAGCACACCGAGCGCGTCGGCCCGCCAGGTCTGCCGCTGCTCGGCGTGGGACCGCGGTTCGTGCTTGGCCTGCCGGGTCTCCAGCGTGGCTTGCTGCGCGAGCTTGACGGCCTCGATCGGCCCGGGTGGGCGGCCGTGCCGGGCTTGGAACTGCCCGGCGAGCTCACCGCGCCGGAGGTCGATCATCAGCCGCCGGGCGGACCAGGTCGTGAGCAGCCGCTCATCGACCCCGACGATCTCCCGCACCGCTCGCTTGCCCGGCTCGCCCGCCCGCTCGGTGAACTCCACACCGAGCCGGTCGCGCAGCAAAGCCTCCAGCCGGGTGTTGTACCGCTCGGACGCCGCGACGGCGAGCTTGTGCAGCGGCCGACCGTCCAGGGCCAGCCAGCGCCCGGCTGCCTGCCCCCCGACGGCTTGGACCTTGTTGCTGACCGCGACGTGGGTGTGCAGGTTGGGGTCACCGGCGCGGCTGTCGCGGTGCGTGAACGCCGCCGCGATCAGGCCCCGGACGTCGACCTGCCGGGCGCCGCCGCGGCCCAGCCGGGTGTAGGCGGCGTTGTCCTCCAGCCAGCTCAGGCACTGCTCCACAGCGGTCTGGTGGGCGCGCTCGATGACCTGGGCGACGTCGCGGGGCGCAACGGCCCACAGGGCGCTGACGCTCTTGACGGGGGTGAAGGTGAGGTCGTAGCCGGCGACGGCGGTCGTCTGCTGGCGCATCGCCCGGGCCAGAAACCCCGACAGTTCGCGGCTGTTGCTCGGCGCCCGACCGTACTGGCCGGTGAACATCTCCCGCCCCAGGCCGGTGCGGATCGCGGCCCGTTCGGCCTCCGGGACCGGCCAGTCCCGGGGCAGCCCAGCGCCGGCATTGCTCTGCTCGAACCGCCTGGCGAGCTCGACGCGGAACGCCGACGGACCCTTCACGACCTTGTAGGGCGCGCCGAGCCGGGTCGCGGACAGCACAGCCCGCACCCCCTGCCCGCCGGTGATCATCGCCTTCTCGATGGCCTCGGCGTTGGGGTGCCGGCCCTGTCCGAACAGCGCCAGCATCTGCGTCTCGCTGACCTCGGCGCCGCGGAACGCACCGGCGGCGCCGGCGGCCTGCGCCAGCCCCGCTCCGGCGGACCTGTCCCCGACTGCCGCAGCGGCGGCCTCGGTCGGCGCGAGAAACTCTGTCAGGCCGCCTGCCCCATGTCCCATCCAGATGCCCGGGCTCTCACCCCGCTGCGAGTAGTACTCGCCCAGGCCGTCCCGGCCGCGGTGCGTCGCGTCCGCAGCCGCCACCTGACGGGTCAGATAGGTGTAGCCGTCCCCCGCAGTGAGCTTGTGCAGCGACATCACCCAGTGACCGTGCCGCGTACCCCCGACCCGCCTCTGGCCCAAGATCGGGCCTCGTGACCTTCTCGTTACCAAGGTGCAAGAGGTGTGTCGGGTCGGAGGTCTTCGATTTTGGCTGTCGCGGTGCAGTCAGAAGTTGCGGTTCGGCAAGACCGTCGGCGGCAGGGCTCGACCGACGCGGCGAAGCGGCCAGTCGAGCTGCCGACTGGTGCCGGCTGGGTCGGTCCTGGCTGGGGTCGGCCTGGCGCTGCCGGGCGCATGTCGGAGGAGGGTCGTGGCGGTGCGGGTGGGGCTGCGGTGTCAGGAACCGCTGGGTCTGGACGCGGGTGGACGTGTCCGCGTCAGGTCGGAGGGCGGTGGTGGTGTGCGCGGCAAGTCGGCGTCCGTTGGGGTCGCTGCCGGACGCGAAGGAGCGGACCGGACATGGCGTCGAAGGTGTCGAGCAGGCAGCAGGCGATGACCAAGGCGCGGGAGCGGCGGACGGCGTTGGACCAGGACCGGGCGGCGCGGGACCGGCGGGTGGAGGAGGCGACCGCGCAGGTGCTGCTGCAGCTGCAGGAGCGGGCTGCGGCCGAACAGGCGGTGCAGGTCGCCAACGCCCAGATCGGGGTGGTGCTGCGGCGGCTGCTCGATGACGAGGGGATCGCGGCGCACGGCGTCGGGGGGCTGGTCGAGCTGACGGTGAGCGAGGTCCGCCGGCTGGCGCGGGCGGTGCCGCCGCCGCTGGCGAGGGCCAGGTCCACGCTACCGGGGCTGCGGCGGGCGAGTCGGGGGCCGGCGGTCACCTGGCGGCGGTGCCCCCCTGGAGGGCGCGACGCGGGAGCCCGCCGCCCCCAAGACGGTCACGGACTGACGCTGCCAAGGTGTGCGGGACGCCCGGTGGGGTCAGGGTCCGCGGGGCTCGACGGCCGCGGTGCGTGCGGTGGCCTTGACGTGATGCAGCTCGGCCTCGGGGACGGCCCGCGAGTTCGCGGAGCGCGATCCGGATCTCGCCCCGGCCGGCCTCGATGTCAAACGTCGCGCTGGGGTCAGTGGCCTCCGAGGCACCCCACAACGACCTGCATGGTTGCCCCCACACCATCCACCGAAGCCGCGAGGACCTGAGTCCTTCGGGCAATGCCGGAGGGCCGCCTGTGCTCGTGCCGGTGTGGGCAGCAGACCACTGTGGCCGTCGCTTCTCCGCTTGGCGCGACCAGGCCCGTTCCCGCGGCAGGCGCTAGACGGTATGGGGGCGCCGGGCGCTAGTCTCGCTCATCGGGGTCGGCCTGGCGCGTGCATTCAGCTCCCGCTTCGGCACGGCTGGGCGGCCGACGGCCGCTCGCGCACGCGTCGCCTCCTAGGAGCCGGTCGCCCGTTGCTAGGACATTCCGACCCGTCCAGCCAGCCAGGGAGTGCGCTGCCGTGCCATTCGCGTGCCATTCGTGGTGGCACGCAGGTGCACAGGAGCGCACACCTGGGGACAGGTCAACTCCCTCTGACCTGGCGTTTTGAGGGCTGACTAGCGTGAGGGTCTTGCTTGCAGCGTCCTTGAAAACCGCTGAACGGGGCGACTCGTTCCGTGGGTTCGAATCCCACGCCCTCCGCTGACCTGCGGCTTCGTCACCGGCGACCCCTTGGGCGGCGGTCATTGATCGCCAGATGGGGCCGAGATGGGGCCGGAACATCCGACTGGCGTCCGGCGGGGCACCAGCCGGACCGCCGCCTCGGCGGCTTCCCGGGCGACCTCGGGCAGCACGCAGGTGTAGGTGTCGGCGGTGATCGCGATCGTGGAGTGCCCAAGCGTCTCCGACACCACCTTGAGGTTCGCCCCGCCGGCAAGCAGACAGCTTGACGTTGTAGAGGTTTTCCTTCGAACAGGGATGACTCGTACGGGCGGGACCGCGACGACAGCGGTGTGGTCGAGCCAGCCTGCCCGGGTACTGACCGAGATCCCTCAGTAGCGCGGTGATCTTGCTCGGGTTGGGCTGATTTCGGGCATGGGAATGGTCGGGCTTGCGGCAGGCATGAGGAGGCCGCCGACCTGGTGTCGGTGTTTCCGTGTCCTTGCTCG
>JAABUT010002950.1_pt1 | contig 15377 bp, 18 predicted proteins | sample 5559281 | NCBI WGS metagenome assembly JAABUT01 (sample SAMN10711880, study PRJNA513359) | rock metagenome | isolation source: Antarctica rocks | place: Antarctica: Victoria Land, Ricker Hills nord | collected 2016-01-04 | reverse complement strand
ACCAAAAATGGCAAGATATTTTTTAGCCTTCTCTGAAAAGGAATACCACCTTAGCTTTCAGGGGATTTTAAAAAAATTCAACTTTTCTTTTTTGCCTCTTTGGTTCTGGCTTGTCCAGGTTAGGGATTTAGGGTTAGAAACAACAAAAAACAATATACTTATGAATGTTAACGAAGCACCTATCATTGTAGGCCTCGACATTGGGACAACTAAAATTGCTGCCATTGCCGGTCGTAAAAATGAATATGGTAAGCTGGAAATCCTTGGATTTGGCCGGGCTAACAGTACCGGTGTACAACATGGACAGGTTCTTAATATTGAACAAACAATTAAATCGATTCAGCAGGCTTTAACTAATTGCTACGACTCTAATCCTGACCTTGAGATTAGTGAAGTATACGTAGGTATTGCAGGCCATCATATTAAAAGTCTGCAAACACGCGGGGATATCGTACGGCAGGATTCTGAAAATGAAATAACGACGGCTGAAATAGAGCATTTGATAGATAATCAACGAAAAACATTTATTCCGGCAGGCGACCAGATTATAGATGTTATTCCGCAGGAATTTACTGTAGATAACATTCAGAATATCCCAAATCCTATCGGTTACAACGGGGTAAAAGTCGGCGCTAACTTTCACATCATTACCGGCGACAGAAACGCTATCCGAAACATTAACCGTGCAGTTGACAAGAGCGGGTTGAAAACGAAAGATCTCGTTTTGCAACCTTTAGCGTCGGCATCGGCGGTTATGGGTGAACTGGACATGGAAGCAGGAGTTGCCATTCTCGATATTGGTGGCGGTACAAGTGACCTTGCTGTTTTTTATGAAGGCATTTTAAAACATACCGCAGTCATTCCTTTTGGCGGCGAAAATATTACCAATGATATTAAAACAGGTCTGGGTGTATTGAAGCAGCAGGCCGAAGCGATGAAAGTGCAATTTGGAAGCGCTTTGGCCGACGAAGCAAAAGCTAATGCTTTCATTACTATTCCCGGTATGAATGGTATGCCGGCAAAAGAAATCAGTGTAAAAAACCTTGCTAATATTATCCAGGCGCGGATGGGAGAAATACTTGATTTTGTTACTTATCATCTTAAGCAGGTTGGCCTCGATACCAAAATGTTGAACGGAGGTATTATTTTAACCGGCGGAGGTTCGCAGTTAAAGCACTTAATTCAGTTAACAGAATATTCTACGGGATTATATGCCCGTATTGGTTTCCCAAATGGCCATCTTGCTGCTAACCATATAGACGAACTGAAGAAACCGATGTACAGCACTTGTATTGGGCTGATATTAAAAGGGTACAGCGATTACGAACATAAGTATAAAGAATTTGAAAAAACTTTTAAGAAAGTTATTGTCCCTGAAACATTAGTAAAAGAAGATGAACCAGGACTAAGATCACTTGAAGTTTCCGGAGTTGAAACAAAAGAAAAAGTAAACACGGCAGCAAGAAAGGGAATGACAAAATTCTGGGAAAAATTTAAAAATAATTTGCTTGAACTTTTTAAAGAAGAAGGAGACAAGGATTTATAAGAAGTTGCCAGTTACAGGTTTCCCGTTTCAGGGAACATGCAACTGGTAACATGCAACTGGTAACTTGAATTTAAACAACTAAACATAATCTATTTACTCAATCAATTTTCCAACTATGATTCATTTTGATTTGCCGAAACAGAAGTCATCTATCCTGAAGGTGATAGGTGTAGGTGGTGGCGGTGGCAACGCCGTTAATCACATGTATGGTCAAAATATTGACAGTGTTGATTTCATTATTTGTAACACAGATGCCCAGGCATTGTCGAACAGTAAAGTGCCTAATAAAATACAGCTTGGCCCTCATCTGACACAAGGGCTGGGTGCGGGCGCTAACCCTGAAATAGGCAAACAGGCCACAGAAGAAAGTCTTGAAGAGATAAAACGAATTTTAGAGGTTAATACAAAAATGGCCTTTATCACCGCCGGTATGGGCGGTGGTACCGGCACCGGCGGCGCGCCTATCATTGCAAGAATTTGCAAAGATCTTGGCGTACTTACGGTAGGCATCGTAAGCACTCCTTTTACAAACGAAGGACCTAAACGCATGCGTCATGCAGAAGCAGGTATTCAGCAGTTAAGAGAATACGTAGACACGCTGCTTGTAATAAGTAACGATAAGGTACGCCACCAGTATGGCAACCTTAAAGTAAGAGAAGCCTTCAGCAAAGCAGATGATATACTGGCCACTGCTGCAAAGTGCATAACTGACGTTATCACCAGCAACGGACAAATAAACGTTGACTTTGCTGACGTATGTACAGTAATGCGCAAAGGAGGTGTCGCCATCTTAGGCAGCGCACAGGCAAACGGTGAAGATCGTGCACAACGCGCTATTGAAGATGCAGTTAATTCGCCTTTGCTTAATGACAGTGAAATTCGCGGCGCTAAATGGATACTGGTGAATATTACTTCGGCAGAAGGAGATTATGAAATCACTATGGACGAAGAAGACACTATCATGAGCTATCTCCGTGAGCAGTCAGGAGATGATGCGGACGTTATTAAAGGAATTGGTTTCGACGAATCGCTTGGCGACAAAATAGGCGTCACTATCATTGCTACCGGCTTTGAGCATAAAGACCCTTTCCGCGCTCCTTTAAAACCAAAAGAAGAAAAAAAGCCTGAAGAAAAGATTGTTTTGCATTTAGGTGTAAACGCCGAAGAAAAGAAATTGCACGCCGAGCCGCCATTGCCGGTTCAGGAAAAAGACCCTTATGCACCAACAATGGTTGAAATGGCAAACAACGGGCCCGCTATTATTCAACCGGCGCAGCAATATTACCAGCAGCAGCAACCGGAGGTGATTGCACCGCAGCAGGCACAAAAGCCGCAGGTAAATGAAAACGAGGTACTCCGTTTTGAACTCAGACCTGAAATTACTAATCAGCAAAAACAACCACAACCGCAACCACAACCACAACCACAATCGCAACCACAACCACTATCACAACAAAATAGCAATGCTGCTGTAGCCCGCCCGGGCAGTAGTTTTCTCTCGAGGCCTTCCAACATATACGCAGAGACAAAGGCAGCAGATACGGCCTCTGCACCTGCCGGGGAAACTAAGCCGGCACCAAAGCCCGTTGCAGAACCTGAGTTAGAAATGAAATTGGTTATGAAGGATGAAGTTCCGCCATCTGCTGATGTCCCTAATATTAATCAGCCGGCCGGCTACAATCCGGCGGCTGCAGAAAATATGCCTGTGCAGGATGATATGGAAGATCAAAAGCGAAGAGCACAGGAAAGAATACAAAAATTACGTAACTTATCTTTTAATATGAATAATGCCGATGCAGGAACGGAGTTCGACTCTGTGCCGGCATACATTCGACGCAATATGGAACTTTTCGGAAATACGCTTACTTCGGTCGAAAACTTCTACAGCAAGTACACCGTTAAGCCCGATGAAAACGATAAAGGCCAAATCAGTTCAATCAATACGTTTTTAGACGGTAAAAAACCTGATTAATTACCAGGTTAGCTCCCACCGGTTGGTGAACTGGTGTGAGTTTTATAGATTGTGTTTTTAGTTGTTATCCCTCCGCCAAAACGGAGGGGTTTTTTTATCTGCCTTAAGTTATGCTGAATTTTATTTAAGCTTCTTTCGTCAATTAAAGAAAATATACCAAAAGGTTTATTAAACGAATACGCTTTCTTTAAATTTAGCAGCTTACACCTGTTTGAAATTTCATTTTTTTTGGTACCGGCATTTGCTTTTTATTGCATCATCGTTGCGACGCATTTCGTTCGTCTGCATCATTTTGTGCATCTTCAGGTTTTCATTGCAAAAGCTTCCGACTAAATTCAGCGAATGTAAAAGTCAGAAGTAGTTATATGCTTATATTTATACTTTACCATACCAACTATGCCTGAAAACGAAAGAAAAGGACTTACAGCCATCATTGCTGCCTCATCGCTCGGTACTTTAATTGAGTGGTATGACTTCTATATATTTGGAAGTCTTGCGACCGTTATTTCCACCAAATTTTTTCCTTCAGGCAACCCTGCTGCGGCATTGTTAAGTACGCTTGCCACCTTTGCAGCAGGTTTTGTAGTACGGCCATTTGGAGCGCTGTTTTTTGGAAGGCTGGGCGACCTTATCGGAAGAAAATATACTTTTTTGGTTACACTTATTATAATGGGTCTTTCAACATTTTTAATAGGCTGTGTTCCAGCTTACCAGACCATTGGCTTTTTAGCTCCCCTTTCGGTGCTTTTGCTTCGCCTGTTGCAAGGCCTTGCATTAGGCGGAGAATACGGCGGAGCAGCAACCTATATCGCAGAACATTCACCCATAAACCAAAGAGGCTTTTATACATCATGGATACAAACTACGGCCTCACTTGGGTTGTTTATTTCGCTTTTTGTAATTATTATCACAAAAGGCTCAATGAACGATGATTCCTTTAATAGCTGGGGATGGAGGATTCCTTTTTGGATATCTATATTTATGGTAGCTGTATCGGTGCTGATAAGAATGAAAATGCAGGAATCACCGGCTTTCGCAAAAGCAAAGTCTGAAGGCAAAACCTCAAAAAATCCTTTAAAAGAAAGCCTGGGAAATAAACTGAATTTCAAGTTTGTGCTGCTTGCTTTGTTTGGAGCAACAATGGGTCAGGGAGTTGTATGGTATACAGGGCAATTTTATGCGCTTAGTTTTATTCAAAACACTTTAAGTATAGATATAGCGCAGGCCAGTAAAATCATTATGATTGCTCTTGCCATGGGCACACCGTTTTTCCTGGTCTTTGGAGGTTTGTCAGATAAAATAGGGCGAAAATGGATAATGCTGGCCGGAATGCTGATAGCTGTTTTTAGTTATCGGCCCATTTATTCTAAAATGCACGATGCTGCAAACCTGGAAAATAAACAGGAGGTCCCCGCTAAAATGAAAATAGAGACAACCGAAGCAACAGCTTTGGTACACAAGGTAAGAACTACAGTTACTACTAAAGAATACGAAGACGGCACTTTATTTAAAGAATTCAAAAAAGAAACAATTGAGGCAGGTGTAGTAAAAATACGTCCACCTATTGAGGTAACTATGACTAAAGCTGTCATTCTCGCTGATAATTCTTTCTGGAAAATGGTTTGGCTTGTATTCATACAGGTAATATTTGTAACAATGGTATACGGACCAATTGCTGCTTTTCTGGTTGAGATGTTTCCATTAAAAATACGCTACACTTCTATGTCGCTCCCTTATCATATTGGTAATGGAATTTTTGGTGGCTTGTTGCCCGCAGTAGCCACTTTTCTTGCCACAAAAGCAACGCAGGCAAATGAGGCAGCCACAAAAGCCGGAACGGCGCTTCCTTATGATAAACCTTTCCTTGAAGGACTTTGGTATCCTATCATCATTGCCGGTGTTTGTTTTGTTATCGGCGCTTTGTATATTAATGGGAAGGATAAAGAGGTATATAATTAGACTTATTAATAAATATTTAAATCAAACAAAATGAATCAGGTTCGCAAAATGGCAGGAATCGTTTGGATATTGCTTGGGTTAGCCGGAGGCTATTATTTAATTGTGAACCAGGCAATACCAAAATTTAGAAGTGATAAAGCAGAAGATATCATTCCCGCTATTATTTATGCTTTTATTTTAACGCCGATAATTGTTGGTGGGTTGTTGGTCTTTGGAAAGTATGCGCTTCAGGGGGAATACGATGATAAGGTGTAACTTTTTTAATATGATTTTATATATTGTTAAGTGTATAATTACCTACAGTTACTGCAAAATCTTCAAACATTTATTTTAACCAAAACATTACATCATAATCAAATTCTTGAGGGAACTTCACTTTTTATAAGCGGTTCTTTAAGTACTGCAGAGGATTTAGCAATAGTTAGAACTCAAAAAAGATTGTTGATAGTACGAAGACTTGACTTTGCAAACAGAAAATAAAAGGTAAGACAAAAATAAAATGATTAATTTGTAAAGACAATGAAAAATAACAATACCATATTTATTTTAAGATTTTACGATAATGAAGTTTCTCCTGAATCCTTTAGTGCAAAAGAGTTAGGTCAACTTCTTATTAGTATCGAAGAAAGTATTAAGTCTATTGTTGAAAGCAAGTTTCCTGAAGGCGACCCTGAAGAAGTTAAAATAAGTTTGATTGATATTGAGAATAAAAGCGAATCTTTAAAATTTGCAATAAATGGAGAAAAAACTACTTCTGATGCTTTTGTATATTGGGGTAAATCTATAAAAGAAAATACATATACAGATTTACCAGATAAAGCATACTGCGGCTTTAAATATGTATATTCATTAATGGAGAAGAAAAAATGCCGGTCAGAATTAATTTACAAAAACGAGCAGATTTATGATTTATCCTATGATTATAAATTGGTAAAACAAGAAAATGTTTTAGTGAAAAGTGATCTGTCAATTTATGGTGAACTGATAAAGATAGGTGGTGAACATAGTAAGGCATGGTTTGAATTAACGGATGGACAAAAAATTGATTTTAGCATTACCAAAGAACAGGCAGAAGAACTATCTCCAAGTATATATAAAACTATAGGATTAAAAGGCAATGCAAAATGGAATGTAAAAACACATCACATTGTTTCTTTTAAACTTTACGATGTATTAACTTATAAACCTGGAAATATTTCAAAAGGGTTAGAAAAGATTAGAAACATTAGCAGTGGTTTTTGGGATAATCTTAATGATAACGAAATCAACAATTATCTTCTAAGAGACTAATATGGTAGTTTGCATAGATTCCCATGTTTTTATATGGGGAATAAAGAAGAAACCAAGTCCGGAACAAATTTCTATGGTTGAAAGAACGGAAAAATTTTTTCAATGGATAGATGCAAACAGCGTTCAGGTTATCATACCAAGTATAGTGATTGCAGAGGTTTTAATACCCGAACCTTTAGATACACATGCGAGATATTTAGAAATAATCCACGAAACATTTATTGTTGCAAATTTTGATGAAAGGGCGGCATTAAAATATGCAGAAATAGCAGGAAAAAAGTGGGGAGATCTAAAACAGTTGTCTTCGGATAGTGGTATTAGAAGAGAAAAAATGAAATTAGATCACATGATAATTGCTTGTGGTTTAGTAAACGGGGCAACCTGCATTTATAGTACTGACCCTGATGTAATTAAATTTGGCAGGGATGTTATTGATGTTAGAGAAATTCCATCCTTTCCAACTCAACCAGAACTATTTTAATAAGTCCTAATAAAATGTCAATCGTAGTTAATGAATTAGTGAAAATATACGGCGAGCAAAAAGCCGTAGATAAAATATCGTTTTCAGCAAAAAAAGGTGAAATTGTTGGATTTCTTGGACCTAACGGAGCAGGCAAATCAACTACAATGAAAATGATAACAGGCTATCTCGCCCCTGACAGTGGTATTGCCACAGTAAGTAATATAAATGTAGCTGCTGACCCTATTGCCGCTAAAAAAAAGATTGGCTACCTGCCTGAGGCTAATCCTTTGTACACTGATATGTATGTAAAAGAATATCTTGATTTTGTATCGGGTGTGCATGATATAAAAAATAAAAAACAACGCCTAAAAGATGTGATTGAGCTTACAGGATTGGGTGTTGAGCAGAAGAAAAAAATAAACCAGTTGTCGAAAGGTTACAGGCAGCGAACAGGTTTAGCTGCAGCCCTTATCCACGATCCGGAAGTATTGATATTAGATGAACCCACCAGTGGCCTTGACCCTAACCAGATAATTGAAATAAGAAACGTAATAAAAAACCAGGGAAAAGATAAAACTGTTCTTTTTTCTTCACATATATTACAGGAGGTAGAAGCGATTTGTGACAGGGTGATCATCATTAACAAAGGAACATTGGTGGCAGATGATAAACTTGCCAATCTGCAACAAAAAGGAAGTACGAATTTTGTAAAGGTTACTTTTAAAGAACCCTTAGAAGCTGAATGGCTTAACAGGTTAAAAGGAGTTGTTTCTGTAAATAAACTCGACACCTTTACCTGGCAGATACAGTCAGCAGATGCAAATGAGGTAAAAAGACAATTGCTCGAAATGAGTTTGCAACATAATCTTAATATCGTTTCTTTGCAGACAGAAGGCGGTAGTCTGGAAGAGATTTTCAGAAGATTGACAAGTCAGAATATGGTACCATAATAAAAGAACGTTTATGGGAGCGCGCAAATTATATGAAGAAAAGATCCTTGATTTAATTAAAAACATTCCTGAGGAAGAGTTACCTAAGGTTGTTTCATTAATTGAGAGAATCAAAGAAAATCAAACAAAAAAATATCTGACCGCTATTGAGGAAGGATATGGAAAATACAAAAATGCTTTAAGTCCTTTAGAAGAGTTCATGAAACGCAAACAAGAAGAAAAGTTATTAGATAGAATAAGTATTTAGAAAGGGATGGGTTCATCCTTGCTAAAAGAATTTTTATGGGAGCACGAAAATTATATGAAGAGAAGATTCTTGAACTAATTAAAAATATTCCCGAGGAAGAGTTGCCTAACGTAGTTTCTCTTATTGAGAAGAGAAACATACAGTTTAGGGCTATTCGTGAAGTTTGTGGTAAATACGCTCATGTAAAAACTTCAGCAGATGAATTTGCGGGAAAAAAAGAGGAAGAAAAAAAATTAGATTTATAGAATGGATGTGTTTGTATTAGATGCATGCTCTTTAATCGCTTACTTACGGAAGGAAGAAGGTTATGAAAAAGTTATATCAATTTTAAACAGAGCTAACGTTTACAAAGCTAAAATTGTAATGCATGCTGCAAGCGTTGGAGAAGTTTATTATGACTTTTGGAGAGATTCTGATAAAATTACCGCAGATAGCATTATTTCCGATTTATCTAATTTACCTATTGAAATAATAAATACTATAACAATGCAGATGATTCAGGAAATTAGCTATTTCAAAACAACTTATAAAATTTCATTCGCAGATAGTTTTGTTCTGGCGTGTGCGAAACTGAATAATGCAAAAGTTGTAACATCTGACCATCACGAATTTGATGAGATAGAAAAAATCGGCGACCTTGCTTTTGAATGGATAAGATGAATAGAAATACCAGGGTAAAGATAAATGACAACTTCAAAAATTATATAATAAACTATAATCAAACCAACTCATGAGCTACATTTCAGACATTCATGCCCGGCAAATTTTAGACAGTCGTGGCAACCCGACAGTAGAAGTAGATGTGATAACAGACGATGGCGTTATTGGCCGCGCGGCAGTGCCTAGCGGAGCCTCAACCGGTATACATGAGGCTGCAGAGTTAAGAGACAACGATAAATCTGTATATGGCGGTAAGGGTGTTTTAAAGGCAGTGCAGAATGTAAATGATGTAATTGCAGAGCCTCTCTTAGGATGGGCAGTAACAGACCAGGCAGGCATCGATAAAAAAATGATGGAGCTCGACGGTACTGACAATAAAGGAAACCTTGGGGCAAATGCAATTCTGGCGGTAAGCATGGCTACTGCTAAAGCCGCTGCACAGGAAAGCAACCTGCCGCTTTTTAAATATATTGGCGGAGTTAACAGTAGCGTACTTCCAATTCCTTTGATGAATATTTTGAACGGCGGTGCGCACGCTGACAACAAAATAGACTACCAGGAGTTTATGATCGTTCCTGTAGGAGCTGATACTTTCAGCGAAGCACTGCGATGGGGAGTTGAAGTTTTTCACCAGTTGAAAACAGTGCTGAAAAAGAAAGGTTATAGCACGAATGTAGGCGATGAAGGAGGTTTTGCACCAAACATTCAAAGTAATGAAGAAGCGATAGAAACGGTTCTAATGGCAATTGAAGCGGCAGGATATAAACCTGGCGAGCAAATAGGAATTGCAGTAGATGCAGCTACATCAGAAATGTTTAAAGAAGGCGTGTACCATTTTCACAAAAGTGACGGGAAAAAGTTGGGAATTGACGAAATGGTTAATTATTGGGTAGAATGGGCCAATAAATATCCTATCATAAGCATTGAAGATGGGATGGCAGAAGAAGATTGGGAAGGCTGGAAAAAACTTACAGACGCTTTGGGAAACAAATTGCAACTGGTAGGTGATGACTTGTTTGTAACCAATACAAAGATCTTACAAAGAGGTATAAATGAAGGTATTGCCAACAGTATTCTGATTAAAGTAAACCAGATTGGTACTTTAACGGAAACTATTAATGCAGTGCAATTAGCACAAACAAACAGTTACACTACCATAATGAGCCACAGAAGCGGAGAAACTGAAGACACAACAATTGCTGACCTTGCAGTTGCTTTAAATTGCGGTCAAATAAAAACTGGTAGTGCAAGCCGTACAGACAGAATCGCCAAATATAACCAACTATTACGTATTGAAGAATTGCTGGGAGAAAATGCTATTTATCCAAAAGGAAGGTTTAAGTTCATAAAATAAATTATGTCTTTTTTAATATAATTTAATAAACTTTTATTTTAATTTTATCTAAATTATTTTTATCTTATTGCAAATGCCAAAACTTTCTGTTTTTTTTAAAATCCTGAAAAACAAATACATAATATCTGTGATAGTATTCGTTTTGTGGATTTCATTTTTTGACAGAAATGATCTTTTTACGCAATGGGACAGAAAACAAGAGCTGCAAAAACTAGAAACCAGTACTGCTTTCTATGAAAAGGAAATAGCTAATACAAAAAAAGACCTGATGGATCTGAATAATAAACCAGCTATCCTGGAGAAATTTGCAAGAGAAAAATTTTACCTGAAAAGACCCGACGAGGATTTATTTCTGGTAAACGATAGTGTTGACAAAAAAAAATAAGCTCATTTACAATATTTTAAATTAAACGGCGTTTTTATTATCACCAGACAATTTTTAATAACCAATAAAAAACAACTTCTTTTAGCGATGACAAATTATACAAGCGAAGATTTGATACAATATTTGTATCAGGAAACTTCAGAAGAAGAGACAAAAGCTATTGAGAAGGCTTTACAAACAGACTGGAATCTTAAGGAAGAATTTGAAGCTTTAGAAGCCACAAAACAGGGATTGGACAAATTAATTGAAAGTCCGAGGCCTCAATCTATAACCGCTATACTCAACTATGCAAAAACTACTGCTGCTGAAATAGCACAGCGGTAAGTGACGGCACGCAAAGTTACTTATCAACCCGTATCTTCGATTTATAGTTTATGACTAAAAAAGAAAGATACGGGTTTGTCATTTCCTGGTTTCAGCAATATGCCCCCGATGCCGAGACCGAACTGGTTTATGACGATCCTTACCAATTGCTGGTGGCGGTCATACTTTCCGCACAGTGTACTGATAAACGGGTTAACATCACAACGCCTGCACTTTTTGCCAAATATCCTTCTATCAGCCATTTAGCAAATGCGGAGTATGAAACGCTTTTCGATATTATTAAAAGTATTTCATTCCCCGGAAATAAAACGCGACACCTGATAGGAATGGCTAAACTGGTACAGGAAAAGTTTGATGGTAAAATACCCTTAAAAGTAGAAGAACTGGTGCAATTGCCCGGAGTAGGCCGGAAAACCGCAAACGTAATAACCTCAGTGGTAGACAATCAGCCAAATATGGCTGTAGATACCCATGTTTTCAGGGTGGCAGCCCGTATAGGCCTTACAACCAATGCAAAAACTCCTTTGGCAGCAGAAAAACAGTTGGTTAAACATTTACCGACTAATTTAATTTATATTGCACATCATTGGTTGATTCTTCATGGAAGATATATATGTGTGGCAAGAAATCCAAAATGCGGTGAATGCGGTTTACAACTTGCATGTAAGTACTATTCTTTGAAAAAAAATTTTATATAAAAATTTAAATCTTATTTTTTAAAAATCTTTAGCAGAAATTTTTTTTATGAAAAAAGTAATAGTACTGCTGTTTTTATTGCTTTCCTCTTGTTTTTCAAAAGTTTATAGTCAGTTATTTAAAAGCGAATCCTATTACAATACAGAACCTATATATTATGAAATCGGCGCAGGGCTGGGAGCAATGAATTGTATAACTGATTTAGGAGGAGCAAATGGCAATAAAAAATATTATATAAATGAAATTAAAGCAAAAAACTTTAGAATTAGCGGCAGTATCTACGCAGGGGTGATGTATCATAATATTATTGGCGCAAGGCTTGAAACCACTTTCGGCTCGGTAGGTGCTGCCGATCGCGATGTAAAAGGGAATTCTATAACTTCCGTCTACAGACGAAACAGAAATCTAAGCTTCAGAAGCAACATTAGTGAAGTATCTCTTCTCTTTGAATTTCATCCTCTCCCGCTTTTCAGCTTAGAACCTCAAAAAGGCTATCCTGAACCGTATGTTATGGCAGGCTTCGGATATTTTTCTTTTAATCCTCAGACCACGTATAAAGGAAGTTTAATAGATTTAAAACCTTTACACACCGAAGGTGAAGGGTTTCCTGAATATCCCGGCGTTTCAAACTATAGCCTCAGCCAGACTAACATTCCTGTTGGAATTGGCTTACGGTACACCCTGTCAGACCGGTTAAATCTGCGGCTCGAATATGTTCACCGTGTATTGTTTACCGATTACCTGGATGATGTGAGCAGTGGTAAATATATTAATCCCAATACCTTTGACAGCAACCTTTCCCCGGCTGCTGCCGATGCTGCTAAAGCTTTGTACAATCCCAGCTTAAACGGAAGAAAACCGCCAAGCAGGGGGAACCCGAATAATAATGATACTTATATGTCATTAACTTTAAAAATAGGCGTTCTATTGTTTCAATAGCAGAAAGTGTTGCTTATCTAAAAGGAGATGATAGTACAGGGCAGGATGTATTACTTCAAAACAGCGTTTATTTACCGGAAGTATACAGACGATAAAGGAAAGGTTTTAAAACCGTTTCGGGCAATGGGATCATAAAACTAATGCATTTTTCAAAATAAAATTTTCCCGCTGATACCGGAAATGTCGCAGAAAAATCAAAGATTTTATGAACAACATCATTTCCCACAAATCCCAATCATCTAACATATCACTGTTCAGATTATTCATTCCATATCTTCCAGCTCTCTTCTGCCTGTATGATCAGCATGTCTGATCCATTTTTTGTTATTGCTCCTTTTTCGGCTCCTTTTTTTAAAAACAAAGTTTGTACAGGATTATAGACAAGGTCGTATAAGTAATGATGTTTGGTAAGATATTCGTATGGAATGTCTGCACAATCATTTTCAGCAGGATACATGCCCAGAGGAGTCGTATTAATTATTAATTTATATTCGTTCAGTATTTCCTTACTTACTTCTTTATAAGTAAGAATACCTTCGCCATCATTTTTGTTTCTTGAAACAAACAAATAATTAATGCCTGATTTTTCAAGAACAAATTTTACTGCCGCTGCGGCGCCTCCAGTGCCAAATATAAGTGCTTTCCGGTGTGCAGGTGTAATATTTGGCAACAGCGATTTTTCAAAACCAATTACATCCGTGTTATAACCTGAAAGTTGACCATTCTTTATTTTAATGCAATTGCATGCGCCCGTCTTTTGAACTGCTTCTGTATATTTTTCTAAATAAGGAAATACAGCTTTCTTATATGGTATTGTTACGTTTAGCCCTTCAAGATCAGGATTATTTGCTAAAAGCAGCGGAAGCTCTTCAATAGAATTTATCGGGAGGGCCTGATAAGAACAATCAATGTTTCCTTCTCTTAGAAATTTTGCAGTGAAAAAGGCCGGAGAAAACGAGTGAGATAAAGGGTATCCTATTAATCCGAATTTTCTCATGAGAGGTCTGGGTTATCAAGATAAAGATTGAAGGTATCGCCCCTTAAACCAATTCTCATAGCTTCAAGAGGAATGATTTCTGCAGGAGCAATATTTCCAAGATTTACATTACAACCGATTAATTCAAGAAAATATAGCTGCTGATCCTTTTGTGGAGCTTCCCAGATAATTTTTTCTGCAGGTATTTGTGTCAGTATTTCCTGCACAAGTCCTTCTCTCACTTCTCCTGTGGCGCGATAAATACCAACCGTTCCTGCTTCCCTTGCCTCAGCAATTACATAAGAAGATCCTGCTTCCAGTTCTGCCTTCATCAGTTCTATCCATTTATAAGGAGGAATGATGTGTGCAGCGTCTTTGCTGCCTACTTCACTTAAAACGGTTCCGAATTTTGTCAGCTTTTCTATATAACCACATTTTTCAGCGTGAGGTATTGTTACAGAACCATCGCTTACTTCTACATGTTCGATACCAAAATCACGCATCATATTTATGTATCCGTTAAACTCATTTCTTACTAAAAAAGCCTCGAACAAAGTACCGCCGAAGTAAACGGGAATGGCTGCTTTTTGATACACTTCAATCTTCAGACGAAGGTTGGGTGTAACGAATGCAGTGCCAAAACCGAGTTTAATGATATCAATATGCGGCGCACCTACACTTACCAGGTTCTCTGCTTCCACCAGGCTTAAACCCTTATCCATTATCATTGTAATTCCGTGGGTGCGGGGCTTGGGTGTTCTCAGCGGTATCTGGCTTAAATTAAAATTCATTTCTCCGTTGCTTATTTTGGTGGGAACGCAAAAATAGGGATTGAAGATGAAACTATATTTTAACTACTGTTAATCATATTGTTTGTGATGCTGAGCGTACTATTGTTTATTTTTGATAAAATTTTACAACAATTAATAAAAAAATTTATGAGAAGGATATCGGTTCTTCTGTCAACAATATTAATATCATTTGGTGCTGCCTCACAAACAAATAGCGCCACTAATGTAACCGCAGTGCATGATACTCCGGCACCTTACCTGAAGGATCCTTATATCCCTTCGTTTACAATCCAGATGCCCAATAGTAAATGGTTTAGCAAAGCTGATCTTCAGCCCGGCAGACCGACTCTTATTTTATACTTCAGTCCCGATTGCGGTCATTGCCAGCTTGAGACAGAAGAGTTGCTTAGCAAAATGAAGGAATTTAACAACCTTCAGATTGTGATGATTACCAGCAGACCTTTTGAAGATATGAAAAATTTTGCCGAACATTATATGATTAAACGTTTTCCGGCCATCACCATAGGTACAGATCCTGCAAGATTAGTTACCAGCTTTTACGATGTCAGGTTTACTCCTTTTTCTGCTTTGTATGATAAAAAAGGCAAGCTGATAAAAGTATATGAGAAACAAATAGATATGAAAGAAATGGCGAGCCTGGTGAAGTAGCCAAACTTTTTCTTTTTTAATTTTTACTTTAAGGGCACTTCTAAAAACTGATTTAACAATAAATTATTTTTTGTCATTATTTATAATTAGTTGATGTTTAGTATATTACACTATTATGAAGCGATTTAAACGACACAGAGACTATGGATTTTTCGA
>JAABUT010002949.1_pt1 | contig 15388 bp, 13 predicted proteins | sample 5559281 | NCBI WGS metagenome assembly JAABUT01 (sample SAMN10711880, study PRJNA513359) | rock metagenome | isolation source: Antarctica rocks | place: Antarctica: Victoria Land, Ricker Hills nord | collected 2016-01-04 | reverse complement strand
GAGCACGACGTCTTTCGGATCGATCGGCCGGAAGCAGTTGATCACTTCCTCGCGCGCGGCCTGCAGGTGTTCGGGTGCCAGGCTCTGCGGCGGCTCCATCGCCACCTCGGCGGCGACCTGGAACAGGTGGGTGACCAGCATGTCCAGGACCGCGCCGGTCTCGTCGTAGAACCCGGCGCGGTCACTGATGCCCAGCTTCTCCGGGACGTCGATCTGCACGGCCCGGACCTGGTCTCGGCACCACACCGCATTGAACATCCCGTTGGCGAAGCGCAACACGTGCAGGTTCTGCGTGGCTTCCTTGCCGAGGAAGTGGTCGATGCGAAACACCTGGTCCTCGTCAAGCACTTGGTGCACCATCTTGTCCAGCTCGCGGAAGCCGTCCGGTGAGGTGCCGAACGGCTTCTCGTAGACGACCCAGCTGCCCTTCGCGAGACCGTGCTCACCGAGGCCTTCAGTGATCCGGCTGAACGCCGACGGCGGCACGGCGAGGTAATGCACGAGCTGCGCGCCGGCGCCCACCTGCTCGCGAGCCTCGGCGAGCACGTCGAGCAGGCTGCCCGCGGCGGCCTTCTCGAAGCCGCCGCCGGCGAAGCGCAGCCGTTCGCTGAACTGCTTCCACGGGCCGTCTGCCGGCTTGGGACCGAACTCGGTCAGGACGTCCTGCACGTGCTTGCGGAAATCGAGGTGCGACACGTCGCCGCGACCGTTGCCGACGAGCACCCAGTCCTTCGGCAACAACCCCGCCATCGCCAGCCGGTAGAAGGCCGGCAGCACCATCCGCTTGGCGAGATCTCCGGTGGCACCGAACAGAACGAAGACGGTCGGGCCGGGGCGAGGTTCGTCAGGCATGTACTCGACAGTAGGGGTCGCTCACCGGGCGCCGGCCGGCACCAGGTCGAAGGCGAGCACCAGCATGGCACCGAAGATCAGCATCGGCCCGAACGGGACGTGCGTCTTCATCGTCGCTCGGCGCGCCGCGACCAGCGCGATCGACACCATCGCGCCGAGCAGGAAGCCGGCGAAGATGCCGTAGCCGACGTGCACCCAGCCGAACCAGCCGAGATACCCGCCGAGGATGGCGCCGAGCTTGACGTCGCCGAGCCCGAACGAGTTCGGCGAGACGAGGCGCAGCACCAGCAGGACGGTGCACACGGCGAACGCGGCTTCCAGCGCACGCAGCAGGGCGTGCCAGTCGCCGTCGGGTACGGCTGCGACGGCGAGCAGTGCTGCACCGGCCACCGCCGCCGGGACGACCAGCCGGTCGGGCAGCCGGTGCAGCTCGCAGTCGATGACGACGAGTGGCGTCGCCGCCAGTGCGAGCGCGACGAAGGCGGGCAGCAGCGCGCTCCAGCCGGCCGCCGCGCCGCCCAGCGCGCCGAGGGCGAGGCCGGCGACGGCGGTGGCCGCGAGCCGTGCCGGGGCGACCCGCGTTCCGCGCCACCATCGGGCGGCGTCGCAGTCGGGAAGGGTGCGTGTCAGCCCAGCCAGGTAGGGCGCCGCGACGAGGCACAGCACGGCTGCGCAGAGCGCACTGCCGGCCGTCGAAGACATGGTGATCAAGCGTAGGGCTTGCGGCGGCGCTACGGTCGTGCCTGTGTACGACGCGATCGTGCTGGCCGGCGGCGGTGCTCGGCGCCTCGGCGGCGTGGCCAAGCCGCAGCTGATGATCGGCACCTCGAGCCTGCTCGACCACGTGGTCGCGGCGGCGCACGACGCGGATCAGGTGATCGTCGTCGGCCCGCACCAGCCGGTGACCCAGCCCGTGTCCCAACCGCTGACCTGGTGCCGTGAAGATCCCCCCGGCGGCGGTCCGGTGGCGGCCATCGCGGCGGCCGCGCCGTTGACGGGTGCCGACGTAGTTCTCGTGCTCGCGGCCGACCTGCCGTGGATCGCGCCTGCGGTCTCGCTGCTGGTCGACGCGGTGCCGCCCGACGGGATGGCCGCGCTGGTCGACGCCGACGGGCGCCGCAACCATCTCGCGGCGGCGTGGCGGCGAGCCGCACTCGTAGCGGCGCTCGCCGGGCTGGGCGAGGTGCGCGGGGCGTCCATGCGCTCGCTGGCCGGCACCCTCGCGTGCGTCCTCGTCCCGGACGTGAGCGGCTGGGGACGCGACTGCAACACTTGGCCGGCCGTAGCGGCGGCCCGCGCCGTCGCCGAGGAGGTCTGATGTCCGACGCGCTGAGCGCCTGGATCGACGAGCTGTGCGCTGCACTGGGCGTCGAGCCCGCGGTGCTCAACCGCGATCTGCTGCTGGACGTGGCCCGCGACGCCGCGCACGGGGTAGCCCGTCCGGCTGCGCCGTTGACCACGTTCCTGGTGGGTTACGCAGCCGCGATGCGCGGCGGTGGCGCCGAGGCGGTGGCCGAAGCCGCCGCACTTGCCCAGCGCCTCGCGGCTCAGCGCAGCAGGTCGTCGCCGGAGTAGACGTTCAGCCGCCCGCCGCGCACCATGCCGGCGAGCAGCAACCCGTACTCGCGCGCGAGGTCGACGGCGAGGCTCGAGGGCGCAGACACCGCGACGATCCCGGCGACGCCCGCGGCCACCGCCTTCTGCACGATCTCGAAGGACACCCGTCCGCTGACCACGAGCAGCCGATCGCGAGCAGGCAGCGCGTCGCGGAACAGCGCGTGTCCGACGACCTTGTCGACGGCGTTGTGCCGCCCCACGTCCTCGCGTACGCAGGCCAGAGTGCCCTGCGCGCACGCCAGCGCCGCGGCATGCACCGCTCCGGTGCGCTCGAAGGCCTTCTGCTGCACGCGCATGGTGTCGGGCAGCGCGGCGAGCACGTCGCGGGCGACCGTCCACCCGGCTGTGTGCGGAGCGCCGGTGACGAGCGGATGCAGGTCGAGCACGTCGGCGCTGCACACCCCGCATGCGGAGCTGGTGACGAACGCCCGCGGGCGCGGCGCCCGCACGCCCTCGGCGAGGGTGATGTGCACACGGTCGGTGTCGTCCTCGCGACACGCGCGCAACGTGACGATGTCCTCCTGGCGGCGCACGCCGGATTCCACGACGAGCCAACCCGCGGCCAGTTCGAGATCGTGCCCGGGTGTGCGCATGAGGGTGGCGAGCGCGTCGCCGTCCAGGGCGAGGACAAGCGGTGATTCGACGGCAAGATCGTCTGGCATTCGAGCGGGTTCGGCGCCCACCGCCACGCGCACGATCGCCCGCCTTGTGGTGGTAACCGCCATGACGGCGAGCCTACGTCGCGCCGCGCGGAGCTTCGCCTGCCGCGGTTTCCGTGCCTAGAGTGAGGCAATGACCGACGAGCCGGTACGCCCGGACGACCCAGAAGTCAGCCAGCGGAAGAAGTCCGCGGTCGGCATCCCCGGAATCACGCACAGCATGCAGTACGCATTGCGCGAGATGGGCGCGGTGCGCACGGCGAAGACGCTGCTGAAGATGAACCACGAGGACGGGTTCGACTGTCCGAGCTGCGCGTGGCCGGACCCGGACCGCCGCAAGGCCGCGGAGTTCTGCGAGAACGGCGCGAAGGCCGTCGCCTGGGAGGCCACCCGCAAGCGCGTCGGTCCGGACTTCTTCGCCGCGAACTCGGTTGCCGAGCTACGCGAACAGCCCGACCACTGGCTCGAGCACAACGGCCGGCTCACCGAGCCGATGTACCTCGCCCCCGACGCCACCCACTACGCACCGATCGGCTGGGACGAGGCGTTCACGCTTGCCGCGGACCGGCTGCACGCGATGGACGACGCAAACCGCGCGGTCTTCTACACCAGCGGCCGGGCCAGCAACGAGGCCGCGTTCGTGTACCAACTGCTCGCGCGGCGGCTGGGAACGAACAACCTGCCCGACTGCTCGAACATGTGTCACGAGTCGAGCGGTGCTGCGCTGAACGCGACGATCGGCGTGGGCAAGGGCACCGTCACGCTCAAGGACATTTCCGACGAGGCCGAGCTGATCGTGATCGTCGGACAGAATCCGGGCACGAATCACCCGCGCATGCTCACCTCGATCGAGGAGGCGAAGAAGCGCGGCGCCCGCGTCGTCTCGATCAACCCGCTACCCGAGGCTGGTCTGGTCAACTTCCGCAACCCGCAGACCCCGCGCGGGCTCGTCGGGCCGGGTACGAAGATCGCCGACCGGCATCTGCCGGTGCGCGTGAACGGGGATCTCGCGCTGTTCGCCGGCGCCAACCGCGTCCTCGTCGAGCGCGAGGACGCGCGCCCCGGCACCGTGCTGGACGCCGATTTCATCAAGCGGTACTGCGACGGCTTCGAGGCGGCGGCCACGCACTGGCGCGGTCTGGACTGGGCCGACATCGAGGCGCAGAGCGGCCTGTCGCGCCGCGACATCGAGGCGTTCGTCGACGACTACCTCGCCACCGACAGGGTGATCATCTGCTGGGCGATGGGGCTGACGCAGCACCGCAATGCGGTGGCGACGATCCGCGAGATCACCAACTTCCTGCTGCTGCGCGGCAACATCGGCAAACCCGGTGCCGGGCCATGCCCGGTGCGCGGGCACAGCAACGTCCAGGGCGACCGCACGATGGGCATCTGGGAGCAGATGCCCGACGCCTTCCTGGACAAGCTGCAGGCGGAGTTCGGCTTCGAACCGCCGCGCGAGACTGGCTGGGACACCGTCGACGCGATCCGCGCGATGCGCGACGGCAAGGTCGACGTGTTCTTCGCCCTCGGCGGCAACTTCGTCGCGGCCACCCCGGACTCCGAGGTCACCTCAGCGGCAATGACGAACTGTGGCCTGACCGTGCACGTGGCGACGAAGCTGAACCGTTCGCACCTCGTGCACGGCCGCGAGGCGCTGCTGCTGCCCTGCCTCGGACGCACCGAGCGCGACATGCAGGCCGGCGGCGAGCAGATCGTCAGCGTCGAGGACTCGATGAGCATGGTGCATTCGTCGATCGGCAGGCTCGCGCCGGGCTCCCCGCAGCTGCGCAGCGAGGTCGCGATCGTCACCGGCCTCGGACACGCACTGTTCGGCACCGACCTCGGCTGGTTGCAGATGCGCGACGACTACTCGGTGATCCGCAAGCACATCGAGCACGTCGTTGCGGGCTTCCACGCCTTCGAGGAGCGCCTCAAGCATCCTGGAGGTTTCGTGTTGCCCAGCGGGCCGCGCGATTCGCGCACCTTCCCCACAGCGACCGGCAGGGCGCAGCTGACCGTGAACCCGCCGGACACCGTCGCAGTCCCGCCGGGCCACCTGCTGCTGCAGACGGTGCGCTCCCACGACCAGTTCAACACCACGGTGTACGGGCTGGACGATCGCTACCGCGGCATCAAGGGCGGGCGCCGCGTGGTGTTCGTCAACGCTGGCGACCTGCGCGAGCTCGGCTTGGCCGACGGCGACATCGTCGACCTGGTGAGCGTGTGGCGCGACGAACAGCGGCGCGCGAAGGCGTTCCGCGTCGTCGTCTACGACACCCCGCCCGGCTGCGCGGCCGCGTACTTTCCCGAGGCCAATGTGCTCGTGCCGCTGGATTCGACGGCCGAGACCAGCAACACGCCGACGTCGAAGTCAGTGGTCATCCGCCTCGAATCTGCCGGTTGAGCCTCAGACGTCGCAGCCGGGGGCGGCCGAGGCCAGCGCCGTGCGCATCGCCGACACCGGGGCATCCTGCGCAGTCATCAGCGACACCTGCGCCGCGGCCTGGTGCAGCAGCACCAACGCGCCGCTGACGACGGACGCCCCACCGCCCGACGCGGCCGCGGCCAGTGGCGTCGGCCAGCCCGCGTACACCACGTCCAGCACCGTCTGCGCGGCCGTCCAGTCCCGCCGAGCCAGCGCGTCGGCCGCCCCGGCGGGCAGCGTCGAGACGACGAGATCGGCCGCGAGCTGGTCGCCGGCGACGTCGAGCGGTCCGAGCGAGACGTGCACGCCGAGGCGCTGCGCCGTCGCCAGCAATGGGCCTGCCCGTGCCGGATCGCGCACCAGCACCGAACACCGGTCGAGGCCGAGGGCAAGCAGCGCGGCGAGTGTGGCCTGCGCGGTGCCGCCCGCGCCGAGCAGCGTCACCGACTGCGGCACCACCTCGTGTTCGCCGAGCGCGTCGACGATGCCCGCCGCATCGGTATTCTCGGCCACCCAGCCGCGCTCGCCGGGCAGCAGCGTGTTCGCCGCGCCCACCGCGCGAGCGATGGGTGCGACCTGGGCGGCGACGTCCAGCACAGCGTGCTTGAGCGGCATCGTGCACGAGAAGCCTGCCCAGTCGGCACGGTCGGCCAGCACCGCGGGCAGCTCGGCCACACCGCAGTCGATCGAGGTGTAGCACCAGTCCAGGCCGAGCGCGGCGTAGGCGGCGCGGTGCACGACGGGCGAGAGGGAATGTTCGATCGGCCGGCCCAGCACGGCGGCGCGGCGCGGGCTGGTCACGGCCCCGCGCAGCCCCATCCGTTCACGTGACACCGATGCCGGGCTTTCTCGAACTCGGCCGCGGACTTCATGAACACCAGGTGGCCTTGCGCGTCGCCGTTGACGTAGAAGATCCAGTCACCGTTGGCGGGGTGCGCCGCACCGTTCATCGCCGCGACGCCGGGGTTGCCTATCGGCGTCGGGGGCAGGCCCGCGTTGCGGTAGGTGTTGTAGAGCGAGTCGAGCGTCGCGAAGTTGACCTTCTTCGGATTCAGGCCCTTCACCCGCGCCCCGTAGACGCTGGCGGCGTCGATCTGCAGCGGCCGGCGGATCGCCAACCGGTTGAGGATCACCCGGGCCACCTTCGCGTGGTCGCCGGCGAACTTCGCTTCGCCCTGCGCCAGCGAGGCGATGATGAGCTCCTGATAGGGCGTGATGTGCAGTGCTTTGGCGCGCGCAGTGAAGTCGGTGGCACGGGCCTGGTCGGTGAACTTGCTGATCATCTGCTGCAGGGCCGCGGACGCGTCGGTCTTGTTCGGGAAGAAGTATGTGGCCGGGAACAGGAAGCCCTCGACCGAGCGTGGTGGCTTGCCGGCGACGGTGTAATCGGTTGGCAGGCCGAGCGCTTTCGAATTGCGCAGCGCCCGGTGTACGTCGGCTGAGTTCAACCCCGGACCGCAGAGTGCGGATGGGGCGGAATTGGCCGTGCACTGCCGCGCGGTCAGCCGCTGCTCGACGTCGAGGGTCGTGGCGCCTTCCTGCACGAGGACGTCGCCCCGCACCCGGGACTGCGGGTCGAGCAGCAGGCTGAGCGCGTTACTGGCCGACATGTGCTCGCGCAACCGGTACGAGCCCGGCTGGATGCTCTTCGACTTGGCGTTGTTCGAGGCGGCGTCGGTGAACGCGCGCACGCTGGCCACCACATCGCGTTTGTGCAGGGTGGCGCCGATCTGTTGCGCACCGTCGTCGGCCGCCACCGTGACGACGACGGCACCGCGCCCGTTGCCGGAGTAGTCGCTCGGGTTCACGTAGCGATAGATCGGCAGCACGATCAACCAGGTACTGACCGCGACCACCGCCACGATCAGCATTGCGAGGATCACCGCGAAGCGCCGGTTGCGGCTCCTACGGACGTGCGAGCGTCTGGCCGCCTGCTCGTCGCGCCGGGAGCGCGTGACCATCGGCAGGCGACCCTCGTCGGCCTCGACCGAGTCATCGTCGTAGTCGTCGAGCAGCGAGTGTCCGTCGACGCCGTCCGGGTAGTCGGGATCGCTGTCGTCGGGGTTGTCGAAGAGCTGGCCTGGCAGGTCGGAGTCGGTGACCGACCCACGATCGCGTTGCCTCACGCCCCGACTCTCCCATCCCTCGCTTGTATTCGCCCACCCGCACCGCGGTGCACTACGGCCGGTGCAGTTCCAGCCAGTGCTGCAGCAGCTCTACAGCCGCCGCCTGATCGATCAGGGCACGCCCGGCGGGGCCCCTGACTCCCCGCTGGTGGAGCTTACGCTGCGCGGACACCGTGGTCAGGCGTTCGTCCAGGTACTCGACCGGTACGGGAGCGACCCGCTGCGCGAGCGCGGAGCCGTAGCTGCGGGCCATCGTCGCCGATTCACCCTCACGTCCGGCCAGGGTCTTCGGCAGCCCGACGACGACGCCGGCAGCTTCGTACTCCGCGACGAGCTCGGCGAGCTCACCGAGATCGCGGTTGGTGCGGGGCTCGCGGGTGAGCGTCCTCACCGGCAGCGCCAGGACCCCGCGCGGGTCGCTGCGCGCGACGCCGACGCGGACCGTCCCGACGTCGACGGCGAACCAGATCCCCGGCGTGGTGCTGCCGTGCTCGGTCATCGACGTCCGGCCCGCGTCAGGTGGTGGCCAGGTGTCGCCTGGCCGCGGCCAACGCGGCACCCACCTTTGTGGCGTCGCCGCCGGCGCCCTGGGCAAGATCGGCCTTGCCGCCGCCGCGCGCACCCAGCACCGGGGCGAAGGCGCGGACCAGCTCGCCGGCCGTGACGCCGGCTGCTTGGCCCGCCTCGTTGACCGCCGCCACGAAGGCCGCTCCGCCACCCGCACCGGCCGAGGCAAGCAACACGACCGCAGGATCGCCGTGCCGCAGCCGCCCGCGCACGTCCAGAGCCAGGGCGCGCAGGTCGTTGCCGCCGACACCCGCGGGGGCCTCGGCCGCGACGAACTGCACCGCGCCTACCTGCTCGGCCCCGGCGGCCAGCGCGCCCGCGGAGGACAGCACCGCCGCCGCGCGCAGCTTGCCGAGCTCGCGCTCGGCGTCCTTCAGCCGCTCGAGCACGCCGCCGATACGTTCGGGCAGCTCGTCGGGCTGGGCCTTGAACTCAGCTGCCAGCTGCGACACGAGCACGTGTTCGTGCGCGAGGTAGCGGAAGGCGTCCAGACCGACGAGCGCGTCGACGCGTCGTACGCCCGAGCCGATCGACGCCTCGCCGAGCAGCTTGACCATGCCGATGACCGAGCTGCGTGGCACGTGCGTCCCACCGCACAGCTCGCGCGAATAGTCGCCGATCTCGACGACGCGCACCCGGTCGCCGTATTTTTCACCGAACATCGCGATCGCCCCGATACGTCGCGCCTCGGCCTGGTCGGTGACGAACCAGCGCACCTCGAGGTCGCGCAGCAGCACCTCGTTGATCTCCTCCTCCACCTCGCCGAGCACGCTGGCCGGCACCGCGGACGGAGTCTTGAAGTCGAAGCGCAATCGCCCGGGCGCATTGAGCGAACCCGCCTGCGCCGCGGTGTCGCCGAGCGAACGGCGCAGCCCGGCATGCAGCAGGTGCGTGGCGGAGTGGCTGCGCGAGACCGACGCGCGGCGCTCGCGGTCGACCTGAGCCAACGCCGCGTCCCCGGCACGCACCTCGCCGCTGCGCACTTCGACGCGATGCGCGACCAGCCCCGGCAGCGGTCGCTGCACATCGAGCACCATCAGCTCGGCCTCCCGGCCCGGGCCACTGGTGACGATCGCGCCCCAGTCCGGCTGCTGCCCGCCGCCCTCCGGGTAGAACGGACTTGTCGCCAGCACGACCTCGACCTGTTCACCCGGACCGGCTGCCGGCAGCAACCCCTCGTCGCCGATCAGCGCGGTCACGCTCGTCTCGGTGCTCAACTCGGCGAAGCCGACGAATTCCGAAGGCCCGACATCCAGCACCGATCGGTAGATCGAGAGATCCAGGTGCGCGGTCTTCTTGCCGTACGCGTCCGCCTTCGCCCGGGCGCGTTGCTGCGCCATCAGCCGGCGGAACCCGTCTTCATCGACCGACACCCCCTGTTCGGCGGCCATCTCGAGGGTGAGGTCGATCGGAAATCCGTAGGTGTCATGCAGCTGGAACGCCGCTGTCCCCGGCAGCACGGCCGCACCGGACTGCTTGAGGTCCCGCACGGCGGTGTCGAGGATTGTGGTGCCTGCACGCAGTGTCTGCAGGAACGCCTCTTCCTCGGCGTAGGCGTAGGTCGAGATGCGCTCGAAATCGCTCGCGAGCTCCGGGTACGAGGGTGACATGCAGTCGCGCGAGACGGGCAGCAGGTGCGGCAGCACGGGCTCCTGCACGCCGAGCAGGCGCATCGCGCGCACCGCGCGGCGCACGATGCGCCGCAGCACGTACCCCCGACCCTCGTTGGCCGGGGTGACGCCGTCACCGATCAACATCAGCGAGGTGCGGACGTGGTCGGCCACGACCCGCAGCCGGACGTCGTCGGGGTGCGACTGGTTGGCCGCGTGCCCGGAATGTGCGCCGTACACCTTGCCCGCCATCTCGGCGGCGCGCTCGAGCACCGGACGCGTCTCGTCGATCTCGTACAGGTTGTCAACGCCCTGCATCAGGGTCGCGATGCGCTCCATGCCCATGCCGGTGTCGATGTTCTTCGCAGGCAGCTCCCCCAGTATCGGGAAGTCGGACTTTCCCGGGCCGGTGTTCGCGCCGCGCTCGTTCTGCATGAAGACGAGGTTCCAGAACTCCATGTAGCGGTCCTCGTCGACCGCCGGCCCGCCTTCGACGCCGTAGTCGGCGCCGCGGTCGTAGTACAGCTCGCTGCACGGACCGCACGGACCGGCGATGCCCATCGACCAGAAGTTGTCGTCCATGCCCTTGCGCACGATGCGCTCGAGCGGCACGCCGATCTGCTTGTGCCAGATGTCGATCGCCTCGTCGTCGTCGAGGTACACGGTGGCCCAGATCCGCTCGCCGTCCAGCCCGAAGCCGCCGGACTCCACCGGCTTGGTCGACAGGTCCCAGGCGAGGCGGATCGCCTCGTCCTTGAAGTAGTCGCCGAAGCTGAAGTTGCCGTTCATCTGGAAGAACGTGCCGTGCCTGGTGGTCTTGCCGACCTCGTCGATGTCCGGCGTGCGAATGCACTTCTGGATGCTCGTGGCGCGTTGCCAAGGCGGCGCCTGCTGGCCGATGAAGTACGGCACGAACTGCACCATGCCGGCATTGACGAACAGCAGGTTGGGGTCGTCGAAGGGCAGCGGCACGCTGGGCACGATGGTGTGCCCGTTGCGCTCGAAGTGGCCCAGGAAACGCGACCGGATGTCGGCTGATCTCACACAGTCACTCTGCCAGACAGGCAGTCGGCGATTAGCTGGGCTGGGGAGGGGGCACGCTGCCGTCCGGGGTGCGGCCGAGGGTGCCGTCCAGGCCGGTGTTGCGCCGCAGCTCGGCTTCACGGTCGGTCATCGCTTCGCGGACGTCGGCGGCGAACTCGCGGATCGCGTCCGCGAGGTCGGCCAGCCCCGCGCCGATGCCGGTGGCCATGCCACGCGGCGTGAGCTTCTCGGCAATCCTCGACACCTTGCGCACGGCCAGCACGCCGATGGTCACGCCCATCGCCAGCCAGAACAGTCGGCGCATCATCGCCCCCGCACAGCGCGGCGGTCGGTGCGATGCTTGCGGCGCGCCGTCTTCACGGCCTCGGCGTCGCGCCGGTCACCGACCGTCTTGCGCACGCCGTAGGTGAAGGCCGCCGCCTTGATCATCGGGCTGCCGAGTGTGCTGGACACGACCGCGGTCATGGCCGCAACGTTCGTGGTCATCGAGTTGACGTTCTTCGCGATGCCCTCGACGTGCACGAGCTGCGTGTTCAGCGCTTCGACGCTCTCGTGCGCATCGCCCAGCAGCGGGCCGATGCCCTGATGCGTCGTGCGCACCGCCAGCGTGGCTTCGTCCAGCGTGCGGCCGAGCTTGAGCAGCGGAACGGCCAGCAACAGCACGAGCAGCACGAAGGCGCCGGCCGCGATCAGCGCGGCGATTGCACCTGCGGACATCGTGCCTCCCCCTGGGATCGGTACCTCGGAGCACCGTGGGTTCGATGCGCGTCGACCTTATAGGTTGAGCCTGCTCGGGTCAGCCCGGTCGCTTCCCGCGGATGATTTCGCGCAGCCGCGCCAGCCGTTCTGCGACCGCGCGCTCGGGGCCACGTCCGCCGGGTTGGAAGTAGTCGCGCCCGACGAGTTCGTCCGGTGGGTACTGCTGCGCCACGACACCCTCGGCGGTGTCCGGCGGGTAGACGTAGCGCTCGCCGGCGCCGAGCTTGCTGGCACCCGGGTAGTGCGAATCGCGCAGCGGCGGGGGCACCGAGCCCGCCAGACCATTGCGGACGTCGGCCTGCGCGGCGTCTATGGCGCGCACGACCGCGTTCGACTTCGGCGCCAACGCCAGGTGGATTGTCGCCTGGGCGAGGTTGATGCGCGCCTCGGGCAGCCCGATCAGTTGCACGGCCTGCGCGGCGGCGGTGGCCGCGAGCAGCGCGGTGGGATCGGCGAGCCCGACGTCCTCGGACGCGTGCACGACGAGGCGCCGGGCGAGGAAGCGCGGATCCTCACCGGCCTCGAGCATGCGGGCGAGGTAGTGCAGCGCGGCGTCGGCGTCCGAACCGCGGATTGACTTGATGAACGCGCTGATGACGTCGTAGTGCTGGTCCCCGTCGCGGTCGTAGCGCACTGCCGCGGTGTCGACGGCCTTCTCCAACGTCGCGAGGTCGACAGAGGTGCGGCCTTCGGCTACCACGGTGCCGGCTGCCGCCTCGAGGGCGGTCAGGGCCCGCCGCGCGTCCCCGCCGGCCAGCCGCAGGAGGTGGGCACGGGCGTCGGCGTCGAGCAACACCGCGCCGCCGAGCCCGCGTTCGTCGGCGAGGGCCCGGTCGACGAGTTCGGCGATCGCCGGCTCGTCCAGTGGCTGCAGCGTGAGCAGCAGGCTGCGGGAGAGCAACGGCGACACGATGGAGAAGAACGGGTTCTCGGTGGTGGCCGCAACCAGCGTGACGTGCCGCGCTTCGACCGCGGAGAGCAGCGAGTCCTGCTGCGTCTTGGAGAAGCGGTGGATCTCGTCGATGAACAGCACCGTCTGGCGTCCCGCGTGTGTGAGCTCGGCCTTCGCGCGCGCGATCACCTCACGGACGTCCTTGACCCCGGCGTTGAGCGCGGACAGCTGCTCGAAGCGGCGGTTCGTCGCGCTGGACACGATCAGTGCCAGCGTGGTCTTGCCGGTGCCGGGCGGCCCGAACAGGATCAGCGACATCGGCGCGTCACCTTCGACCAGGCGGCGCAACGGCGAGCCGGCCGCGAGGAGGTGTCGCTGGCCGACGACCTCGTCGAGCGTGCGCGGCCGCATGCGCGCGGCCAACGGCGCAGACCGGTCGATCGGTTCGCTTGCGGGCAGGCTCGGGGCCGCCCCGTCCGGCTCGAACAGCGTCACGACGGCAGCGTACGTAAACGCCGCCGCGCAGGTGATTGGCCGTCGACGTGAGAGGGAAGCATTGGGGGCAGATCCGATTCGACGGATCCATCGAGTTCGGAGATCGCGATGACCACAGACATGAACACGAACATCCGTGCGAGCCGCGTGCGAGTAGCACGTAGTAGAGGTGCGCTGAGCGGGGTGCTGCTGATCCTGCTCGGCGCCTGGGCGGCGCTCATCCCGTTCATCGGGCCGTACTTCAACTTCGCGTTCACGCCGAGCCCGAACGACGCCTGGCACTGGACCTCCGGCCGTGGGCTGTTCGAGGTGCTTCCCGGCGCGACCGCGGCGCTCGGCGGGCTGCTGCTGCTGCTGAGCGCGAATAGGGTGACGGCCAGCTTCGGGGGCTGGCTCGGCGCTGCGGGGGGAGCGTGGCTGATCGTCGCACCCTCGCTGGCCGACCCGCTTAACGTCAGCCTGGGTGGCCCGGACCCGCAGTCGAGCAGCGGTGTGCGAACCCTCGAGGCGCTGCTGTTCTTCTACGCCATCGGAGCCGCCATCCTGTTTGTCGCAGCGCTGGCGCTCGGCCGGCTGTCGGTGCACAGCGTCCGTGACGTCAAGGCCGCGGAGAGGCGTGCGGCGGCCGAGGAGGCCGCGGCCGCAGAAGCTGCGGCGGCCGAGCGCGGCACACAGGATCGCCGAACCCGTGACCACGCGGTGGACGAACCGCACAGCCGTTACGGAACGGACGATTCGCACGACGCAGACCGCTCCCGCGACCCGCGGCGGCTCGACCCCGCCGGCGATCCGAATTACGCCGATCGCGATCCGCAGCGACACGGCGGTGCGACAGACCGTCCCGGAGCGCCCGGCCGGCACTACGAACCGCAGCAGGGCGTGCCGCCGGGTCAGCAGGGCGTGCCGCCGGGTCAGCAGGGCGTGCCGCCGGGTCAGCAGGGCGTGCCGCCGGGTCAGCAGGGCGTGCCGCCGGGTCAGCAGCAGCCGCCACCCCCGCAGTCCGGGTACAACGCGTAGACAGCGGGTGCGCGGGGCGAAGCTGCCGCGCGGCGCGCCCGGTTTCAGCCGGTCCCGTCGTGCTCGGGCTGCGCGTCGACACCGGCCTCCTTGCGCTGCTCGGCGGTGATCGGTGCCGGAGCGCCGGTCAGCGGGTCGTAACCTCCGCCGGATTTCGGGAACGCGATCACGTCGCGGATCGAGTCCGCGCCCGACAGCAGCGCGCAGATGCGGTCCCAGCCGAACGCAATGCCGCCGTGCGGCGGGGCGCCGTAATTGAACGCGTCGAGCAGGAACCCGAACTTCTCCCGCGCCTCGTCCTCGCGCAGGCCCATGATCGTGAAGACCCTTTCCTGCACGGCGCGACGATGGATACGGATCGAGCCGCCACCGATCTCATTGCCGTTGCAGACGATGTCGTAGGCGTAGGCCAGGGCCGAAGCGGGATCGGTGTCGAAGGTGTCCATCGAGTCCGGCTTGGGCGAGGTGAACGCGTGGTGGACGGCCGTCCAGGCGCCCGAGCCGACCGCGATGTCGCCGGCAGCCACCGCCTTGTCGGCGGGCTCGAACAGCGGGGCGTCGACGATCCAGACGAACGACCAGGCCGAGGTGTCGACCAGCTCGAGGCGACGGCCGATCTCGAGCCGGGCTGCCCCGAGCAGCCCACGCGCCGACGACGCTCCCCCGGCTGCGAAGAACACGCAGTCGCCGAGCTTCGCGCCGACGTGCGCGGCGATGCCGGCACGCTCGGCGTCGGACAGGTTCTTGGCGACGGGGCCGCCCAGCTCGCCGTCCGCGCCGACGAGAACGTAGGCGAGCCCCCGGTGCCCACGCTGCTTGGCGAACTCCTGCCAGGCGTCAAGCTGGCGCCGGGGCTGGGACGCCCCGCCTGCCATGACGACCGCGCCGACGTACTCGGCCTGGAACACCCGAAACGGCGTCTCGGCGAAGAAGTCGGTGCAGTCGGTGAGCTCGAGGCCGAAGCGCAGGTCGGGCTTGTCGGTGCCGTAGCGGCGTGTCGCGTCGGCGTAGGTCATCCTCGGTATGGGCGTGCTGATCTCGTGTCCGATCAGTCGCCACAGCGCCACGAGCACGGCCTCGGCGAGCGCGATCACGTCGTCCTGGTCGACGAAGCTCATCTCGATGTCGAGTTGGGTGAACTCGGGTTGCCGGTCGGCGCGGAAGTCCTCGTCGCGGTAGCAGCGCGCTATCTGGAAGTAGCGCTCCATGCCCGCGACCATGAGCAGCTGCTTGAACAACTGCGGTGACTGCGGCAGCGCGTACCAGCTGCCCGGGCGCAGGCGGGCGGGGACGAGGAAGTCGCGGGCACCCTCCGGCGTGGA
>JAABUT010002948.1_pt1 | contig 15389 bp, 15 predicted proteins | sample 5559281 | NCBI WGS metagenome assembly JAABUT01 (sample SAMN10711880, study PRJNA513359) | rock metagenome | isolation source: Antarctica rocks | place: Antarctica: Victoria Land, Ricker Hills nord | collected 2016-01-04 | reverse complement strand
CTGGTGTGCCACAACTGTCCTGTCAACTGTTTCTCCTTTCAAATGTCTATCCCTTCGGGCATGAAAAAGTTCAATTTCTTCCTTACCGTAGCAATAAGAACCAATCTCATCTTCCAGCATTATAAAGATCGCTTCAATTTTTCTTTCATCAGCCAAATCAATATATTGATGAAGCTTCTCTCTTATTTCGACCGTTTCCATAAAAAATGTTTACTTCAAATGTACCTAAAATTGCCTTCATTACGCGATTGGTATAAAAACAAAAACCTTTCCGAAAATGAAAACTGATTTAAATTAAGCGAAGATAAGCTTTCCTTTTGGCTTCGGAATTTGCCAACCTTTTTCTTTGGCTATTTGCAGCCATTCTTCTGCTAAGACATTTATCTCTCTTAATGCTTCATCTTGTGTATCTCCATGAGCAATACAGCCTTTTAATTCCGGCATTTCTGCAATAAATATTTTATCTGCTGAACTCCAATAAATTATGATTTCATATTTGTTCATCATCACTCAATAATTGATAAGTTACCAAAAACTCTCTTACCCAAATCGAAATTATAAAATATTTACCAGCTACAATTGAAATAGTAATATTGCAGATAATTACCTCCAGCCTTCAATATGCCTGCAAACCACCAACCTTATTTCTGGAAACAAATGCCTTTTGTAAGGCTTATTGTTCCTTTTATAGCAGGCATACTACTTCAATGGTTTTTAGATTTTTCTCCTGTTGTTCTTTTAGCTGCGGCAGCTTTTGCCTTTTTGGTAATAATCATTTTCTATCGCCTTGCCTTTGCTTTTAAGTATACTTACAGATGGTTGACCGGCATATCTATAAATCTCTTACTTATTGTAATTGGTGCATTTATTCTCTATAATAAAGATATCCGAAAGAAAACAGATTGGGTAGGAAACTATACTACTGACAGCATTGCAATATTGGCGACAATACATGAACCGTTGATCGAAAAAGCAAAAACATACAAAGCAGAAGCATTGATTGAAGCCATTAACAGTAAAGGTGAATGGAAAAGTGTAACGGGCAACCTGCTTATTTATTTTAGCAAAGACAGCAGTTTGCAAAACTTGCAATATGGTTCCCAGGTGTTGTTTTATAAACCTTTACAGCAAATTAAAAACTCCGGCAACCCGGGCAGCTTTGATTATAAACAATACAATGCTTTTCAGGACATTTATCACCAGGTTTTTCTGAAAAGTTCAGAGTACGTTGTAACAAAAACGACTAAGAAAAATACTTTTAATACATGGTTATTTACTGTTCGTTTTGCAGTTATAAAAAAATTGCAGCAGTATATACAAGGAGACCGCGAAGCAGGCGTTGCAGAAGCTCTTCTAATTGGTTATCGAAACGATTTGGATAAGGACCTCGTGCAGGCCTATAGCAATACCGGGGTTGTACATATTATTGCCATTTCCGGTTTGCATCTCGGTATGATCTATGGTGTCCTTATTATTATGTTCCGGCCTTTTAAAAAGTATAAAGGGATAAGACGGTTACAACCAATTGTTATCCTGTCTGTTTTGTGGATATTTACTGCGCTTGCCGGTGGTGTGCCTTCCATTCTTCGTTCGGCAGTTATGTTTTCTTTTATTGTTTTAGGTGAAACTATTGATCGAAAATCTTCTATTTACAATACATTGGCTGCTTCAGCATTTGTAATGTTATGTATAAATCCCTATTACTTGTGGGATGTTGGATTTCAGCTTTCTTATGCGGCAGTTATCAGCATTGTGACTTTTGCCAAACCTGTTTATAACTGGTTTTTCGTAAAAAATAAAATTCTTGATTTTTTCTGGAAACTTACCTCTGTTACTATCGCTGCGCAAATACTTACTATTCCGATTATCTTTTATGCTTTTCACCAGTTTCCAAATCTTTTTTTGATAACCAATTGCATAATAGTTCCGTTATCGTCTGTTATCTTATTTGCAGAATTGGCATTACTTATAACATCTTTTGTACCTGCAGTTGCAATGTTTATTGGTTTTATAACAAGTGAAATGCTTGCTTTTATGAATGGTTTTATAGAGCATATTAACCGTGCTCCTTTTGCTGTTTATGATGGTATTCAAAACAATCTTGCTGAAACCATTTTATTATATGTATTTATTATTGCTGTTTGTTATTGGTTATTGACTAAAACCAAACAAGCTTTATTTGCTGGTTTATCTGCAATGTTTGTCTTTATTGTTATTGATGCTTATGAAAATTTTATATCTAAACAACAGAATAAAATCATTGTTTATAATATACCTCAGCACAATGCCATTGATTTTATTTCAGGAAAACAATATGCTTTTGTTGGAGATACAGCTCTGCTAAATGACCATTACCTGGAAAGCTTTCACTTAAAACCTTCGAGAACTTTGCATAGAATAAAACCTGAAAACAACTTAACAGGATTATATATTAGTTATCCTTTTGTTCAATTTCAAGGCAAAAGAATACTATTGATAGATAAACCTTTACAATTTCAAAATACTTCCAAAATTTTTCTTCATGCAATAATTGTATCACATAATCCGCGACTTTCTATTGCTGAACTAACTAATGTTTTTAATTGCAAACAATTTATTTTCGACGCTTCTAACAGTACATGGAAAATCAGGCAATGGAAAAAAGATTGTGACAGCTTACATTTGCGCAATTATTCAACACCTGACGAGGGTGCATTTGAATTGAATTTAGAATAAAAGGTGAGAAAAGCATCAACAGCATTACTACAGTTGAACGGAGCGTCGCAAGAATGTTCAACCGGAGTTTCTTCTGCTGGTAACCAAAAAAACAAATCAGACAATCTGCCCGTTATGCAAAAGAAAATACAATCGGCACTTATTTCTGTTTTTTACAAAGAAGGTTTGGATACGATTGCACGAAAACTGCAGGAGTTGGGAATAATTATCTACTCCACCGGGGGAACGGAAAAATTTATTAAAGACCTTGGTATTCCGTGTGTCGCAGTGGAAAGTTTAACTACCTATCCATCTATATTAGGTGGAAGGGTGAAGACTTTGCATCCGGCTGTGTTTGGTGGTATTTTAGGCAGGCGCGACCTGGAGCAGGATATGGAGGAAATGAAGCAATATAATATTCCCGAAATTGATGTGGTAATTGTTGATTTGTACCCGTTTGAAGAAACGCTTGCATCTACAACCGATGAAAAGCAGATAATTGAAAAGATTGATATCGGCGGACCTTCGATGATACGTGCTGCAGCTAAGAATTTTAAAGACCTTGTGGTGATTGCCGCAAAAGAAGATTATCCTTCGCTTGAGCAATTGTTGATTGAACAAAATGGTGAAACATCACTTGAGCAACGCAAGCAGTTTGCAGCAAAGGCTTTTGAAGTTGTGATGAAATATGATATTGCTATCAGTAATTATTTCAATCAGGGCAAACCACTTTCGACTGAAGTTTCACAACAAAAAAAGTCTTTACGGTATGGTGAAAATCCGCATCAACAAGCGGTTTTTGAAGGTGATTTAACCGAAGTCTTTTCACAACTGCATGGTAAAGAATTATCGTATAATAACCTGGTAGATGTAGATGCTGCTATAGAATTGATTAAAGAATTTGAGGCTTACCCAACAGAAGGCGAGCAGACAGATGCAGTCTTTGCCATTATAAAACATACGAATGTCTGCGGCATTGCGTCGAGGGCTACAGTTAAAGAAGCCTGGGATGCTGCATTGGCAGGTGATCCGGAAAGTGCGTTTGGTGGTGTATTGGTTTGTAATGGTGAAATTGACAGGGCAACTGCAGAAGCAATTAATGAGATTTTCTTTGAGGTATTGATTGCTTATGATTTTACGCCCGAAGGATTAGAAATATTAAAAAAGAAAAAGAATAAAATTCTTCTGCAACTGACAGGCTCGGTAGAAACAAAAGAAGAGTTTAAATCTGTCGTAAACGGAGTTTTGAAACAAGACAGCGATATAGGAAATTTTATCGACTGGAATGAAGTGGGCGGCAGAGAAACTACAGCAACCGAAAGAGCAGATCTGGAGTTTGCAAATATTGTGTGCAAACATTTAAAAAGTAATGCAATAGCGCTGGTAAAAAATAAACAACTGGTTGGCAAAGGCTGCGGACAAACCAGTCGTATTGATGCCGTTCGTCAATCAATAGAAAAAGCAAAACAATTTAATTTTGACTTAAATGGGGCAGTATTAGCTTCCGATGCATTTTTCCCGTTTAATGATAGTGTGCAGATTGCGCATGGTGAAGGCATTGGTGTGTTCATTCAACCTGGAGGTTCAATAAGAGATAAAGACAGTATTGATTATTGTGTTGAAAATAATTTGGCGATGGTGTTTACTGCGATGAGGCATTTTAAACATTAAGTCTAAACTGGGATGGATGATTTGTGGGAATATCTGAACCGGGATTTATGGGATTATTGGGATTTGTAGGAAATAAAAACCGTTCTTAATCTTTGTGGTTTCTTTGTGTTCCTTGTGTCTTAGTGGTTCCAAGAAAATCTTTCTTTTTCATTCAAATCGTTCCTAATCCAATAAATCGTGGTTCTGAATTATGGTTCTATATATCTTCCTCCAACCTTTGAACATTTTATCAGTTCCAAGGAAGTGATTGTGCCAAATCATTATTAATAATCCGTTGACCTTTTTTGTTATTTCATAATAATGCTCCATTTCGGTTATGGCTTCTTGGGGTGAATAATGCTGTTCATAATAAGAATTGGCATCCATGTAACAGAAAGGATAAACAGTGAGAGAACTTACTTCTTCTTTTTGTAAATCATACCATTTGTAAGGCAAACAATATGACGCTCTGAAACCATTAATACTGCCATATCCCATTGAATAATCTTCTGTAATTCCCGCTGCAATTAATCGTCTGAACGTTTCAGGCAAAGTCATGCGAATATAATGTTGCCGGCTTTTCACGATTTTGTTACCGGTAATTTTTTCGAGTATTTCAATTTCCTCCTTTAATAATTCTGGTTTATCTCCACTTTGCCATGAAGGATGAATTCCGACTGGATATATAGAATTATGCTGTTGAATTAATTTTTGTAATGATTTTTTACGAGGAAGAATGTTTTTATCGTAGTCCTTATTTCGCTGTGCTAACAGAAAAAAATATAAAGGCATTAGCTGATGTTTCTTATGCAATTCATCCAACCATTTGTAACTATCAAAAGGGTCTTTTTGATAGTTACACAAAACATTTATCCTTTCGCTAACTATTGCCCATTCACCATTCATCATTGACTTTAATAAACCACCTGCATTTCTTACCCATCCTTTATGCAGATAACTCCATGCTATATCAATATCATAAGTGGGCTGAAAGCAAAAGGCCTGGGGCCTAAGTTGTAAGGACGGGAACTTTTTAAGCAACTCTTTTGCGAATTGTTCTAACCAGATGTTTACTAAAGGAAGTTTTAAAAAATCTTCTTTGAATGCAAGGCTGTTTTCATGCGCATACCTTCCATACATATCTTGCTTATGCGGCAGGTATTCTTCGTAACGGCTGATTAAATAAAAAGAGGCAGCGAAAATATCAAAAGGAAAATCGCCTTCCGGCATTTTTAAAAAAGCCTTTGTTCCGTTCCATTTAAAACAATCTATTGCCTGTTCTTTTATTTCTTTTTCAAATAATAATTTTACAGGCTTTATCCAAAATTCCTTGTTCGTGATCTGTTGTTGTGAATAATTAATTTTTTCTTGTTCAAAGCCTAAAAAAGCAGTTTTATCATTAGTAAAACGATAATTACTAATACCTATAGCCGGCAGTAAAGCAGAAAAAATATAATTTGCCCGGGCTGAAAAACTTTGTGTATAAACAAGCAACTGTTTTAGGAATTATAAATATTTTTAAGGGGAAAAGAAATATTTAGTTTAGGAAAAGAAATAATTTGTTCATCTTTTGTAAGAGTCTCAGCCATCCAGTCGTTTTCCTGCTTATAATAAAAAAACACTACCTGTTGTTCGGGTTCTACGCAGAGGTAATATTCAAGCGTTTCTATTTTTTGGTACTGGATAAACTTGTCTGTTAAATTATATTTACGAGTAGTATCGGACAAAACCTCAACAATTAATAAAGGCTGTTGAGAAAAGTATCTTTCAGGTTTAGAATAACAAACAGCAATGTCAGGATAAAAATAATTTCCATCAGGAGTTTTAATTTTAAAATTTTCAAAAGCTACTTTCCAATCTGTTCCCTTTAAAAAAGTACGAAAAAGCAGATATAAGTTCCCAACAATATCATTGTGAAAAATAGATACTCCGCTCATTTCATGTAAATTTCCATTAATTAATTCATGCCTTAGCTCACTTTTCTCTTCAAAGAGAAAATATTGTTCTTCAGTTAAAGGCTTATCTAATTCAATTACTTTCATAACAATAACATTTCTTCAAATTTACAAAATAAATTATTTCTTAGTTCCATTTCTCTCCTGCCACATCTGGTTAAATGTTTTCTCACTAAAGTTCAGGTTGCTTCTATGAGCAGCCCATGCCTTGAAAACTTTATTTATAACAAAATTCTTCATTTTCCCGCTGCCCATATTCATCATCTTGCGGCTGAGGCTGCCTTTCTTCCAGGCTTTCCAGGCTATTTTTTCACCAAAAGATGTCATTCCAAATTCAACTGCTTCATGGCGGTTTTCGAGCAATAACTCATGCAAATTTATTTTTACAGGGCAAACCTCAGTGCAGTTTCCACAGAGTGAAGATGCATAGCTTAAATGTTTGTACTCATCCATTTCTTTCAAATGAGGAGTTATAACACTTCCGATGGGACCACTGTAGGTGGTGTCGTAAGTGTGGCCACCTATGTTTTTATAAACAGGACAGGCATTGAGGCAGGCACCGCAGCGTATGCAGTACAGCGCCTCTCTTGTTTTAGCATTTTCGAGCAGATTAGTTCGACCATTATCCAGCAGTATCACATACATTTCTTCAGGCCCATCAGTTTCGCCTTGCCGTTTGGGGCCGGTTACAATAGTATTATACACAGTTACCTGCTGGCCGGTACCGTATGTAGCAAGTAAAGGCCAAAATAAACCAAGATCAGCCATCGTAGGAATAACTTTTTCAATACCCACTACCGCTATATGTGTTTTTGGAAATGCGCAGCTCAGTCGCCCGTTACCTTCATTTTCGGTGATGGCAATACCTCCAATGTCAGATACGATAAAGTTTGCTCCAGTTATACCCACCTCGGCCTGCATAAACTTTTCTCTCAGCTTTTGTCGTGCCACAAGAGTCAATTGTTCGGGTGTAAGATCAGGTGGTGTTCCCAGTTTTTCAGCAAAAAGTTTTGCAACATCTTCCTTGCTTTTGTGCATGGCCGGGGTAACGATGTGATAAGGTGCCTCGTTGTCGAGTTGCTGAATATATTCACCTAAATCTGTTTCCACACTTTCGATACCCTGTTTTTTAAGAAAGGTATTCAAATGAATTTCTTCGGTTACCATACTTTTGCTCTTTACAAGAGTCTTGCAGTTCTTCTCTTTACATATTTTATCAATTTCGTTTAAAGCCTCCTCTGCAGTTTCTGCCCAAATGACTTTGCCACCTCGTTGGGTAAACTGCATTTCAAATTGTTCCAGTTGCTGGTCAAGCGTTTCAATTGCACGCCACTTTGCATTTTTCGCTCTTTCCCTTGCAACCATTGGTTCAGAAAACTGCTGCTTTGCAACAGGAACTACTGCATTGTATTTACTTATATTAAAATTAATCTTCCGCCGGTGTTCATGATCCGACGATTTGGTCGCACTTTTTGCATTAAACGCCTGGGCAGTTTCAGTCATATAGCCATCATTGAATAAATTAGTAATAAGGTTATAAGCAGTTGTTAATTCGTCTTCATCAACTTTTAAGTGTTTCCTCAAAAGTGGCCGATAATTTTTTAAAATATCTTCCGTTTTAAACAAAAGAAGATTTACTTGCTTTCTTCCATGTGTTTTGCTGTTGCTTCAAGCGTTTTATAAAACTCTTCACCATACTTTCTTATAATGGCTTCTTTTAGAAAAACATGAGCTGGCACCTTTAGCTTTTTTCCGAGTTTGCACGCAGCCGCACAAAGGTCTTCGCGCGGTTCGTAATTCATATATTCTGTTTTCCCGTCTTTACTTTTTTTAATTCTGATAGGAAAAAGATGACAGCTTATTGGTTTCTTCCAGCTTATTTTGCCATCATTATAAGCCTGTTCGATGGCACATTTTATTATGCCTTGCTTATCGCGATAGCCATAGGCACATATACTTCCGTTAACAGTAGGCGTCACCCATCCAAACTCACGATCGTAAATATATTTGCCGGCTTTTTCAATTTCTTTTCTTCCTTCGGCGCTCATATAGTCTTTTATAGTGTCATAAAAGTCTATCAGATGGTTTAACTCCTTTACTTCAAGCGGGGCGCCCGCATCGCCATCTTCACAGCAGCCTCCTTTACATTTTGTAAGGTCGCAAACAAATTTTTCTTCTGCCACCTCGTCGCTTACCAGTACATTATCAATTGCTATCATACCCATTATTCCTTTGGGGAAATTTAAATTGTTACCTAAATTTAATATTATTAATATTATTATAAAAACTTTCTGCTATTTCCATTTAAAAGTATTAATTAAATGTTTTACATCTTCTATTAAAAACCGGTTTACTATACTTAAAGAATCCTCGTTTGGAGTAGCATCAAAATAAAGTGCACCCCTGAGAAAATGTTTGGTGGTATCAGTTAAAAAAAACTGGTTAGCAGTAGCTACATCACCCCCAAGTTTAAAAAAGATTCCGTGCACGTTGTTAGGATTTGTAATAAGCGAATCATCAATGCTGTATGCCTTCACCGTATTTTTATTAGTTAATTTATATGAATCATTTATTAGCTTGTCAAACTTGTACTTTTTTGGATCTTTATAACTAACATAAATGCGCCCATTAAATTGCGGGAAATCAATATTTATCCACCAGGGATTTTCTGTGGCTTCGCCAAAAAAACTGCTATCTTTTACAACCTTTGCATACACAGGGTATTCAAAAGAGTAAGGATAACCAGGCTGGTTGAAAGACCGGTATTGCTTTTTAGGAAAATCGATTTTAAAATATCCTCTTGGCTTGGGTGTATAATCACTGTTGCAGGAAAAAAAAATCGTCGACAATAGACCATAAACCACTAAAGAATATTTCAGAGGTGTGGTAAAAAAGAAAAATTTTCTAAAAATAATAGAAATTGATTGCTTCAAGCCAATAAGTTGTATCATTCAAAGCTACACTTTCTTAGCAGGATGAGGTTTTATAGTAACCTTAATTTTTCGTAACCTGTTTTTTTCAACTTCCAAAACTGTAAACTCAAAATCGCCGCTTGTTACAACCGTATTTACCGCAGGTATTTCACCTGCCAGTTCCAGAGCCAACCCTGCAAGTGATTCACTTTCTCCTCTTACTTCATCAAACGTTTCCAGGGGCAGCTCCATTACTTTACATACATCGTGAATCATTATTCTTCCGTCAAAAATATAGTTGAAATCATCGACTTTTGCATGGGCGATATCTTCATCATCAAACTCGTCTTTTATTTCGCCTATTATTTCTTCCATAATATCTTCAAGGGTAACAATGCCGCTTGTGCCTCCAAACTCATCAACCACTACTGCAAAATGATTTCTTTTTGTTTGAAACTCCTGCAGCAGGTCTTCAATCATTTTTTGCTCATGAATAAAATAAGGCGCTCTTATCAGCGAATGCCAATCGAAATCAGGAGGATTTTCGAGAAACGGCAAAAGATCTTTTGTATGTATTATTCCCAACAAATCATCCAGGTTTTCCCTGTATACAGGCAGCCTGCTATAATGCAGTTCTTCGACGCTTTTTATTAAATCAGCGAAAGAAGTAGAATATTCAATACCGCTGACGTCAAGCCTTGCCCTCATGACCTGCCGGGCTGTAATGTTGCTGAACTTCACAATGCCCTTAAGAATATTTTTCTCTTTTTGCGATGCCTCGCTGTCAGATGTTATATCAATGGCGTGGTCAAGCTCTTCAAGGCTATATGAAGTATTTGACTTTTTTGCCAGCTTTCTTTCAATAAAATCAGAGGTTTTTACCAACCGTTCGCTCAGGCCTTTAAAAAGTAAAGAAATTCCTTCAACCAACGGACCCGAATCTTTTGCAAACCTGATATTATTTTGTGTGGCCATTACTTTTGGCATCACTTCCCCGAATAAAACGAGCAAAAAAGTCACCGATAAAACTTTTATCAGAAATTCTACCCACCACAATTGATGGTCAAAAACAATCGCGGCATCAATTATAAAGTTTGAAATAATAATTATTGCAATATTGACAAAGCTATTAGCAATAAGCAGCGATGCAAGAAGTGTTTTTGGGTTTTCCAGCAAGTCCACAATGCGCTTATAACCTGGTTGCTGCTTGGTCTTAAGCATATTGATATCTTTATAAGAAAGTGAAAAGTAGGCTACTTCTGCACCTGCAACAAAAAATGAGATTAATAATAAGATTATCAGTAAAAAAACGCAGACAGTAATTGCCTGTGAATTGATAGCAACAGGATTAGCAGTATCCAGAAAATTAAAAAATGCCGGGTGATAGTCCAAAGCGACGTGGTTAGGTTAATAAAAAGGCAGTTTTTTGAAGCCACATGGTTGCCGCGAATATATAAATTTTATGTTTATATTTCAAAAAGGAAGATCTTCCGATGTTTCACCAACTGGCGGAACATCCGTATTACTTATTCCTTCAAGATTATCATGAGAGGCTCCGTTATTAAAAGTATGGCCTTCCCGCTTATCAAGCATAATTAAATTGTCGCCCACCACTTCGGTAGCAAATTTTTTATTGCCTTCCTTATCTTCCCAGCTACGGGTTTTCAGGCGCCCTTCTATATATACCAGACTCCCTTTATGCAGATACTTTTGAGCAAGCTCTGCAAGTCCGCGCCATAGGACTACAGTATGCCATTCAGTCTGCGAAACAAGCTTTCCGCCCCTGTCTTTATACGTTTCAGTAGTGGCAAGACTAAACTTTGCCACACCTATATTTCCTTCCAAATATTGCACATCCGGATCTTTTCCCAAATTGCCGATAAGTGTTACTCTGTTTACCCCTCTCATGATTATGGTATTTTAAATAACCTGCCTTTTAGCTGATTAGCTATCTAAAATTACTTTTTTTTTGAAAAGATTCAATGATTAAAAAAATATTATTTTTATTGTCTTTTGTATTTAAACGAATGTTTTTACGAATTCCTTCCGCAGCTATTGCAAAATACCCTGGTTTTACTTCAAAAAGAGTACACAACTAATAGTTTTAATGCAATATTTAAAGCGCTTTGCTCTTACAAATAATAAAAGATTTAAAAGCTGCCTGGCAAATGAGGCTATCGAAAGTGATAAAGAATTTTTTAGCTGCTTTTTTAAAAAATGAATGCAAATAAGGATAAGGAGTTTTAAGTTGTAAATAAAATTATGGCAGTATAAGCATCCTTTTTGCTTTTTATACAATCTTTCAATTTAAATATAAGAATTATGAATGTCAGCAATTTAAAAGAAAAGTTGGAAAATAATAGTTGTCATATTCACAAGCAACAAGCGACAATGACTATTTTAGAAAATGGGAATTTGAAAATTAACACCTGTTGTCTTTTGTTTAAAGCACAATTGCATTTATTGGTCGAAAATCAGGATGAGAAATACTTCGCGGCAGATTGAGTATCCGCGTTTTTTGAAAAAAAAGTTGAAGGGGAAAGGTTTATAAAACATTAAATCTTTCTCTTTCAAAAAAAATTTAATAAACTACCTGCTACCATATTAACTCCCCCTATGCTCCTATAAAGGTGAGATACTGATGTTGCTAAAGCTTTACGAAGAAAGACCAATCACAATCCCCATAATAATAGCTACTTCGCACTTATTTGTTTTAGTGGCAGTTTATTTTATATTGTCCTTTCAATTATTTCTTCTGTTTCACTGTCAAAGATTAAAATTCCTTCGTCTGTATCATTCAGTTGTCCAACTAAATTCCCTTTTTTATTCCAAATTGACGACTTGCCGATACTTTCAAAATTATCGCACGGTCCTACACAATTTGACATTAAAATTGGCATTGAATATTTAATAGCAATGTCGGGAAAATGTTTCAATGCTTTGTCTACTCCATTTTGTGATTTCGCTACACTTGCAACATAAATTTCTGCACCAAGAAGATTTGCATTTCGGGAATGTTCGGTTTGTAAAGATTCATAACAAATCGCAGGTGCAACTTTTTTATTATCAATTGTCAGTATAACTTGTTTGTCGCCACAAACAAAATAGGGAAATTCATCTGAATGTAATTGCTGTTTGGAATATATTTGTCTCGGTTTGTTTGGCTGAAAGATTACCATACTAATTTGAACTCCTGTATTAAAATCTGTCGGCACACCAAGTCCAATCGTTATTTTATTTGTGTCACTGATTTCTTGGAATTCATCAAATCTTTGGTCGTGCAGGTTTGTTGCCAAATCTTTTGCAAGTTCAGGCTCGTAGCCTGTCACAGAAAGTTCGGGAAAAAATATTGAATCTGCTTTATTGGTCACAGCAAGATTTGTCAATTTCTTATGCTTGTCAATGTTCGCAATTATGTCTCTTTTAATAGGTCTAATCTGTCCTACACAAATTTTCATTTTGAGGTCTGTTTTAAATTCTGACTAACGTTTTATAAGCTACTGATCAGCAAGCCCTAATTCATTAGTTTTTATGTCAAACTTATGAATAAGCTTCTTCATTTTCTTGACTTTTCTTTTTCTCTTTTTGGCCTAAGAACTCATAATCATGCTCATTCGTGTATGGCTGCTTTTTTATTACCATGTTCCATATGATCACTGCAAGCTTTCTTGCTGTTGCACTGATGGCTGATACCCTTCCTTTTCTAAAATTAATGCGATTAAAGAAATTTGAAAGGGGTGTATCCTTTAAATTTCCTATTGCATTAGCTGCATTGCGTAAGGCAATTTTTAAGCGGTTACTTCCTTTTGGCACCTTATGGCTTAGTACTTTGCCTCCGCTTATTTTATTGTTGGGCACAAGTCTTAACCAGGAAGCAAATTGCTTTGCTGTCTCAAACTTTTTTAGTCCCTCTAATCCTACCTCGCTCATCACACTGAGCGCTGTTGAATGACTTACTCCTTCTATTGCCAGTAAGTCCACTCCTTCAAAGTATTGATAGGATACTAAATTGATATCAATGTTTTTCGGTAAGTTCTTGTTTACTTTCTTATGTACCTTCTTATCAATGTAATGCTGTCGCTTTTGATCATCATTGTTGATTTGTTTGTTCATTCAACATCTTTTCGATCTCCATATCACAATCCATTATATAGCTGCAAAATGAGAACGGCTGCCTACATCAATCCCTGCAGCATGAGGATTAATAATTTCCATTGAAACTTTTTTCTTCATTGCATTTTTTTTTAATTAAAAAATGCTCTAAGGGAATGTATCTTTAACATGTAAATATTCTGATCGGGATGTCCGCTAAGGACTCACCACTGAAATCATCTCAAAGGCTTTTTGTTATAAGCATAAAGGCTTTTTACATTCCAACCAGGATTGCACTCGTGCTATTACGCAACAGTTCTAAATCGGCCTTTAAATAGAGCAGGGCAATATAAATAATTATGCTCATACACCTGCTCTTACGTTAGCTTTGGAAATCATTTTTGGCCGCAAAAAAGGAGGGATTGCACACAACTTTAAAGTGTTTGCGATGTGGCGGCAATAGAATTACCGTCACTCTGGTTAAAGATATAAAGCTTTATTGAAAAACTACTCTTGAGCTGCAGCTTGCCCTGATTTTGTACTTACCCGGGCTAAAATATTACTGATCATGGATTATAAGCTCTCCGTGGTCATTAACTATTTTCTTTAAAATTTTTTTTAAGTTGGCGAACTCGTCTTTCGATGGTTTGAAGTGTATGTCATGTATGTCATTGTCCTGATACATTAAAAATCTCGTCGGATATAACTCGATTTTAAAATTCTCTAATTCTCCTGACCCGGTATCGTCACTGTTTCAAAATAATAATAATCCTTTTCAAATTCATCTTCCGGATAGCTTCTCTGAATGGAAATATATTGGCCTATAGATTCCGCTACTTCACTAGGGGACATTTTTAGGATTTTATCAGCATTCTCCTCGTTATTTTCATCCCGATTTTCAGATAGTGATATACTACACCCAAATTCTTCATCACTAATCGATATATCTTGACAATAGAATTTCATTTTAGTTGTTAAGGGTATTTAGTATTTGCTGCCAACGTTGAAGCATTTGCGATGGCATGGCAATAGCGAACTGTCAGCCGGAACAAATGCCTGATTAAAAAAATAAAGTTGAAGATAACAACTAATGCTCAATAGCGTAATGTCTGCTGGAACAAAAGGTGATGAATGATTTGCAGCCGAAGCTTATTCCGTCAGCCATGCTATTGCAAATGCACTTGTTAGCGGAAGTTTTAGTCGGTCTGTTTAAATGCTGTATTTAAAAAATAAACGCCATTCTTTTGTTCATAGAAAAACTCAAACCGGATATTATCATTTCCGCTAATTGGCATGGTTACTGAATAGTTGCTCTTTGTCTTAAATGTTCCAGCATGAACAAAAAACGCTTCACAGATTAATATTAATAACTGGTCAAAATTAAATATGTTATGCTTTTCTTTTGAAGTCGATAAAGGAAATCCTTTGTATGAAAAATGTCTATTAGCATGAAAAAGTCCTCCAGTAAAATCATGTCCTCCGTTTTCGTTTGGTTGTATCATTCTAAATAAGTCAACCCGAAGAATTTTGTCATCAATCACACCATTTACATTTTCCAGTAAATAGCAGAATTGTTCGCTTCCTAAAAAACCTGCAAAGTCTTCCAAATCACCCCAAGGCTCAATTTTATAGATTGCTTCTATTACATCATAAGCATTGCCTGTTCCAAAATTCTCTGGATACTTTTGACAGGCTTCAATTAGAATACCACGACTTATAATTTCTTTAAAGACGTTCCCTAAAACAATGTAGAAAGTTCGTCCTTTATGCTTGAGTAATCTAAAGTTTTGAATTGGAAATCCAACTTTTGCATAATTCTTCTTTTCGTGAGACATTAATCCAAGAGATTTTTTTTCTATGAATTCTCTTGCAGCTCTATAATCATCATAAGTCATAAGCTGAAAATAATTGTAGCTTTTAGAAGAAAATGCGTCTTACAATATGCGTCGTCCTGAAATCAGTTGACTTTTTTTTGAGTTATCCACAGGGGGATAAGATAGCTGTGTTTTGTTTTTTAATTTAATTCATTCAGTTTTGTTGTATCAGCCTAAGCGGAAGCAGGGTGTTAGTTCTGGGGAGATCTGCC
>JAABUT010002946.1_pt1 | contig 15391 bp, 17 predicted proteins | sample 5559281 | NCBI WGS metagenome assembly JAABUT01 (sample SAMN10711880, study PRJNA513359) | rock metagenome | isolation source: Antarctica rocks | place: Antarctica: Victoria Land, Ricker Hills nord | collected 2016-01-04 | reverse complement strand
GGTCACGGTCCTGCGCGGCGTCCTGGCCCGGGAGGGATCGGAGCGCTCCGCCACCGAAACCCTCGCCGCCGCCCTGGAGTCGGCGGAGTCCCTGGCCACCCTCGTCCCCCGGTACGTCGACGCCTACGCCAGGGCGGTGATCACCGACGGGCTCGAGGAAGCCGTCCGCGCCGGGCTGCGCGACGCCGGCGGCCGGACCCTCGAGGAACGCGTCGCCGACGCCCCGAGCTGGCGGCGACTCCTCCTCTCGTGCGCAGGCCAGGACCCGCGCGAGTGGGTGGCGGAGGCGGTCCGCTCCCGCCTGCTCGACGGACCCGATGAGATACGCGACCCGGCGGCGGTCCTCGCCTGGCGGGTCACGACCCTCAACGCCGACGCGGCGCCGCGCACGGATTTGGACCGGTTCCGGCCGCCGTGGCTGCTCCCGCCGCCGCCCGGGCTGGCGACCGACCCCATCGGCGGGTGGGCGGTCCGGCAGGACCGGCTCGTCACCGACCGGGTGGCGGCCCTCGTCGAGCGGGTAGCCGCGCAGCCGCCGCCGTGGGCGGACGGCATACCCGCTCGGCCCAAGGCCGGAGCACCGCGTGAGCGGTGGGAGAAAGACGTCGCCGTCGTCGCGGCCTACCGCGACCAGCTGCGGATCCCCGACGACGTCGATGCGTGCGGTGTTCCTGCGCGCGCGGGTGGTGGCAGCGAGGCGGGGCCGCTCGTGCGGGCAGCGTGGCGGCGGCTACAGCCCGAGCCGGGTCCGCGCCCGGGTGCGCCGGCCGGGGTGAATGAGCGGCTGCGGGCGCTGGTGGCCCGGCCGGCGCCTGACCGCGACAGCGGGGCGGACCGGGTTCGGACCGCCGCTCGTCGGGCCGATGACCTGCGCCGTCCCGTCCCGATCGAGCGGGGGCCGCGGCTGTGAGGATCGTCCACACCCGGCGCTGCGGCGTCCCGCCGACCGCACCCCGCGCACAACCGTCGCCAACGCGCGAGAGCGGCCAGACCTGCAGGAACCAACTCACGCAGAAGGGACAGTCCATGACGGCAACCGAACACCCTGAACCGGTCGGCGTCGCCTTGGCGCTGCTTGGCGCGGCGCACCGCCAAGCCCTGGAGAACGCGCGCGCCCACCCCGACTCGACCTGGATCGACGCCGCCTCAGCGATCGGCGCCGCGCAGGCGCAGCTGCTTGCCTCACCTGGGCTCGCCGCGGTCGGGACAGACACCCAGGTCCCGACCGCAGGCAGCTGCATCGGGCTGCTTGAGGCGGCCGAACACGCCCTGGAGCAGATTCCGGCAGGCGAGGGGCCGGTGTCCCTGGCCCTGGTCCGCTCCTACCTGACCGAAGCGATCATCGAGACCTCCGGGCGCGAGGCGTGAGCGTCACCACCTTCGGGGACCTGCTCACCGAAGCCGAGCAGGTGCTGATCGCGCTGGCCGGCCAGCGCGAGCCCGACCCCCTGGGACTCGCCGCCGCATGGCCCGGCTTCAGCCGCCGAGCCGTCCACGCGATCACCGCCGCCGCCGGCGCGCGGAACCCCCGCTGGTATGCCGTGGACCGGCTCATCGTCGAAGTCGCCAGGCCGGCAGGACGTGCGCCGCGCGGGTCAGCGGTCCCGCCGCTGCCCATGGACCCGTTGCTGGAGCGTGCTGGCGTCCTGCTCGGCGCGGCCGGTGACGTCCTCGCGTCGGCCCCCCGGGACTTCGGCGCCGACCCGATGCTCGCCGACGCGAACGTGCAGGCGGCCCAGTCCCGGGTCGCGGCGCTGCTGGCCGCGGCAGCGCACACCTGCGTGCGGGCACTCGGACGGTATGACGGGTGCAAGACCCTGACAAGGGAGGCATCACGCGACCTCGGGATCGCGCTGATGCGAGTGGAGCAGCTGGCGACCGGGGTCTTCCAGTCAAGCCCGACCATCGCGGGCCGCGCCGACGACGTCGCCGTCCTCAGTGTCCAACCTGGCCGGCTGCCGCTAGAGGACGCGATCGCGGTGTGGGGGCGCCAGGCGCGGGACACGGTCCGCTGCACGTCCCCGTCGGCCAGAGATCTCCAAACCGTCGCCGCAGACCTCTCACGGGTTGCCACGCACTCCAGGGTCATCGTCCGCACTGCGCTGAAAGGGCGACTCGCCCTCATGCCGATGGGCGTGCGCGTCACTCCGGCTCCGCTTTGATTTTCGCATCCGTTCTGCCTTACCACGATCATTCCGATCTTACCGTCGCATTGCGGCGCGGATGTTCGTCAGCGACTTCGGCTTGCGAACGCCGCGCGGCACTGAGAATCGCAATCCGTTGGCCTGGCCGGGCTGACAGTAGGGCTCTTGGCCGAGAATGATGAACCTTGTGCTCCTTGTGGGCGGTCAGTTGGAAGGCCGCGACATCTCGTGCGGCTCTGGGCCGACGTCGTAGGTGGCGCGCTCTCCGTCGACGAACTGGAGCAGGTCGGGAAGTAGAGCCTGACCACCGCGCTCACCAAACAATCCGGCATGGTCTGCGCCCGGCATTCGCCGCAAGCAGCGCAACGCAAGCCCCTAACTTCGAGGTATCGCGCGCCCAGGCTCAGGTGGTTGACATTCCCGAAATGAGCCGCGAGGGTGGGCGCAGTCACATCGTGCATACGATTCCACCCCCGTCGCATAGGGGCTCACATGGCATCCACCGAGGACTCGATCGGACAACGGACGACGCAGCCGACCGGCAGCCGCCGACTGGTCATTGCGGTCGGACTGCTGCTGATCACCACGCTCGGCTACATCGACCGAGTCAATATGTCAGTCGCCGCGCCGCACGTCATCGACCAGTTCGGCCTGTCCAAGGGCCGATTTAGGATCGCCTCGTCCGCCTTCAACTGGACCTACGCACTCTTCCTCGTGCCCGTCGCGGTGTTGGCGGACCGCGTTGGGACGAAGGTGATGCTTCCACTGGCGATCGTGATCTGGTCCTTGGGCGCAGGCGCCACGGGTCTTGCAACGGGGCTGGCCTCTCTCATAGCTGCCCGTCTGTTGATGGGGGTCGGGGAGTCCCCGGTGTTTCCAGCCGGCAACCTGGTCATTCGCGAGTGGGCGCCGGCCACTGAACGTGGCCGCGTCAGTGGGCTGCTGAACGCTGGCCAGCTCGTTGGCCCGGCCATCGGTGCTGTCGTGGCCGCTTACTTGATCAACGTGTTTGGTTGGCGCGCCTCGTTCTTCATCCTCGGCCTCTTCGGTGTGCTAGTCGGCTTGATCTGGTACGCCGCCTATAGCAGGCCCGAGATAGTTACTTTCATCGACTTTCCCTGGCACCGGCTGTACAACCCGCGGCTGACCAGTTTCGAGCGACCCCACGAACGCGATGACCCACGAGGTCTGCCGCTTTCTGGTGCGTTGGCTCACCAGCACCAACGGCACGTCGACCGGCCCGCGTCGGCTGGTGCGGGTGCCTGGCCAACTGAGGAAATTTGCTCCTCCATCAAGACCATCTCGCGGCCCCGTGCGCCGCGCCCATCACCGCACCCTCAGGAGACAGTCGCGTGAGTGACTCCCAGTCAGGCCCGACCCAAAGCTCGCTCGAAACCGAGGCAGCGTCCGACAAGCCCACCGGGCGCCGGCCCCGTACAGTCACCTCCTACGGGGACGAGGGTTTCAGCGGGTTCTTGCGCGGCGCCTTCCTCTCTGGATCTGGTCGCGATCGCGAGGACCTAGCACGCCCCATCGTCGGCATCGTGGACACAAGTTCGGACTACAACCCCTGTCACCGGCAGATGCCGCAGATCGTCGAAAGCGTCAAGCAGGGCGTCCTGGAGGCCGGCGGACTGCCAATGGTCTTCCCCACTATCAGCCTTGGCGAGATCCTGCTGTCGCCAACCTCGATGCTGTTTCGCAACCTCATGGCCATGGAGACCGAGGAGATGGTCGCCGCCCAGCCGATGGACGCCATCGTGCTGATCGGAGGGTGCGACAAGACCGTTCCTGCCCAGCTGATGGCGGCAGCCTCCAGCCACGTACCGGCCATCTTGGAGGTGACTGGCCCGATGATTACGAGCACCTGGCGCGGCGAACGTTTAGGCGCGTGCACCGATTGCCGTCGCATGTGGGCCAAGCACCGCTCCAACGAGCTGGACGAGCAGGAAACCGAGGAGGTACAGGGGGCGCTGGCAACGACTCCTGGCACCTGCATGGTGATGGGGACGGCCTCCACGATGGCGTCTCTGACCGAGACGCTGGGAATGATGCTGCCGGGAGGCGCGACCCCTCCGTCGGCGACGGGAGAACGACTTAGGCACGCCACCGCCACTGGCCGCCGCGCAGTAAAGCTCGCTTCCACCGGCCTCACTGCTCGCGACATCCTCACCCGAGAAGCGTTTGAGAACGCGCTGACGGTGCTGGCTGCGATCGGCGGCTCGACGAATGCAATCGTGCACCTGCTCGCGATCGCCCGTCGCGCCGGCGTCGACCTGACCCTGGAGGACTTCGACGAGATAGGGCAGCGAATCCCGCTGTTGCTCGACTTGAAGCCGTCCGGCCGCGGCTACATGGAAGACTTCCACGGCGCCGGCGGAGTCCCGGTCCTGCTGCAAGCTCTGCGTGACCACCTGCATTTGAACACTGTCGGCGTCACCGGTCAGTCGCTGCAGCAGCTGCTCGAGCACACGAGCGCACCCGCCGACTGGCAAGGAACCATCCGCACTCCACTTGACCCACTCGGCGGCACCGGCGCACTAGCGGTGCTGCATGGATCGCTGGCGCCTGACGGTGCCGTTCTCAAGGTCTCGGCCGCCACTCCCGAGCTGCTCAAACACACCGGACCAGCGGTGGTGTTCGACTCCCCAGCCGACGCCGTTGCCCGGCTTGATGATCCTGACTCCGGCATTACATGTGATCACGTCCTGGTCCTCCGCAACGCCGGCCCGGTCGGCGCTGGCATGCCCGAGGCGGGCTCCCTGCCGATTCCCAAACACCTGGCCGTCCAAGGCGTCACCGACATGGTGCGCGTCTCTGACGCCCGCATGAGTGGCACCTCCTATGGCACAGTGGTGCTTCACTGCTCTCCCGAGGCGGCGATCGGCGGCCCGCTTGCGCTCGTTCGTGACGGTGACCTGATCGCCCTCGACACCCAGCAACGCAGCATCGACCTGCTGGTCGCCGAAGAGGAGCTCGTAGTACGCCGACAGGATCTGCAACTCCCGCGACCGCCGGCCCGCGGCTGGCGCCGGTTGTACGCCCAGACAGTGCAGCAGGCCCACTTGGGCGCCGACCTCGACTTCATGTGAGCACCGATGACTGACTTCGTCTCACCACAATTGCAGGCGCCCCGGCTCGCGGACATCCTCGGGCGCAGTGTCCCGAACATGACGTTGCACCGGTTGCGGCGCCGTGCGCCCGAGGCGCCCCCGACCGGGGATCCTGCCGAGCGCGCCTACGCGGCGCTGCTGCCACACCTGGGCGGTGTGGGTGGCGGTGACAGCGTGGCGATCGGTGTCGGCAGCCGCGGCATCAACCACATCAGCGAGGTAGTGGCCGGCATGGTCCGGGCTGTGCGTGAACGAGGGGCGGAGCCGTTCATCGTTCCAGCGATGGGCTCCCATGGCGGGGCGGACGCAGAGGGGCAGCGGCAGACGCTCGCCTCGCTTGGCGTGACAGAGGATATGGTCGGCGCCCCGGTGCGCGCGACGATGGAGACTGTGCCGCTCGGCCGAGCCGAGAACGTGGATGTGGCCATCGACGCATTCGCGGCGCGCGCCGACTACATCGTACTGACCAACCGGCTCAAGAGCCATACTTCCTTCAGCGGCCGGTTGGAATCGGGGCTGGCGAAGATGCTCGCGATCGGCTTGGGCAAGCAGCACGGTGCCGAGGAGCTCCACCAGCTCGGTCCCACCCAGATCGAACGTCGCATCCGGGCCGCGGCCCGCCACATCTGTGCGACCAAGCCGGTCCTCGGTGGCATCGGATTGGTCGAGAGCGAGACTAAGGACCTGACCGTCATCGAGTTCGTCGACCCCCGTGGCATCGGCGGGGACCGCGAAGCCGAGTTACTCGCACTAGCCAAGCAATACGAGCCCCGCCTACCGTTCGATCAACTGGATGTGCTGATCGTAGATGCGATGGGTAAGAACTTTTCCGGCACCGGCATGGACACCAACGTGATCGGCCGACGAATGGTCCGCGGCATGCCGGAGATCCCGACCCCCCGCGTCACGAACATCGTCTGCCTTGAGGTCACCAAGCAGTCGCACGGCAACGCGGTCGGGCTCGGCTTAGCCGACTACATGCCCCAACGCGCCCTGACAAGCGTCGACCTCCGAGCGACGTACGCTAACGCGCTAACCGCCGGATCACAGGCGGTACAGAGAGCCCAGATCCCCATCACCCTCGCCAACGACGCCGACGCCGTGGCCGCAGCAATCCTTACCTGCGACGTCGCCGACCTCAGCCAGCTTCGACTCGCACGAATCCGTAACACCCTGCATCTTGACGACCTACTGGTTACCGAACCCCTGTTAGAAGAGGCACGCAAGAAGTACGACGATGGCGGGCACACGGGAAACATGTTCGCAGCCGACGGCCTACTCGACGCCTGGTAGTCAGGGATGGTGGAGACGGACTCTGGCTTAGGAGGCGCGACAGAATAACCTGGTTTTCGGTGTGGAACGTCCTATCGTGGTGGTATGGCGGACAGGGTGCAGGTGGCGGAGTCCGCGGGGCGTCGGTACGAGGTGCTGCGCCCGCATCTGGATTGTATTGCGGCGATGTCCTTATCGCTGTAGTTGGTCCCGGTGGGGTACTGGCCGGTGTTCAGGACGCAGCGCACGCTCAGCCCGGTCGCCGTGGTGGTGTTGGCGATCAGGTCGACGATGACTTGGTGGCTGCTCGGTGGCCGTCCACGCCAGTTCAGGGTGATCTGGGAGAAGAGCCGGTGCTCGATCTTGTTCCATTTGCTGGTGCCCGGTGGCAGGTGGGCGACGGTCACCCTTAGGCCGGTGTCGTCCTTCTTCTTCGCATTGACCGAGACCACCGGCTGGCCGGCCTCAGCATGCTCGGCGCCCTGCCCTGCCAGATACCGGACTGGGCGTCCCGGTCCTCGTGCTGACGGACCTCGGAGACCTTGGCGTTGCCCTGCAGGCTGAACCCCAGCGAGGTCAACATCCGGGCCACCGTCCGGTCCGAGACCGGATGGCCCCTCGCGGTCAACGCAGCAGCAGGTTACGGGTCGACTTCGTCGTCCACACCAGCAGCAACATCGGATCCCCTCGCGTCTCGGGATCCCCCAACGCCTTCAGCCGCGCCAGCAACCCCGGGTCACTCTCGGACAGCTTCTTCCGGCCACCGCCGGGCGTCAACCACGAGCGGAACTCGCCCAGCAGCACACCCGCGCAGTGTCAAGAACAAGGACTGCAGGCCGCCACCACGTCCTGCTCGCGCAGCACACGCAACACCGGGGCGAGCCAGCGGCGCGACACCGCCGCATTGCGGCCGCACCCGCGGCGCGCGGTCACGAACTCTGCCACCAAGAGCGGTGTCAGTCCGGACGCAGCCACGCCCTTCACGTTCATCCAGCTACTCAGCCGTCGCATCACCGCCGTCGCCTCGATCACCGACGACGGCGCATACCCCGCTTGCCTCATCGCCGTCCGCACCGCCAGCTCGTACGGCGCCAACGGACCAGTCATCGCCATCGGAGCCGGACCCCGACGTCGTTCGCCTACATCCATGATCTTCTCCGGTCTGAGGGTTCGAATTGCCCACCCATACAGACAGGAAAGTCAGCCGATCGCGACCCGAATTATGCCGACCAGCAGTCGAGAACACCCTTGCCGGACACGGCTACCCGAGCTGTACGCGGCATAACCCGGCACTCGGCATAAGCCGACGACTTCGTGGTCCTGGTCTCCGGAACCGCGAGCACGCCGAAGCGATGCGCGAGCAGGTGGCAGCCGTGATCGCCCGATGGGGCTGAGGTTGTCACCGGAAAAGACCACCGTGTCCATATCGATGAGGGGTTCGACTTCCTCGAATTCCGCATCCAGCGGCATCAGAAGCCCGGCACCAACCGGAGATACGTCTACACCTTTCCGGCGCGGAAGTCGGTGACCTCCATCCGCCGCAAGGTCAAGGCGATCTGCACGCAAGGCGGGAACCAGTCACTGAGCGACCTGCTGCACCAGCTCAACCCCGGTGCTGCGGGGATGGACGGGCTACTTCCGCCACGCGGTGGCCAAGGCGACGTTCGGGTACCTGCGGCACTTCACCTGGTGGCGTGTCGTCGGCTGGCTTCGCCGGAAACACCGGAAGACGAACTGGAGGACCCTGCGTCGGCGCTACTCCACTACGGGGTGGTGGCCGCACGACGGGGAGACGGTGCTTTCGACTGTCAAGTACCGGGTTTGATGGAGGCTTCGAACTCCCGCTGAGCAGGCTGCTCGGGGAGGGTGGTGCTGCGGTGAGTGGTCTCGTACTCGACCGGTGGGACGAGCCCGATCTCGTTTCACCTCGGACGCGTCATCCCGCCGTACAGGGATCGCCAACGGTTCCACGTCGCCTCGGAGAACTCCAGGGTGCGCAGCACCTCAGTCAATGCCGTCGTCGAGTATCCGCTCGCCCTCACGCAGCTTGCGGACAACCTGCTCGGGGGTGTACCGCCGCCGCTTCATCGTGATCGTCCTCCTCGCCCACAGTGTGGGCTCTTGGACTCTCACAACGGATGGACCACTCCGGAGGGGTCACGTCACGGATGATGTTCCGCCAGGATCCGGTGCATCGTCGAGACTGAGCACAGGTACTGCGCGTGGGCCAGCGGAGTGGCGTACACCTGCAGCGGGGGCTGGTCGATGAACTCCTCACTGTTGAGCACGGCCAGCACCCGGGTCCGTTCGGACGGGCTGAGTCGGTTGGCCACCACAGCCGTTCGCGGCGGCGGGTCCACCCGACCGGTCTCGGGCGCGGCCTTGGCGCGGGTCGCGGTTGCCCGCGATACCCCGGTCAACACCGCCGCTGTCCGGGTCGCTGCGACTTTTCACAGGCGGCCTCGTAGCCGCTCAGATGCTCCAGCTTCTCGGCAGGAGTGAATGAGCGACGACGCGAGGGGCCACCGGCGCGGGGAGGAACCACTCCTCACCCCATCATCCGCGATGGGCGTCCGGCTCGAGAGAACGGCGTTGCTCATGGTGAATCTCTCCTGAATCTCGCTCTGTGAGGCGGACTTGCTGTGAACGACTGGCCTCAACTCGCCCTGACACAGGGAGCTACGCGCCGCCTGCCATACGCTTGGGCAGCCGATTCCGTGTTTGAGCCACCACGACCGTGATTTCGTTGTGGCGCTTGAACGGCGCGAGTTGCTCTTCTGTTGCGTTGTCATCGGTCACGAGAGTCCACGTAGAGGGAAACGAGGTCCACCAGTGGCTTTGAGTGTCTCCGAGCTTCTCCGAGTGAGCCAGAACTACGACTTCCGCACTTCGGGCGACCATCAGGCGCTTGAGCGATGTCTGCTCCGATGTGCCCTCGCAGACTCCCCGGTCTGCTGAGACGCCGTCGGCGCCGAGAAACGCGACGTCGGCAGTCAGGGTCGAAAGGGCAGACTCGGCCATCGGGCCAATCGTGCCTTGGCTGACATGTCGAAGGGCACCCCCGAGCAGAATGAGTTCAATCTCAGGGCTGTCCGCCAACGTTGCCATGGTGGTGAGGCCGTTCGTCGCCACGGTGACTCGATGTCCCTTGGCGATCACTTTGGCGAGGGACCCCACTGTCGTGCCTGCATCAAACAGGAGGAACTGTCCGTCCCGGATCCGCTTGGCGGCGGTCAGCGCGATCGAGAGTTTCTGTTCGAGGGCCACATGTTCACGGTGGTGGAGGCTCTGTTCGCCGGGCGCTGCGGCTAGTGCCCCTCCATAGGTTCGGACAACCTCACCCAAGTCGCTCAGGGTCGCCAAGTCACGACGGATCGTCGACGTTGAGACGGCGTACATCCGGGCGAGTTCATCCACACTCGCCGGGCTGTTGCGCAGGATCCCACTAATTTCCGACCGCCGGCGCTTCGATTTCATGCGTTCAGGTTAAGGCTCTCCTGGGGCGCCAATTCTGCGGCCTGCCTTAAGGCTTCGATCATGCTTGCCTCGTCGGCGGTCCCGCTGCCCGCGATGTCGAATGCGGTGCCATGATCCACGCTCGTTCGGATCACCGGCAGACCTACCGTGATGTTGACTCCATTTTCGATTCCGAGCACCTTGACGGGCCCGTGGCCTTGGTCGTGATACATCGCAACAACGAGGTCGAAGTCCCCGCGGCCCGCGCGGAAGAAGACCGTATCGGCAGGCAGTGGACCCTCCGCGTCGATCCCCGCCGCTCGAGCGGCCTCGATTCCCGGCGCCACCTTTTCCTCTTCCTCGCCCCGGCCGAAAAGCCCGTGTTCTCCCGCGTGTGGGTTGATTCCGCAGACAGCAATCTTGGGTTTGGGTATGCCGGCCTTCACGAGGGTGTCATGCCCGCGCCGGATGGTTCGCTCAACGAGGCCCGGGTTGATCTTCTCGACCATGTCGATGAGCCCAATGTGGGTCGTCACGTGGATCACCCTCAGCTTTGGTGCGTTGAGCAACATCGACACCTCGCTCGTGCCCGTCAGTTCCGCCAGCATTTCCGTGTGACCTGGGTAGAGGTGGCCGCCGGCGTGCAACGCCTCCTTGTTCAACGGTGCCGTGCAGATTGCGCCGACTCGTTGGGCCAGGGCAAGTTCAACGGCCTTCGCAATGAACTGGTACGCCGCGTCTCCGGCGACCGGGGAGAGTTCCCCGAAGGGGAGGTCTTCTGGGATGCAATTTAGGTCGATGCAGTCAATGACCCCGAACTCGTAGGCGGCTTGCTCCGGGCTGTCGACCACACGGACAGCCACCGAAGATCGGGTGATATCTATGGCTTTACGGAGTCGGTTGGCGTCGCCAATCACGAGCGGACGCGAACGGTCGTATACCTCTTGAGCACAAAGCGCCTTGACGATGATTTCGGGTCCGACGCCTGCTGCGTCTCCCATCGTGATGGCTATGACGGGTCGGGGCATCATGTCGTGCTCCTCTGTTTGGCATTCGTGCGATAGCGGAGGAGGGTTTCCCCGTCGCCGAAGGCGCCTGCTTTAGTTATCAAATCCATCTTTAGTGTCGGGATCTCATACAGTACGACTCCGGGTTGCAGCTCGCCCTTTACTGCCATCTGGCTTACGCCCAACAGCCTCAGGATCGCTCTAGCGGTCTCGCCACCGGTCGCGACCAGAGTGGGTGCGTCGTGTCTAGCCGAGTAAACAACGGTGGCGAGAAGAAGTGCCATTGCCGCTGCTTTGTCCCTGTTGACGGGAAGTTTCGGGTCGGGCGCCAAAAGCACATCGCCAGACGCCAATCCCTGTCGGACGGCGCTCACAAGATCGTCCGTCAGCGATGTGGGCCCGACCCACACATGAGGAACTCCGGCGGCGACCAAACCGGCACTCTGTTCGAGGGCCTGCTTGGCGTAACTACCCACAACGAACAGCACGGGGCCGATCGGAGCTGAGACAGGGGACGACTTAGTGTGCGCCTGCCACCGATCCCGCAGTGGCCTCACCAAGCCGCCGGAACCGACAAGCAAAATCTGGCCAGGGAAGGCCTTCGCAGCTTCGACTACGGACACTAGGTCTCGATCGACTGTGGCATCGACGACGACGGCCGCCACCTTGTCTCGGTGCGCTGCCTCCATCGCCTCGGCAACCGCACCAGTGGGGCCACGCGGGATGATCCGAGTGGAGTAGTCGACCTCTGCCAACATCGCGCAGATGTCTCCGCGATGTGTGCCTCGTTCGAAGCGTTGCCCATCCACGTGCACGAGTCCTGCCACCGTGGTTCGCCCTACGGCTGGGAAGGCCGCGGCCACCACAACGAGGGGGTTCGCGCCTGCCTGAGCCAGCGCCTCAGCTGCTGCCTGAATCTCCACGGCCACGTTGCCGCGCAACGTGGAGTCGATCTTCTTGAAGACAGTGGCGCCGAGCTCATGGGCCCTGAGCGCGACGCTTGCGACTCTGTTGGCTGCCTCCTGGGGGGAAGTGTGCCTGCTGTCAGTGTCGACAGCCAAAACCGTGGTCGTCGGCCAGCAAGAACTGTGCTCAAGCACGACGCTAACCGAAGCGCGGTCAACCAGGGATGCGGCACTATCACCGGCACCGGTGAGGTCGTCAGCGATGATTACCAGGTCAGTCATTGTCTTCTTGTCGGACGTTTCCCTTTTTCATCATCGACTCCGAGCGACTCATTGCCTGTTCACCGTCTGAGTGCACGAGATCCTGGGATTGTTCAACGTCGGCGCCGCTTTGACGGTTTGCTCTTCGTGCCATGAAGGCGGTACCGAAAGGGACCAACACGGAGGTGACGACGACGGACGCGGCGACCAGGATGGTCGCTGGCCCAGCAGCGGCTTTGTAGGCAGGGTTGGCGGCGGCCACGATGGCGGGCACGGCGGCCGCATTGCCGGCGGTGCTCGCAGCGGCGATTCCTGCAACCCCGCGGCCTCCAGTCAACTTGTCGGCGCCGACGAGAAGTACGGCGGAGATGATGAAGACCGCCACGCCGAGAAGGAGGCCGAGAAGGCCGGCCTTCCAGACCGCGGCCAAGTCGATTCCGGCGCCTAGGGCAAAGGCAAAGAAAGGAATGAGGATCGGGGTGGCGCCACTCAACCACTTGCGCATGTCCGGGTCGAAACCGCCCAGGATCGCCCCGACAATCAGTGGAATAATCGCACCAAGCAGGGTCTGCCAGGGGAAGGCAGATAGGCCGGCCGCTCCCAGAGTGACCATGGTCAGGAACGGCCCCGACTCGATCACTAACACAGAATAGGCCGCTACGTCCTTTGGCTTCCCAAACTGACCCATGAGCGCCATGTACAGGCCGCCGTTAGTGTCATTGAAGGCAGCGACCACCGCAAGTACAGATAGCCCCGCGAAGAAGCCTCCCGCAACAGGCGACTCACCAAGGAACCGACCGAGCACGACGCCGATCACGATCGCCGTGCCCACTTTGACGCCGAAAAGGGTGCCACCCTTCTTCAGGATGTACGGGGTCGTCTTGAGGTCGATGCTCGCACCCATGCAGACGTAGAACACGGCCAAGATGGTCAATGCACCCGTGAAGAGAGCGCCGGTGAAGGATCCGAAGAACGTGCCAGTCGTCGGGAAGGCCGTATGGATGACTGAGCCGATGAGTAACGGCACGATCATCATCCCGCCGGGAATGCGATCGAGCGTCTTCTTGATTGGAACAGCCACGGCGACCCTTTGTCGGTGCGTTGGTCGCTGCCCGTCGCAGCGCGCCGTCCATGATTCCACATGGTGCGCACTATGCGCAATAGACATGCGCGAAATGGGCAGCAAATCCGGGACTCCGTGGCTTTGCGTGGGATTGGGGCGGGAACCCGTGTCCTTGTGGAGTTCAGACTTCTGAGCGGTGACGTCAGGACGCGCACGCGCGGTCGCCAGGTTTCGGAGCGACCAAGCAAGCGATCCCACGAGCGAGGCGCACGTGCGCGTCATTACCGCATTCAACAAGTCGTGTCCATCCCGGTGCCACGGTGGCCTCGGTCGAGTTCACCCCCGAGGGTGTCCTGGTCGGGCTGCGGCGCCGCCAGGGGCGCCCGAGCTGCCCGCGTCGGAGGGGCCGGGTGCCTATGACTCCTCGGTGCGTGTCAAGTACCGGGTCTGATGGAGGCTTCGAACTCTCGCTGAGCCCCGATCCACCGAAGAGTCGAGGTATTGGGCGGGTCGTGACACGCGAGTACTCCTGAGGACGGGAGGTTTGGACTTGCCGACAGTTCGATCCGACCAGACCCGAAGGGGCATCCGACAAATGCGAGCATCGCACAAGGTATCTGCCGTTTTCGATGGGCCGAACCTGATCGGTTCGGTAGGTCTGGTCCCGGTGATGCGACTGGCCCACCGAGCAGGTTTGCAGGACCTGCTCGAGCAGCGGTTGAGCGTGCCGTCGGCGAACGCGGCCGCCAAGGCGAGCCGATCTGGGTTGTCCCCGGCGGTGACCAGCAGCTGGGCCGCGGACTCGTAGCCGATCCCGACGCGGGCCAGCAGGTCCCGGGGCAAGCTGGTCGACCAGGGCGGCGTGCATTGGCACTTGTAGGTCGGCGATCTCGTGGTGCAGCTCCAGGTCGCGCCGGACAGGGACTTCAGCGAGATCTTGGTGGCGGTGACCGGGTCGCGGCCAGGTCCGGACGCCAGCCGGCGAGGGTGCGAATCAGCTGCATGCGGGTCAGGTTCCGTAGCTGGTCGCGCCGTTCCTCCGGGACGGAGATGATGGTGGCGTGGATCAACTGGAGCGCGACCCGTCGTGCGCTGATCGCGCTGGTGCGGGCGATCTTCAACGCCCGCAACGACTCCACCATCCCGTCGTGTGCACGCGGGGTAACCGTGCGGACCCGCGTACGCGGCGCGGGCGGCCTGCTCGGCGTCGATGGTGTCGTCCTTACCGCGCCTGCGCCGGTCGGCCTTGTCCCGCCGACGATCGGAGAGGTGGTCGGGTCTTTCATGGTGGTGCTCCTTCGGTCGTGGCAACAGATGGTTGCCCTCGACCGAACCAGACACCTGTCAATGGCCAGTAGGAACTGCCCAGTGGCGGACATGAAAACTGTCCACTGGTGGCCATGGGATCTGCCCAGTGGCGGCCACCAACGGCGTTGGTTCAGTTCAGGTGTGGGCCATTGCGGTCTCCTTGGTTGGGTGCTCGGTCAGATCAGGTCGACTTGGGCGACAGGCTCATCGCAGTGGGGGCAGGTCCCGCCCGGTCCGATGCGGCGGGTGAAGAGCTGGCAGTCCGGGCCGCGACGCTCGTTCAGGTAGCGGGTCTCGCACTCGGGGCATTCGTAGATGACGCTTGGGCGGGCATCGGGGCTGGGGCTCATCGGGTCCCCGCCGCGGGAGAGCCGGTGGCGGTCGGTGCGCCCGGAGCTGACCGGGATCGGTGCGGTGCCGCAGAGCGCGGCGAAGGAGGCCGCGGTGCGGAGTCGGTCGGGGTTGTCACCGGCGGTGATCAGCAGCTGGGCGCCGAGGACCGGGCCGATGCCCTTGATCGCGAGCAGGCCCGGATTGGCGGCAGTGGCCCGGGTCAGCATCTGGTGCTCGAGGTCGGCGATCTCCTCGCCGAGGTGACGGTGGCGGCGGGCCAGCGACCGCAGCGCGTGCAGGGTATCCGCTTGGCCAAGGTCGCGGACTTGGTCGGGGCCCGGATCTCCATCAGTGCCGCGAACACCCACTTCTCAGCCTTGTTGCGCACCGAGCGGTTCGCGCTCCACCCGGTGGCGATGTCGGTGACCGTCAACGTGTAGGCGTGCTCCCCGATCGCGTTGCCGCCCTCGTGCCCGACCAGGTCGATCTCCACAAACCCGGGCACGGCGTCGTCCCACTGCGCCCAGGT
>JAABUT010002945.1_pt1 | contig 15396 bp, 12 predicted proteins | sample 5559281 | NCBI WGS metagenome assembly JAABUT01 (sample SAMN10711880, study PRJNA513359) | rock metagenome | isolation source: Antarctica rocks | place: Antarctica: Victoria Land, Ricker Hills nord | collected 2016-01-04 | reverse complement strand
AGAAAAACTTTTGTGAATATTCTGTCTTGTGGTAAAAATGAGGGCGAAGTGTTCATAATTTTTTTTTTTCGTTTTCAGAAAGAAAGAAAAGTATATTGAGACTCAAGAAATGACGCGAATTTTCCCTGATTATAAATTTCATTTTCTTTTCTCTTTTTCATTGCTCTTTTACTTAAGTTGTTGAAACATGATTTATTAACATGTTCAAACTTTATCTCTTATTCTCAATAGCATTTTCTGAGCAGCTGAAAGATGCAATTTAGCTAGTTAAGTTCTAGCTTACAGTACTTCACACTAAGTCTTCAACTATGAAATTATAAATTATTCATTTAACATGCATGCAATCATGAAATCTTAAAATTGTTGAAATTGTGCTTAGAAACTAATTAAAGTGCATGCGTGACTAGAATGTTTGATTTATAAAAATAGTTATAACTAAGACTTATTAGAATCATGTCTAAAGCGAGTCATAGAAATACAGATAAATGAAGAGTAAATCAGATAAATGAGAATTCAAAGCTAAAGAATGAGATCTATGAGATGTGAAAACTATATGTACAGAGAAAAAATAAGCATTAGACTCGATAGAATCTAGACTCGCTCAAAGAACATGCGTCTCAATAGAAGACTGAGCATTTCATTATCATTTTATTTGAGCGTTTCAAGCTCATTTCATCAAGCATTTCAAACTCATTTTATCAGACGTTTCAAGTTTATTTCTTCTTGTCATCATAAAGCGTTTCAAACTCATTTCATCAGATGTTTCAAGTCTATTTCTTCTTGATATTTGATGTCATTGAAGCAGACTCACTATCAAGTAACGAGCTCGATGATGAGATCAATATTGAACGCGTCTTTGAAGCAGACTCACTATCACTTCATGTTTACTACATGTATGTAGCAAAGCTTATTTCATTCATGTCTACTACACACATGTAGTAGAGCTTGTTCTGTTCAATGATGAACTCAATCAAGAGATTAACTGTTATCTTTTGATTTATGTTTGCAACGCATTGCAGAACTTGTTTTGTTCATGTCTACTACATGCATGTAGTAAAGCTTGTTTCATTCATGTTTATTGCATTTGATAAAGCTTATCTTCTGTTCAATGATTGACTCAATCAAAAGATCAACTATCGACTTGTCATTATAGCAAACTCACTTCAAATGATGAGTTCAATGACAAGATTAATCATTATTTGTCTTTGTAGCAAACTCACTATTGAACATGTCATTGAAGCAGACTCACTATTGATTTATATCTGTTACATATATGTAGCAAAGCTTGTTTCATTCATTCAATAATGAGTTCAATGACAAGATTAATCATTATTTGCTTTTGTAGCAGACTCACTGATTGAACGTGTCATTGAAGCAAACTCACTGTCAATTCATGTCTTTCAAGCAAACTCATTATTCTTGTCATTCAAGCAGTTTTCTTTCTATTCAGCTTCAAATATTCAGTGATGAACGAGTTTCAGCTCATATTTTCATGTTTTCAAACATGTAATATATGTTCAATTCTTTCAAGACATATAGTACATGTTTCATTCTGTCTGCAATACATATCTTCTTGCTGTTATCATCAATGTCGTGAATAAAGATTCAGCTTGACTGAAAACTATTGATAAGCAAAGATGATTGCTAGTTGACTTGACTCAATCAATGTCAATCGCTAGAGAACAAGAAGATTAAGCAGAAAAAAGAGAATAAATAAATCATTATTTCTTCTATTTTTCTCATCATCTCTTTCTGTTTCTTCATTTTTTAGAATTCAGTCAGAAACGCGCTTTTGCATTTACTACTCACTTTGCTACTCACTTTGCTACTCACTTTGCTACTCACTTTGCTATTCACTTTGTCATTCACACTGCTACTCATTGCTGTCATTGCTGTCACTGCTACTCATCACTGTCATCATTACTCACTGCTGTCATTGCTATTCACTGCTGTCACTGCTATCTCATTTGCTTTACTACTATCATCATTATTAATGATTGCTTCTACTTGTTGTCAGAGTTGCGTCAACGTCGACGTTGCTGTCGCTGTCAGCAGAAAACGAAGTCATAATCACTTCTTCTTTTCTCATGTATCTTGCTTTCACTCATCTGCATCATCATCATCATCTTCATCAAGTTCATCTTTTTCTTTGAATGTTCTCTTGAGAAGAGTTGATTCAAAACAAATCATTAAAACATTAATGATTCTCGTCATGTGACAGAGAATTAAAGACGTTCATCAAGCGAATATGAAACGCGAGCTGAAACAGAAGCTTTGATGATTAAAAGTTCAAAGTACAGCGCTGAATTAGTCAAGAAATAACTCAGTGATAGAAGATACTATCAGTCAAACATCAAATATTATTTCTTCAAGTGATTTTTGCATTCAAACAATAATATCTCATTATCTTTTTATTGATATCACTCAACTGACTTTCATCTTCAAAAATGAATTTCAAGTCGTCAATATTTTTAAGCTGATCAATGATCATATATCAAACTCGCTCAACAAACAAGATCTGCAACTATCATGATTCAACGAGCTTCAAGCTCATGATGATGATGTCACTCAGCAGAATCTCAAGAGCATGATTCTCTTTATATGCTGTTTAGAAGTATATAATCAATGTCTCATCAAGATGATCAATGATCAATTGAAACATTTTTTGCAAGCAAGCTTAACTTGATACATCAACTATCTGCTGAAGCTTCATCTGCATTATATCTTTAAATCTTTACAAATCTTTCACTTTCACTTTCATGAGATTCATATAATAAAAGAAGTCAATGACTTGAACGAGTAATATAACGCTGAAGATGAACTGATCAATCAAGCATTGATAAAGAAAACATCTGCTATTGTTTTTTAGACGAAATATCAGAGTCAGAGAATCAGAAAACAGTTCTTTGACTTTAGATTCAAAGAAGAAAGCACATTGTTCTCAATATGCAACAAGTTTAACGTTGACAGCTGCATTTATTCTGATTGTACATATCAGCATATTTGCAGTGAATGTGATGAGACTTACGCTGCTATCAATTGCAAAACATTGAATTCAAACAATCAATCAATCAAAAGAAAATGACATTGAATTTAGATCTTACTGATATCGATATTGAAATTCTTTTCATATCAGCTCATGAAGATCGATGAAGTTTCTCTAGCACACAGAAACTTTCTAAACGTGAGCGCATGATAAACACAACTAGTTAAACATTCTGATTGTATATATGTTCAAATGCTGCTGTTTATCATTGAACATGAAGCAAAAATTAAATATTGAAATCTTGATCAACTGATTTTGAGTGAGAATCTTCTTTCAACAAACAAAGCTTCAAATACTCTTCAAGTCAATTTGATGCAACAAGTTCGCTGTGATCAACTAACTGAGATTCATCATGTTTCTCATCACTTTATATTCTCATCATTGAGACTAGTATCAAAGAAAAATGATTGCTGACGTTAAATACATCATTTATCATATTCAAAAGAAAGATCAGTCAATTGTTTCATTCTTGAAAACTGAGAATTAATTGAATATTTCATCTTTGATCAAGCAATCATCGCTTTATGTGACATTGATTAAAATGCAGTTTTCATTAAAAGAGATCTGATCGACGTTTTTTATCATGTATCAATAGTAACATCAGATTACTGACTGCTTGAGTTCTTCTGAGAAGATAAATACTGAATAAATCACTTTCTTTTCTTCAATTTATGCACATTATCATATCTGTTTGATCTTTTCGCTAAAGATCTTTGCTGAATGCTCATAATCATTCTGCAATGAGACTTGATGATACATTATCTGAATGACTTTCTAGTCATACAAGTGAACATGATTGAAGCTCATAAATATGAGAGCGATTTTGATGATTTGTGCACTCAGTTAAAATTTAACATTAATTTTAAAAAGAATCTTATTGACATTACATGCATCTTTTTGAACATTGAGCTTAATTCAATCAATATAATGACTCATTTATCATTTAACAAGCATCAGAAGACAATTCAGCTCATTAACAACATATTTACAAAGAGTTCTTTATCATACAAGAAGTTATAAATGCTATTAGACTTTCTGTCATTTGTTGCAAAGATCATGATTTCTGAAAGAGTCTTTCTCAGACAACTGTTCAACGATTTAATCATCATTAAATCACGCAAGCAACGCATCAATTATTCAATGTGACAAAATCTACTATGATGAAAGACATTTCTTTCAAAGTGAAATGATGTACATCTGCTTTGCAAGCAAGAATTCAAACATTTTTTATATTTTTGAATCAACGCTTTAAATCTGCACAACATGAAGAATTACTATTTGCATCATTTCAATCTATCATCAGCTGCTAGTCAAGCATTTTCTAATTAATTTAACATGCGCTTGAGTGATAAGCATATCAACGTCAAAGAAATGATGATTATTCTTCAAGCTTTGACAGCATGATTTTTCGTTTTCGCGAAATGCAATCTCACTATATATGATGATAATGTAACTGTTATCATCGACATTAACAAGATCTTCATGCGCGAAGAGACAATGCTGTATCTGCGATGAATAGTCTTGCTGACGACTGCACATGATATCTGCATACATGCTCTGTGAATTTCAACTCATGAAAATCATCTAGCTGATTTGCTTTCTCAAGCGAAGTTCAGTACTATTGCTGACGAGTTTTTTCAACTAGCTACACTTCAGTTAATCAGCGCAAGTTGTTGAGCTTCTGATACAGCAAGATTTTTCTTGATCACTCAGCAGTCAGATATCTTTGATGAGATTTAGCAACATTCATCAAAAGTATTTATAATATAATTAAAAGAAGCTACTTTATGTTCTGCTTCTGAATCATCAAAGTCAAATATTCAACTTCAATCTCAAATCTGATCAGCTGATCAGCAAATTTAGAAAATAAGATGATCAAAGTCAAAATCATTAAAATTTATCTCATTGATTTATGATCACATCACATTGACGTTGAATATTCTGATATTGAGATTGAGACATTTCATCACTTTACATTACAGCGAATCATAGTTGAAATTTGAAGACTTCAAGATGATGATCAGACTTGTAAACAAAGATTTATAACACAAGATCTACTGCTACTATTGCTACGTCAATTTGATCAATCTATCATTGAAGAAGCAACATGACATGCATCATTTTATCTGATGTTTGCAAGCTTTTTGTGCATGAGCAAGTTTACATGAAGTCAATCAAATAAAACATCTGACTTCAAACAGTGACATTTAATCAGAAGTTCAATTATTTTTCAGAATGACTTTTTGCAAATTATTTTATTGAGTTTCAAAATCAACTCTTTCAGATGTGAGATGACATTGATCATCACTGTCGTTGACGACGAAGCGTGCATTAAAAACTCACTCATTAATCTGTTTTCAAAGTTTTCTGCATTTCTGCTGATGTTTCTGTTTGACTCAAAATATTCATATATGCAAATTCACATCATCGAGATTCTGCATAGAATATTAATCACATTAAGCATAGAAAATTGCTATTCAGATCACTTCTTTCGTTGAGATGCTACTATCTCAGCTCATCAAGCAGAACTTTCAAAAGATGAAATTCAACTGTTAGAAAGATGAAAGTTCAACAGCTATCACTTATACATTGAAGCTCATTCTAACTACATACTAAATGTTTTTAAAAGACATCAAAGATAGTTATTTTTGATCAGTTGACTAAAGTCAATTCTTGTTGATTTCAATACTTTGTATCAATGTTTCTGAGATTTGAGAGTGCTTAATATTTCAAAACGACTTTTGAAGCAAATTTTAACTTTGAAAATTGTCAGAAATCATCGAGTTTGCTCAAATATATATAATATATATTCATTCAAACGAAGATGATGCTCAATAAAAGATAAATTGTAGAAGATGCAAATAATAGAAGATTCATTGCTGAATCAAGTGAATTGTCATTGAAGCAAACTCATTATCAAATGTGTCATTCAAGCAGACTAGTTATCAAGTGATTGACTTGATTAAGAAATCAATATTGAACATATCTTTAAAGCAAACTCACTGTTGATTTATGTCTTTCAAACAGACTAGCTATTGAGTGATTGACTCAACGACAAGATCAATTCTTGTTTATCATTGTAGTAAATTTACTTCTAATTTTTATCTGCAACACGTCACAGAGCTTGTTCTGTTCATTAATTGTTTTAATGACAAAATTAATATCAGATGCATTCTTGAAGCAAAGCTTGTTTTGATTGCATTTATTGCATTTGATAGCATTCTTTGTTTCTGTTTATCACATTCAATATGTTAGAAATCAGCATAAAGCGAGTTATATGAGTGTAATGTAACGAGTATATAAATGCTAAGAAAGAAAAGTATCTAGAAGAAAAAAGTTGACTATTTATATAACTCAAAAGAACATTAACTAACTCTGAATAAAATTGACTTCAAAACAAGTCTATGCTTTAGTGACAAGCAATCAACAATAGCTCTAAGAATAATCATCAACATAATTATCAACATAATCATCAATAAAGATGTGTAGCTAGAATCATAACATTACTTTCTCTCTTTAATGATTCATGTTTGCATGAATGTATTTTCTTAGTCTTATGTAGAATCGAAATGTTTATTGTAGCAGACTCATTATACAAGAGAAAGAACAATTATTGAAGCAGACTTACTAGTCAACTAGCACATTGAAAAGATTGATTTGAATCACGTTATTGAAGCAAACTCATTAAGAGATAAAGCAATGTGAATAAATAAATTATTGCATTGATGATGTCTTTGAAGCAGACTCACTAGTTAACTTGTTCATTAAAAAGATTGATTTTGATCATGTCATTGAAGCAGACTCACTTCTGATTCAGATCTACTACATAGTAGAGCTTGTTTCATTCATTGATTGATTCAATCAAGAGATCAATCATTGTTTGTCTTTATAATAAATTCACTATCAAGTGACTGATTTTGTCAATGAAATCAATTGTTATCTGCTCTTGTAGCAGACTCACTAATTGACACAGAAACATAAGATAAATTGATTCATTGATAAATAAAATGATGTGAATAGATAGATTATTGCATTGATAAAAAATATCATTATAGCAGACTCATTAATTGCATGTGAACTGATAAATGAATCAAGTCACTGATAAATAAAGCGATGAGAATAGATGAATTATTGCATTAATGATGAGTGTCATTGAAACAGACTCACTGTTGAAATTTGCTCATTAAAATAAAGACTTCACGCAGTTTTAAATTGATCTTTTCGATTGCTTTTTGAAATAAAGACTTCATGCAGTTTTATGATTGATTTCATTTATTCATCAAATTCAAAGAATTTCTTGTGAATCTGAATGAATGATTAATTTGCTGATCTTCTGATCTAGTTGAATGATTTCGATCGTTTGTTTATACTCGCTGATCAGCGCACAAGTTCAAATCTTTTGTTTATTCTTGCTGAGTTAGCTCACAAGAAAGAAGAATGAGTGTCTGCATGATTGCAAGTCGACTAAATCAAAGTCAATAGTCATGTGAATTGAGCAGAGCAAGTTGATGCAGATTATTTCACTTCGTCTGTAATGAAGAAGCATTTATATAATGTTAGAAATCAGCATAGAGCGAGTCATATGAATGTAATGTAACGAGTATATAAATGCTAAGAAAGAAAAGTATCTAAAAGAAAAAAATCGACTATTTATATGATTCAGAAGAACATAAGTTAACTCTGAATAAAGTTAACTTTGAAACAAGTTTATGCTTTAGCAACAAGTGATCAACGATAGTTTTCAGAATAATCATCAACATAATTGTTAACATAATCATCAATGAAGATGCATAGCTAGAATTATAACATAATAAAACTTGTTTCAATTTTTGTTTATCACATTCAATAAAGCTTGTTCTGTTTAATAACAAGCTCAGTCAAAAGATTGATTGAAAAATTGATTCAACTCTGCAATGTGTTACAAAGCTTTGCTTTCAATCATAATTAGAAAGTGAATCACTATCATATGATATGTACAAAGCTTTAAATAATGTTAGAATCATGTTTAAAGTGAGTCATAAAAATACAGATAAATGAAAAGTAAATCAGATAAATGAGAATTCAAAGTTAAAAAGTGAAATCTATGAAATGCAAAAACTATATGTACAGAGAAAAGATGAGCATTAAACTTGATAGAATTTAAATTCATTTAAAGAATATATGTTTCAGTAAAAGACTGAGCACACTCATAATGAAACTTTAAAAATACAGAAGAAAAAAAATATAAAAAATAAGAAGAACATGCTTTATATAATAGTTACTCAGATTCAACGTTAGTTTCAAAGAGAACATGTTAAAACATAAAAAAGATATTTATTTAAAAGATGTTTATAACATAAAAAAATGTGTTTATCATAAACATTTATTAACTACTTGTAATACAAAGAAGTGTATTTGTTTAAAAGATAATAAAAGTTGATTAAAAAATGTTAAAAAAAAGAAAAGATGCTGAATTATATTTAAGTTAAATTTAAATCAGATTTAGATCTGCTTTTAACATTTGCAGTTTAAAAAGTGAATTGAATTATTGAGTTTAGTTAAAAAAACATTTGTTGTTTAAAACAAAATAAAGTTGAGATTTTAATTGAATTCATCTGAATATAATCAGATTTTATAAATAAAATCTGCAATCATTTCATATGTTGTTGAACTGAATCTGCATTTATTCATATATCATTGAACTGAATTATGCTTTCATTGCTTTCATCACTTTCATTGCTTTCATTTCTTTTGTCACATTCAATCTACTACTCATTTATTTACTCACTCATTTACTTGCTCATTTACTTGCTCATTTACTCACTCATTTACTCGCTCATTTACTCGCTCATCTACTTGCTCATTTACTCATCTATTTAATCACTTATTTACTTACTTATTTACTCACTTATTTACTCACTCATTTACTCACTCATCTACTCTTCATTCTACTCATTTAACTACTTGCTCATTTACTTGCTCATTTACTCACTCATTTACTCATCTATTTACTTGCTCATTTACTCTTCACTCTATTCATTTAGCTACTCACTCATCTATTTACTCATTTACTCGCTCATTTACTCATCTATTTACTCACTCATTTACTCTTCATTCTACTCATTTATTTACTCACTCATTTACTCATCATTTTACTCACTCATCTACTCATCATTCTACTCACTCATTTACTTTTCATTTTACTCATTTATTTACTCACTCATTTACTCATCATTTTACTTTCTATCAAACTTTCTATTAAATGCTTTATCAAACACTTTATCAAATGCATTGATCAAATACACAAAATACATTAAACAGTGCTTCAAACAATGCTTCAAAAGATGCATTGATTGAGTGCATAACATAAGTTAAACAATGTTTCAAACAATGCTTTCTACTGAGCTTTTCACTGATTTTTCTACTGATTTTTCAATCAATCTTTCTATTGATTTTTCTACTAGTAAGCTTTCTACTGATCTTTTGATTAAGTCATTTAATGAGCTTTCTACTGATCTTTCAATTGAGTCATTTAATGAACTTTCTACTGATCTTTCAATCAATCTTTTTATCAATCTTTTTATTGATTTTTCTATCAATCTTTTTATCAATCTTTCTATCAATCTTTTTATCAATCTTTCTACTGAGTTATTTATTGAACTATTAATTGAACTTTCTATTAAACACTTTATCAAACATTTTACATGCTTCAAAATACATGTTGATTGAATGCATAACATGAATCAAACAATGCTTTTTACATAAGTTTCTACATGACTTTTCATCAAGCTTTGAATTACTTTGCAATCAAGAATCAAATTTATTCTTTATTAAGCTTCAAACATGATTTTATTAATCATTCTACATGACTTTTTATTTTTCTAGTTTACTCATTAACTTTCTCATTGACTTTTTCATTAACTTTCTCATTGATTTTCTTGATGCATATATTAAATAGCTATTATTTTAATAGTCAAATCAATCATTAATTATTCAATGTTGCAACTACATATCAATGTTACAAATGTCAAAATAATCATGTTTATTAAATTAAATGATAAAGATGCATACTGCGCTCATAAAAATGTTAAAGATGTTAGAAATGTTGAAAATATTGATGCTTTTATGAATATATTTCAGTTAAAAGTGATGCAAATCTGAAACATGAGATTAAATGAATATTCAAGATATTGATTGTTAAAAGCACTAAAATCTGTAACTGTCACTCTTTATAAATCTAGCTTTAATTAATATGCAGTGAACTTGCTAATATTCACTGTGAATTGATTAGAATTTGCTCTTTGACACATTCATAACATTACTTTTTTCTTCAAAAATTCATGTTCACATGAATAAAATAAATGAAATGCAAAAATTTTCATTGTTTTTTAATTTAATATGACTTGTTTGAATAAAACTTATGAAATTCAACTAAAACTTTTTTTAATCTTTCAAATTCTTTTTTATTAACATAGTATCATTCATTGTTTTGATTTAATCTTGTTTATTTGATCTTGTATTATATTTGATCTTAATATCATTTAAAGTTCAGAATGTTATTTATCTTTTAATGCTCAGTATTTGATTAACAATGAAATTCATCTGTACATGATGTTGACTATGAATCTTTTGATTCTATGTTCTGAATAAAAGTCAGAAGAGTCAAGAGATTTCAATTCAATGTAATTCAAAGAATGTTAAAATGTTATGTAAGCAGAAAATTTGATCATGCAGAGTTTTCATCTACATGACAGCATTCTTTCTAATAATCATAATTGATTTATGAAGAAGATTAATGACATGTGTTATAAGCATATCAAGATCAATAAGATTGAACAAGATTAAAGTTTTAATTAATTCATAATGCATGCTAGCGAGTATTTTGCATAATAATTAAAGTTAGTTGAAATCTGATTTAGATCTGATTCAGATTTGACTTAAATATGACTCAACATTTTTTTTCTTTCTTAACATTCTTTTCTTTCATCAACATCTTGTTCATTTACATCATTTTCTTTTCATGTTATAAACACATTTCTTTCAAATTTAATGCAGTCTTTGAACATTACATAAATAAAAGCTTTTGTATCAATCTTCTTCTGTATTTTTAATATTCAATTATAACTATTTTTAAAAATCAAGCATTATCAATTCTGATCTTCATTGATTGTATCATTTAAACATGATTTTGACATTATATTAAGAATTCATTAATCACATGATATTGATCTCATTACTCATTCAATTAATTCATACAAATGAATTAAGTTTAAAGAAATTTGTTTATTTGATGATTCAATCTTGAAAGACAAGAACAACATCAGATTATTCATAGAATCAATGAAAACATACAATCATTGAATTGCTAGAAGATTTATCACTCATTCAATATACATTCATTCAAAAAATCGATTAATAAAATCTATGATAAAGAATTTTCATGAATTGCTAAAGAATCAAATCGATCAAGAGAATTATGATAAAGAATTTTCATGAATTACTTCAAGATTAATTATTCTTACAAATATTTTCTTTATTGAACAAATATTCATCTTTCTTCATAAAATTATTGAGCTTCATTCTTCGTTCAATTCAAATCAATTTTCATCTTCTTCACTATGATATTTAAAAATACATTTGATAAAAATAAAACTTTCATTGATCTTTTGCAATAAATACATTCACAAGCTTTCTCTTCTATCATTGATTCACAATATGCTTCTTCATTCATTGCTTTCAATGAATTAAACGCTGAAATCATCATACTCAATGATATAAAAGTATGAAAGAAACGTATTTATGATTTTAATAAAGAAACAAATTATTTTGTTAAAATGAAACAATGAAACAAGAGCGAGATTTAACAGTTGAAAGCAAAACTACAAGTTTTCACTGCTATCATAATCAATGTAATCATCATTGCTTTCTTGATTGTCATTTACTTCAAACAATCTAAATATCATAAAATACTTAACTTTTTAATGTTCATTGATGAAAAAAACTCTACTTGAGAGAACTGATCTTTTGACATATGAAAGAAGTTAGCAATGAACATTAACATCTTTTTAAATGAACTTTACAAGCTGAGCTACATTAATTCTTGACTAGCAGATGATATCATTGAAGTCACTTAAGTCAGATGTGATCTCAACTGTGATAATTTCTATCTGACTGTCAATGAATTTCTAAAGAAACTAGCTCAATTATTTCATGATTTTGATAAAAAAGATAACTATCATAGAGAATATATTAATCTGATTCAAGAATCAAAGAAATTCAATGATTTTTTTAATCAGTTTTAACAACTATACATTTATCTAAAGTATCAGAAAAACGTACTAATCATTAATTTAAAAAATAAAATGAACTTTCATCTTTGAATCTTTTGAACAGTTCAGATAGAATCACTCATTAAACTATCAGATATTTGAAACTATTTGATTTGTTTAAACAATGAACATAAAGCAGTTCAAAAGATCAAGAACAAACTACTTAAATATGATGATTCAAAGATCATCATTTTTAAAGCAATTATTGTTGTTCAATTTTTTGCTTCAAAGTCTGATTAATCAAAGTTGTGTAACACAGTTTTGATTAATGTCAAGAATGCAAATGTTTTAATTGAAATCTATTTTATATATTATAAATCAGATCATAGTTTCAAAGAATGCTTAAATCAATTTATCAAAGTTAATGCAATTAACAAAAACTATAATCATTTTGAATTTAATATTGAATCAGAGTTTAAGTTAAAAAACTAATCATCTTTTCAATAATTATTGAAGTGAAAATTATATTTTTATGCAATTTAAATGAAATTTTATTGAAAGAGAATTACTTTAATAAGTCAGAGTCAGAATCTATCTTTTATTCTCAACATGATTCTCTGAGTCATCAGAGTTAATGACTCAGAGAAATTCTCTCGTTGCTAGATCGTCGATGACTAGCGAAGTCATCAACTCTCAATCAATCGATCATCAGTCTCGAACTTCTACTAGATGCTCTCTGACGAAGAACTTTTGCTGATGAAGATTGTAGAGTCGATTGAAGTCAGTTCAACGACTCAAAAATTTCGGAAAAATACGAAGATTTGACTCAGCAAATGAGATCGAAAATATTGAGAGTTGAAACTGCTCAATCTTTCAACTGTCAGCATCTTTTCTCGCTCGAATTGATTTCTGCGCGCTGATTATCTCACATACTTTAAGAGACGTAATTGTAGTTCTGAATCAGCTGAGTTCAATGCTTTCAAAATAATTGAAAAATATCAAGATTTGATCTAGTAAATGAGATTGAAAAGATTCACTGCGCTGAGTGATCACTCATCTAGTAATATCTCTTTCTTCGCTTGAATCAACATATGCGCGCTGACTACTCAACATACTTTGAAAGACATAATTGTAGTTCTGAATTAGCTGAATTCAATGCTTCAGAAATAATCGAAAAATATTCAGATTTGATCTAGTAAATGAGATTGAGAAGATTGATATCTTGAAATTTATCTGTTTTCATTTATGTTCAGCTCTAGCAGCAGTGATCAGCTCTATTGAAGACTTTCAGCTCTAGAAGCAGTGATTAGTTTTAGCAGCAATGTTCAGCTTTATCATCAAGACGAATGAGTGAATTTGCTATCTGCTATCGAATTCTTCGCTCGAATTAATCTCGATGCGCTGACTATCTCATGAACTTTGAGAGACATAATTGTAGCTCTGCGTCTGCTGAGTTCAATGCTTCAAAAATAATTGAAAAATATTGAGATTTGATCTAGTAAATGAGATTGAAGATGTTACTGCGCAGCTTGCTGCGACTCTTTCATCTCTTAGCATCTTTTCTCGCTTGAATCAATTTATACACATTGACTACTTGACATAGTTTGAGAGACATAATTGTAGCTCTGATTGAGCTGAATTCAATGCTTCAGAAATAATCGAAAAATATCAAGGTTTGATCTAGTAAATGAGGTTGAAGAGATTCACTGCGCTGAGTGATCGCTCATCTAGTAGTATCTCTTTCTTCGCCCGAATCAACATATGCGCGCTGACTACTCAACATACTTTGAAAGACATAATTGTAGTTCTGATTAAGCTGAGTTCAATGCTTCAAAAATAATTCTAACTCATCAAGATTTGATCTAGTAATTGAGATTGAAGAGATTCATTGCGCTGAGTGACGACTCATCTAGTAGTAACTCTTTCTTCGCTCGAATCAATTTCTGCGCGCTGATTATCTCACATACTTTGAAAGACATAATTGTAGCTCTGAATCAGACGAATTCAATGCTTTGAAAATAATCGAAAAATATCAAGATTTGATCTAGCAGTCGAGATTGAGAATATTTCGATGCGCTGAGCGATCGAATTCTTCGCATAGCAGCAATTTCTCGATCAATACTGAACTTCATGCACTCATTATTTGACAAAACTTTCTACGACATACTTGTAGCACTGAATCATCTGAATTCAAATCTTCAAAAATAATTGAATAATATTAAAATCTGACATAGCAGTCATTATTGAAAGTATTATGAATGTTAAAGTTCAACGTTCAACATAGCAGCGCTTGTTGCACAATTGACATAGAATCACTACAGTTCAACAAACAACGCTTTAAAAGAATAATTTTATATGACAAAGTTTTAATTCAAGCAATTTTGATTTAAATAATATTAAACTCATTAAGTTTACTGCTTGCGTTGTAAATCAAAATGTCAAAGATTAAATATATTTGTTCAGTTTTGATGTTCTGCGCAAGCTCTTAGTTCAGCGCTACTTTAGTAAATTTGCTTCATCTTTCTTTCAACTTCATGTCTTGTTCAACGTCAGAACATCATTGACAAGCTATATACAACGCACTCAACAACGTTGCTACAGCATTCATATTACTTGTATTTGATTATTAAAGCTACATATATCAATTGAGATTGAATCTACAGCGTTACATCTTGTGTACATGATTCAACATGTCTGTACATAACGAGCTCGTCAACGACGCAGCAATTGATCGAAGTCGACGCGCAAGATCTGCATCTCAGTAAGTAAATATAATAATACATGCAATAATAAAGCATTATATATTAATTTATTGAATAGTAACTCAACATTATATACACAGAACGCAGCTGAGTATATTTCTTTGTCTTTTCTATCTTATTATTCTAAGTTTTCTTTATTACTTTGCTCAGAATGTCATATTGCTTTATTTTCTGACACATTTTCTTCTCATATCAAGTTTCATTATTCACGTTCATCAGAAAAAGAAAAACAGCAAAAGCTTTTATCACGAATTTCTTCTTTACAATTATTCACTGCTTCACATACACTATCATTAATTCAACAATCTTTGACAACAGTTTCTGATTTTTCAGAGCTTGT
>JAABUT010002944.1_pt1 | contig 15400 bp, 13 predicted proteins | sample 5559281 | NCBI WGS metagenome assembly JAABUT01 (sample SAMN10711880, study PRJNA513359) | rock metagenome | isolation source: Antarctica rocks | place: Antarctica: Victoria Land, Ricker Hills nord | collected 2016-01-04 | reverse complement strand
CCAGCCGATCAACATCCACCTGACCGGCTGCCATAATTCCTGCGCTCAGCACTATATCGGCGACATCGGCCTGATCGGCGCCAAGGTGACGATCAACGACGAGGGCGATCAGGTCGAGGGCTATCATCTCCATGTCGGCGGCGGCTATGGCACCGACGCGGCCATCGCCCGGCTGTTGTACTCCGACGTAAAGGCGGAGGATGTGCCAGCGCGCGTCGAAGGCCTGCTCAACGCCTATCTCGCCTCCCGCGCCGATCCGACGGAAGGCTTTGCGACCTTCGCCCGCCGCCATGACCCCGACCAACTGCGCGCGCTGGCCGCCCCGGAGGTGTTCGGGTGACGATACCGATCCCCGTGCCCCGCATGGATCTCGTACCCGAGAGCGCGCCCTTCTCGGAAGAACAGCGCGTCTGGCTGTCCGGCTTCTTTGCCGCGTCGCTCGGCCCGATCGCCTCGCCCGAGGCCCTGTCGCAGGCAGCGCTGATCGGCCTCGTCGTGCCGGGTTCGGGCGCGGCGCCGGCCGGCCCGGTCCTCGCCACCAACGACGAGGCGCCCTGGCACGATCCCGCGCTCGCCGCGCCCGAGCGCATGACCATGGCCGAAGGCCGTCCGCTCGCACCGCGCCTGATGGCCGCCATGGCGCAGCAGGATTGCGGGCAGTGCGGCTACAGTTGCGCCGACTATGCCAACGCGATCTTCCTGAAAAACGAAAAGCGCCTGAACCTATGCTCGCCCGGCGGCAAGGAAACGGCGCGGCTGGTGAAAGGGCTCGCCACCGAACTCGATGCGACAAGGGAGGCCAACCCCGCGGTCGAGGTAGCGCTGCCGCCAGCCGAGCCAGGGTCGAAGCCCATCATCGCAATAGGCACAACGCGCGAGGCGCCGGGCGAGGCGACATTTCTGTCGCGCCGCAAGCTCAACGGCGAGGGATCCGAGAAGGAGACGCTCCACATCGAGTTCAAGCTTGGCGAACATCTCGACTACGTGGTGGGCGACAGCTTCGGGATCTTCCCCAAGAACCACGAAGGCCACGTCGACCAGATCATCGCGTTGCTCGGCGCTTCGCCCCGGGCTGAGATCCGCGGTCGCACCTTGCGCGATGTGCTGATCGATGAGGTGGCGCTCGGCGCGGCGCCGGATTCGCTGTTCGAGCTGTTCTCCTACATCCTCGGTGGCAAGGAGCGGGAGACCGCCCGCGCCCTGGCGCGCGGCGAAGATACGCACGGAGACGCGGCGACAACCGACGTGCTGGCGGCGCTGCACAAGTTTCCGAAGGCGCGGCCGCACGCCGAGGCCTTCGTCGACGCGCTGGAGTCGCTGCAACCGCGCCTCTACTCGATCTCGTCCTCGCCCAAGACCGAACCCGGTAAACTCACGCTCACGGTTGATGCCGTCCGCTATGTCATTGGCAAGCGCAAGCGGCTTGGGGTTGCCTCGACCTACCTTGGCGAGCGGGCAATGCCGGGCGACACCCTACGGGTCTACATTCAAAAGGCGCACAACTTCGCCCTACCGTCCGATCCGAAGACGCCCGTCATCATGGTCGGCCCCGGCACCGGCGTCGCGCCGTTCCGGGCTTTCCTGCACGAGCGCAAGGCACTCGCGGCGCCGGGGCCGAACTGGCTGTTTTTCGGACACCAGCGCCAGTCAACGGATTTCTTCTACAAGGACGAACTCCAAGCCATGCAGGCCTCCGGGCTGCTCACCCGGCTGTCGCTCGCCTGGTCGCGCGACGGCGAGCAGAAATTCTATGTGCAGGACCGAATGCGCGAGGTCGGTGCTGCGCTCTGGCAATGGCTCGATCAGGGCGCGCATGTCTACATCTGCGGCGATGCCAAGCGCATGGCCAAGGATGTCGAGGGCGCCATGATCGACATCGCGGCCCAGCATGGCGGCAAGAGCCGCGAGGATGCGGTGGATTTCGTGGGCTCGCTGAAAAAGGCGGGGCATTATCAGGCGGACGTCTATTGAGCTCGCAGCCAAACGACACCCCGGTGCAACACCCGTCTTCTCTGAGTGGTGCCGAGGCGGACATCCATCGGCTGCTTGTCGCCTTGATCAAGCTGGCCCTGGTCGACGAGCCGAGCGAGGCAGCGGCGTGGCGGACGGACGCTCTCGTCGTTCAGGGTCGCATCGCGGCAGGCTTTGCGGAGATCGGAACGTCGCGCCTCGATACGCTTTGGTCGATGGCGGTCAAGGTGGCCGAGAGAGATCCGGCGGTCCGACGTGCAGAGGTCATCAATCCGATCTTGCCGACGATGTCGCCGCTCAGCTTTGATGTTCTAAAAGCGCTCCCCTTCGAGCTTGACCCTATCGTCCAATCGATCCGCGACGTCAGCTCATTTGGCTGAAGGACTGCCGATCAGAAATCGAGGAGCGGTCCCGGCACAGCGGTGGCTGTGAAGCAACGCCCGCCAATCGCGACCTCGCGCAACCTGCCGCTGAACCGCCAGCGCACGGCCGCGCAGATGACCTTGATCGCCGATATGCTGAAGGACGGAAGGCCCTACCTTCTCGGCCCAAACCTCTCGGCGGCCGATCTGTCGGCCTACCATCCCCTCTGGTTCGCGCGGCAAAATGGGGGCGCGGAGGCTGAAGGCCTTTTGCCGTTCGGGCCGCTGCTGAGCTGGATGGAGCGGGTCGCATCGGTTGGTCATGGCGAGCGCCGAACCATGAGCGCGGAGGACGCGCTTGCTGCCGCCCGAGCGGCCGAGCCGGCTTCGCTGCGCGGCGTCGCGGCCGACGACCCGTCCGGCCTGAAGGGTGGCGAACGCGTCGCGGTCCACGCCGACGATGCCAACGACCCCGTTCGCGGCACCCTCGTCGGCGCCGATCCGAGCGAGATCGCGATCCGGCACGAGGATCCGCGCGCGGGCACCCTGCATGTGCACTTCCCGCGCTTGGGCTACAACATCGTCGAGGAGGCCGCCTGATGAGGATTCTCACCAATACCACCTCGCCCTATGCGCGGATCACGCGGATCGCCTTGGCCGAAAAGGGCTTTGATCTGTCGCCGACCGAGATCGTCAATCCGTGGTCCGACAACGCCGGGCTGCTCGCCCTCAATCCCGCGTCCCGCGTGCCCACGCTCGAGACCGACAGCGGGCTGCCTCTCACGGAGAGCCTGCTGATCCTGCTCTGGCTGGAAAAGAAGGTGCCGGAGCCGTCGCTGCTCGCCAGCAGCGACCTCGACCACATCATCTCCCAGGCAGGCCGTGCCATGGGCGTCATCGACGCCATGGTCAACATCATCACCGGCGTGATGCAGATGGACCCAGACTGGGGGGAAACGCGTGTCGGGCTCAAGCGCCGGCGCACGATCGTGACCGGCCTGCGTCCGCTCGAGAGCGATCCGCCGGCCTATCGCGGCGGCACGCCCGACATCGCGGTCATCACGGCCGTCGTCGCGGTCGACTACCTGGCCTTGCGCTTCGCGGACGCGCCCTGGGTGGAACCAATCCCGCGATTGCAGGCGCTGCGTGACCGCGTAGCGGACCGGCCGGCGTTCAATCAGACCAAGCCTTACATGCCCTGAAACCGCGTGTCGCCATCGTCATTGCAAGGTGGCGAGGCCGCCCCGGCCATCCAGTTCGGCGGCCAAGGCTGGATTGCTTCGCTCCGCTCGCAATGACGGCAAATATCCCGGCGCGGCAAAAAGGACGTTAGAACAAGGAGGAAAGCTCATGACCGCAGCCGACAACAAGCACATTGCGCCCGAGTTCAAGCGCCACGACCCCGGCCTCCCGTTTCAGGTGGTGGGGCCAGAGGGCGTCAAGCAGTTGGCCGATGCGCTGCACCCCGGCATCCCGGACATGCAGCTCCCGATCGAGGACGTCATTGCCGAGGGCGAGAAGGTGCTGGTCCGCTTGCGCGTGAAAGGCACGCACGGCGGCGAGTTGATGGGCATACCTGCTACCGGCAAGCCGATCAACATCGGGGTGCTCGACCTGTTCCAGTTCCGCGACGGCGTGCTGGTCGAACACTGGGCCCTGCTCGACAATCTCGGACTGCTGCGCCAGCTCGGCGTGACGACGATTTGATGTCCATTTCAACATTATAGGCGCGCCATGACCGCCATCTAGCCGCTTGGAAGCGCTAAACCTCTATTTTCATGCAGGTTGCGGCGCACAATCGAGGGGCCCCGGAGACTTTCCGCAAAACGTCACAGGGCAGCCGAGCTATTGGTCGTCTCGAAGGCCGATTGCTTGCGGTTCCGGGCGAGGCGACGATAGGTCGACGGGGTCAGGCCACGCTGCCGGAGGAACGTCCGGTTGAAGTTCGAAATGTTGCAATAGCCGACCTCGAAGCAGACATCAGTGATCGGCATAGCACTCTCGGCCAACAGCTTGCAGGCGGAGCTGATGCGCAACATGGAGACGTAGTCGGTGAAGCTGTTGCCGATATTGTTCTTCAGAAATCGCGAGCAGGCCCATTCGCTCATGCCCATGGCTTCGGCGAGGTCTGAGAGGCGGATATCGTGCCGAAAACGCTCGAACATGAATTGCAGTGCCGTATTCACGGTCTCCAGCGTCTGCCGGTCCGTGCTGGGGGAGAAGTCGACCGAGGCCAGAATGTGCCGATCCGGCCCGGAAGCGAGGACGCGGAGCAGGTCGAGAAACAGCGTCAGGCGCTGCAAGCCGGCGACGCGCCCCATATTCTCAATGATCTCCGCCCCGTGACGCCGCGTTTCTCCGGAAAATTCCAGTCCCCGCTTCGCCAGGGTCAGCATGGCGTCGAGATCCATGATCTCGGGGCAGACTTCGGCGGCGCGACGCAGGCGATCAGGGTGAAACTGGATCACGATGTCCCGCCCCGGAATGACTTCGCCCGGTGCCGTTGCGGTGACCCAGTCGTGCGGGAGGCCGCCCCCGACGATACACAGGTGGCCGGGCTCGAACGAACCGATATAGTCGCCGATCAGCGCCACGCCTCCGGCATTGCGGACCAGATGGATCTCGTATTCAGGATGGACGTTCCAGACGTTTCGCTCCCAAGGGTAGTCGTCGCAGCGCCACAGAAACGTTTCCTGTGCGTCTGTGACGATCTGCTCGAAAACCGGCCGTTTGCCTGGCGCCCAGCCGAGGCGCCGCGTGCAGGCTTCCTGGCCAGCCGGTCCGCCGTTTGCGCGACGGGAGGCCGAGCCATCCCGTCCCCCAGGCCAAGCTTCCGGCCGGGACGCGACAGGGGGGCTGAGCTGGTGACGCGGGGCGATCTGACCGGCAACCTGCCGTGTGGCTCGGGGCGCGATCGGTTGCGAAGCGTCACGCTTCGGGGCTTTCCGCAGCTCGTCCACTGGCACGCTCCCCCCCGGCCGCCTGCCTGTCTCGTGCGGGCCGGCGGCGTTCAATGGCCTGGGCGTACTGTCGGGGCAAGCGGGCGTGGTTGCAACCGCGCAGGGTCTGGAGAACAGTTCCGCTGTAACTTTTTGGGAGCGGCAGCTACGTTCGGCTACGCAGCAGGACAGGGCGCGGCTCGTCTATCCATCGAGATCCTCGGGGGACCTGCGCGAGTTCCGATGAGGATGAATCCATGCACGATGTAGACGACGCTCATCAACCACCAGAGAAGGCTGAAGGGCAGAATGTCTGTGAGGTAACGACTAACGTCGAAGGTGTGCGCTAACATCGTTGTCAGAGCAAAGGCCAGTGTAAAGGCGGCGACGGATAGCAACGCGATCTCCGCTTGAACAGCAGCTCGCTTTCTTTGAAGAAAAAATACCCCGAGAGCAATGGACGTAGCGCTGACCGTCGTGAAAGCGAAGCTGATAGAAACCGTCCACAGGATAGTTTTGCCGACAGCTGCAACTCGCGGCAGTGTCGTCGCCACCCAGTTCGAGAGATCGATGGTGAACTGCTCCCGTGACATGTCGATGAGATCCGCGTGGAGCTTGAGGCTCCGCCATTCATCATCGGTGATGATGCCCGTCGCCGTACTGTCTGCGTCCTTGATAGGATAGGCCATGAAGAAGGCGAACTGTTTCCAAACAGCTCGACCATAGCCGATCGGATTCTTCATCACGGCTTTCAAGAACTCCCGTCGCTCCCAAGCTGCCGGTTCGAGCCCTTCCGCCCGCGCCGCCGCCTGCATGGCGCGATTGAAATCCGCACCGTACATGCAGGCATCACCTTGAAAGCCCAACAGCGGCCAGTCGGGATGGGGATGCTGGAGAACGCCCTTCAGGAGCCCCCTGAGGAGGGATCGTTCTGGGGTCGAGGCGTCGAAAACGGGCTCGACCACGTCGAGGTGGTTGCAGAATAAGGTTTTTGGACCGAAGTCGAATCCCTTGGGCGTGATCCAGGTGTCGAGACGATGGATCGACACGATCAGGATGGCCGAAAGGCAGCAGAGCGAAAGCACGGCAGGCGACCGCAAGGCTCGATAGTTTCTGACGATGACGATGGCGAGGCTCAGGCCGCAGAGAGCGAGCACCATGGACGTATGCGGTTTGACGACGGTAGAGAGATAGGCGGCGGAAGCCGAGACGATCAAGGATGACAAACGCCACGCAGGCGCCCTCGTCATCCACGCAAGGACAAAGGACACCAGCACGACAGCGGTGGGCAACAAGTGCAGCGCTTCAGCGAGCGCGCGGTAGATGTCGATGACAAAGGCATCGTGGCTGGCGAGCATGACGCAATACGTCGCGGCGACCACAGAGGCGCAAGACGCGAGGATCCACTGTGGTACCTGCGAACTCCTGTGGAGCCGCATCGCCAAGGCAGCGAGAAGCAGATACAGCACCGCGAGAATGCAGGACACGCCAGCCATCACCGCGACGAGTTGGAGTTTCGGGATCAGTCGCAAGGACCCGAACGCGAGAGCCAGCAACGTCAGAAGCGCGTAGCCGACGCCTCGGCTCGACAGTTCCGCCACGTTCTGACCCGCACTCCACAGGATCCCAGGATTGACGAACGTGAAGCTGTCGTCCCCGAACATCAACGGCATCGGACGTGCGATGGTACCCCAACAGAACAGCGCCATCATCGCGCTGCAAGTGGCCACATAGATCCTGCCGGTTGTCAAGGGAACGCGTGCGAGCAGCCCGGCGATCGGGGCACGCGAGGGCGCGGTCATCCGAGCCTTTGCGAGAACCGTCGATGACCAGCGCCGTTTCGTTCGGGCGAAGAAGGTTGCGATGGCTGGACCGGCTCGGCAGAATACCAGAATGGCGAGACAAGCCGAGCTCGCGATGAGCGCCGCTTCGGCCGAGGCGGCCAATCGCGCTTTGACGCGGATGCCGTAGATTCGTCCATTGGTCCGCGGGTCGGTGTTGTCGCTCGATGAGAACCAGAGAACGCCGTTCCAGACGTTATACTTTCCGCTTCCGGACTGACGAATGGCATCATGCGAAGGTGTGAGCGCACCGATGAAACGACCATTTTCGAACACTTTCACGTCATCGGATCTCAGAGTCGACACTGGACGGCTGGGAATCGCATAGGGCCAGTGCGTGCTGAAGTCGGGTGTGAATGTGAAAGCGTCGCCACCCTCGTCCACCATTTCATGTGCCGACAGCGATGCCAGGAAGCGAGGCGGCGCCGCGGCCGCGATGGTGAGGCCCAGTGCCGCCGTCAGCAGGAGCAGGATGGCGACGTCGACGACCGCGGCGAGGTTGCGCCCGGCCCAGACCTGCGCAACGCCGTCGGCCTGTCCACGCTCAATCAGCATTCTATGAGCCTCCATGTCGGTGAACGGCGCGACTCTCGTAAGTCAATCGTGACGGCCCTGCGGAGATCGAGCCTATCAATTGAGCTTCGACCTGCAGGTATCTTTTCGACCGCGAAGATCGCGACCTTCTTCCCGGTCGGATGCAAGTCCGTCAGCGGCCGATGAGACGGTTGCCAAGCACCTCCAGCTTGTCCATGGGCATGGAGAAGAACACGAACGAGAAGGTTACATAGGCGAAGGTGAAAGCCACGCTGCACCAGTGGCGCACGGCAGACTTCTCGGACCCGATCCCCATGCCCGCGTGGGGCTGCCGGCGTCCGCGCCGCAGCGCGATATAGGCCAGACCCACGCCGTGGATCGAGCCGTAGAGGGCGTAGGTGACACCGGCGCCGTGCCAGATACCGGCCAGCAGGAAGGTGATCAGCGGCGGCAGCGCGGTCGTGAGGGAAGGCCATTTCCGGAACCGCGGCGACCTCTTTAGGCTGAAGCTAAGCGGATAGAAGAGGTAGTCCCGGAGGATCTCGCTCAGCGTGATGTGCCAGCGGTTCCAGAACTCCGCGAGATTCCGGGCGATGTAGGGGTTGTTGAAGTTCTCGGGCAGGCGAATCCCCCAGAACACCCCCGTGCCGATAGCGATGTGGCAGTAGCCCGAGAAGTCGAAGTACAGGTATAGCGAGTAGATCATCGATGCCGTGACGATCGACACCCACGGTGCGGTGACTAGGGTCCCGGAGCTCATCGACGGAAGCGTGAGGGCGTGAATGTTATCGGCGATGGCCACCTTCATGAAGAGGCCGACCAGGATGCGGCGCAGCCCCCAGACCGCTTCGTCGACCGTAAGGCCGCGCCTGCCGAACTGGTCCTGCCAGTCCTGGTAGCGCTGCATCGGCCCCGCCACGATGGAAGGAAAGAACAGCAACCAGCTCAGAAAGCTCAAAGGCTCGAGCTTTCCGATATGGCCGGCCCTGTAATCGACGTAGACGTGGATGAACTTGAAGCCGATGTAGCTGATCCCGACGACGGCGATGATCGACGCCACGCTCTGGGCGTGGCTCAAGGCGCCGCTGCCCGCCGCGGCGGCCGACATGATGAGCAGCGGGACGAGATATTTCTGGAAAGCCCAGTAGAGGACGTAGAGGGCGAAGAATCCAGCCACGCCGGCGATCCGCAGCCTCGGCGAACTGTCGGGACGGCCGGCACAGAGGGCGAAGCCCAGCAGCATGCAGGCGACCAGGCCGAGTGCCGCGATGGATCCGAAGCCGGACGCGTAGATCATCGCCAGCTGGGCCACCAGGAACCCGAGCCGGCCCAGCCAGCGCGGCTCAGCGTCGAGCAGGCCGGAGACGGTGAAGATCGCCCCCAGAGCCACCGGCCCGAGGGTCTGGACGAGAATTTCGGAATCCATGCAGTCCAGCTTTCAAAGGAACGGCGGCGCGCCCCGGGTGAGCAGGATCTGCTGTCCCGAGATGGCGCCCGACCAGTCCGAAGCCAGGAAGAGTATCGTCTTGGCGACGTCGATGGGCTGGAGCAGGGCTCCGCCCGGGCTGTCTTCGGCCAGGCGATCGAGGAGCGCGCGCGGCAGTCCCGCGATAAGGCTCGTCTCCGTCATCGCCGGGACCACCATGTTGACTTGGATGTTATCGGCAGCCGTCTCCACGGCGAGGCTGCGCGTGTGGCCGACGACGGCGCTTTTCACCGCGATATAGCGCGTCTGCGACGTGACGGGGGCCTCGGTCGCCACAGTCCCGAGATTGATGATTTTGCCCCAGCGTTGCCGGCGCATGTGCCCGAGCACCTGGCGGCAGCAGGAGTGCAGGCCGAACAGGCTCACGCCGAGTTCGGCCATGTAGTCGGCCGCCCGGATCTCGTCGAAGGGCTTGGGGGTGAACTCCCCGACCGCGTTGTTGACCAGGATGTCGACTGGCCCCAAGGCCGCCTCCGCGGCGGCGACCAGCGCCTCCACTGAGGTCTGGTCGGCGAGGTCGGCTTGCAGGCTGACGGCTCGGCCGCCGTTGCCGCGGATGTCGTCGACGATGGCTTCCGCGTCGGCCCGGCCGCGAAAATAATGCACCGCGACGCGGGCGCCGTGCATCGCCAGGAGCTTGGCGGTGGCTTCGCCGATGCCGCGGCTGGCACCGGTGACCAGGGCGGTGCGGCCGGCGATCCCCGGCCCCCCGTGATCGCGGCGGATATCGGCGCAGGACAGGGACGAAGCCGCCGCCGTCCCGATCATGGTCGAGGCCGAGCCGCGCCCCACGACTTCCGAGTCCCTGATCCAATCCAGGTCAAGCCGCATGCGGCTGCCGGTCGGCGCGATGTCGGCCACGGTGCCGCGCAACGTCACCCTGGCGTCCCGGGGCATCGGCTTCGGGAAGGCGGCATCGAGGTCGAGAAACGTCGCGTGGCGGCCGGGTAGGCGCATGCCGATCAGGGTAGACGCCATGATGACGGCCATCGCCGCCGCGTCGTCGAGCTCGTCCGAGGGGCCATGCGCCCCAGTCTGCACGGCGAGGGTGTCCAGGAGAGGGCCGGAAGCCAGGGGCTCGACGTCGAAGGTCAGGTCCTCGCCCTGCCCGACCGCGAGGTCGGCCAGCGTGCTTCGATTCTCATCGATCCGCCCGACCAGGAGGGTCCCGGCATGGGCGACCGCCGGCCGGGCCGCCGCGACGGAGCGGACCAGCACGGCCTTGCCACCCGTGGCCCTCACGCCGTTCGACGACCGCGTGATCGAAAAGCTCCAGGTCTCGACGTCGCCGTCCACCTGCGGTTCGGCGTCGAAACGGAGGCGATCCCCCGCCTTGACGGGCTCCGTGAAGCGGCAGGACAGCGCCTTCAGCCACACCCGCCCGCCGGGCCGCTCCTCGGCGTAGATCCGGCGCAGGAGCAAAAGCACCGGGAGCATGCCGTGCACGATGACGCCGCGGAAGCGCGTCTTGCGCGCGAATTCCGGATCGACGTGTATGGAGCTGCGGTCTGCCGTCAGGCGGGCGAAGGCCGCAACCAGGTCTTCGCCGACCTCGATCTCCCAGCGCATGTGGATCTATTTGCTCTGCGCCTGGATCAGGCGCACCAGGTCCGCAACGTTCTTCATACGGGTCAATTCCCGCGTGGGAAAACGCATGCGGAACTCTTCCTCGACGAGCATTACCATATCGATATGGGACAGAGAGTCCCAGCGCTCGATGTCGGCGGCGGTCGTCTCGGGCCGCACCACGATGGTCTCATCCCGAAAGATGTTTCGAAACAGAGGCGTCAACCTATCCAGCACGTCCCGTTCGTTCACGCCGCGATCCCCTCGATATGCGTCGGCCGGGGCCGATATTCCTTGGCCGCTAGGTACCATTCGCTCTGCCTCTGGTCTACCGAGACGCGGGCGAAGCCGAAGCGGGCGTAGAACTCCGATACCATGTCGTTCTTCGACGAGCGGATGTACTGGCCTCTGATCCCGGCCAGGCCGCGCCGGCGGCATTGCTCGAAGAGGTAGTTCATCAGGAACTCCTCCACGCCGCGCTTGAGCACGCGGCAGCTCATGACGAGCTCGACGATCTGGAGGTCTGACCCGATCGTGTCGCAGGCGATGGCCGAGATGAGCCCGTAATCGCCAAACCTGTCGCGGAGGCGGGCCGCGACCGTCATCTGGCCGGAATCGATCAGGCTTTCCATGGCGGTGCGGGACAGCCGCTGGGTCCTCAGGTTGAACTGGTTGCTCCGCTGGAACAGCTGGACGACGCGGGGCAGGTCGTCGGGCCGCACGGGACCGCAGTGGCTCCGCATATCGAGCGACGCCAGGTAATCGCCGATGTTGCCGAAGCGCAGTTGCTCGGAGGTGCGAACGGCCTCCTCGCGGTATTTGGCGTTGCGGGCCGCGTCCTCGGCGGTGAAACCCACAGCTTCGAAGAGACCGCTGGCTTCGAGGGCGGAGCAGTAATCGGCCACGTCTTCCGGCATCTCGGGCACGGCGACCTGGGGCAGCGCTGCGCGGACCAGCGACCGCTCGAAGGGCGAGTCGTCGACGAAGACCATCGAGTCGAGCCCGAGATTGAGGACGCGGGCAATATATTCGATGTTGCTGGCCTTATCGTTCCAGTTGGCGACCATGACCGAGATGTCGGTCTCCCGGATCACCATCTCCGGGTGGTTGCGGAAGGCGTCGAGTACGAGCGGCTCGTTGTTCTTGCTGCACACCGCCAGCACGTAACCCCGATCCCGCAAGGCCAGGATGTAGCGCTGGAACTGCTGAAAGGCTTCGCCGTAGGCATCGCCGCCGAGGCCGATGCCCTCGAGCCCGTCGTCGCCGATGACCCCGCCCCACAGCGTGTTGTCGAGGTCGAGGACCAGCACCTTGGTGATCCGCCCCTTGCGGGCCGCCACGAGACGGGCGGCTCCGCGTGCGACCGCGGGCAGGACGGCATTGGAACAGGGATACTTCGACGCGTGCCAGAGCCGCTCGTCGAGGAACTGCGCCGCGCCCAACTGGGCCGACAGATACATCAGGTCGTTGACGACGCAATCCGGACGGGACGCCACGGCCTTGGCGAGCAGGGCGTTGAACTCGACCACGCTGCCGTAGAGCGACTGTGCCGTCATCAGGCTGAAGTTGCCGAACATCCGCTCGACGGGAAGCGGAAAGCTGTTCAGCACCACGACGACACCGGCCCGGTTCAGTGCGTCCGACACCGCCAGGATTTCTTCGAGGTAGGTCTGCGCCAAGCGCTCCCGCTCCGCCGCACCGGCGCAGCCGAAGAAGCGATCCCGATATTTCTGGACAGCGGTGCTGTAAACCGCGACCTCCGGACGAAAAGCGTAAAGCTCCGATCCCGGGTCGAAGGCCAGGAGGCTCGTCGCGCCATAATCACCCGTGAATAGCCGGGGAAAGAACCCCGTCTCGAAAACGGCGGCTGCCACGAGCTTGGCATATTGCTGGGGGGCGTGGTCGCAGAGCAGGGCCATGCGGAGTTCGGGCCCCGCCCGCTCGTTGTCGACGAGGCCCTCGCCGTCCCGCAGCATGGAGCGGTAAAGGGCGTGACCGGTGTGGAGTTCTGCCGCCGTCACGGGACTAGGCCATCCTTCTCAAGGTTTTGAAGCAAGGCAGCCGCAATGCGACGGTTGCCCAGCAGGGTGTGGTGGCTACCGTCGTAGGTTTCCGTGATCGGCTTCATGCGCATGCCGATGAGGGAAACGTAGGGGATGCCGTGATCGCGAAGGTAGCCGCCGAATATGTGATCGACCCCCGCGACATAGGCAGGCTCGAAGGACAGGTTCCATTGTGGAGAGAAGTACACAAAAGTCCGACCACCAAACTCACGCTGCTTGATATCAATCAGCCGCAAAGCCCGGAAGTACTCGAATCCGGGGTCCGGGTTCTGGAAGGTCGGGTAGGTCTGGGGCGGGATCGTCCAGTCCCGGTATTGCGTGTAGGCCAGCGGCCGCGGCATGCCTTCGGCCCAAGCGGCATGGCGCAACTTTAGCAGCCCGCGCGCCAGCACGTCGCCAAGTTCCGTAGCGGGAGGCGAGCGCGTGTCCGCGACCGCAGTAGCGATAGCGCCGGGCGCCGAGGCTTCGGCCTGCCCGTTCCACCCATGAGCTCGGAGAGTCTGCAAATATGCGTTCCAGATGTCGACCGTCGCGGCATCCTGGCCGAAGTCTCGACTCATGATGCCATATTGCGCGGCGTCCAATCCGTCGGCGTCGGCGTTGTCCCACATATAATAGTGGAAGCTGTCCCCGTAGATGACTAGGTCCGGCTTCAGCGACACAATTTGCGAATAGACGTACAGCATCTCGGTCAGCTTCGCGCCGGTCCGGGCGAGATCATAGACCTGCCAATCGCGTAAGTTCTTGTCATGAAGGAGCCGATTCATCTGCCCGGCTACCGAACACGACCGGTGGGCATTGGGCTCGAGATTCGGAGATGGCCTATACCATGTATAATCACAGCCAATCGAATCAACAGCGCTGGCACCGAGCAGGACGATCTTCTTTTTCGAGGTACTGACATTGCTGAAGATCTCGTGCGTCTGTAGCTTCTCCAATCCGGGAAAATAGGGCGTGTAGGTGTGGAAGAAGTCCCGCTCGTTCAGCCATAAGGCCACCCCGACGCCCACAGCTCGCGCCTGCAGGACCCAAACGGCGCAGACCGCGAGAGCGAGCGCGAGAAGATGGCGGAGAGTGCGCGGCGTCATCAGAAGGCCTTGTATTCGAAATTGATCTTGAAGCCGTCCGTGTCGCTTTCACGTGCTACGAGCGAGCCGTAGAGGATGAGCACAACGAAAGTATAGGCGACCACGAGTCCTCCGAGACGTAGAAGCGAGGACGGACGGAGCAGCGAGGCGGCGACGCCTCTGTTGGTATCCGCAAGCGCCTGAACGGCTGCGGGACGGAAGCGGCTGTCCCGCGCCACAGAACGCCGATGCTGCATGAGCCTGAGCACGACTACGCCCCCGCACAGCGCCAAGCCCCACCAAGCGACCGCCGGCACGAGGAAGATCCTGTAGGCCACCTCATAGGTTCGGCCGTTGTCGCGCGGGTCGGACCCATCCGGCGCCGAGAAGACGACGCCGTTACCCCAATGCGAATAGGCTCCCAGCCGTTCGGATCTGATCTGGGCGTGGGGGGCGTGGGGAGGGCCGAGCGGGAGGCCGTCTTCCGTGATTCTCATGTCCGACCACGATCCGCCCGGCGCGTCGTCGGCCGAGGCAGCGAAGAGCGGGGCGACGGTCGCCGGCAGCCCGGCGCTATATGCGGAGCCTCCGAAGGAGCCGATCTCGCTCGGCGAGAGCACGGCGCGAACGTTTAGGCCGTGGAGGGACAGGACGACCAGAAGCGTCCCCGCCCCATAGAGGGTCGTCGTCAACCCGACATGGCGCGCCTGTGCGCCCGTCCATCGGGCCGGCCGGCGCCAGGGACGCAGTCCGAGGAGGAGGACGACCTCAGCCCCGGCCAATCCCGCGATAGCGCAGACCACGACATAAGCCACCTGCGCAGCAGCGCTCGGGTAGGCCCGATAGACGGCCGAATACAGGCGGCCGTTCTTGCGCGGATTGCTGTTGTCCGACGCGGATAGCACCACGGAGCCTTTCCAATCGCTGAAGCCGCCGCCGCCGTGGCTCTCGACGGCACCGACCGTCGCATGATTCGGCCCCAGCTCCGTCGAGCCCTCGAAGAGCCGAAGGTCCGACCTTTTGCCGCGATTCGCGCTGTCAGTCAGTCGCTCGGTAAAGAACGAGAGGGGAATAGCAGCCTGATAGGCCACGCCGCCATGCTCCAGAAAGGACCACGGCGGCACGAAGCGGTGCACCGGCCAGCCGTGCCGCTGCCACCATGCCATCGGCCACAGAAGCAGGACCAAGGCGCAGAAGAAGAACCGCAGGCCGACCGTCGTGGCACCCACGGTCGCCAGCTCCGACGAGCCGTCGGGCGTGACCGCGATCCCGACGTCCCGAGCGTTCTTCGGCTCAGCCTTCACCTTCGCTCACCCGAAGCACGTAGCGGCGGCCGTTGCCCAGCGGAGACGAGTTGTCCGAGGTCGAGAACAGGACGGAATCGTTCCAGTGCGAGAAGCGGCCCTGCCCTCGCGTGCGAATGTGCTCGTGGATCGAGTGGGCGGGGCCGAGTTCGTCGCTGTCCTCGAACAGCAGCGACTGCGAACAATAGCCGTCGCCGACCCTGTCGCCGATGGGCAGGCCCGGGATCTGGACGGACCACATCAGGCCGTCGTGCTTGGCCAGGGCGG
>JAABUT010002942.1_pt1 | contig 15403 bp, 18 predicted proteins | sample 5559281 | NCBI WGS metagenome assembly JAABUT01 (sample SAMN10711880, study PRJNA513359) | rock metagenome | isolation source: Antarctica rocks | place: Antarctica: Victoria Land, Ricker Hills nord | collected 2016-01-04 | reverse complement strand
ACGACACCCCGCGCCCCAGCGGCCCGTCCTCGTGGACAGCCCCCAGGTAGGGAATTACGTGACCGACGACCAGGGAATTACGTGACGGACACAGCCCCCGACCAGGGAATTACGTGACGGCCGACACTGCTGTCGGCCGTGAACGAGATCAACACGCAGATCGCCTTCGCCCGGGTCTTCTGGGTCCGCGACCAGGTCTTGGTGGAGACGGAGCTGCTCGGGCTGACCCTGGACCGGGAGGAGCTCGACCGGGCGCTCGGGTCGGTGAGCCGGATCGCGCAGCACTACGGGGAGGAGCTGCAGAAGACCTACGGCGGGAGGAAGACCTTCGAGGACCCCGCACCCGAGCCGCCGCCCCCGCCGGCGCCGCTGCACTCCGACGGCACCGGTCTCTATCTGTAGTCCAGGAGGCCACTGGTGCGACGGGCCACTTCAGGCTGGTTGGCGGGGCGATCGACGACCGCCAGCAGGTGATCCGCCGGCCGCTCGTGGGCCTCGTGAAGCGACGCCAATAGCGCCACCCGGCGACTTCCAGATCGTCCGGCGTTGCCCGCGGGCAGTTCGACCTGCTGCCGGTCGAGAGTTGGAAGGGCGGCCGCATCGCGTTGACGACCGTCGTACCCGCACGATGCGGGGCGAGGATGAGCTCGACGACCGTCGACGTGCCGCCCGTTCGGCCCGACGACGAGGGCGAGCCGCACCAGGCGCGCCGCTGTGCGCCCGACAGAAGTGGCGACTGACCCACCGTGGATTTCCGCCATGAGTCTGAACATCAACAACGAGGAGGCCGTGCAGTTGGCCAGGCAGCTCGCTGCCGCCACCGGAGAGAGCATCACCAGCGCCGTGACCGCGGCAGTCCGGGAGCGCCTCGACCGGGTTGAAGCACAGTCGCGAGGCCGCGGGTGATGAGCGTGCCGCCCGGATACCGGAGATCGCCACCCCGTGATCCGTGGACGTGATGGGTCTCTGGAGCCCCATCGTGTCCACGGATCAACCCCTGGCGGCGCGGACGCCGCTGGCAGGTGGGTGGAGCCCTGCCGAAGCGCCGTTCACGCCGATCTGCTGTACGACGAAGTCAGGCTGCGCCGTTAATCGTCGATGCGTCGGCGATCATCGCCAGCTGCCTGGCGAACCTGAGCTCAGGGTCGAGCTCGTGACCGGCGGGGGGTGAGAGCGGTGTCCCGGCATGCTGGGGTCGCTCTTCAGCGCAGGTCGCGCAGCGCCGTGGGGATCCACGCTGGCCACAGCGCGGCGCTGACGGCCAGACCTCCGACAAACTCGGCGATCCTCGTAGGCCCGGTGAGTCGTGTGTTGTCCCAGACGTCGGCGCTGTCGGCGCGCATGATCGCCTCGGTGACCAGGGGCCACAACCGGTCATAGCGCTGCAACACCTTCTCTGGCGGCACGCTGTGGCCTCCGCTGGCGACCCGGTAGCGGACGCGGGCGACCGCGAGCGCCGCCGGAATGGCGATGATGTGGAGCTTCACGGTGAAGCCAGCAGCCAGCGCCTGGTCGATCAGGTCAAGTTTCGACGGGTGGGAGAACACCGTCTCGGCGATGAACGACTGGTCGATGCGGATGAGCCGGTCGCGCGTCTCGGCGGCGATCGTGGCTGCCTCGTAAGAGTGCTCCGGCTCGGCGCCTGGCCAGTGCAGGGTGGCGATCTCGTCGGCGTTGACGAACCTGGTGCGGGGCGGCAGCGTCTGGGCGAGGACGAACTCGACGAAGGTTGATTTGCCGGCGCCATTGGGCCCGACGACGAGGTCCAGACGGCTCACGCCGCGCTGGGGCCGTCCAGTGGTCCCGGGTCGATCACGGTGGAAGTGCCGTCGGGCGCGTATTCGACCAGCGCGCCGTTCTCGTCGAGGGCGACGGTGGCCACACCGCGAGCGACGAGCAGGTCGCCGAACGAGGTGGACTGCGCCTTGGCGGTGATGGCGGCGTCGATCTCGGCGTTGGCCACCGTGCGCTCGTCGGGGCGCAGGACGCTCATCGGCAACGTGCCCGCCAAGACAGCATCGACGCGGCGGCGGGAGGCGGAGGACTGCAAGCTGACCGAGCGGCCGATGCGGGCCCAGTGGTCGAGCTGCTGCTTGGCCGACCGGCTCTCGCGCTTGCCCTCCAACGTCGCTGCGTCCAGCAGGTCGCGCGCGACCCTGGTCGGCTGATCGGCCGGACGAGGCGTCACACGGGCGGTCGGAGCCGGGGCGGCCTGGCCGGTCGAGGAGCCCGCCGAGCGCTTCACCGACATCGCGCGCAACCTTTCGTCCCGGAGTACGGCGAGTGTAGCAACCTGCTACGACGGCGTCGATGCCGTCGCCTGCAGCACGAGCCCTCGGAAGTCACGGATGACTTCGTTCATCAAGTGAGACAAGGTGCTGAGTGAAAGTACGCCGACGGGAAGCTTCGAGTCCGAAGAACGCCGCGTCGGCAGCTTCGACCGCGCGGCTAGCTCGTCGGGCGAGGCTTGCGCCGGCGGGGGTGACGGCAAGTGCGCGGGCCCGTCTGTCGCTGGGATGTGGTCGTCGGACGATAAGCCGTTTTGCCTCGAGGGCACGAAGCACCTGTGAGGTCATCATCTTGTCGACCTGGGTTCGGTGTGCGAGCTCGATTTGAGTGACCGCGTCGCGCGCGTCCGCCCAGACGAGTGCGGCCAGCAGGACGTATTGCACGTGCGTCAGGTCGAGAGGTTGCAGGGCCGCGCGGATGATGGCCTGCCAGCGGTTGCTTACTCGCCAGAGCATGAAGCCTGGGCTGTCTCGTTCGCTGGTGAAGGCGCTGCCGAGCGAGTTGGTCATGGCGCCATCATGGCTGTCGTGAGCACCTCGACGTCGTGGTCGGTGATCGGGATGAGACCGCGGCGGAGGAGGTGCCCCCAGTTCGGCTGGGCAGTGAGGTCGAGGTTGCCCCGCACTTCGGCGAGCGCGACGGTGCGCGCGTGTCGATACTGGACGGCGCGCCGCAACGGATGGAAGTCGCCCTCGTCAGCCTGCCAGATCTCGTCGCCCGCAACCTCACCGAATGCGGTGAATTCCTGCAGCGGTGTCTTGTCGCCGAGCTGCTTGACGGGTGAGTAGTAGACAAGCGTGTCCCCACGCCGCATCCGAGCGAGCCCGGCCCGCTTGCCGTGTCCTATCTGCGCGATGCCCAGTTGCACGCCACGAGCGACGTGGTTGGCCGATACCACGCCCAGCCAGTTGCTCACCCCGCCTCCACCAACGTGATCAAGCGGTCGAGGTCCGCCGGCACCGAAGTGGCAAACTTGCGAAACGCCGTGCGCGCCCAGAAGCCGGACAGCGGGCCGTCCAACCACACCGTCACGGTCAGCCTCGTACCGGCCTCGGTGACGTCAACAGCGTGCCGGAAGGTCAACGTGGCCCCCGGGACGCGGCTCACGTCGGTGTAGAGCTGATCTGGGTGATATTCAGAGACGACAAACGTGGTCTTCGGGCCGCCTCGGGGTTTCAACGTCCCGCGGGCGCCCGTCTGGACGGGGCCGTCGACTCGAGCCCACGTCGTGTCCGGTGACCACTGCGGCCAGGTCGCATGGTCGATCCACCGCTGGAAGTAGCGGGCGGGGGCCGCAGTGGATGTGCGCTGACACGCAACAAGTTCCCGCATCGCATTAGTATGCGCGCATACTTGATGTCCCGTCAAGGGCACGCTGCGTCCTTGGTGTCGGATCGGGGCAGAGGTGTTCGTAGCAAGGGTGAGCGGCCGCCCGCCAGGGCGCCCCAAGCGCAGGAGATGATCCGAGATGCAGTGCCTGATTTCCGTGCTCCACGACTCGGCCAGCCTCGCCACTCCGGTTGAGACGGCGGCCATCGACGCGTTCAACGACCGGCTCCAGGCGGAGGGTCACTGCGTCTTCGCCGGTGGCACCAGATCCTCGCTGCGCTCAACGCGGTGCACACCTCCGCCCGCGATGTACGCGACACCGACTGGTCGCAGGTCGTCGCCCGCTATGACCCCTCGCCGATCATCGTCCTCAACCGGGCCATTGCAGTCGCCGAGCTCGACGGCCCGGAGGTGGCACTGGCGGCCGTCACCGTCTCGAGGACAGGTTGGCCGCTTATCACGCCTACCACGCGACCCGGGCCGACCTGCTGCGCCGGCTGGGCCGCAGTCACCAGGCGCGCGCGGCGTACGACAAGGCCATCGAGCTGGCCGGCACACCGCCGAGACCGCCTTCCTCACCCGCCGCCGCGACCAGCTGGTCGGGTGACACGCCAGTCCACATCCTTGCTTCGTGCTCGAGCGGCGGCGAGGCGCCGTACGTGCTCAGCGCTCCCCCACAAGCTCGACCCGCACGGCCAGCCCCGGCGCTCCCGCCAGTCGGCTGTCGGCGGTGAGCAGTGCCGTGCCCAGCGCCAGGGCGAGGGCGACGTAGAGGGCGTCGTAGAAGGTGACGTTCTGCCGCAGGGCCCACGCGGCGCGAGCGACTGTGCGTGTCATCTCGTGGCGAAGGTCGACCAGTGGGCGGCTGGCGAGCAGGAGCTCCTCCGCCGCAGCCGGCGGCAGCTCGCCACGCAGGCAGCGCCGCCGGAGGACGCTCCCGACCTCCGCGTCGATCAGATGCGGCGCGTGGCAGGTCTCGTCCAGGAGGCGTCGTCGGAGGGCACGGTGCTGCGGTGACGAGCCCAGCATCGCGAGCACCACAACGGAGGCGTCCACCACGACCGTCATGGGCGGGGCGATGCTCAGCGACGGCCCGCAGCGAGGTCCTCGACGATGGACTCCGCTGTCACCTCGTGCGTGGCGAGTCGCCCGAGGACGGCCTCGATCGCGTCGAGCGAGTCCTGCTTGGTCGGGCGGCCGGCGAGGGCGACGACCTCCTCGCGCATGTAGGCCTGCAGCGACTGCCCGGCCCGGCGAGCGCGCAGCCGGAGGACCTCGTAGGACTCGTCGGGTACGTCGCGGATCTGGATGGTAGACATAGCGCGACTTTAGCGCTACCACGGGGTGGGTTGCCGAGCCTGCCGGTTGACCGTCCTCTACGCCGAGGACCGGGGTCGTTGGCCGCGGTGAATGCGACGTCCAGGTAGTCGCGGTCAGTCTCGATCGCCTGCTCGATGACCGCGGCAACCAGCCCCGCCTTGTTCCGAAGACGTTGTAGAGCGAGGAGACCGTGACGCCGGCGTCGTGTGACCGCGTTCGAGACTGGACTCCTCGTCGACGCACTTCCTGACCGTCGAGGCGGGTCGCTTATCCGGTCCGGGAGCGCCAGCGGCCGGGTGGCTCCCCGACCGTACGACGGAAGGCCGCAGAGAGCGCAAACTCGCTGGCGTAGCCGACCTCCCGCGCAACGGAGGCGAGGGTGCTGCCGTCGCGGTGAAGCGCCTCCTTCGCCAAGGCGATGCGCCACCCGGTGAGGTAGGCCAGCGGTGGCTCTCCGACGGCGGTGGTGAAGCGCCGCGCAAAGGCAGCCCGGGACAGTCCGACCGTCCTGGCAAGCCGCTCCACCGTCCAGGCCGCTGCCGGGTCGCCGTGCAGCGCCCGCAGCGCTTGCCCCACAATCGGATCCTGCGACGCGGCGTACCACGCGGGAACCGCTGCCCCGGAGGCGAAGTGGGCGCGCAGGACGTGGACGAGCAGCAGGTCCAGCACGCGGTCCAGGGCCGTCTGCTGGCCGGGCGCTGCCGCGTCGAGTTCGTCGTACAGCACGTCAACCACGCGGCTGAGCGGACCCGGCGACGCCGGCAGGTGCGCTACCGCAGGGAGCCCGTCGAGGAGCCGATCGCAGAGCGAGCCGGTCAGGGCGTAGGCGCCGCAGAGCAGGACCGCCGGCCCAGCCGGCCCGGCGATGTCGAGGCGGTTGACGCCCGGCTCGACCTGCCGCCCGGCGAGCAGCCGCGACAGCGGGGTCGCCGGCTCGTCCGGCCCGGCACAGAACGCGACGTCGGCCCCCCCGCGCACCAGGACCACGTCACCGGGCCCGAGCCGGGTGGCCAGTCCCTGGGCCTGCAGCCACAACGGCCCGGCGCGCACGACGTGCAGGGCCAGTGGCGCAGGCTCAGCCCCCAGGGCCAGCCCCCCGCGTCCATGCAGTGTGGTCTCGGCGAACAGCGACCCGGTGGCACGAGCCCGACCGAGGAGATCGGTGAGCGGATCCATCGCGCGAACGTAGACGATCGTGCAAGCAGTGGAGCGCACGGAACATGTGCAACGCGCCTGCGGCTCGCTTGACTCTTCACCATGAGCAGCTACCTCGTCCTCGGCGGTACCGGCAAGACCGGCCGTCGCGTCCTCGACCAGCTCGTCGCCGCGGGGCACACCGCCCGCGCCGCCGCGCGCACCCCCGGCGAGGCCTCCCCCGGCATCGAGCCGGTCCACTTCGACTGGGCCGATCCGACCAGCCACGCACCGGCGGCCGACGGCGTGGAAGGCGTCTACATCGTCCCGCCGGCCTTGCAGCTCGAGCACGCCGAGCAAGTCGCCGCCCTCGGTCGGCTTGCCCTGGACTCCGGCGTACGACGGGCAGTGCTGCTGTCCGCCCGCGGCGTGGATCAGGGTCCCGACAACGGCATGTTTCGCTCCGAGCAGGCGCTCGGCGCAACGGGCCTGCCCACCGTCGTCGTGCGGCCGTCGTGGTTCGCGCAGAACTTCACGGAGGCCTTCTTCGCCCCGTCGATCAGGGCCGAGGGCGTCGTGATCGCGCCCACCGGCGACGGAGCGAACCCGTTCATCGACGCCGACGACATCGCAGCCGTGGCGGTGGCCGGCCTCACCGGCGCCGCGCCGGCCGGGGCCTACGACCTGTCCGGGCCGCGGGCGCTCAGCTTCGGCGACGCGGCCGCGGTGCTGTCAACCCACGCTGGCCGCGAGGTGCGTCACGTCGACCTGCCGGTCGACGAGTGGGTCGCGGGGGCGGTCGCGAACGGGTTGCCAGCCGACTACGCCGGGATGCTCGGGGCGATTTTCGCCCTGATCAAGGACGGCAACGACGCGGAGGTCTCCGACGGCGTGCATCGGGCTCTCGGCCGCCCGGCCACGTCCTTCGAGGACTGGGCCGCACGCGAAGCGGGGTCATTGAGCTGACGTCGCAGACGATGAAGGCGCGTCCGCCGGCTCTCCTGCCGCGACGCACTTCTCCGCGACCGCCAGCGCCGCGTCCGCTCGGCGAGCTCCAAGACCGGCGCGAGCCCGCGCACAACACGAGATTGGGATCATCCGCGGGACGCCATGGCAGACTCGCATCCAGCGGATGCCCTACTGTGTGCTGAGTTTGTTGACCTTCGCAAGCCACATTCTCCTTGCACAGCAGGGCATTCGTGCGTCAGATCCGCCGCTCACCCCAGGCAGATCGGTGGATCCGGGCTAAGCGGCGTAGGGCAGTGGCGGGAACTGAACCCGCAGCTACCGGTCCGGACTGTGCACCTGACCTGCGCAAACGCGAGCAAGCGCCCATCGGGCCGCACGGAGGCCACACCGCTCCCGACGGCCCAGGCCACACAGAGCGCCTAGGCAGCCTCCGGTTTCGCCCATAATGGCTGGCCAGAAGCATGTTGATCTCGTGGAAGTCCTGAGACGTCACTCCAGGAACCCGCACGTCCTTGATCGTCTAGAGCGCACGCTCACGGCCATGGTCGAGCAGAGAATTCACGAGCCGAGAACCCCTGCGCTGCAAGCGGTCTACGCCCTGGCTCGTCGCATGTCCGCAGAGACTCAAGCCGAGTTGGTTGCCAGCTACCTCGCCGGCTCAACCGCTCGAGACCTGGCGGCCCAGAACGGCATCGCCCACACCACGTCCTTGGGCTACTCAAGCGTCATGACATAACGCGAAGACCACGAGGCTCGAAGCCGGGCAGCATGAGGTGAACCAACACGCATCGCCTGGGGAAGATCGGGTCCAGCTGTCCCGAAGCATCAGGACCCGATTACGTCGCTTGCTCGTGAGCCAGAAAGTATTCTTTGGAGTATTGCGCGCTTGATCGCTCGTTTGAGGTACAAAACGCAAGTCACTCGACGCCGACCCGGCTCGTTGCGGCGCTAGAGTTTCAAGTTACAGAAAACATCCTGCGACTGGTCACGCTGTATTGATGTTACGGCCGAACGGTAGACCCTTGGCCACCACCCGACAAACGGGGCTAGCCGCCGGCTTACAGAGCGCTGACTCCCTTTCAGCGGCAGCCGCCGAGAGGGCCGTACGCACCAAGGCCCCCTACCCAAACACCGTCAGTGGGTTCGAGTAGGGGGCACAAGGTCCTGTCCCGTGGAGGTGGCGGGAATCGAACCCGCGTCCAACGGCACCGCATGCAGGGCTTCTCCGGGCGCAGCTCACTGTGGTCTCTCGGCCCCACCGGTCACGTGAGCAAGTCCGGTGCCGGGCCCAGCTGCTGTTCGATGTCCCTCCCGGGCCCGCGGCCGGCCCGGTCGGTGAGACTCCTGATGACGTGGGCATCCCGGCCGGAGTCACTCCGGGGCCCACGGCTTCACTGCCTAATCAGGCAGCGAGAGCGTACTGAGACTTGTCAGCATTTATTCTGTTCCGACGCGGTGATTATCGAGGTCGTCGTCGGCTGCCTCGGCCCGCTTCCCCTGCCACGACATCCGCTGTCGAAGCCTGTCACCCCCTGGTCGTGGAAGCCTCAACTCTACGCCGGCACGAGCCCTACGCCGGTACGCCGCGGTCAGCGTCGACCCCGAACAGCCGCGCCCCGGCGCCCCAGCACACCTCGCGGAGCCACGCGTCGCCGAGGTCGAGCCGCGCCAGGGCCTCGAGCTGGTGCGCGTAGGGATAGGGGATGTTCGGGAAGTCGCTGCCCAGCAGCACCTTCCCCGCCTCACCGAGCGCCCGGAGCGCACCCAGGTCGAGCCCTGGGCCCAGCTGCTCCCCCGGCCCCCAGAAGTCCACGAACGCCATCGTCGTGTCCAGGCGCACCCGCTCGTAGCGCTCCGCCATCGCCATGAACGCCGGCGCCTCCGGCATGCCCAGGTGCGCGATCACCGCCGGCAGCCGCGGGTGCCTGGCCAGCACCTCGCCGAACGGCCCGGGACCCGTGAAGGCGCCCGGCGTCGGACCGCTGCCGACGTGCGCCACGACCGGCGTACCGGCGTCGGACAGCAGCCCCCACACCTCGTCGAGCACCGGCTCGCGCGGGTCGTAGCCACCGACCTGCACGTGCACCTTCCACACGCGTACGCCGCGGGCCAGCCCGTCGGCGACGTAGCCGGCCACGCCCGGCTCGGGGAAGAACGTGCCCGTCGCCAGCACGTCGGGCTGCTCCGCCGCGAAGCCGAGCGACCAGTCGGTCAGCCACGCGGCCATACCCGGTTTGTGCGCATAGACCAGCGACGGGAACGCCAGCACCCCCAGTGCCCGCAGCCGCGCCAGCCGCTGCCCCTCACCCTCGCGGTAGTGCACCGGCCAGGGCCGCCCGAGCAGGGGGCCGGCGGAATCGAAGTAGTGCCAGACCTTCTCCAGCACGCGATGCGGCATGAAGTGGACGTGGACGTCGACCAGTCCCGGCAGTCCGAGTGACTGCCAGAAGGCCGCCACGTCCCCGTCCGTCACCGGGGCGGCCACCGTCACGGGCGGAGCGTAGGCCGCCCCGCCGCCCACGCCCGCTCACGCCCGCCCACGTCCGCTCACGCCCGCCCACGTCCGGCCCACGTCCGCCACCCCCCCGCCCCGCCCGCCGCGCCACGGGCGAGTGCCCGCCGCCGGAGTGGGAAGACGCTCCCTGTGAGCGACCTCACCCCCGCCGAGACCGCGGTCAAGGCCGTCGAGTCAGGCACCGCCAAGGCCCACCTCCCCCTGTCGAAGATGCTGGTCAGCGGCTTCCTCGCCGGCGCCTACATCGCCGTGGCGTCGCTGCTCGCCATCGTCACGACCGCGGGCCTGAGGCCCGAGATCTGGGGGAACCTGCCGACGCTGATCACCGGCGTTGTCTTCTCCCTCGGCCTGATCCTCGTCGTCGTCGCGGGCGCCGAGCTGCTGACCGGCAACATGGCGCTCGTCCCCATGGCCGTGCTCGACCGGCGCGTCACCATCGGCCGCATGAGCGTGAACTTCGCCGTCCTCGTCGCCGCGAACTTCGTCGGCTCCGTCGTGGTGGCCTACTTCCTCGCCGTCAAGACCGGGGTCATCGGCAGCGCGGGCGGCCCGGCGACGACCCCGGCCGGGCTGAACTTCACGCGGCTGGCGACGTTTGCCTCCGCCAAGGCCCTCACCGAGAGCGACTACCAGATCTTCCTGCGGGCCACCGGCTGCAACTGGCTCGTCTGCCTGGCTGTGTGGATGGCCCTATCGGCGAAGCAGGTCGGCGGCAAGATCGCCGCGATCATCTTCCCGATCACGGCGTTCGTCGCGCTCGGCTTCGACCACGTCGTGGCCAACATGTTCTTCCTGCCGGCCGCTGTCTTCGCCCACGTGCCAGGCGTGACCTGGGCGCACACAATCAACAACCTCATCTTCGCGTTCGTCGGCAACCTGCTCGGCGCGGGCGTCTTCGTCGGCGGGGCCTACTGGTTCATCTACCGCCGCAATGCCCCGGCAGCCCCGGCAGTGGCGTCGTCGCCTTCCGCCGGCTCCCTGGCCCCCTCCGAGCCCGCCCAGGCGCCAGGCGCGGCGAGCGGTGGGGCTGCCGCAGGCGCGGACGGCGAGGGCAGCGGCGCGGACGGCCGCCTTGGTGCCACCCGCCAGCCCGCCGCCCCCGCGCGCTGAGTCAGCCGACGCAGCTGAGTCAGCCGACGCGGCCGACGCGGCCGTCGCAGCCGACGCAGCAGCCACGGCGCGACCGCCAGGGCGGCGGCGTCGAAGAAGCAGTAGCCGCCCGCCGCCCCGCTCGGCGGGTTGCCCTGCGCAATAAGGCCTGTCGGCGACGCCGGCGCCCACGCCCACGTGCCGAGGCCGGTCCCGACGAGTTCCAGCCACGTCACGACCACGAACGCCCCTGCATAGACCAGCGGGTTGCGCCCGCGGGCCAGGAACCAGAGCAGGCAGGCGGCCCACAGCGCGCCGAGCACGTCCAGCCGCGGCGCGAGCGGCGACAATCCCCACGCCGCGTACGCCGTCACGGCGGCCGCGGTGGCCCGCACGATGCCGGCCGCGCGGCGGCGTACCCACTCACTGCGCCCGAGCGCGAGCGCCCCGAGATAGAGCAGGCCGTGGCCGGGCGGCACGAAGCCGGGCACGCCGCCGGCGCGGTAGACATAGACGCCGAGACCGGCGGAGAACGTGTATTCCACCAGCGTCGCGTAGGCCACCACCACCCCGACCTGGAGCCGGGCCAGCGCGGTCTCGCCGGCGAGCAGCGCCGCGAGGAGCAGCCAGGTCGCGACGGCGAGGACGGTCTGCGCGCCCGGCACGTGGCGGGTCACCGCGTCGGCGCCGAGGAGCAGCGGCACCCACGCCACCACGGCGGCGGCTACGCGCAGGTCACGCGGCCCCCGGGGCCGCAGGCTGGCGAGCGCCGGCACTGCCACCTCAGCCCCGGGTGCTGACCACGCGGCCCTTGTTGGCCCGGCCGATCGCGCGGGCCAGCTCACGGCGTACGTCGCGCTCGGCCAGGTCGTGGCGCTTGTCGTAGCTCTTCTTGCCCTTGGCCAGCCCGATCTCGACCTTGGCGTGGCTGCCGCGGAAATACAGCCGGAGCGGTACGACGGTCTGCCCCCCCTGCCCCGTCTCCTTGGTCAGCTCGGCGATCTCGGACTTGTGCAGCAGCAGCTTGCGGGTGCGCATCGGGGCGTGGTTGGTCCATGTGCCCTGCGCGTATTCGGGGATGTGCAGCCCGATCAGCCAGGCCTCGCCGTCCTTCACGGAGGCGTAGGCGTCGGTGAGCGTCGCCCGCCCGGCCCGCAGCGTCTTGACCTCCGTGCCGGTGAGGACGAGGCCGGCCTCGTAGGTGTCGGCGATGGCGTAGTCGTGCCGGGCGCGCTTGTTGCCGGCGATCAGCGTGGTGCCGTCGTCGCTCTTGCCCGCCGGCCCGCGGCGTCCGGGTCCCTTGGCCACCCGGCCAGTCTCCCAGGGCTCAGCCCGAGCCGCCGTGCGCGCGCTGGCCCGCGTCGGCGAGCAGCCCCCCGACGACGGAGGAGGCCCGGTCCAGCGCGGGGTCCCCGGCCGCTGCGGGCGCGACCGCGACGTCGGGGACGATGCCCGCGCGGTCCAGGGAGCGCCCCGCCGGCGTGCGGTAGTGGGCGACGGTCAGCTCCAGCGACGACCCGTCGGCCAGGCTCAGGGACTCCTGCACGGAACCCTTGCCGAAGCTGCGCGCCCCGACGACGAGGGCCCGATGCCGGTCCTGCAGCGCGCCGGCAACCACCTCCGCGGCGCTCGCCGTGCCGCCGTCGACGAGGACCGCGACCGGCGTGGAGGTGTCGCCGCCCGGCTCGGCCTGCAACTGTCGGGCGGGCTCGTCGCGCCGCTGATAGGACACCACCGGCCCGCCGTCGAGGAACGTGCCGGTCACCGTCACGGCCTCGTCGAGCAGACCGCCGGGATTGCCGCGCAGGTCGAGGACGACCCCCCGCACGGTGGCCCGCCGCGCGGCCGCCTGCAGCGCCCCCCGGAAGGCGCTCCCGAGACCGCGGGAGAAGGCCGCGACCCGCACCCGCACGATGCCGCCGGCGAGCCGCTCGACGCCGAGGTCCTGCACCGCCACCTCGCCGCGCATGAGCCGGGTGTCGAGCAGGCGGCCGCCCGCACCGCGCGTCACCACCCGGACCGAGGTCGCCGCCGGACCACGCAGCGCGGCGACCAGCTCGCTCACGGGCCGCCCGCGCGCCGGGCGGTCGCCCACGCTCACCAGCTCGTCGCCCACGTCGACCCCGCCGCTGGCCGCGCCCGAGCCCGGCAGCACGCTGCCGACCACCACCCGCCCGTCCGCCTCGGCGCGCAGCCACAAGCCGAGGCCGGCGTAGGAACCGGTCACCACCGTCGACGTCGCATCGCGCTGGCCCGGCGCGCGATAGAGCGCATAGGGGTCGTCAACCTCGGCCAGCATCGCCTCGATGGCGACCCGGTCGAGGTCGGCGCGCCCGACGGGGTGCTGCGCGTCGTTGGCGATGGCGTCGGCCGCCTCGGCGAGCGGGCCGGGCCCCGCCGGGGGCGCCGGCTCTGGGTGCCGGCCGGACACGCCGACCGCGACGCCGACCGCGAAGGCCGCCACCGCACCGGCCCCGACCGCCGCGCTGCGCAGCAGACCGCGGGCGCCCAGCACACCGGGGAGGGTACGTCGCGTGTGCGCGGCTCGGCTCAGCGTCGGCGCCGCGGCATGGGCCCCGGGCCGGCAGAGGGGTCAGTGGTCGAGTCAGGGCCAGTGGTCGAGTCAGTAGTACTGCTGCGGGTCCACCGGGGTGCCGTCGACCCGGGTCTCGAAGTGCAGGTGGGGTCCGGTGGAATAGCCGGTGCTGCCGACCCGACCGATCGCTTCACCCTGGGCGACAACCTGTCCGACGGTCACGAGGATCGCGGACTGGTGCGCATAGCAGGTGGCGAGGCCGCCGCCGTGGTCGATGCAGGTGTAGTTGCCGTAGCCGGTCTCCTCGCCCGCATAGACCACCGTCCCCGCCGCCGCGGCCACGATCGGCTGGCCGATCGGGGCGCCGATGTCGATGCCGGCGTGCAGCTGTCGCTTCCCGGTGACGGGGTCGACGCGGTAGCCGAAGCCGCTCGTGAGCGGCCCCGGGGTGGGCCAGATCAGCCCGCCGCGCCCGGGGGTGGCCGCCGCGGCCGGTGCGGTGGCAAGAGCCTCGCCCGTGGTCGAGGCCGTGGCTGCGGCGGCCGTCGCCGGTGCCGCCGCCGCCACCGGGGCCCCACCGCCCGTCGCGCCGGCGGTCGCGGTGGCCGGGCGGGTTGCCGCGTCCCTCGCGGCCACCGCTGCCGCCGCGGCCTCCTCCTGGGCCGCCTGCCGCCTGGCGAACTCCGCCGCGGCTGCTGCCGCCGCGGCACGCGCCGCGGCCGCTCGCTGCTGCTCGGCCAGGATCAGCGCGCCGATGCGGTCGGACTCGGCCTGCAGCTGGCCATAGCGCGCGGCGTCGGCGGACTGCTGCTGCCGGGCCGACGCGAAGGCCGCCTGCCGCCGCTGCGCCAGCGCTTCGAGGGCCCCGGCGGCGCGGCGGGCATCGGTCGTCGCCCTGGCGGCCTCGGCGACCGCCTGCAGCACCGCGGCCTGCTGCTCGCCGACGGTGCGTGCCTCGCGATCCGCGCTCGCCACCTGCGTGCCGAGGTCGGCGGTCGCGGCGTCCAGGGCGAGGATCTGCACGCGGGCGGAGCGTCCCGCATAGCGCAGCAGCTCGTCGCGGTCGGCGAGGTCCTGCAGGCTGCTGGCGGCGACGAAGGCCCGCACCACCGGCGCCGGGCCCCCCTCGTAGGCGGCCCGGGCGAAGCGGGATACCTGGTCGCGGCGCATGGCGACGAGCTGCTGCGCGGCCGCGATGGCCGCCCGGGCCGCGATCAGCCGCGCCCGGGCCGCGGCGAGCTCGCGGGTCGCCTGCGCCGCGCGGGCCTGCGCACCGTCGAGCCGCCCCTGCGCGGCAGCCAGCGTGGCGCGGGCAGCGGGCAGGCTCGCATCGGCGGTGACGTACGCCGCGTAGGCAACGTTGGTCTGCGTCGTCGCGGTCTCGAGGGCCTCGGCCGCGGAGTCCAGGGTGCTGCTGACCTGCTGCCGCCGCAGGCCGAGAGCGGAGCCGTCGGAACCTGCCGACCCGCCGGCACTGTCGGTGCCCGCCGACCCGCCGCCGCCGTCGGTGGCCGCGGCGCCACCGGGACCCGGGGATGGCTGGCGGTCCGCGCGGGCCGGTCCGGCGGCCAGCAGCACGGCGGCCGCCAGCAGGGCGGCGGCAGCGATCGCGCCGCGCCGTACCCCACGAGTCCCAGCAGTCACACGTGTCACTGTGCCAGGTCGGCGCACGGGCAGCGTCAGACCCGGAGGAACCGCCGCAGCGTGACGAACGACGCGACCACCGAGATGCCGACGCCGACCACGATCAGCACGGGCATCGTGCCGGTGAAGTCGGCCCACTGCAGGGGCGGCAGAATCATGACGCCGATAGCCTTGGTGAGGATGCCGTCGACGATGAAGTGCTTCCCGGCGACCAGCGCCCCGCAGGCGATGACGGCGCCGAACAGCCCGGCGACGGCGCCCTCGACGAGGAAGGGAAGCTGGATGGAGAACGACGAGGCCCCGACGAGGCGCATGATCCCGGTCTCGCGTCTGCGCCCGAAGGCGGAGACGCGGACGGTGTTGTAGATGAGCAGCGCCGCGGCGAGGACCTGGATCGCCGCGGTGACGAAGGCGACTGTCTGCAGGCCGTCGAAGAGGGTGAAGAAGGGCTTCAGGAGCTCGCGGAAGTCCTTGACGTTGTCGACGCCGGCCAGCGAGCTGTAGCGGGCGCTGGCCACCGCGTATTGGCGGGGGTCGCGCAGCTGGATGCGGTAGCTCTCCGGCAGAACGTCGGTACC